>PVBE011194656.1_pt1 | contig 109275 bp, 51 predicted proteins | sample 1631181 | NCBI WGS metagenome assembly PVBE01 (sample SAMN08397723, study PRJNA350692) | Marine metagenome, whole genome shotgun sequencing project. | isolation source: water | place: Pacific Ocean | collected 2012-04
GTCGCCGCTGGTCTCCGTCTTGCAGCCGTGGGTGGCATGTCATTCGCCCACACCCATGCCGATGCCCCTGCCTACCGCCGCCGCACGCCCGAGAAGGAGCCCCTCTACCAAGTCCTGGCTGAGCATCTGGAGACCTTCCTCACGATCTGATACGTGCCATCGGACCAGACGGACTTCAACGAAAACGCCACATGCTCGGCATCCCGAATCTGCAGACGCCCGGCGGCCAGGGGTGGACGAATGACGTAGCGGCACAACTGCTCCAGCCGGACACGATCGGTGGCCTCCACACGGGTAGCTGCATGTAGGGAGAACCCCCGCGAGGCAAACCCCACCGGCCCTGCGCGATGCACAGGACGTACTCAGGGAAGCTCTGACGGCCTCCTTCGCGGCCGGCCTGTCCCCCGAGGCTTTGGTCAGCGTCGCCCCTACACCGTGGGATGAGATTGGCCGCGTCGCCCAGCGTCATCGCTGTGCCTGTCTGTTGCTGGGTCTGAGCGATCTGAACGATGATGGTGTCGAGGGGTACCTGGAAGACCTCATCAGTAGCCTCGACTGCGACGTGGCCATTCTGCGCGCACCCCACGGGTGGAAGCTCACCGACGCACGACGCATTCTCGTGCCCATCGGCGGCCACGGCTCACACGATGAATTGCGGGCGCGGCTGCTGGGAAGCCTCCTGCGCACCCACGACCGCGAAGTCGAATTCCTGCGCGTGCTTCCACAGACCACATCACCGCGCTCCGAGGCCAGAGCCCGACGCCGACTGGCACGTATGGCCCGTGACAAGGCGCCAGGCATTGGGACGGCCAGGATTGTGCGCAGCGATGAAGGCGTCAATGAGGTCGTGACACGAACCGCCTCGACTGATCTGCTCGTACTCGGACTGCAACACGTGCACCGTCGACGGAAGATCTTCGGTGAATTCGCCCTGCAGGTGGCACGCCAGTCCCACTGTCCCGTCGTCCTGCTCAGTCAGGAGGGGGAATACGCAGGCGTGATCCGTCGGATCTGATGCCCATTCATGCCGATCGCTGAGTTGGAGCTGGGCACTTACCGAATTCATCAAAAAAACGCCTTGTGCAAAATGCGAAGGTTGCGTCCCGGTTCGGGCATGATCTGCCGCACCCGGTTGAGATGCCGGCGATAGGTCGTGTCGAGCACGTTGTCGACACTCACCGACAGTGTGTGCAGCAGGCCGAAACCGGTCCGATGCCACGAGGCGGATAGATCGAGCACGACGTATCCGTCGGTCGGATTCTCGAAAGGGCCAGGCCGGCCCTGCTCTGTGGCGAAGCAACTGGCGATGCGGCCTTCGAGATTCGGACGCGCCTGCCAGCGCAATCCCGCTTTGCCTTGCAACGGCGGCATCGCCGGCAGATCCTCACCGTCGTCGATTCTACCCCGCACGAAGCTGACCGATCCATCCGTCGCCAGGGCGCTGGACAGGTGGAGTTCCCAGGTGCCCTCGGCGCCCCACATCAGGGCATCCTCGCCGACGAACCGATACAGGAAAAGGTCACCCCGTTGCAGACTGATCTCACCGGTGTTGCGAGGGTAGATGTAGCCGTCGAAGGCGTTGCGAAACACGGCGAATGCAACGCGTCCCGCCCGACTATGCCAGCGTGCGGTCAATTCCAACCCCAAGCCCTGTTCCGACTCGATTTCGGCGTTGCCGACCTCGAAAGAATATGCCGCCAGATGAGGTCCGCGTGAGAAGGTTTCCTCCACCTGCGGTGCACGGAACGATCGCATGGCGGTGGCACCCAGATGCCAGGCGCCGAGTTGTCGTTCGACGGCCAGGCCACCCGAGAGCCCCTGAAAGGTGCGCTCCCGGATCAGCCCGACCTGTTCCGAGAACCGCTCCTCCTCGGGCTTCAGGCGACGGCCGTCCCAGCGCAGGGATGCGTTGTAAGCCCATGGACCGGCGGGCCACTCACCGTAGACGAAGGCTGCTGCGGCCGTCTCCCGCGTGTCGGGAGTGAAGCTCAGTCCCGAGGTCTTGTAGTCCCGGCGCTCCGTCCAGACGCCACCGGTGACATTCTGCAGCGGGCCGACTGGGACCAACCGTGCCCGCGCTTCGGCATTCGTCGTCAGCACGCCGAACTCGAGGCCGATCGCACCACTCGCTTCGATCTCCTCCTGGAAGAAGCGATTGTGGGTGTAGGTCAGGTCCAGGCTCTGCAACCAGGGCCAGCGCGCAGGGTGCAGATCGGCCCGCAGTTCCTGATGGCGGCGATCGAGGCGGATGTCGACCCCGGACGGATGACCGCCTTCTGGGTCGGGGGGTATCCCATAGTCCGAATCGTAGAGAGAATAGGCGCCGCCGACAGATCCCCAGGAGCGCACGAATCCGGTACCCACAGCGCCGTTGTCCGTCATCAGATCGGTGTTGACCAGCGTGCCGGCGGGGGTGCCTGTGTCGTCGGAGCGCCGCAGACTTCCGTCGAGACGAATAGTCAGTGGTCCGGCGGGCAGACTCACGTCCATCCCCCCCCCCACCGCCCATATTCACCGTCTCCGCCTGCCACGCGAAGGAGCCGACCACGTCATCGACACGCTCGGTGGGCACGGCGCCACGAACGACATCGATGACACCACCAAGGGTGTTGCCGCCAAAGAGGATCGCCTCCGGGCCACGTACGATCTCGACACGCTCAGTGGTCAGCGGTTCGATGGCGACCGCATGGTCTGACGAGGTCGCCGACAGGTCTCCCGTGCGGCCACCATCCTCCAGCACGAGGAGGCGGTCACCGCCAAGCCCCCGCAGGACGGGGCGCGCCGGGGCCGGTCCCATGCTGCGCTGGGACAGCCCCGGTTCGAGGGCGATCGTCTCGGCGATCGTGCGGCCAAGACTCTGGCGCAGACGCCCACCTTCCATGACCTGAGCGGGCGCCTCGAGAGCGGATCGGTGTTCGTGTGCCTCCACGAGTGTCTCGTGGGCCCTCACCGGTTTGGACTTGAGGGGGACGTGTAGGGTGCTCATGCCGTCGTCACCGACGACGACGCTTTGCTCAGTCTGGTGATAGCCGATTCGCACGACGCGGAGGGTGTAGTTGCCGGGCGGGACCGGGGCGAGGAGGAAGCACCCGTCCACATCGGCGTGGGCGTGCCGATCCAGCTCGGTGATCAAGACGATTGCCCAGCCGACGGGCTCGCCAGTGACAGCATCGACGAGTTGCCCTTCGAGCCCGGTCTCGGCGCGGGTGGAGCCCGGCGCCGCGATGGCAAGAAACGCAGCCATCACGACGCCGGTTGCCCGCGACCACACGAGGCGATCAGCCCTCGTGGTCATCATCCTCGTCATGTTCTTCGCCGGGGCCGCCGACGGTGACACGGATCTCGATCGGGCGTGAGACGAAATCCGCATGGTCGTCGTGCAGGATCTTCACGCGGATCGTGGTCGTCCCCTCCCCGTGACCGACGATGTGGAACGCCCAGGCGCCATCCTCTTCGTGATGCTCGACTTCGGTGATCGTCTCGTCCTCGATTTCCCAGGCGAGGCTGTTGTGCTCGCCCTCGGGGACGAACTGGTCGCCGTCTTCGGCGAGAAAGCGGATCGACAGCAGCGCTGTCTCACGCTCGACGCCCACCTCGATGGCACCGGTGACGCTACCGCCCTCATCACGCGCCACTTCCTCGCCTGAGTTCAGGATGACGAGGCCGAACGCCTCGGAGTGCTCGTCGTGGTCGTCGTCGACGGGATTGTCATTATCGCATCCGGCGAACAGGAAGGCGGCGAAGAGCGCCAGCAGAAAGGGAATCAGCGCGCCGCGGTGAATGGTGCGGGGATTGATGATCACAGTCATTTCAGGTTGCTCCGTCTTAGAAAGCATGGGCGTATCGGTGGCCGACGCGCCATGGCAGCCCCAGGTCCGATGTCTTCTGCTGAAGACACGAAACAGGTCGCCCGGCGACGACAGGATCTCCCTCTCCGACGAGGAAAGTGGAGCCCGACCGAATACGCGGATTGATTTTGGAGGTACAGCTCTGCAGGTCCTCTGCGCGCGCAGAGGCAGACTCCCCGTCAGGCGCTAACTCGCCTGTCGGGAATCGGTTCCTACAGCGTCAGACGGAGAGAGCCGGTGGGGCGCGCGGAGCGTGGGCCGTCGATCGTGGGTCGTGAACGAACCCGGGCGCACGCCGCAGCGGCAACCTGCCCGTCGCACGCGACAGCAGGGCGCTGAAGAGGACGACGGCGAGCAGAACCAGCGAGAAGCCAGTCTGCAGGATGTGGACCGGACATTCAGTCTCCGCTGCCCTGGGCGCGTGAAACGCGTCGTGGAGCAGCGGCAAAGCTGCGGTTGTGCCCAGCACCATGACACCGAGGATCAGGATCCCCAGGGCACGCGATGTGGGTGTCGATGTCCGTAAGACAGTCATGCTGCGAATATGCTATGGGGTACTGCCTTGCACAAGCAGAGCGCTGCGGTGACCATTAATCTGCGAAACGGTGCGCATGATCCCGGATCATGTTGTCCTGCGGCTCGTAGCCGAGGATCTCGACGGCCTCGGAGATATCCAGAAATCCCACCTGATGGCCAGAGTGATTCCCTGAGGTACCATAGGTGATGAGGAATTCCACCGGCCCGTCGTAGTCGATGGCACGCGTGAACAGCTGCAGCGCGTCACGTGGCGTCAGCAGCGTCGTGCATTGCCGCAGATCGACCGGCTCACTGCCACCGGTGAAGGTACCGATGCGGATGCTGATGAAGCGGACCCCTTCACGCGCGGCCAGATGACTGCCCGCCATCTCTGCCATGCACTTCTGGGCCCCATACCACCCATTCGGACGGAACTGATCCCCCGTCGAGAAACGCGGCGGTCGGATCTGATGCTCATTCATGCCGATGGCTGAGTTGGAGGAGGCGTAGATGATACGCTTCACCCCCGCTGCACTGGCCGCCTCGAACAACTGCATGGCCACACCGATGTCGGTGACATCTGCCAGTGGCTTGTGCGGGATGTAGGCCAGATGCACGAGTACATCCTGCCCCTCGCACAGGCGACAGACCAGGTCTTTGTCGGCGATGTCACCGATCTCCATCCGCGAGTTGCTGCCCTCGATCTGCTGGCGGTCTGTGAGCGTCAGGTCGTAACAACCGGCCGCCTCCCAGCCCTGCCACAGGTTTCGTCCGACGGAGCCAGCCGCCCCAGTGATGAGAACACGTGGACGATCCGTATCTGCCATGGTGCTTATTCTCCCCTTCTGGATTCTCCAGCTTCGTCGGCGGTGTTGGCGTCAGTGGTCCGCCCGGCAAAGTCGCGGTGAACCTGCTTGACCGCGTGGCGATCCTCCGTCTTCTCCAGTTCCCGAGCACTGTAGCCGGATGAAATCCGCGTCACCGTCACTGAGTGCGCCGGCTCGGCCACCCGGTAGTGCAGCCGCCATGTCCGGTAAGCGATGACGAAGCTGCTACCTTCCCGCGTGATGCGTTTGCGCTCCGCATCGGTCGGATCCGACATGAGTTGCACCTGCGCGAAGTTCACGCAGTCGAGATGGCCATGGGCCAGGATCCAGGCGGCCGTCGCAGCCGCCTGTGCGGTGAATTCCACCTCGTATTGCTGCGCGTCCACCTCGTCGAGCCAGCCTGCAGAGGCATCAGGGAACGCATCAGCATAGGGCACGTACGGTTTGAGATCCCATACGGGTGTGCCATCCAGCAGATCGTGACCTGCTACGGTCAACTGCAATCCCTCCACACGGACCAGCCGCACGCAGGTGAGACCGACCCGATTCGGCCGATGCGGCGAACGTGTCGCGAAGACCCCATGCCTGGCCTCCCCCTCATGGGGCGGCTGCACGACGGGGTGCCAGGTTTCGTTCAGATGAAACTCAAAGACGACCCAGATTCGTTCAAATCCGTCGAGGCCATCCAGGCCGGCTTCGAAGTCTCGACCCTCGTGCAGATGAATGACAGCCGTGCGTTCCGGCAGCAACACGCCCTGCCGCGGGGCCTCGTAGCGGTATCGCTGGGGACAGGAGATCCAACCGATCGGCTCGATCACGCTCAAGGGATCTCAGTCCTGTGTCTGGAGGGTAGGTGTCGGCGGCAGCGTCGCCATGAACTGGTATTCTGGCTCGGCAGCCTGGCGCTTCAGGACCGTGACGATCTGCCGCCATGCGGCCCACAGACCCTGCGGTGACTTGGGCAAGTCATGACGGATCGCTCGGTGCAGGCGCCCCAGATTGTAACACGGTACGGCGGCATACATGTGGTGCTCGATGTGGTAATTCATGTGCCAGTAGAGAAAGCGTGTGAGCGGACCCAGCAGAACAGTACGCGTACACAGGCGGAAGTCCGGCACATCGTCCTGCAGCCCGGCATGCTGCGTGTTGTTACACAGGAATCGCAGCCAACCACCATAGAACACACCGAAGGTCGTGAGGATGGGCACCAGCCACAGCCCCGAAATCACAGATGCCACGATGATCCCTGCGTGCCCGAGAAGCAGGACACGAGCCCAGCGAGCCAACTGGGCCCGTTTGGCCGGGTCACTTGCAGGAAACAGATGCTCCTCCCACTCGCCTTCAACCCTTCCCATCGCCTGCATCAGCGTCTTGCGCACAGTGGCAACGAAGACACGGGGGTCGAAGATCGTGACACGTACGAGGTCCACCAGCCGCAGACGGGTGGGCATCACGACCTCAAGATCATCCGGTGGGTGGAGGGTGTACTTGTGGTGTTCAGCGTGGCTCGCCCAAAAGAAGACGTGATTCCGCCATCCGAGGAAGCAGAATAGGCGCAGGAAGAGACGATTCAGCCAACGTGTTCGGAAGACAGAGCCGTGGGAGAGTTCGTGCGTCGCATTGAGCAGAAAGACATAGACCGTACCGTGCAGAAACAAGGTCGGCAGTAACAGCATCCATCGATCCTGTACCATCCACGCCGTCGTCGCCGTGATGGCGATCAGACACAGATGCCCCAGGATCTGCAATGCCGCCTTGAGATCGCTGCACCGATTCAGCTCACGCAATTGCTCACGCGGGATGGGCGTGCGATACCAGTCGATGGTTCGGGTCGGTCGTTCAGCCATGGGCCTTAGGGCTCTCCGAGAAATAAGCACTAGACTTCATGATGTAGTTGGAGTCATGTTTGGAGCGTGGATATCGAAACGCTCCGAAGGAAATACGAGCCTCTTTCTCCGCTTTTGACGGAGCGCACCCGACGTCTGTGGGCGGCGGCCGAGGCGGAGGCCATTGGTCATGGCGGTATCGCCATGGTGTATCGCGCCACGGGGATCTCGCGGGCGCGGATTGCGCGTGGTATCCAAGAGTTGCGAATTGAGCAACCACTTGAATTTGAAAATGCGTCGTTGAAGGAGCTGCCACACCCTACCGATCCCAGGCCATACACGTTGGCTGGCGGGGCCGGGTGACATCAGCAGGTGCTGGATTCGAGCTCTGAAACGCGGGTGTCCTGCTCGCCGTGATTGCCATCCACAAAAATCTCGCACCGATCCTGCATTGCAGGCAGCGACGGCCGCGTGACAACATCATCATCGTCGATGACAACGGCGACGTAGAGCTGTCCCGCGGTGCTGTCGTAGCCGACGCGGAAGGAGGCTGTCAGATCGGTGTCCGCGTACGGTGGATCGTGCCGATCCGGGTGAACGGAGAGAATGGGATAGGCGACCATCGAATCGGGCCAGTCGTCCAGACGGCCGTCGACGTAGATCGGTGAGATGGGGACCGCCTGGGCGACGCCACCGTCATGCGCCGACGCGGGCAACGAACACAGGAGGAAGGCCGCTACCAGAAGACGACTGTTGGAGAAGTGACGGACCGACATCTGTCAGCTTCGCCGTTGCCCGGCACGACCGTGCGGGCTCACGATCGCGGCGTTGACGTCTCGCCCGCCTCCACAATCTTGCCGAGTTCCATCTTGATAACCCGGTCCGCGTGGTGGAAGTAGCGATCGTCATGAGATACGGCGATGATTGTCTTGCCACTGTCTCGAAGCTCGTGCACGAGCTCGCCGTAGAAGTATTCTCGAAATTCAGGATCCTGCTCAGCAGCCCACTCGTCGAGGACGTAGATCGAGCGGTCCTCGAGCAAAGCGACGAGCAGCGCCATCCGCTTCCGCTGCCCCGTAGACAGGTCCAGTGAACTGAATCGCCCCCCCTGATAGGCGGTCTTGCCATTCAGTTGCATCTTCTCCAGCAATACATTCACCTTGGCCGGGTCCACGTCACGCATGCCATACAACACGCTGAAAAGATGGAAGTCGGAAAAGACGATCGAGAACAGCTGGCGATATGCGTGCATTGTTTCGCTATCGATCGTCAGGTCGTCGACTCGCAGCGTGCCCCTCTGTGGCAGATACAATGAGGAGAGTAGGCGCAGCAGTGTCGACTTGCCGCTGCCATTGCCACCGCTGATGAACAGGATCTCACCCGCATGGATGTCGAGCGAAAGCGGACCGAGTGTGAACTGACCTGTCCGGGCATCGGTATAGGAGAATTCGATGTCCCTCAGGCTGATCGTTGAGAATGACTCAATGTGTTGCAGGTCCTCGGCCGGTGTGCTGCGCAGCCTGTCGAGCCGTGTCTCGAGTTCGGAAATATGCTCGGCCGCTGCATTCCCTTTGAAGTAGGCCGGGATGCTCGAAACCAGTGACGTGAGGGGCGCCACGAAGAACACGATGGCCACCGTAACCTGGGTGATCGTCTCGAAAAACGTCGGCACCAGCTGCGGCAGGACGAAGACGATCGCCGCCAGATTGGAGTAGAAGAAGACCTGGGAAAGGATGTATTTCTCGTTGTACGATTTCGCTGTCTCGATCTTTGAATCACGGACGGATCGGGAGACATCAACGGTGTCGGCGTACAGATCGTCACTGCGTTCCTGGTTGAGCCTCACCTGCGGAAACCCGTCGATGATATGGGTCACGTGCTCGAAGAGTTCGACCTCTTTCATCGACGTATACTCGAAGTTCCTGTTGAGGCGTCGATCGTTGCGCAGATAGATGGCCAATCCGCCCGCGAGGAGTACGACCGTGATGGCAAAGGCGTAACCGGACAGGGAGATAATGTAAAGGGCGATGAACAGGACCATCGACATCGACTGAATCGCCGAGGCCAGGTAGTACTCCAACTGAGACAGGACGGCCGTGTCCTGGGTAAGTCGACTGTAGATCTGCGCGCGGCCGATCTGATCCAGCACGATCAGTTCAGAGTGCCGGATCTTGTCGGCGATCCGGTTTCGTGTGTGATCGAGTATGTCTTCGAGGGTTCGCGTCGTACGATCGAAGGTGTACCGCAGGCAGTAGATGTACATCACGATCGCCACGCCGAACATGGCGAAGTACCGGAAGTTCAGATTGCCGACCTCAACAGCGTGGGCGGCGGCGTTGATGATGGCCAAGATCGCCGCACTGGCGACACCCGATACGGCAGCCGTGAACACGACATTGCGTCGCAGTTGTGGGGTCGATCCGCGGACCAGAAGCTCGATGAGCTTCGAGTTCATTTGGCGACCTCGAGGGCTCGACGGCGGCTTGCCTGAGCCTGTTTCATGGTGCCAATGGACTCGTGACAGGGGCGACAGATTCGGACAGGCTGAGGGTGTCCCTCGGCATGGGTGTGGAATCCTCCCAGCCCTGGTTTCCCAGGATCACGGGCAGCCCGCCTTCGCCCGCGCCAATAATGATGATCTTGGCATTCGGCGATCGGGCCAGCTCCAGTGTCGCCTCGATCGCCTTCCATTTCAGCAGGCCTTCCTCAACACCTATTGCGACCATATCCTGGAAATCCCTGATCCCCCTGGCCTCGATGCGCTTGCGCTCAGCTTCCTTTCGTTCTCTTTCAATCCGAAAATCGAATTCTTCGGCCACCTGCTCCTGTCCCAGTTTCGACTCGATGGCGGCCTTGATATCGGGAGGAAGCTCAATATCGCTGATCAGGACATCCTTCAGTTCAATGATCTTGAAGAAACGGTCGTAAGACTTCTGTAGAACTTTGAAATCAGCGGTATGCGCCTGCTGCTGCTGAATCATCTCGACCTTCTGCTGCACCAGTTTCCCTTTGGCTGCATTCAGGCTGTCGATGTGAGTTCTGGCCCTGGAGTAGAGTTCCAGCGCTTGCTCAACGGCTCGGGTGCTAGACGCCGTCCCGTTTGCGTCGCTCCCGGGCAAGGCTGGTGTGGCGCCATCGTAGTCATCTCCGTAGACGTGGTGCGTGGCCACTTTCCGCTTTGCCGTGATGATCTCACCGGCCGACCTGTCCAGTTCTCTCCGGAAGAAGATCTTGGCCTGTTCGAACTGGGTTTCCTGCTCGTGCATCTGCCTGAACAGATGCACAAAGCCGACCTTTCGGACCCTCTGTGCCAGTTCGGAGTCTTCTTCTTCGTGCTCGTAGAAATGCTTGAGAATGATCCTGACATTCGGATGATCATCGACCTTGTTGGCCACTTCACCTTCGTACGTCTGACCGGGCTCAGGGTGAGGCCAGTGTCCAGCGAAGAACTCCTCGTATTGGCGCAACTCGTGCTGGAGATGTCGACTGATCTCACTCTCGATGTGAGTTCTGGCCCTGGAGTAGAGTTCCACCGGCTTGCTCCTCCCGAGTACGTAGCGCGATGCCGACTCGACTTCTGGAGCCAAAAACGACTTGACGTAGTTGGGCCCGTGCTCTTTGTGCAGGGTGCCAACGATCCGTGCTTTGGGCTGAAAGCGGATCGTGACCGTCACCTTGACGTTGAGACCGTCTGCGGTGAGGGCATTCATGTCGACCGTCAGGATCTGCTCGCGAAGGTTGTACGGCGTCAGCGTGTCCCAGGGAAAGAACAGCTTCAGACCTTCCTCATACACATGGTGGACATCTGTGCCGCCCAGCAACCTGCGGTACAAAACGCCCTCATGGCCCGCTGGGATCGTGACGAAAATCCGGGGAGACAGGTAGGCCAACATGAAGAGGATGAAGAGGATGAAGATAACCAGACGGGGCGTGTTGTCCCGCAGGGACCTTCTTAACTTCACCAGCATCGCATTAGTGTCCCTGTTTTGGCTAAAAAGGCTACGCTCACGTTGGTGGATACCAGGTTGCGGACGACTCCTCTGTCGGGGCTGCTGGGCCTCAAACGGGCAGAAGAGTTATAAGTCTGCGATGACAGCAACTGTGCGTCAATGCTAAACCGCAGATCTGCTGGAAGCTGAGGGATCGCCTCTGCCTTCCTCGGCCCGCGCCCGAACTCCCGCCAATTGGCGAATTGGCAGGAGAGATACAGCAACTGGAGTCGCCTCTTCCCAGTTGACGCGTATCACCCTGACTCTTTAGATCACTTGCTCGATTCTTGGGGCAGCCCGAAGGGCTCTGCTCCGGTGAACGGCGATTCCCGACCTTAATGCAGGATGGCAATGCACATACCCCAGCCTGAAGGCCCGCCAAAACCCGAATACTCCATGTCGAGTCTTGTGGAGGTGCTGCGCTACCGGGCACGAACGCAGCCGGACGATCTGGCCTACACCTTCCTGGTCAGCGGGACCCAGGCGGGAGAGAGTCTGACGTTCTCACAACTCGACGCCAGGGCCCGAACCTTGGCCGTTCGGCTCCTTCGATCGGCCGCGCCGGGCGACCGCGCCCTGCTCCTGTATCCATCGTCCCTCGAATACGTCGTCGCCTTCGTCGGCTGTGTGTACGCCGGATTGATCCCCGTGCCCGCCTATCCTCCGAGGCGCAACAAGCCCGATCCACGGCTGGAAAGCATCGCCCGTGATGCGAATGTAGCGATCTCGCTTTGCGACGAAATGACACGAAACGCCATGGCCGCGGTTCGCGATCGCCTTCCCGTCCTGGAGAAGACGCAATGGCTGACGACAGACACACTCGAACCATGCGATGGAGCGACCTGGCAGGCACCGGATGTCGGCCTCAATTCCCTCGCCTTCCTGCAGTATACCTCGGGGTCCACTTCTGATCCCAAGGGGGTGATGGTTTCCCACGGCAATCTCTTGAGGGTCATGCATGAAGGGGATCTGAGCTGGAATCTGCTACCCGGCCACAAGATGATCTCCTGGCTGCCGATCTTTCACGATATGGGGCTCATCTACGGAATCCTGCAGTCCGCCTACAGCGGGATCCCCGGCTATTTCATGGCGCCCCTGACCTTCATGCAGCAGCCCATCAACTGGCTGCAGGCGATCTCAACCTTCAGGGCAACCCACTCACCGGCCCCCAACTTTGCCTACGACCTGTGTGTCGACAAGATCGACCCACAGCAGCGAGCAGAGCTGGATCTGTCCTGCTGGCAGGTCGCAACGATTGCCGCCGAGCCCATTCGAGCCGGAACCATGCAGCGTTTCGTGGATTTCTTCGCCCCCGCGGGTTTTCGGTTCAACGCGTTCACCCCGGGGTACGGCATGGCGGAGAGCACCCTGAAGATCACCACGACGTGCCGTCATGAAGACAGTGTCTTCACCGAGGTCTGCACCGAAGATCTGAGACGAAACCGTGCCGTGAGCCCCTCTGATGCAGGTCACATGGAACGGGAGACGATTGACTCGCCGCCACGCACCCAGACACTGGTCAGCTCGGGACATACGCTGGGGACTACGCGACTGGTAATCGTCGATCCGGCGACCTGCCAGGCCTGTCCGGACGGAGAGGTAGGCGAGATCTGGGTCGGGGGACCAATCGTCGCTCAGGGATACTGGAATCGACCCGAGAAAACACAGGAGACCTTCCAGGCGCATCTCTCAGATACCGGCGAAGGCCCCTTCCTCCGAACGGGCGACCTGGGGTTCGTCCTCGACGGTGAGTGTTATGTCACCGGTCGCCTCAAGGACATCGTCATCATCCGCGGCACCAACCACTATCCACACGACATTGAGCTGACCGTTCAGCGATCACATCCGGCCCTGCGTCCCGACTGCGGTGCCGCGTTCTCAGTCGACGTGGGAGACGAAGAACGACTCGTTGTCGTTCAGGAGATTCGGCGGACCTACCTGAAGAAGGCCAACACTGACGAGATTCTGACCGCCCTTCGTCGAGCATTGTTCGAGGAGCATGAACTGGCCGCGCATGCGATCGTTCTGGTTCGCACGGCGTCGATTCTGAAAACCAGCAGTGGAAAGATCCAGCGACGGGCATGCCGCGATCTCTTTCTGGATGACGGCTTCCCGACGATCGCATCCTGGCGTCTTGACAGTGCTGCGGGTGCCAGCACGTCATCGCCGGGTGCGATGCCTGCCGTGATGGCACCCAACATCCAGGACTGGATCGTGAAATGGATCGCCGCAAGACTTGAGCGCGATCCTCTGCACATCCGTCCCCACGACCCCTTTGACGCTTTTGGCATGGATTCGCTGTCCGCCGTCGACCTCGTGCACGATCTGAGTGGCTGGACGGGCAAGTCGATCGATGAGACCACCCTGTGGAACTACCCGACGATCTGGGACCTGGCTCAGTTTGTGGTGCGGGATGACGATGCGGCTGCGCCGCCACCTCAGGTACGAGATGAGGAGATCTCGGCCCGCCAGCAGGATGACAACCTGGATCAGTTGAGCGAGGAAGAACTCGTCGGACTCCTGTACGAAGAGATCCAGACAGATGAGCCCGGCGGATAAGACGCCATCAGGCGCTGCCGTGCCCGATAGTGCGGGCGCGCTGCGAGATGCCCTGCGTGAGATCCGGCGACTGCGTTCCGCGCTGGATCTGGCCCGGCCCAAGACAGAACCGATTGCCGTCGTCGGCATGGCGTGCCGCTTCCCTGGTGGGGCCGACACTCCCGAGTCTTATTGGCAACTGCTGCAGGAAGGCCACTGCGCCATCACGGATCTGCCTCAGGACCGATGGGATCCTGAAGCCTGGTTCGATCCGGATCCTGATGCCCCCGGCAAGCTATATACACAACGAGCCGGATACCTGTGTGATGTCGAGCAGTTCGATCCCGATGTCTTCGGCATTTCGCCTCGAGAGGCGAAGGGTCTCGACCCACAGCAGCGGCTGCTGCTGGAGGTCTCGTGGGAGGCCCTGGAACGGGCCGGGATGTCTTCGTCCGCTCTGAAGGGCAGTGACACGGGCGTCTACATCGGCATGAGCACGGACGACTACGGCGAGTTGACTTCCGCGTTGCACGAGTCAATCGATGCATGGAACGGTCTGGGCACCATGCGCAGCGTGGCAGCGGGCCGAATCGCCTACACCTTCGGCCTCCACGGCCCCGCACTGACCTCGGACACCTCCTGTTCTTCCTCTCTGACGGCCCTGCATCAGGCATGTCGCGATCTGCGCAACAACTCCGTGTCGGCGGCGATCGTGGGAGGCGTCAACCTGATCCTTGACCCCCGTTCGACGATAACCCTATGCCGGCTGCGGGCGCTGTCACCGGACGGTCTGTGCCGAACCTTCGACGCAGGGGCCAACGGCTATGTCCGGGGAGAAGGCTGCGGCATCGTGATACTGAAGCGGCTGGAGCAGGCCCGGAAGGATGGCGACACGATTCTCGCCGTCGTCCGCGGTACCGCGACCAATCACGACGGGCAGAGCAACGGCTTGACAGCACCCAATGGTCAAGCCCAGGAGCGTCTGCTGCAGCAAGCGCTCAAAGACAGTGGGCTCGAACCGAACCAGATCGACTACATCGAGGCCCACGGCACGGGCACATCTCTCGGTGACCCGATCGAGGTCCATGCCCTCGGGAATGTCTACGGCCCCGGTCATACCAGAGACCGCCCCCTGCGCATGGGTTCGGTCAAGACCAACATCGGACACTTGGAAGCGGCTGCAGGGATTGCGGCATTCATCAAGACCGTCCTGTTGCTGCAACACCGTCAGATGGTACCACACCTCCACTTCACACAACCCAACCCATTCATCGACTGGGCACGGCTGCCCGTCGAGGTGCCAGGCCAGTCCGAAGCTTGGGAGCCTCCCGCCTCAGGGGAGGGCCGCCGAGCGGCCGTCAGCGCCTTCGGGATGAGTGGTACGAATGCCCACGTAATCCTCGAAGAGTACAGCGACGATGCTGAGACCAGGAAGCCTGCCCAGCGACCGTGTCACGTTCTGTCCCTGTCCGCCCAGTCTGAGGCCGCGTTGGCTGCTGTTGCCACCAACTACGTCGAGTTGCTGCGTGGTCCGGAGCCGCCGCCCCTTGCGGATCTGTGCTGTGCTGCCAACACCGGACGGATTCACCTCGAGAAACGAGCAGCCTTCGTGGCCTCGTCTCACAATGGACTTCTCGGGGCCCTCCAGGCTCACGTGCGTCCACTTGGATCAGAAGAACTCGCCCAGGCGGGCGGCCACCTGATATCTGCCCCGTCACCCGTTGCTCCGATCCCACGCATCGGTTTCCTGTTCACCGGTCAGGGCTCCCAGTACCGTGGGATGGGGCGCCAGCTGTACGAAACTCAACCGGTCTTCGGCGACACCCTCGATCAGTGCGACAGGATCCTGCAGCCCTACCTGGGCAGATCGATTCGATCGCTGATCGATGACGAGACCGGCCTGTTGGATCAGACCCAATACACCCAGCCGGTCCTGTTCGCGCTGCAGTGCAGCCTCTTCAGGCTCTGGGAATCCTGGGGCATTCACCCCCACGCCGTGATGGGGCACAGTCTCGGTGAGCTTGCAGCGGCTTGGGCGGCAGGCGTCTTCGATCTGGAGCAGGGGTTAGGCCTCGTTGCCGAGAGGGCGCGTCTGATGCAGACAATGCCCCACCATGGAACAATGATCGCCGTCCTGGGAGCCGAAGAGCGGGTTCGCGAGATCCTGCCGCAGTTTGGGACAGCAGTCGAGATCGCCGCCTTGAACGGCCCCGATCATCTCGTACTGTCCGGGGACGAAACGATCCTGCGACGGGCCAGCGACCAGCTGGAATCAGCAGGACTCACCTGTCGGCCGCTGAGTGTATCACACGGGTTCCATTCGTCTCACATGGATGGCATGCTTGGTGACCTGGAAAAGGTCGTCGCCGGGATTGGCTTGAGCGATCCAACGCTTCTGATGATCTCGAACTTGACGGGGCGCCCAATCAATCCGGGCGAGATGAACCCTGCATACTGGTCGCAGCACACCCGCCGGCCCGTGCGCTTCCGAGAGGGCCTTGAGCAGCTGTCGGCGGCAGGATGTGATCTCTTCCTCGAGATCGGCCCCGCCCCCATTCTGTCCGGCATGGGCCGGAACGTCCTCGACGATCCTCAGATTGGGTGGCTCCCCAGCCTCCGTCCGGGCGTCGGCGACTGGGAACAGCTGCTGCGATCGGTGGGTGAGCTATACGTTCGCAACGCCGCCATCGACTTTGCAGCTGTTGACGAGGCCTACGCCGCCGGACGGTGTCGTCTTCCCACATATCCCTTCCAGCGTCGACGCTTCTGGCTGGCGACAGCGGCATCGACGCCAAAGCCGATGGCATCGGTCCACGAGTCTGCCCCGGTTGAGGCGAAGACGACGCAGGACTGCCTCTACACGAGACAGTGGTCTGAGTTGCGCCACCTCGATCGGATCGAACCATCTCACCTGCCCGCGCCGGGCGCCCTTCACGAGCGTCTTCGTCCCGATCTGAGGGCGCGCTCACAAGAGATGGGGGTCGACCGGATCCGAGGTCTCTATCGTTCGTTGGACCCGGTCTGTCTGAGGTTTGTCCTGACCGCGTGGCAACAGTTGGGCCTGCCTAGCCACAAGGGCGAGGGTCTGCGCCTCGATGAAGCCGTGGCGCGCGCGGGCATCTCTGCCGAACGCCTGCCGATCCTCCGCTCAATGGTGCGAGTACTGGTAGATGAAGGATTAGCCCGTGTTCACAACGATGGTTTCGAACTCCTGCTCGACCTTCCTCACCAGGCACCTCAACCGCAGGTTTGCCAAGTGGATGAAGTTGCGGCAGAGGCGGCCGTCCTCAACCGTTGCGGCGCCGGCCTGAAGGACGTGCTTCTGGGCAAGATCGACCCGGTGGGGCTGCTGTTCCCTGAAGGCGATGTCACGCTCGTTGAGCGGCTCTACGAAACGTCCATCGAGTCAGCCGTCGTCAACCAGACCCTCGCCCAGGCCATTGTGGAAACCGTCAGTGCAGCCGGGGGCGGACGCATCCGGATCCTCGAAATCGGTGCGGGCACGGGGGGCACGACGTCTCACGTATTGCCCGTACTGAGAGACGTCGATTTCGATTACGTCTACACCGACATCTCCACCGCGTTCTTCAGATCGGCGAAGCAGAAGTTCGCCCAGTATTCGTCCGTTGAGTATCGCGTGCTCGATATCGAAGCCGAGCCGGAAACACAGGGATTCGGAAAAGGCACCTTCGACATCATCCTGGCATCGAATGTCATCCACGCAACGGCAGATCTTCGCACCACCCTCGGTCACGTACAGTCGCTGCTGGTGCCGGGCGGACTGCTGCTGCTGTCCGAGGTAACGGGACGCGCCCGGTGGCTCGAGTTTACCTTCGGCCTCCTCGATGGATGGTGGCGATTCAGTGACGCGGATCTTCGTTCCTGGGGTCCGCTGTTGACCTGTCCAGCGTGGGCGTCGCTGCTCGATGAGAGTGGCTTTGAGCAGACGACGGCCCTGACGCCTGCAGATGCTGGCCCTGCTGATCGCTTCGAGCAGTCGCTGATCCTCGGGCGCAAGAGCACGAACGCGACCCAACTCTCGAGAGGTACGTGGCTGGTGTTCGGCGACGACTCACCGACTGGGGAGGAGGCGAGCCTAGCTTTGGCCAGGAGCGGCCTCGACTGCATTCAGGTCTATGTGGGCAGCCAGTTCGAGAGAGTGTCCGACAGGATATTCCAGATCGATCCTCTCTCGCCGACGCACTTGGTTCGACTCCTGCAGGAAATCCCTGCACAGGCCCTGCGCGGAGTTCTTCACCTGTGGAATCTCCAGACACCTCCCTTCGAGATGCTGGAACCGGCCAGCCTGCGTCGCGCCACTGCCGCTGGATGCGCCTCGATCCTGCATCTGAGTCAGGCTCTGATTGGTGATCTCGAAGCGACACCCGTATGGGTCGTGACGAGGGGCGCTCAGGGTCTGCCGGCTGACCAGGCCATCGACCCCATTCAGGCGATCGTCTGGGGCTTAGGCAGAGTGATCGGTCAGGAGAATCCCGAGCAGAGGGTGCATTTCGTCGACCTGGATCCCTCCCGCGACGACAACCTGGAGACCTTCACCCGCCATTTGCTGCACGACGACCCAACCGAGACCGAAATCGCCATCCGAAGCGCGAAGGTGCTCGTACCGAGGTTCGAGAGGGTGGCGGCCCAAGACCGGGCGCCACTTCCCATCCAGGCAGACGGCACCTACCTGATAACCGGTGGCCTCGGCGCGCTGGGACTTGAGGTGGCCGAATGGCTGATCGCAAGCGGTTCGCAGTCGATCATCCTGATGGCCAGGTCCGACGCGGCGACTGACGCACTTGCACGTATCGAGTCGTGGCGACGACGTGGAGTGGATATCGCCCTCTTCAAGGGAGACGTTGCCGTCGCTGAGGATATCCGCCGGCTGGAGGAATCCATCGACTCGAATCGGCCACTCCGAGGCATCGTGCACGCCGCCGGCGTGTACGACGATCGTCTGCTGCGCGATCATCACTGGGAGCTGTTCGAGAAGGTCTTCGAGGCAAAGGTGATCGGCACCTGGAACCTGCATCGATCATCGGCAGCCGGCGAACTGGACTTCTTCCTCTGCTTTTCATCAATCGCCTCGATGGTGGGCGCCGCCGGACTCGGCAACTACGTCGCCGCCAACAGTTTTCTCGATGCCTTTGCCGCCCGCCGACGTTCGCAGGGCCAAGCGGCCCTGGCAATCAGTTGGGGACCTTGGGACGGACTCGGGATGGCGAACAGTGTCGGCCACCAGCGGCAGGCACAATGGCGTGCCATCGGCGTGACCCCGCTGGACGCGAAGAGGAATCTGAGCGCCCTCGAGCTGGCCCTGGCGGCACCTCACGGACACATCGGTGTGCTGGACGTCGACTGGGAACGATTCCTGCAACGATTCCCGGATGATCATCGCATCGACCAGTTCTCGTTTCTGGTGCAAGCGGAATCTCGCACCGAAGCCTTCGATGACAGGCTGCTCGCCGAACTGGCCGCCATCGATGCTCCGGGTCGAATCGAAACCATTCATCGGCAGTTGGGTTCACTGGTGGCCGGCGTGCTCGACTTCGACGATCCCGAGCGGGCACCTCTGGACAAAGGCCTCTTCGACCTAGGCATGGATTCACTGATGGCCCTGGATCTGACGAAGCGCATCAACCACGGCTATCGCTGCTCCTTCTCGAGCACCGCGGTGTTCCGCCACCCGACGATCCGCGAAATGGGGCAGCAGATCCTGGAGGAGATTTCGCTGGATCCTCTCTCGCCGGCAGAGGCGATCGCGGGCCCTGAAGTCACTGAGGACAGGGTCTCTGGCCGCGATTCTCCCGCCTCGGGACACCCGGCCTCCTTCGGCCATGACCGGCAGACGACGCCCCACGAGGACCCGATCGCCATCGTGAGCATGGCCTGTCGCTTTCCTGGAGGAGCGAACACACCTGAGTCGTTCTGGGATCTGCTGGCCACGGGCACCGACACCATCGTCCCCTACCCGAAGAGCCGGTGGGATATCGATGAGCACTACGACCCTGATCCAGAGAAGGCCGGCGGCATCGCGGCGCGGGAGGGTGGATTTCTGGAGGAGATCGACAAGTTCGATCCCGGCTTCTTCGGCATCTCGCCGATGGAAGCGATCAGCATGGATCCACAGCAGCGCCTGCTCCTCGAGATCTGCTGGGAGGCGGTGGAGCGGGCTGGCATACCCCCAGCGTCACTGCGGGCATCGGCGGCGGGGGTGTTCGTGGGCATCGGACAGAACGACTATTCGCAGTGGAAACTGAATGCCGGCAATCTGGCGGCCATCAACGCCTACGACGGCACCGGCAACGGTTTCAGTTTCTCCGCCGGCCGGATCTCGCACGTCCTGGGGCTTCAGGGGCCGAGCATCGCCCTGGACACGGCGTGCTCATCCTCGCTGGTTGCCCTCCATCTGGCCTGCCAGAGCCTGCGGGCAGGTGAGTGCTCTGCCGCTCTGGCCGGTGGTGTCCATCTGAATCTGTCGCCTGAGGTCGGCGTCTTCCTCTCCCGAACCGGTGCGCTGGCACCGGACGGACGATGTAAGGCCTTTGATGCTCATGCCAACGGATTCGGCCGCGGCGAAGGAGCCGGTGTGGTCCTGGTCAAACGCCTCGCCGACGCCCTGGCAGACGGCAACAGGGTCCTGGCGATCATCCGCGGCAGTGCCATCAATCACGATGGCCCCAGCAGCGGTTTGACCGTACCGAACCAGAAGGCGCAGGATGCCCTCCTGCAGGCGGCGCTGAGGCAGGCCCGAGTGAACCCGGAAGAGGTGGGATTCGTCGAGGCTCACGGTACGGGTACGGTCCTCGGCGACCCAATCGAGGTCGAGAGCCTGGCCAGAGTCTACGGCCGGAATCGTGAGCAGGATCGTCCCCTGTACATCGGCTCGGTCAAGTCCAACATCGGCCACCTGGAGGCCGCTGCGGGCATTGCGGGCCTGATCAAGACCGTGTTGTCTCTGCAGCACGGATCGATTCCCCGCCACCTCCACTTCACACGACCCAATCCGCATATCGCGTGGGATGAGATCCCTGTGAGAGTCGCGGCACAGACGACAGCGTGGGACGAGGCCACCCAACGGCTCGCAGGCGTCAGTTCGTTCGGTATGAGCGGTACCAATGCCCATGTCATCGTGGCGGAAGGACCAAGACCATCACTGAGATCAGTATCGACCACGGTCGCGGATGATCCGGCAGCCCTCCTGGTTCTTTCCGCCAGGACAGAGGATGCCCTGCGAGATCATGCCGAGCGTTGCGCCGCCGCACTGGAAGGCAACCCAGCCATTGATCTGATGGACTTCTGTGCGAGTGCCGCCCTCGGCAGAGATCACCTCGCGCATCGACTGGCCGTCCTGGGGACCTCAGCGGATGACATCTGTCAGAAGCTGCGCTCCGCCTTTGGCACCACACCATTGCCTGATGTCTACAGACCCGGACTGCCTGACCAGACAGCAGATCACCCCGAGGGCTCGCCGCGGCACCGGGCACAGAGCTACACCAGAGGTGATGACTTGGACTGGCAGCAGATCATGGGTCGCCCATTCACGCACCCGGACCTGCTGCCGACGTATCCATTCCAGCGCCAGTCCTATTGGGTCGACGGTACACCCTTCCACGCGGTGCAGTCGACATCACCTGCCGGGATCTATTACGGGCTGAACTGGGAACCGACCCAGGTGTCATCTCTGGCGCGGCGACTGGTGCCATGCGATGCATGGATCATCCTCGCTGACCGCGGTGGCATCGGCGATGATCTCGCGGGACGGATCCAGCTGACGGGCCTGGATGTGATCAGTCTCCACGCCGATCCACCAGCCGAGGGCGACGCAGGCACCACGAACGCGCTTGAAGATCTGCGCGAACGATTGGCACGGGGAGACGGTACGGTCGGGATCGCTAACCTATGGGCCACTGACCATCCATCTCAGGGAACCAGCCTGTCGACGGAAGCTGTCGCGCGGTGCGAGACGTTGCTCAACCTAGCCAAGCTGTTGCAGTCTACGGATGCTGAGTCGCGACTCTGGACTGTCACCCGGGGAGCCATAGCGATTGAGCAGGCAGAGCTGGTTGCAGACCTCTCCTCTTCGGCTCTGTGGGGATTCGGCCGGTCTCTGGCGCTCGAACTACCGGATCGCTGGGGTGGGCTGGTTGATCTGGATCCTGACGATTCTCCGTCGCAGAGCGCAGATCGTCTGTGGTCGGTGTTGCAGCCCGCGCTCGCTCACGGTCAGGTCGCCTTCCGCACAGGCATCGCCCACGTACCCCGGATCCAGTCGACACCCACGCCTGCCCCGTCGGCACTCAAGATCCGTCCTGATGCCACCTATCTCATCAGTGGCGGGTTGGGCGGTCTGGGACTGCGAGCTGCCCGCTGGCTGGCCGCAAGAGGGGCGCAGTATCTCGTATTGTTCGGACGACGCGGACTGACCGAATCAGTCGAGGACGAAGTAGCGGATCTGACGGCGCTTGGAATTCAAACCCTCGTACTCAGCGCAGATATCACAGACCATGGCACCATGCAGGCGGTCCGCCAGCAGATCGCAACCCAGCTTCCCCCGGTGGCGGGCATCATCCACGCTGCCGGTCTGCCGGGGGTGTCGTCGATCAGCGAACAAAGCGCCGATGCCCTGCGGTCAGTGCTGGCGCCGAAGATCGCCGGGACGCTGCACCTGGAGGAGTTTTTCGGCGGGCCTCAACTCGACTTCCTCCTTCTCTACTCCTCCATCGCCGCCCTCTGGGGCTCGAAGAGACAGACCCACTACGCGGCAGCCAACAGCTTCCTCGACGCCTTCGCCGCAGACCGTCAGGCCCGTAAAATGCCGGGCAACAGTGTCTGGTGGGGACCGGTAGAGGCTGGCGGAATGGTCACAGACGACGACAAGAATGCGCTGGAGGGACTGGGGATCCGGCTCTTGTGCGATGCTCAGATGTCGACCACTCTCGACCGCATCGTCGGCACGGGTCGGCAGCTTGCTGCCGCCCAGATCGACTGGACCCGCTTGCGGCCATTGTTCGAATCTGCCGGTATATCCGACTTGGTCTGTCGCATCGAGGTCCCCGACCGGGGTACCCGGCTGCAAACCCCGGATAGCGAGAGCTTCCTGCGTGAGTGGGAACTGACTCCGAACTCAGAAAAATCTGCGCTGCTACGATCTGTCGTAAGCCGCGAGGTCACCCAACTGCTCGGTTATCGAGATGGGGCCGATCTCGACGCTGACCAGGGATTCTTCGAACTAGGCATGGACTCGATGATGGCAGTCAGCCTACGAAGACAACTTGAGGGCCACCTGCAGGTCGACCTGCCGGCGACGGTTGCCTTCGATCACCCGACAGTTGGCAAACTCTCAGACCTGCTTGGCCATGAACTTGCCGATGTCGTGGCGCCAGCCAGTGACGGCACGGCCCCGTCTTCCGGCACAGAAACGACCTCGGATCTCTGCGCCGGTGTGCCCGAGGACGCTGATGCAGAGACGAAAGACAGCGCCGTCCGGAAACAGCTGGAACGCCTCGAGACATTGGTCAGAGACCTCGACGATAGCTCCCCGGAAGCCGGCGCGAGCGAAGCACGATGACGGATACAGCCAGAATCGCCCAGGCCCTGGATGCGGCAGCAAGCCGCCTCGAGCAGCTCGAGCGCGAGAAGCGCGAGCCGATCGCTGTGGTGGGGATGGCTTGCCGGTTTCCAGGTGCCGCGAATCCGGAACAGTTCTGGCATCTGCTCGACAGTGGCACAGATGCAGTGACCGAGATTCCGGCGCAGCGCTGGGACATCGACGAGTACTACCATCCAGACCCGGATCAGGCGGGCATGATGTATACCCGTCACGGCGCCTTCCTGGATGACGTGCGAGGCTTCGATGCCCCCCTGTTCCGCATCTCTCCCCGAGAAGCGGCGAGCATGGATCCTCAACAGAGGATTCTGCTGGAAGTGACGTGGGAGGCCCTGGAGCGCGCCGGGATGAATCCTCGGTCTCTCGAAGACTCGTCAACGTCCGTCCACATTGGCGCCACGACCCACGACTATACGCAGTTGCTGCTCGCCAACGCAGATCAGACGCCCCTCGACACGTACTACGCGACAGGTAATGCGCCGAATGCTCTGGCCGGTCGGCTCTCCTATTTCCTCGGACTCCGGGGGCCCGCGCTGGCCATCGACACGGCCTGCTCCTCGTCGCTGGTGGCCCTGCATCTGGCCTGCCAGAGCCTGCGAACCGGGGAAAGTAATCTGGCCATCACAGGGGGGGTGAACCTTTTGCTGTCACCCCAACTTCAAGCCGCCATCTGCCGCGCTAAAATGCTCTCCATATCGGGCCGTTGCAGGACGTTCTCTGCCGCAGCGGACGGTTACGTGCGCGGCGAAGGGTGTGGTGTGGTGGTGCTCAAGAGATTCACCGACGCCACGCGCGACGGCGATCGCATCCTCGCCGTGATCCGAGGCAGCGCAGTCAACCAGGATGGCGCCAGTGCGGGGTTCACGGTCCCTCACGGGCCGTCCCAACAGGAACTGATCCGCTCGGCCCTGGATGCATCGGGGGTTGAGGCTGGCGACGTCAGCTACCTGGAGGCACACGGTACGGGAACACCGTTAGGTGACCCGATCGAGGTGAATGCTGCCACTGGCGTGTATGCGCAGGATCGTGACCGCGCCCGCCCCCTGATCATGGGATCGGTGAAAACCAACATCGGGCACCTTGAGGCGGCGGCGGGGATCGCCGGCCTCATCAAGGTCGTGCTCGCCTTGCAGGCTCGCACGATTCCCGCCCACCTGCATTGCGCCGAGCCCACCCCCGACATCCCCTGGGCAAAGCTGCCGATCGAGATCCCCGATCGCAGCATCACGTGGGACGCCAGCCCTGATCGGTTGGTTGCGGCGATCAGTTCCTTCGGCGCCAGTGGGACCAATGCCCACGTCATCGTGGAAGAAACACCGGACGTGCCTGAAGTGCCTTCAGACGAAGTGTCGGAGGGGGCCGATCACGTCCTGCTGTTATCTGCCGATTCGCCCCAGGCGTTGCAGGATCTTTTGCGAGCCTATCGCCGCCACCTGGGACACGACCCGAACCTGCCCTTGGCTGACCTGTGCTACACAGCAGCCATCGGTCGGGCCCACCTGAGCCACCGCTGTGCCATCACGGGCTCATCTGTGGCGGCGTTGCAGGAGAGACTCTCCACCTACTTGGGAGGCGGAACCGGGCCGGGAATCTTCGCCGGACAGGTGAAAGGCACGGGTCGCTTCGATCGCTCCGTTGACCAGCCGATGGATGGAGCCGCCATCGGTCGAGCCTTTGTCAAGGGCATGCCCCTTGACTGGCAGCGTCTGTTTCCTCGTCGCCAGCCGGTCGTGCTGCCGACTTATCCCTTCCAGCACCTGCCCTACTGGGTCGGTTCACCTGGCCCAACCCGGCCCCGGAGTGATATTACAGACATGCTCTATCACTGCACGTGGGACCGCGTGGGGGCCCCGCAACCAGCCTCGACCTTCGTCGATGAACCGTGTCACTGGCTCGTCGTCGGGGATGTGCCGGGTCAGATCACACAAGAGCTGGAAGGGCCCGGACAGACTCATTCGGTGATCGACTGCCGGACGGCCGAGATGGATGGATCCATCAGAGATACCGTGCGCCACGCCCTGGCAGATGTGCCACCATCACTGCCGGTACGAATCTTGTTCTTTTCGGGCATCGATGAGATACCCTCGGGGCCCGAACACGCCGACGCCCTGCCACGCGACGTGCTTGGCGCCTGCCAACTGCTGGTCGATCTCATCCAGAGCGCCAACACGATCCCGCGGTCACCGACAACGCGCATCTGGACGATTACGCGGGGCGCCTGCCATACCGACGCGCGTCAGCCACCCTCGACGCCTCATCAACTGGCCCGTGCGGGCCTCTGGGGGCTGGGACGCACATTCGCCACAGAGCATCCTGAATTCTTCGGCGGCCTGATCGATCTGGCCCCCGGAGGATCTGCGGAAGAGGTACGGGATCTGGTCTGTTGTATCTCGTGGGATCGAGATCAGCTGGCCCTGCGCGGCGATCAGGCCTTCGTGCCGACAGTGCAGCCTGCGAAGGGTGACGTGTTGGCGGGAGATGCGTTCCCTCAGATCGAGGCGGATGCAACCTACCTTGTGAGCGGCGGGATGGGGGCATTGGGGTTGCGCCTGGCCGCCTGGCTCATAGACCGTGGCGCTCGGCACCTCGTGCTGGTATCGCGTCGGGGCGAAACTCCGGCAGTCAAACACGAAATGCGGCGCCTGAGGGCAGCGGGCGCACGCGTCAGGACCCCACGCGCGGATGTCGCCGACTACGAACAGATGGCGACGGTGATCCGGACAATACAGCAAGATGGCCCTGCTCTGCGTGGCGTCTTCCATCTGGCCGGCGTGCTCGATGACCGGACCGTGACCGGACTGGATCGGGAAGCCCTTACGCGAGTGATACATCCCAAAGCGGCCGGTGCCTGGAATCTGCACCTGCTCACCAGAGATCTGGACCTCGACCACTTCGTCCTGTTCTCTTCTCTGGCCGCGATGGTCGGTCCTGCGGGACAGGCGAACTATGCAGCGGCCAACGCCTTCCTGGACGCATTGGCGCACGCTCGACAAGCCATGCGACTGCCGGCACTGGCTGTGAACTGGGGGCCCTGGGCGGGGGCAGGTATGGCAGGCACCCTCGAACCAGACCATTTGGCGACTGTGAAACGGTCTGGCGTCGAACCCATGGTGGCGCGACATGCTCTGGCAGCGATGGAACAGATTCTGACAGAGAACGTCGCGCAGGTGGTGGTCGCCCAGGTGGACTGGCGGCAGGTGCTTGCCGGGGATCGACCAACCTTCCTGCGACAGTGGTCTCAGCATCTGGTCGATGATACTGCCAGTGAATTGGAAGACCAAGACGCCAGCCATGGTCTGGAAGCTTCGACCGATCTCCAGGAATTGCTCGGCGAACCAGCTGACGCTCTTGAGGTAGGACTCACCCGATTCGTGCAGCGCCTGCTGGCCGGCATCCTCCAGATCGATTCGGCACAGACCATCGACCCGGATCGTCCCCTGGACGAGTACGGAATGGACTCTCTCACCGGTACGGAGTTGAAGAACCGGATTGCTACAAGGCTGGGCATCGAACTGCCCCTCAGCGGTCTGATCGGCGGTGTAACCGTCGCCAGCGTGGTCCTGATGGTTCAGGCGAGACTTCCCATCCAGGCCCCCCCAGGGGGCGCCGAACCGTCCGAGGGGTCCGAAACGGTGGAGATGGTGCTGTGAACCTGCAGGAGCAGCTCAAAGAACTGGCCGGTCGCGGGCTGATGCTACAGCCTGACGGCGACCAACTTCGTGTAAAGGGACCGAAGCAGGTTCTCACACCGGCAGTCCAATCTTTCCTGAAGCAGCACAAGATCGAGCTTCTGAAGCTCTTGGAGCTTGAGTCTGCTCTGCCAGCACCGGCACTGACCCCGATCACCCCTAGCCAGAACGCTGGTGACCAATACCCGCTCTCCTTCGCCCAGCGAAGGTTCTGGTTCCTCCACCAACTCGAACCTGACACCTCAGTCTATCACGTCTCCGGCGGACTTGAGTTTCGCGGGATCTTGCAGATACAGGCCCTCGAACGAGCCCTCAACGAGATCGTCCAACGCCACCAGATCCTGCGAACGGTGTTTCCCGAAACAGACGGGTCACCATGCCAGCGCGTTCAGGATACCGCATCGCTGAGCCTGCGCACTGAAGACCTGCGTGATCTGCGGTCATCGGAGTTGGAGCCGCAGGTCGAACGACTGGTCAACGAAGTACTGCACCACCCTTTCGACCTGAGGAGGGGGCCTCTGTTCAGAGTACGGCTGCTGCTTCTCGGCCCGCAGCGAAGCCAGCTGCTGATCTGCCTCCACCACATCATCGCCGATGGCACCTCGCTCGAGGTCTTCGCCCGCGAATTAGGGCACCTGTACCGGCAGTACGCTGAAGGCCTGACCGCCGATCTGCCTGGGCTCGCCATCCAGTACAACGATTACGCCTGCTGGCAGCACGCGGTCATCAGTGACCAACGGCTGCAATCGCAGACCGCCTATTGGCGGCAGCGTCTGGCTGGCGCTCCACCCCTGACCACATTCCCTGCAGATGCCTCACGCCCGCCGACGCAGTCCTATCGTGGTGCCATCGAACGCTTCACGATAAGTGCCGAGACCATCGAGCCCCTGCGCCAGATCGCCAGCCAGTGTGATTCGACCCTCTTCATCGCCCTGCTGTCTGCCTATGCGGTTCTGCTGTCGAAATACACCCGCCAGCCGCAGGTCGTGCTTGGTACACCGGTGGGCAATCGCCCCCGACAGGAGTTGGAACCCCTCATCGGCCTGTTCGCGAACACGATCGCACTCCACCTGGACCTGACATCGGCCCCGACCTTCACGGAGCTCCTCGAACAAACCCGCGAGGCTGTCAGAGGCGGGCTGGAAAACCAGGACATTCCTTTCGAACAGCTGGTCGCCGACCTGCAGACAGACCGCGATCCCAGCTACAGCCCCGTGCTCCAGACCATGCTGGTGCTGCGCCGCGAGCCCCTGCGGTTGCTGGACATGGGCGACATCGATGTCATCGGCGCTGACGTCGGCCAGACGACGGCCAGACTCGACTCGACCCTCGAACTCGAGGAAAGGGCCGACGGAATCGCCGGGACCTGGGAATACGCCTCGGATCTCTATCGTCCGGAGACCGTGCGCCGAATGATCGCACACTTTCAGACCCTGCTGCACCGTCTGACCGACCAACCCGATCATCCCATCGCCTCGATTCCCCTGACGACGGATGAAGAGTACCAGCAGGTTGTGCATCAATGGAACGAGACCAGGACAGACTACCCGTGCCAGTCGACGATCCATCAACTGTTCGAAGAACAGGTGGCAAAGACGCCGGACGCACCCGCTGTGCGGATCGATGCCAGCGAATGGACCTACGATCGTCTCAACCGTGAGGCCGATGGGATCGCCATCGCCCTGGCAGACCATGGCATACAACCTGACGAACTCATCGGCATCTGCTGCCGCCGTTCGCTCAGCCTGGTGGCGGGCCTCGTCGGCATCCTGAAAGGAGGTGGTGCCTACGTCCCCCTGGATCCGGACTACCCTGAGGATCGACTCCGCTTCATGATCGGTGATACGGCGACCCGGGCCATCCTCGTCACCGAAGATCTGCTCGCCCATCTGCAGGAATTGGTCGATTCGTGCGCTCTTGAGCATCCCCCGGTATTGATCGATCTCGATGGGGCCCAGTCATCCAATGAACCGTCCTGCAAGCCGACCGCAGTGGGGCCGACGAACCTGGCCTATTGCCTGTACACGTCAGGGTCGACGGGCCGACCCAAGGGAACGCTGATTCCCCATCGAGGTGTCGTCAGACTCGTGCGCAATACTGACTTCATCGACATCTCGCCCGAGCAGGTGTTTCTCCAATTCGCCCCCATCTCCTTCGACCTGTCGACACTGGAGATCTGGGGCCCCCTGTTGAATGGGGGCAAGCTGGTCCTCATGCCACCCGGCACCCCGTCGCTGGAAGAACTGGGAGCGGTGATCCGTGAGAACGGAGTCACCACCTTGTGGCTGATCGCCGGGATGTTCCGGCTGATGGTGGATGAGCGGATTGAGGACCTCGGCGGCCTCCAGCAACTGATCGCCGGCGGTGATGTTCTGTCGGTCCCTCACGTGCGCAAGATGAAGCAGCGCCATCCACACTGCCACATGATCAACGGCTACGGCCCGACGGAAAACACGACCTTCTCCAGTTGCTACGACGTACCGGCCGACAACCTTCCTCAGAAATCCGTTCCCATCGGTCGCCCCATCGCCAACAGTCGCATCTACATCGTCGATGAGAGCATGCAGGCCGTTCCCGTCGGCGTACCCGGAGAGCTGCTGGCGGCCGGAGATGGTCTGGCCAGGGGGTATCTGAATCGGCCGGACCTGACCAGCGAGCGGTTCATCCCCAACCCGATGACAGGTGTCCGGGACGATCCCGTCTACCGGACAGGCGACCTGGCTCGCTACCTGCACGATGGCACCATCGAGTTCCTCGGTCGTCTCGACCAGCAGGCCAAGGTTCGCGGCTATCGGGTGGAACCAGGCGAACTGGAAAGTGTGCTGGATGACCATGATCTGGTGCGCGAGGCCGCCGCTCTGGTCCGTGAAACGCAGGGCGACAAGAAGGAACTGGCCGCCTATGTCGTGTGTCATGGCGATGCCTCGACGAGGGGACCGGTTGACGACGTGGTAGGACAGTTGCGCACCTATCTGAGAGAGCAGTTGCCGGACTACATGGTTCCGGCAACCATCACGATCCTGGACCAGTTCCCCCTCAACGCCAATGGCAAGGTTGACCGCGCAGCGCTCCCCGAACCAGCTGCTGCGGCACAGGACGGCCCCTTCGAGGCACCCCGGAACGAGATAGAAGCGACTCTCTGCCGCCTCTGGTCCGACGTCATCGGTGTATCGCCGATCGGCATACGGGACAACTTCTTCGAGTCGGGTGGCGATTCGATTCAGAGTATTCAGATTGTCTCGCGCGCACGGCAGGAGGGGATCTGGCTGACGCCGCGTCTGATGCTGCGCCACCAGACGGTCGCCGAACTGGCCACCGCCGCCACTGCATCGGCATCGACTGAAACGCCGCTGTTGGCGGACAGAACGGATGGGGTGGAGTGGACGTCGATCCAGAGATGGTTCCACGAACTCGACCAGCCCGAGCCCCACCACTTCAACCAGGCCATACTGCTGGAAGTCGACGACGATCTGGAACCCGACCACCTGCGCCAGGCCATCGAGGCTCTTGTACGACAGCATCCCGCCCTGCGCACGTGCCACCAGAGACACGGCGAAATGTGGTCGCAACACGAGTCTGTCCCGTCCACCTGGGCGGCGATTGAGACCGTGCGACTCGGCGGCTCCTTCGACTCAACCGAGAGACTGGCCTCGGATGTGGCAGACAGGGCTCAGGCGAGCCTGGATCTGGCCTCTGGTGCTGTGATTCGCGCCGTGGTTTTCGACACAGATCCGGGGCAACCCACCAGACTTCTGCTGGTGATCCATCACCTCGCCATCGACGGTGTATCCTGGAGGATACTGCTGCAGGATCTGGCCCTGGCCTGCGATCAACTGCGGCGCGGTGAGCTGATTCGGCTTGCCCCGGTCACATCGCCCCCTGCGGTCTGGGCGGCGCGCCTGGCCCGATACGTGCACCAAGAGATGCCGCGCGACGAACAGGATTACTGGCACCCGACGAACGCTGTACCACCCTTCACGGCAGACATCGAGGGCCCCGATAACGGCCTGGTGGGCTCTGAAGGTCGCGTCACCACCGAGTTGGACGACCTCTCTACTGAGAAGCTTCTAAGAAATGCCAACCGGGCCTATCGAACCCAGACACCCGAACTCCTGATCGCGGCCCTCTCCGGTGCCATTGCCAGATGCCTGGGCACGACGAGGCTAAGAATCGATCTGGAAGGCCACGGCCGGGAGGACCTGTTCCCCGACGTCGATCTGAGTCGCACGATCGGCTGGCTGACGAGTCTGTATCCGGTGGTACTCGATGCCCCGTCTGTAGAGGCCGACGCCGCATCGACGATTCCTCTGGTGAAGAAGACCTTGCGCTCGGTACCGGATGGCGGGATCGGCTACGGTGCTGCCCGCTTCCTTGGTACAGCGTCACAGCGAGCCCGGCTCAAACAGACCCCGGTATCTCCCATCGTGTTCAACTATCTGGGTCAGACCGACCAGCTGCTGCCGACAAAAGGCCCGATCCGCTTCACCGAAGGCCCCATCGGACGGGTCCGCTCACCAGTGAACCGGCGGCCTCACCTGATCGAGATCAACGCACTGGTGCGTGACGGGCGTCTGCGTCTCGAATGGCTCTACAGCGGCGATCGCCACCACCGCGGCACGATCCAGCGCCTGGCTACGGCGCATCTGGATGTGCTGCGAGAGTATCTCGATCACTGCGTCAGTTGCGACGCCAGCAGCCACACACCCGCCGACTTCCCCCTCGCCGATCTAGATCAGGCGTCGGTCGATCACATCGGTGATACCGTACAGGGGGCCGTAGAGGACATCCTGCCCCTCGCCCCGACACAGCAAGGCATCCTATTTCATCGAGAGGCCAATCCGGACTCCGATGCCTACATCGTGCAGTTGAGGATGCGTATCGTCGGCCCCCTCGACGAAATTGCCCTCGAGCAGGCATGGTCCTGGGTCATGGCACGTCACTCGGCGTTGCGCGCCGCCTTTGTCGAGGACACGAAACTCAACCTGCATCAGGTGATCGTCGAGACCGCCAGCCTGACCTGGAACCGGCTGGATTGGCAGGACATGGACGATCACGATCAACGGCAGGCACTGGACAGGTATTGTGACGACGAACGGCGAAACCCCTTCGACCTCGCCGCTCCCCCGCTGTTCCGCCTGAGTCTCATCCGCACCGGTTCGCAGGTCTGTGATTTCGTCTGGACCTGTCATCATGTGCTGGTGGACGGATGGAGCATGGCCAACATCCTGTATGAACTCACGGAAGCCTACACCCGCTTCAGGGATGGCCACCTACCCGAGATGGATCCGGCCTCTGGATACGCGTCGTACCTGACGTGGTTGTCCTCAGACCGGCGCCTCGCTCCGGCGCGCGACTACTGGGCAAGAGAGCTGGGCGGTTTCGCCGAGCCCTCGACGTTGCGAGTCGAACTTGCCCCGCCGCAAGGGCCCAGACCCGAGCAGCGAGATCTGAACATGCTACTGGACCGGCCCACGTCGGCCCGCCTCAACCATTGTGCCCGTCAGCATCACGTCACCCTGAATGCCCTCATGCAGGCGGCGTGGTCGCTGACGATGCGCCAGTTCAGTGGCGCCGACGACATCCTATTCGGCGCCACCGTATCGGGCAGAGGCGGTGAACTTCCAGGTGCCGAACAGATGGTCGGACTCTTCATCAACAGCGTACCTGTTCGCATCCGGATCGATGCCGATCAACCCGTGGCGGCGTGGCTCCTGGACCTGCAGGAGGGCCAACTGGAACGTGATCTGCACTCCTGTCTGCCCCTCGTCGATCTGGCCGCCATGACCGACCTGCCGGGTGGCACGGCTCTGTTCCAGCACCTGCTCGTCTTCGAGAACTATCCCGTCGACGCCTCGCTGCGGGCGGGAGAGACGCCTTTCGACATTCAGGATCTCACCATCCTCGATCGGACGAACTATCCTCTGACGATAGCCATCAATCCCGGGGAGGAGATCCGCATCAGGATCGTCTACGATCCCTCGACGTACGAAGCGGCCACCGTCGAGACGATCGCCGCGCAACTCGAGCACTTCCTGGGACAGCTGGTCGATGGGATCGGTGGTGCAATCAGACAGCTCTCCACGCTCCCCCCTGCCGAACGGCACCGGACGCTGGAGACGTGGAACCAGACGCACAGGACCTATCCTCTCGAAAAGACCTTGATGGATCTCTTCGAGGAGCAAGTCGAGCGAACGCCCGATGCGAAGGCTTTGGTCTTCGAAGGCCGGGAACTCACCTATCGCGAACTGGATCGCGCGTCCAATCGACTTGCCTCGCGACTCAAGTCCATGGGCGCCGGTCCTGACACCCTCATCGGGATCTCGATGGAGCGCTCCGTTGAACTGGTCGTCGGGCTGTATGCCATCCTCAAAGCGGACGCGGCCTACGTGCCGATCGACCCCGATTACCCGGACGAACGCGTCCACTTCATGCTCGAGGACTCGGGCATCACCCTTCTGCTGACACAGTCTCACCTGCTCGAGCGGCTGTCCTCTGAACGCTATCGCATCCTTGCCCTGGATACGGAATCACTGGCAGAAGAGGATGATCAGGCGCTGAGCCGCGCGGCACGCCCCCACAACCTGGCGTACATGATCTACACCTCAGGCTCCACGGGCAGGCCCAAGGGCGTTATGAACACCCATCTGGGTATTTGCAATCGCCTGTTCTGGATGCAGGACACCTATCCTCTCGGGGCCACCGACCGCGTGTTGCAGAAGACACCATACAGTTTCGATGTGTCCGTCTGGGAGTTCTTCTGGCCCCTTCAGGTGGGCGCCACACTGGTCGTCGCCAAACCGAAGGGGCATCTCGACAGCCACTACCTGGCTCAACGGATTCAGCAGGATCAGATCACCACGATCCACTTCGTTCCCTCTATGCTGCAGATTTTCCTCGGCGAGAAGTCCGTCAAGCAGTGTACGGGCCTCAAGCAGATCATCTGCAGTGGTGAGTCCCTTGGTGTGGAATTGGCCAACCAGTGTCGGCAGATCCTGCCCGCCGAGTTGCACAATCTGTATGGCCCCACCGAAGCCGCCGTCGACGTGAGTTCGTGGGCCTGCCCGAAACAGATCGACCGGCCCCGCGTACCGATCGGCCGCCCCATCGCCAATACGGCGCTGTATGTCCTCGATTCGCAGATGGCGCCACTCCCCGTCGGCGTGCCTGGCGAACTGCACATCGGCGGCATCTGTCTGGCGCGGGGCTACCACAACCGGCCGGATCTGACGGCCTCCCGGTTCGTCAGCAACCCCTTCGGTACCGACCCGGCAGCGCGGCTCTACAAGACAGGCGATCTGGCCCGCTACCTGCCGGATGGAAACATCGAATATCTTGGACGCCTCGATCATCAGGTCAAGATCCGGGGATTCCGCATCGAGTTGGAAGAGATCGAGAACGTCCTCAGCGACGGATCAGGCATTACAGACTGCGTCGTCCGCGTTCGCAACAGTGCCGGAGGCGAGGCAGAACTTGTCGCCTACTACGTGACCCCGGCCGATGGCAGCGTCGATGCCCTGGACAACAGCAGGCTGAGGGACCAGATGAGGCGAAGGCTCCCTGAGTTCATGGTGCCCACACACTTCGTGGCGTTGCAGGCGATCCCCCTGTCTCCCAACGGCAAGGTGGACCGCCAGGCGCTGCCAGATCCTTCGGTTACTGACGCCATTGGTGGTGCCGATCACCCCCTGGGTGAAGTGGAGGAGGACGTAGCACAGGCCTGGAGCACGGTCCTTGGGCTCGAAGAGGTTGGACGGCACGACAATTTCTTCGACCTGGGGGGTCATTCACTTCGTCTCACCAGGGTGCATCGGCTGCTCGAAGAGCGCTTCGGCGATTCGATCCCCGGCCTCATCGAGATGTTCCAGCTGCCGACAGTTCGCGATCAGGCGTTGGCGATCAGCCCGCAGGCATCTGGTGCCCAGACGCGACAACCTGCCAGCGAATCGACGGATCCCGGAGATTCGGCAACCACACGCGACATCGCCGTCATCGGCATGGCATGCAGGTTTCCCGGTGCACCGGATCCTGCCGCGTTCTGGCGCAATCTGCGGGACGGTGTGGAGTCGATCACGTTCTTCACCGACGAGGAACTTCTCGAAGCCGGGATCGATGCCGGTCTCCTGTCGGACCCGCGCTACGTGAAGGCGAACTCGATCGTCCCGGATGCCGATCGATTCGATGCCGAGTTCTTCAGTTTCAGTCCCCGCGACGCCGAGCTTCTCGACCCTCAACATCGACTGCTGCTGGAGTGCTCGTGGGAAAGTCTCGAGTCTGCCGGGTATGATCCACTGACCTATGCCGGCCGCGTCGGTGTCTTCGCCGGATGCGGTGCCAACAGCTACATCCTCAACAATCTCTATCCCAACCAGGATCTGCTGGGCACGGTCGACAACTTTCAGCTGCTATTGGCCAATGACAAGGATTACCTGTCGACGCGGATCTCATACAAGCTGAATCTGACCGGACCGAGCCTCAGTGTGCAGACGGCCTGCTCCACATCACTTGTTGCCGTGGCTCTTGCCTGTCGGTCATTGATCGAGGGTCACTGTGACATGGTCCTGGCCGGCGGGGCAACTCTCAGCTTCCCCCAACAACGGGGCTACCTGCACAAGGAAGGGATGATCTTCTCTTCCGATGGGCATTGCCGCGCCTTTGATGCCGACGCTGACGGTATGGTGGGCGGCAATGGGGCCGGCGCGGTTCTGCTGAAACCACTGGATGCAGCCCTCGCCGATGGCGACAGCATCGTTGCCGTGATCAAGGGCAGTGCCCTCAACAACGATGGGGCCAATAAGATCGGGTACACCGCCCCGAGCGAGGCCGGTCAGGCGCGCGTGATCGAGCAGGCCCTGGCGACTTGCGGCATTGAGCCGTCGAGCATCGGCTACGTCGAGACCCATGGTACTGGCACCGCTCTGGGAGACCCGATCGAGATCGCCGCACTGACAGCAGTTCATGCGGGTCGGGAACCCGCATCCTGCGCGATCGGTTCGGTGAAGACCAACATGGGGCACCTCGATGCTGCCGCCGGCATCGCTGGCTTCATGAAAGCGGCTCTCTGCCTGCAGAACGGGCAGATTCCCCCGAGCCTGCACTATCACCGCCCGAACCCCAGGATCGATTTCGCCTCGACGCCTTTCTATGTCGCCTCCGAGTTGCAGGACTGGCCACGTCCTGACACACATCCACGCCGGGCAGGGGTCAGCTCCTTCGGAATCGGTGGAACCAATGCGCACGTGATTCTGGAGGAGCCCCCGCAGAGACCTACCGACTCCGACACGCGAGCTAGGCTGCCCTTTGTCCTGTCGGCGCGCACGCCGCAGGCACTGCGGGAAACACGTGAACAGCTGCGCCGACATCTGGCACAGAACCCGACGATTGAGCCTGGTGACCTGGCGTTCACGCTGGCCGTGGGACGTCATGGATTCGAAACACGGGGCTTCACGACAGCGAGTACCACGCAGCAGCTGATGTCGCGACTCGAGGCTGAGACACCAGATACCGGTCTGAACGACGATCCTGCCGGTGACTCACCTCGATCACCTGTCGTGGACAGGCGGGTCGCCTTCATGTTTCCGGGACAGGGCGCGCAATGGGCGGGCATGGGGCGTGAGCTGTACGAGACGGAACCCGTCTTCCGTGAACAACTCGACCTGTGCTCCAGAATCATTCTGCCCTTGCTCGGGCAGAACCTGTTGGATGTCCTGTTCAGCCGCGGTGCGCAGGGATCTGAGCCCGATGAGGCGCTCCAGCAGACCCGCCTCACGCAACCCGCGCTCTTCGCCGTCGAATACAGCCTTGCCCAGTTGTGGCTGAGCTGGGGATTGACACCGGATGCCATGATCGGCCATAGCATCGGTGAATACGTTGCCGCCTGCCTGGCAGGTGTCTTCTCACTGGAAGATGCGCTGAGGATCGTGCAGGAACGGGCCCACCTGATGCAGCTGCTTCCCGGTGGCTCGATGCTGGCGGTTCGTGCCGGCGAGCAGGAGCTCTCATCCTACCTGGGTGATGACCTCGATCTGGCGGTTCGGAACACGCCAACTGCGCTGGTCGTTGCCGGCGCTGAACCAGCGATCCGACAGCTGAATCTCAAGTTGGAAGCAGCGGGGATCCTGTGCCAGATACTGCGCACGTCGCACGCATTCCACTCGCGGATGATGGAGCCCGCCGTAGAACCTCTGCGCCGCGTCCTGTCCGGCGTGGATCTGCAACCGCCGTCGATTCGGTTCATCTCGAATGTAACCGGAGACTGGATCACGGCGGACCAGGCCACCGACGCATCCTACTGGGCAACGCATCTGCGCGAAACCGTCCGTTTCGGCGATGGATTGTCGGTCCTGCTCGCGGGAGCCCGGTATGCCCTGCTGGAGATCGGTCCAGGCAGGACACTGCAGGGATTCGTGCGTGGCAATCCGACTCGCCAAGCGACGCAGTTAAGCTTCACCTGCATGCTCCCCCCCACAGCCGAAGAGCGACGCTCGGAAGAAGAGATCCTGCTGGACACCTTGGGAGGCCTATGGCTCGAGGGCGTTCAGGTCGACTGGAATGGCTACTTCAGCCACGAACGCCGACGCCGAATCCCCTTGCCCACCTATCCTTTCCAGAGAGACAGATTCTGGATCGATCCACCTGCCCTTACAGAAACGAACCGCCTCACCGAGCGATTGCCGCTGGAACAATGGTTCTGGTCGCCCACATGGAAACAGCATCGCCACGCAGACGCGGCTCTCGATCTGACACAGACGCGCTGGCTTCTGTTCCTGGACGATGGAGGTCTGGGCGCGACCCTGGCGGCCAGACTGCAATCGGCGGGAGCTCGCGTCGCCACCGTCTCGGCAGGCAATCACTTCGAGCAGCGAGGCCAGATGCAGTTCGCTGCCGAGCCGGGAGAGTCAGCTCACTACCGCGACCTGCTGAAGGCCCTTCAAGCGATGGACTTTTCCCCTTCGGATATCCTTCACCTGTGGCCGTTGTCCTGTGTCGACTCCCCAACCTGCATCGATGTGGATCGTGGCCTGAGTCAGAGCTTCTACAGCCTCGTCGAATTGGCCCAAGCCCTGGGAGCCGAAACAGGGCAGGATCGACTCCGGATCCACAACGTGACGTCGAATCTCTTCAGCGTTTTGGGAGAGCCCCTCAACTCACCCCTGGGTGCCACCGCCCTCGGACCGGTGGAGGTCATCCCCAAGGAGTATGAGGAGTGGGTGTGCAGGAATATCGACATCGACTTGTTGGGGCCATCCCCCTCGCCTGTCGAGGCGCTATGGGAGGAGTGCATCCGTACCTCGGATGAGTCGGTGGCATTGCGTGCTGGATATCGCTGGGTCCGTGTTTTCGATCAGCTCGACTTTGGCGCCGAATCTTCGACACCAGTGCCGATCCGACAGGGCGCGGCCTACCTGATTACGGGCGGGCTGGGCGGAATCGGGTTTGTTCTGGCTCGCCACCTGGCACACACGGCCCGGGCCAACCTCGTCCTCATCGGCCGTGCCGACCTGCTGAACAGCGATAACCCGGACACGAGCATCGACGACAAGAAGCTCGAACGCCTCGAGCAGTTGCGATCTCTGGGAACACGTGTGAGCTACTACTCGGCGGATGTCACCCATCCGGAGCAGATGGCGAGCGTGGTCCGGCAGGCTGAAGCCGAACATGGTGACATCCGGGGTGTGATTCACGCGGCAGGTGTCGCGGCAGGTGGTGTCATCCAGCAAAGAAGCCACGCCGAATGCGCCGCAGTGATCGCACCCAAGGTCCAGGGGGCCCTCGTGCTTCGGGAGCTGTTCCAGACACGGAAGGTGGATTTCATCTTCCTGTGCTCTTCCACCAGCGCCGTGCTGGGTGAATTCGGCCAGGTGGACTACGCGGCAGCCAATCTCTTCCAGGATGTGCTCGCCAGTCGCTCAGCCACCGAGGGCCCGTGGATCTGTTCCGTGAACTGGGATACGTGGGCCGAGATCGGCATGGCAGCCGAGACGGACGTTCCGGCCAGATTGCAGGAGACGCGAAGACAGATTCTGGCGACCGGCATCACCTGCGACGAGGGCACGCGGATCTTCGAGCGCGTTCTGGCTACGCGTCTGCAGCACGTCGTGGTTTCGACCCGTAACTTTCAGGCCCGCCTCGAGCACGAGAAGCTATTCTCAGCCGAGGCCATCGCCCTGCCGAGTGCTGCCACACAACTCCACGCACGGCCGGAGTTGTCCAGCGAATTCAAGGCGCCCGAATCACCCACACAGACCGCGGTGGCTGGAATCTGGCAGAACTCCCTTGGTATCGGCGACGTGGGGATCGACGATGATTTCTTCGAGTTGGGTGGGGACTCGCTGCTGGCGACACAGGTCATCTCACGAATTCGAGAGGAACTGGGGGTCTCCTTGCCGATGCCGAGTTTTTTCAATCATCCAACCCTCGCCGGTGTAGCGGACAGTATCGACACGGTTCGCTGGGCAACGCAGGCCCAGGCGGGCTCTGCGCAGACTAGTCCTGCCACGGGCGAGGAACAGCGAGAGACCTTTGAGCTGTGAGTGAACGTTCGACGATCGAGCAGTTCCTGTCTCAACTTCGAAGGGCCGACGTGTACATCACGGTGCGTGGTGACCGACTCGTCGTGGACGCACCCGAAGGCACCTTGACCGACGATCTGCGTGCCCGGATTGCGGCGCGCAAAGATGAGATCCTGCAATTCCTGGCCGAAGCGGTCGACAGTGATGGCGAGGTCATCGTGGCGACACCCGGATCTGAGCCGATCCTGTCGTTCGCGCAACAGCGTATGTGGTTCCTCGACCAGCTTCAGAAAGGCACATCGGCCTTCAACTCTCCCATGCAGGTCCGGTTCAGGGGACCGCTGAATGTTGAGGCTCTCGCGCAGGGGGTAGCTGAGATTCACCGACGCCATGACGTGCTGCGGATGAGTTTTCCTGTGCGGGATGGCAAACCCGTAGCTCGTATACGCCCCCCCTCCCCCATCGACCTGCCACTGATCGATTGCTCTGGCGCGACAGCCGATGAGAGGGCGCGGATTCGCCACGAACACGCCCGTGCAATAGCTACTGCCCCCTTTGACCTGGCCGTAGACGATCTCGTGCGCATGGAATTGCTGCGCCTCGAAGAGAACGATCATCTCTTCCTGTTCACGATGCACCACATCGTGTCCGATGGATGGTCGATCGGCCTCTTCCTTCACGAGTTGAGCGACCTGTACAGGATCTTTGATCAAGGCAGGCCTGAGCGACTTCCCGGGCTCCAACTGCAGTATGCTGACTTTGCCCGATGGCAGGCCACCACCCTCGCAAAGACGAAGCACGCGCGTGATCTGGCGTATTGGAGGAGCATTCTCAAGGGGGCGCCGGATCTGCTGAGCCTGCCGACGGACAGGCCCAGACCTGCAATCTATCGATTCGAAGGGGGCAAGGTTCCCTTCACCATCGGTCAGGACCAGACCGACGACCTCCGCCGGCTTTGTGAGCAAGAGGGGGTGACGGCCTTCATGGTCCTGCTGGCTGCCTATTCGGCCGTGCTGTCGAAGATGAGCGGCCTCAAAGACATCGTCGTCGGTTATCCGATCGCCGGCCGGCGACACAATCAACTCGAGTCCATCATCGGGTGTTTCGTCAACACTCTCCTGTTGCGCTGCGAGTTGACCGATGACCTGACCTTCCGCCAACTGATCGCACACGTCCGCACTGCCTCATCTCAGGCGTACGAACACCAGGACCTGCCTTTCGAGAAAATCGTCGATGAGGTGCAGCCTGAACGCAACCTGAGTCACAATCCACTCTTCCAGGTCTCCTTCGTCTTCCAGAATGTGCCCTTCGGGTTACCTGATTTCCCTGGTATGGAGGTGCTCCCGCGCGACGACGAGCAGTTCACGCCGGGCGCAACTTTTGACATGACGCTGGTGATGGAAGAGGTGGAGGACGCCCTGCGGGGAGAACTGGAATACAACAGAGTTCTCTTCGACCACGAGACGGCCCAACGGGTAGCGGCAGTTTTCACCGCGCTGTTGGATGCAGCGATCCGCGAACCTGACCAGCCGGTTCTGGGCCTTGAAGTTCTCGATCCGTCGACGAGACGGGACCTCATTTGGGGGCGCAATAAAACAGGCGTCGACTATCCGAAGACCACTACCGTGTCCCGTCTGTTTGAGTCCGTGGTCGAAGAGACACCCGACGTGGTCGCCATCGAATGCGACGACGCCACCGTCACCTACCGAGAGCTCAACGAGCGTGCCAACCGGCTCGCGAGATGGCTGCAGTCGCGAGGCGCCGGCCGTGGTACCATCGTGGGTATCATGATCGAACACAGTGTCGATCTGCTCGTCGGTCTCCTCGGTGTCATGAAGTCGGGCGCCGCGTATCTCCCCATCGATCCGTCACATCCGGCCGGTCGTGTGGAGGGCATCATTCAGGATGCCAACCTGCAGTTGCTTTTGACACCTCGCGAACTCATCGCCGATCTCACTCAGATCGCGCCCGACGTGCACATCCTCGACGTCGCCGATGCCGCTGTAGCAGAGGTGGCGGCGGACAATCTGAACAACCGGATTCAGACGTCAGACGTCGCCTATGTGATCTACACTTCAGGCTCATCGGGCAGACCGAAGGGCGTCGTCGTTGAGCACGGGGCCCTGACCAATTACATCTGGTGGGCCAGGCAGCAGTATCTGGCCGGCGACAAGCTGGATTTTGCCCTCCACACGTCGGTCGCCTTTGACCTCACCGTGACCTCCCTTTATGTGCCGCTGATCTCAGGGAGTCGTCTCGTCGTCTACGGCGAATCGGGTGAACACCGGGTCCCGCCCATCCTGCGGATCGTACAGGAAGGGACGGCCGACATCGTCAAACTGACACCTTCACACCTGGCGCTCCTCAGAGATCTGGATCTGAAGGACTCGCGGGTCCGCAAGCTGGTTGTGGGTGGCGAAAATCTGAGGACCGAACTGGCACGCAGAATTCATGACGTCTTCGGCGGAAACATCGAGATCTACAACGAATACGGCCCGACCGAAGCGACGGTGGGCTGCATGATTCATCGATACGATCCCGAACAGGACACGGCCACCTCAGTCCCGATCGGCGTACCGGCCGACAATCTGCGGATCTACCTGCTCGGTGACGACCATGAACCGGTTCCCGCCGGTGCGATCGGCGAGATGTACATCGCCGGTGATGGGGTTGCAAGAGGGTACCTGCACCAGGAAGAGCTCACGCGTGAGTGTTTCCTGCCGGATCCCTTCGTTCAGGGCGCCCGGATGTATCGCACCGGCGATCTGGCACGGTGGCGAAACGAGCACGTCATGGAGTATCACGGTCGCACCGATCATCAGGTGAAGATTCGCGGTCACCGGGTTGAACTGGGCGAGATCGAGACACAGATCTGCACTCACGCAGGCGTGCGCGAGTGTGTCGTCAATGTCGCTCAGACGGGCCTCACATCTCAGGACGAAGGCGAACTCGAGCATTGCGTTGAATGTGGCCTCCCCTCCAATTACCCGGGCACAACCTTCGACGAGCAGGGCCGCTGCAACCAATGCACGGCCTACGAGCGATACCGAAGAAAGGTGGAACCCTACTTCAAGGATATTGGGAAGTTCGAGGCCATCTTCAACGCCACGCGACAGGCAAGACAGGGCGAGTACGACTGCATTGTCCTGCTGAGCGGCGGCAAGGACAGCACCTATGTCCTGGCCAGACTCGTCGATATGGGGCTGGACGTTCTGGCCTACACACTCGACAACGGCTATATCTCCGATCAAGCCAAGGAAAACATCCGGCGCGTCGTCGAGGCCCTGGGCGTGGATCACATTTTCGGGACAACGCCCCACATGCCGGCGATCTTCGCCGATTCTCTGGCTCGGCACAGCAATGTCTGCAATGGGTGCTTCAAGGCCCTGTATACGCTGAGCATGAGCCTCGCCAGACAGAAGCGCATCCCCTGCATCGTCACGGGCTTGAGCCGCGGTCAGCAGTTTGAAACGAGACTTTCCAACTTCTACCGCGCCGATGACTTCTGCGTCGACACCGTCGATCGATCCATCACAGAAGCCAGGAAGGTTTACCATCGGCTCGATGATGAGGTCTCTCGACGATTGGACGTTGAGATTTTCAGAGACGAATCGATCTTCGACGAGATTCAGATCCTCGACTTCTACCGCTATTGCGACGTCAGCCTCGATGAGATGTACTCGTATCTCGATACCCGTGTCCCCTGGGTTCGACCGTCGGATACGGGTCGCTCCACGAACTGCACGATCAACGATGTCGGCATCTACATCCACAAGAAGCAGCGCGAGTATCACAACTATGCCATGCCCTATGCCTGGGACGTACGGATGGGACACAAGCAACGTGATGCCGCGCTTCAGGAACTCGACGATGAGATCGATGTGGACGCTGTGCGCCAGATGCTGACGGAAGTCGGCTACGACGAGCGTCAGCGCAGCACGCGACGCACACAGGATGTCCTGGTGGCCTATTTCGTGGGAGATGGCGCCGTGGCGGAGGAGGAGCTGCGCGGTCATCTGGGCCACCGGCTGCCGGTGGCGATGATCCCGGCGGTCTTCGTTCCCGTCGATGAAATCCCATTGACTCCTAACGGCAAGGTGGACAACACCGCCCTAGCACAGATCTCGATCGCACGGACGGGCACCGATCTGGATTACGTGCCGCCGCGGACAGCGGTTGAACAGCAGTTGGTGTCGATCTGGGCAGATATCCTGGGTCTGCATCGAATCAGTGTACAAGACAGCTTCTTCCGACTCGGTGGACACTCCCTGCTGGCCGCACAGGTCGTGTCACGGATCGCTCAGGATCTGCACGTGGAACTGCCCGTGGCGACGCTCTTCGATCACGTCACCATCGAAGAGTTGGCTATCGCTATCGACGAATCGAAATCCGTGTCGGGGGTCGACGATGCAGATGTCGAGGATATCCTGGCCGAGGTCGAGGCCATGACCGATGAGGAGGCCCTGGGGCAACTGCAACCACCATCCCAGGGCGCCCAGGAGAGTCGGTAGCGCTCAGATGTCAGTCTCTGCCGAATCCGCCTCCGACGACGCCATGGACATCCCAGGGTTGACGCCCCAGCTACGCGCCCGTCTGGAGCGTCTCTCGCCTGAGAAGAGACAGCTTGCCATCGACAGGCTGCGCCAGGCTGCCGGCAATCAGGCGCCCTCCGCTGCTGCAGACCCCCTGGTGCGCGTGGACCGGAATCAGGCACTGCCCCTTTCCTTTGCACAGGAAAGGCTGTGGGTCCTGCACGAGATGGACAGGGGTGACGCAGCGTACAACATCTCCGCGGCCCTGCTGCTGACCGGTGATCTGCACGTGCCGGCGCTGCAGAGGGCGCTCGGGGAAATCGTTCAGCGCCACGAGACGCTGCGTACGAGTTTCCATGTCGAGGATGACACCGTCGTCCAGAAGATCGGCTCCGGACAGGATCTGGAGATCCCAGTTGAAGATCTGACGCACCTGGAGGATGGGGACCGGCTGCCGGAGGCTCGTCAGAGAGCCAAACAGGAACTCGAGAAACCCTTCGATCTTCGCACGGGACCGGTCCTGCGAACTCGAATCCTTCGACTGGATCCGGCACACCACGTTCTGCTGCTGACGGTTCACCACATCGTCGCCGATGGCTGGTCTATGGGGCTCCTGGTCAGCGAATTGCAGACCCTGTATCGCGCGATCGTCGCCGGTGCGTTGCTGCCACCGCACGAACCATCACTCGAGTACGCCGACTACGCATCGTGGCAACGGCAGATGCTGCAGGCGGGAGAACTCGAGACCGAGAGCCGCTACTGGCAGGATCAGTTGCGAGGAGCACCGACGACCCTGGATCTGCCAACCGATCGTCACCGACCGCCTGTCAGATCTGGCAGAGGCGGCATCATTCGATTCGACCTCGAGCCGCCACTCTCGTCGCAACTGGATCTGCTGGCGGGCGAAGTTGGCGCGACCCGCTACATGATCCTGCTGAGCGCCTTCGCCACCTTGCTCCATCGCCTGAGCAACCAGGATGACGTCACCATCGGTTCGCCGATGTCCGGCAGGATACGGCCCGAATTCGAGACCATGGTCGGAATCTTCGTCAACACCCTTCCTGTGCGCTGCCAACTGGCTGGCAATCTCACGTTCCGGGAACTGGTGGGCAACGTTGCCCGCACGGTTGTTGCGGTGACCTCCCACCAGCAATTGCCCTTCGAGCAACTCGTAGAGGCGGTGCAGCCAGACCGGAATCCAAGTCACACACCCATCTTCCAGGTCGCCTTCGGTTACCAGGAAGACCCACCTGCGATGGTCGATCTTCCGGGTCTCGACGTCTCCGTGCTCGAAATCGATGGGACGACGTCGAAATACGACCTGACCTTGCTGATCGAGCGCAGGGGTGACGCCCTGAAAGGGGTCCTGGAATACAGTGCCGATCTGTTTCGGCCCGACACGGCCCGTCGCTACGCCCTGTGTCTGCAGCATGTGATCGGTGCTGTCGTCGAATCACCCGATGTGCGGCTCGATGACATTCCCCTGCTCACGACGGACGATGAATCAGAGATCTTCGACGAGTGGTGTGGAACAACGACGGTCTTCCCGAGAGACCGGTCTATCCAGCAGCTCTTCGAGGAGCAGGCCCTCAGGCGGGCGGATTCACCTGCCCTGGTATCCGATCACGGATCCCTCGACTACGGGGAGTTGAACGAGCGCGCGAATACTCTCGCTCACATCCTGATCGAACGAGGTGTCCTGCCCGGCACGCCGGTCGGAATCTGCATGCGACGATCCGTCGATCTCATCGTCGGCATGCTGGCGATCCTGAAGTCAGGTGGTGCGTATGTGCCTCTGGACCCCGAGTATCCATCTGAGCGCCTCAGTTTCATGATGGAAGATGCCCGAATCCGTGCTCTGCTGACCCATGGCGATACGATGTCGCACATCGAGAAGGCCGACATGCCGGCAAGGATCGACGTGCTGTCCATCGACCGTCTCGAGCGGGCTGGCAGGACGGGCAATCCGGAAACTGCGACGTCACCGGAGCAGGTCGCCTACATCATGTACACCTCAGGCTCTACGGGCGAGCCCAAGGGGGCCGACATCCCCCATCGGGCGGTGGTCCGCCTGGTGAGGGGGACCGACTACATAGACTTCACGGCGGCAGAGATCTTCCTGCAGTTCGCCCCTGTGTGCTTTGATGCGTCGACCCTGGAGATCTGGGGTGCGTTGCTGAATGGTGGCAGACTCGTCATCCCACCGCCGCAGGCCTTGTCTCTCGATCAGCTGGGTGAGCAGATCAGCCAGCATGGCGTCACGACGCTGTGGCTCACGTCGGGTCTTTTCAATCTCATGGTGGACGAGAGGATCCAGGACCTGCGCAGCCTGCGTCATCTGCTGGCCGGCGGAGATGTTCTGTCTGTGCCTCACGTGCAGAAGGCACTGGAGGGCCTGCCCGACACGCGTCTGATCAATGGCTACGGTCCGACAGAGAACACGACCTTCACCTGCTGCTACACCATTCCGCCACAGGACTGGACAGGTCGGTCGATCCCCATCGGACGGCCGATCTCCAACACTCGCGTTTACATCGTCGACCAGAATCTGCGCCTCGTGCCCCCTGGTGTGCCGGGTGAACTGCTGACCGGTGGCGATGGATTGTTCCTTGGCTACCGGAATCACGCGGACCTGAGCCAACAGGCCCTGATCCAGGATCCCTTCTCGGGCGATCCGGCAGCGCGGCTGTATCGGACGGGTGACCGCGCCCGTTATCTGGAAGACGGGACCATCGAATTTCTGGGAAGACTGGACGATCAGTTGAAGATCCGTGGCTTCCGGGTGGAGCCTGGCGAGATCGAGTCAGTACTGACCGGACACCCTCAGGTGCGGGAATGTGTCGTGGTCCCACAGCAGGAGTTCACTGACAAGGAATTGGCCGCCTACGTCGTTCGCGAGACCGATCCTTCAGGTTCGCAGTGGAAGGACCGCGAACTGATTGACAGGCTGCGTGAAGAGCTGGATCAGCAGCTCCCCCCTCACCTGGTGCCCGCCTACCTGACCGTTATCGAGGTGCTGCCGCTCACCCACAACGGCAAGGTGGATCGAGAGCGTCTTCCTGCCCCGGTGGCACTGGCAACCGTCGAGGACGCGCCGCCTTCCAGTGCCACTCAACGCAGGTTAGCCCAAATATGGCAGGAGGTGCTGGGCCGCGCCATCGGAAGCATCGACGCCAGCTTCTTCGACGTTGGCGGCAACTCACTGCGGGCCACCCAGGTCGTGTCACGGGTGAGGAAGCATTTCGAACTGGACATGCCGATTCACGATCTGTTTCGCCACGCCACGATCCGCGCCTTGAGCGCACACATCGACCGGCTCGCAGCCGGGCAGCCGTTGCCCTCGTCGCCGGCAACGGCACGCATCGAGAAAGCAGATCAGGCTCCCGAACTCTCCTTCGCGCAGGAACGCCTGTGGTTCCTCTATCGCCTCGAACCCGACAATCCCTTCTACAATGTTGCCTTCGCCCATCGCATCAGTGGCTGCCTCGATATAATGGCACTGGAAGCCAGCTTCAATGCCCTGATCGAAAGGCATGAGATCCTTCGAACCTGTTTTGTGGAGAGAGACGGGCAGGTACAGGCTCAACTTCTCCAACACGTCGACACGCCGATTCTCGTACAGGACCTGCGCCATGCCGACAGCATCGGTGATGAGATCCTGAACAGGGCCTCCGAAGAGGCTCGGACCGTCTTCGACCTGGGACAGGCTCCCCTGCTGCGCGCTAAACTGCTGATCACCGGCACTGATGCGCACGTCCTTCTTGTGACCATGCATCACATCGTGTCAGATGGTTGGTCCCTGGGCGTTCTCGTGCGTGAACTGGTCGGCCACTATAAGCACCTCACAACTGACCAGCCGGTGCACCTGCCGGAACTCTCGATTCAGTATGCAGATTTTGCCGCATGGCAGCGGGCGTGGTTCACCGGCCATGAAGCGGCCGCTCAACTCGCACACTGGCGCGAGCACCTGCGTGACTTCCCGGCAGAGTTGTCACTCCCTACCGACCGGTCGCGCCCACCGGCTCAATCCTTTCGCGGTAGCTCTGTACGATTCCTGGTGGACACCGAAACTACGGACCGTCTGCGCCACCTGTGCCAGCAGACGGATGCGACGATGTACATGGTGCTGCTGGCCGCTTTCAATCTGCTCCTCTACCGGTACACGAATCAAGAAGACATCGTCGTTGGTTCACCTATCGCCAATCGTAACCGGGACGATGTGGAATCTCTCATCGGCTTCTTCGTCAACACCCTCGCCCTGCGAACCGACCTGTCGGGTGACCCTCCCTTCAGGGAGTTGGTCGCCAGGGTCAGACGGGTCTGTCTGGATGCATTCGCCCACCAGGACTATCCCTTCGAGAAACTCGTCGACACGCTGCAGCCGGAGCGCGATCTGAGCCGCAATCCCCTCTTTCAGGTCATGTTTGCGCTGCAGAATGCGCCGGAGGAGGATCTGGCGATGCCGGGCCTCTCGTTCTCAAGCCTCGATCTGAAGCGGACGGCGGCACAGTTCGACATCGTGCTCGACATGTGGGAGAACGATCAGGGCCTGTTGGGGATCTTCGAGTTCAACACCGACCTCTTCGATGAATCCACCATCCAGCGCATGAGCGGCCACTTCATCACCCTTCTGGCCCGCATTGGTGATCACGACTCGGCCCGACTCGCCGAACTGTCGTTGATCGACGCCAATGAAGAACATCGGTTGCTCGTTGAGTTCGCCGGTCCGCAACGATCATATCCGCTGGATCGCACACTGCATGACCTGTTCGAGCAGAACGTGCGACGCCACCCCGATCGGGTGGCCGCCAGCCACGATGGCGTGACGATTTCGTATGCCGGGCTCAATTCAAGGGCCAATCAGATCGCCTGGTCGTTACGCGCGAAGGATCTGCAGCCGAACCAATTCGTGGCGATCCTGGAGCCGCGGGGAATTGATTTCCTCGCCGCCATGCTCGGCATTCTCAAAGCCGGTGGCGCGTTCATCCCGATGGAGGCTCAGTATCCGGAAGACCGGATTCGTCACATGCTCAAGGACAGCCAGGTCGACCATCTGATCACTCGGTCGAACTTCCTCGAACACCACCAATGGGCGGCAAAGGGGGACAGCCCCCTCCAACTCGTCCTGCTCGATGCCGAGCGGTTGGGCGACTGTCCCACCCACGATCCGGATCATGTCAGCACCCCTCGCGATCCGGCCTACATGCTGTACACCTCCGGCTCCACCGGCTCGCCGCGCGGGGCGATGGTACGCCATGATGGCGCCGTGAATCACATCTTCGCAGAATTCGATCTGCTCGAATTCCATGCCGATACGGCCTTTCTCCAGAGTGCCCCGGCATCCTCTGACATCTCGGTCTGGCAGTTTCTCAGTCCTCTACTCAAGGGAGGTCGTACGGTCATCGCCGACTACGAGACCGTCTGCGACCCCGTGCAGCTTCTCAGGTTGATCCAGGCGGAAGGGATCACGCTGATCGAGTTGGTGCCGGTGCTGCTGCAGGAACTGCTGACCCATGCCAGAACATTGCCGGCGCCTGAGCGCTCCCTGCCCGATCTGGAATGGGCCATGGTGACGGGAGAGGCCGTTCCGGTGCCCGTCGTCAACCTGTGGCTGGACACCTACCCCGATGTGCGTGTGGTGAATGCCTATGGCCCCACCGAGGCGGCAGATGATACGTGCCAGCATGTTCTGTCGGCCAAGCTGCCCGCCGATCGCCGCTCTGTACCGATCGGCACGCCGATCCCGAACATGACCCACTATGTGCTCGATGCACAGCTGAACCTCGTACCGATCGGTGTCCCCGGAGAAATCTGCGTATCCGGTGTCGGTGTCGGGCTCGGATACTGGCAGGATGAGAAGCACACCCGAGACCGCTTCGTGCTCAACCCCCACCGGCCGGCGGGTACGGCAGGAGAGCATCATGCGGTTCTTTACCGAACCGGTGATCGCGGTCTCTGGCGACCCGATGGCACCCTCGAGTATGTGGAGCGGTTCGATACGCAGGTCAAGATCAGAGGATTCCGGATCGAACTGGGGGAGATCGAGTCGATCCTCACCGATCACCCAATGGTGCGGGAGGCCGCTGTTGCGGTGCACGAGGATGAATCCGGGGAACGGCGACTGTCGGCCTACTGTGTCCCCGAGTTGACCTCAGCACCAACCCAGGAAGCGCTCGCCTCCCTGCGCGAGGAACAGATCCGGCTGTGGAAGCAACTGCACGAGAACAGCTACCAGAGCGCTTCCGCCGATCACGACCCAACCTTCAACACCATCGGCTGGGACAGCAATTACACCGGCGCTCCCCTGCCGACCCCCGATATGGAGCAATACGTTAGGCACACTGTCGAGCGTATCCGCTCACTAAATCCGGGGCGACTACTGGAGATCGGTTGCGGCACGGGTCTGCTGATGTTTCCTCTGTTGCCACACTGCGATTCCTACACGGGGACCGACCTGTCCGCCGTCGCCATCGAGCAGCTCATCTCTCTGCAGACCCGCCCCGAGCTGCGCGCTCGTACCCCCGGGCTTGAGGGTGCGACGCTGATGAGACGCCCCGCCCACGATCTGGCCGGCTTCGAACCAGACTCCTTCGACAGCGTGGTCCTAGCCTCGGTGGTCCAGTATTTCCCCGGGATCCAGTATCTGGTTCAGGTCCTTGAGTCCCTCATGCCCCTCTTGTCGGAGGGTGGCTCCATCTTCGTCGGTGATGTCCGCGCCCTCGGTCTGCTCGAATCATTCCACGCGTCGGTACAGTTGTTCAAGGGCGAGAACGATGACTCGACGGCTGACCTGCTGACCCGCAGCATGCAACGTGTAGACACCGAGCAGGAACTGGCCATCGATCCAGAATTCTTCCTCTCCCTCGCGCGGCGGCTCAAGAGGATCAGTCATGTCGAGATCCTCCCTAAACGCGGCAAGACGCAGAATGAGATGACTCGCTTTCGCTACGACGTGCTCATCCACCTGGATCAGGAACGGCCCGAGATACCGGACGTCGCGTGGCACGACTGGGGGCACGACGAACACAGTGTCGATGGTCTTGCAGCATTGCTGCGTCGCGAGCAGCCGGCCCTGCTGGCCGTGCACGGCATCCGCAATGCCCGGGTGGAGGAGGCGCGACGGAGTCTGCATCTGATGCACTCATGCCAGACCCATCCGGACAAGTCCAGCCTCGTGGCGGCTCTGTCACGCCTGGAAACATCAGGCATCGAGCCCGAAGACTTGTGGTCACTGGAAGCGGACCTTCCCTACACGGTCTTGCTGAGCATGGCAAGATCGGGCGAGGATGGATCACTGGACGCGCTCTTGGTTCGCACCGAAACCGGGCACGGCGAACGACCACTGTTCGCCATGCCCATCCCCGAACAGGGGCGAGCAGACGTGCACTGCGCCAGCAATCCCCTGCAAGAGCAACTGGCACAGCGGATGCATCCTCAGCTCAGACAGTGGCTGCGAGATCGACTGCCCAACTACATGGTGCCCTCTGACTTCATCCTGCGATCGAGTATGCCCGTCACACCGGCAGGCAAAATCGACAGAGATGCACTGCCCGCCCCTGTGGGCGGGCCCACCATGAACACGGCCGATCGCCGTCCACCGAGTACGGCCGCCGAACGCAGATTGGCAGAAATCTGGACTGAGGTTCTGGGCATCGAGTCACCCGATATCGGCGCCAATTTCTTTGATCTGGGCGGGCACAGTCTGAGGGCGACACAGGTAGCCAGCCGGATCCGCCGCGACTTCGGTGTCGAGATTCCCCTCCGAGAGCTCTTCGATCTGCCGACGATCGACGAACTGGCCGCACGCCTGCAGGAAATGGAGACCGGCGAAACCGACGAGATCACACCCGTCGAAGGAGCGGCCGACTACCCCCTGTCTCATGCACAACGCCGGTTGTGGATCCTCTCGCAGATCGAGGCAACGTCATCGGCCTATAACATGCCCGCGTCCCTGGTACTGGATGGTCCCCTCGATCGACGGGCGCTGACACACTCACTCGAGGAGGCCGTGGGCCGCCACGAATCTCTGCAGACGAGATTCACCCTGGTTGACGATGGTCCCAGGCAACGGATTGATGCCCCCGCCGAAACCATATCGCAGTGGGTGGATCTATCCTCGGAAGCAGATCCAGAGGCCCGCGCCCGCGAGTTGGCCCTTCGCCACGCAGCTGAGCCCTTCGATCTGGCTCAAGGACCTGTCCTGCGCCTGTCGGTCCTGAAGCTGGCGCCAGAGCGCCATGTGCTCCTGTTCAACATGCATCACATCGTCGGGGATGAATGGAGCCTGAAGATCCTCGTCGCCGACATCGGGACGCTGTACGAGGCGATCTGTCGAGATCTTCCGCCGCAATTGCACTCACTTCGAATACAGTACAAGGACTACGCCTGCTGGCAGACCGATCGCCTGACAGCAGGCGATGAGGAAACCGCGAGGGCTTTCTGGCTCTCCCAGTTCCAGCAGGAGCCCGACGCCCTTCAGTTGCCGACTGACATGCCCCGGCCTGCGATCAAGACCTATGGTGGCCACACGGTGACCCACTGGCTGGGAGCAGAAACAACCGACAAGCTGCGAGCCTTCGGCCAGCAATGCGGCGCCAGCCTGTTCATGGGCCTCGTCGCCTGCGTCAACGTGCTGCTCCATCGCCACACCGGACAGCAGGATATCACTGTCGGCCTGCCGACGGCTGGGCGTTCGCACACGGATCTGGAGGGCCTGGTCGGCTACTTCATCAACACACTCCCGCTCCGGCTGCGCATCGATCCCACTGGTTCGCTTCAGGATTTCCTGTGTCTGACCTCGGAACGTGTGACGGCGTGCCTCGAACACCAGATGTATCCGGTGGACCGAGTGATCGACGAACTGAACCTGCAACGTGATCCCAGCCGCAATCCGCTCTTCGATGTAACGGTGACCCTTCAGAACGTCGAGTCGTACGAGTTGTCTCTGCCGGGCATCTCGGTGTCGCCATTCGTCGAAGACTACGACATGAGCAAGTTCGACCTCAGTTTCAGCTTCGAGGAGGCGGGGTCGGATCTGCGCCTCGACATCACCTACAATTCCGACCTTTTCCTGCCGGATCGAGTCGCGAGGATGGCCCACCAGTACGAGCGGATCGTGCGAGGCCTGCTGCAGGATCCTCTGCAAAGCGTTGCTCAACTCGACATCCTTCCCCCGACCGAACGGCAGCAAGCCTTGCAATGGTGTGATCGACCCGTGGTTGAACCATCGACGGCGCCGACGCTGCCCGCGTGGTTCGAGCACCAGGCGAGTCTGAACCCTGATCGCATCGCTGTGGTCGATTCAGGCGCCGAGACGCGACAACTCACCTATGCCGAACTGAATGAACAGGCAAACCGACTGGCGCGGTCTCTTCGCACACGGGGTGTTCAGACGGGTGAACGGGTCGGCCTCTACATGAACCGGGGCGTCGATGTTGTGGTCTCGATTCTGGGGATCCTCAAGGCGGGCGCCGCTTACGTTCCACTCGATCCGATGTATCCGGCCGAACGCGTCAGATTCATGATCCAGGATGCAGAGCTCAGCCATCTAGTGACCCAGGCTGACCTGGTGACGCAGATCGATGTGGGGGCCGTCGAGATCCTCGACCTGGCAGAGGACGCGCACGCCATTCTGGCGTGCTCATCTGGAAACCTGGGTGCGCATGCTCACTCACACGATCCGGCCTACGTTATCTACACATCCGGATCGACGGGACAGCCGAAGGGGGTCGTCGTCACGCACGCGAACGTGACCCGTCTCTTCCATTCGACCCGGAATCTGTTCGACTTCAGCAATTCGGACGTGTGGACCCTCTTCCACTCCTATTCTTTCGATTTCTCGGTCTGGGAGATCTGGGGTGCCCTGCTCTACGGTGGCCGACTGGTCGTCGTGCCTCAGGAGTTGAGCCGCTCGCCGGGGGACCTGCTCGACCTTCTCGCGCGCGAGAAGGTGACGGTTCTCAACCAGACACCGTCCGCCTTCCATCAACTGATCACCGCCGACACAGACACGGATTCGGCCCATGAGTTGGCCCTTCGTTACGTCATCTTCGGTGGTGAAGCCCTCGACTGCGAGAGATTGCGCCCGTGGTTCGATCGGCGGGGCGATTCGCATCCTGAACTCGTCAACATGTATGGCATAACGGAGACGACCGTACACGTAACGTATCGACCGATCCGGCTGAGCGATCTCGATCAGCGCGCGAGTCTGATCGGCCCCCCCCTGCCGGACTTGCGACTCTATATCGTCAACGACCACGGGCAGCCGTCACCGCTCGGCGTACCTGGCGAGATCTGGGTCGGCGGGGACGGCGTGGCCCAGGGCTACCTGCACCGAGAGCAATTGACGTCAGAGAAGTTCACGATCGATCCATTCCGCCCCGGAGGGCAGGACCGAGTCTACCGCTCCGGAGATCTGGGTCGCCTGCGGCCCGACGGGGATATCGAGTATCTGGGACGGATCGATTCTCAGGTTCAGGTGAGGGGGTTTCGCGTCTAGCTCGGCGAGATCGAAGCACGCCTGGCGATGCACCCACTCGTGCGGGAGGCGATTGTCATCGCCGATCAGCAGGAGCCTGCGACGCGTCTCGTATCCTACTGCCTGACCGCCACCAGTCAACGACCAGGTCTCAGCGATCTGCGCCGCTTTTTGACCAGCCATCTACCGGCGTACATGGTTCCCTCCCACTTCGTCTTCCTCGATGCCTTCCCCCTCACCATCAATGGCAAGCTCGATCGTGCCCGCCTCCCGGCACCCGATGGTGTGACGGATCCAGAGAAAGTCTATGTGGCGGCAACGAATCAGACGGAACGGATGATCGCCGTCGCCTTCGCCAACGTGCTCGGCGTCGAGCAGGTCAGCCGCGACGGCAATTTCTTCGATCTCGGCGCACACTCGATGTCCATCATCACCGTACACAGACAGCTGCAACAGGAACATGGTGTCGAACTATCCATCATCACCTTCTACGAGTATCCGACGGTCGCTTCACTGGCTATGCATCTGTCGAGCGAGGAGCAAGAGGACGACGATGGCCGCGAGGTGACGGATCGAGCCGCACTGCGTCTTCGAGCAAGACGGCGACGACGGGGTTGATGTGATATGAGTGACGCCAAAGACCGCATCGCGATCGTCGGCATGGCAGGACGTTTCCCCGGCGCCCCGGACGTTGAGCAGTTCTGGCAGCTTCTTAAGGGGGGTGTTGAGGGGATACGTTTCTTCACGCCCGAGGAACTGGCTGCGGCGGGCGTGCCCGAGACATTGTTGCGCAACCCTGACTTTGTGCCGGCCAATGGCTATCTCGACGACGTCGAGCTCTTCGACGCTCCCTTTTTCGGGATGACGGCACGTGAGGCGGAGATGACCGACCCCCAACATCGTCTCTTCCTTCAGAGTTCCTGGCATGCCCTGGAAGATGCGGGGCACGTGCCGGAGCGCTTCGACGGTCGAATCGGCGTCTATGCGGGTTGTGGCTGGAGCACGTATCTGCTGTTTCATCTGTTCCGCAATCCCGACCTCCCGCCATCTGTCAGCCACCTGCAGTATCTGATTGGGAACAGCGGCGACTATCTCCCCACCCGTGTGTCGTACCGGCTGAATCTCAAAGGCCCCAGCGTCAACGTAAACACGGCCTGCTCCTCCTCTCTCGTCGCCGTTCACATGGCCTGCCAGTCCCTGCTCGATTACGAGTGCGATATGGCACTGGCCGGTGGTGCCTCGGTACAACTGCCGCAGGACCAGGGCTATGTGCACCAGGAGAACACAATCACCTCTCCCGACGGCCACTGCAGAGCCTTCGACGCCAAGGCGGCAGGCACGGTGAGCGGCAACGGTGTCGGACTCGTCGTACTGCGTCGCCTCGAAGATGCGCTGGCTGATGGCGACACCATCCGCGCGGTGATCCTTGGTTCTGCCATCAACAATGACGGCGCCGACAAGGCAGGGTATACGGCACCCAGTATCTCGGGGCAGGCGATTGTCGTCGCCGAGGCGATGTCGGTGGGCAGCGTCGAACCCGACACGATCCAGTATATCGAGACGCACGGAACCGGAACGCAAATCGGCGACCCCATCGAGATCCAGGCCTTGTCCCGGGTCTTCGGATCCGGCGATCGAGCGGCCTCCTGCGCCCTGGGCTCCCTCAAGACGAACATTGGACATCTGGACGAGGCGGCAGGCGTCGCCGGTTTGATGAAGACGGTGCTCGCCATGGAGCGCGGCCAGATCCCGCCTTCGCTGCACTTTGAGTCGCCCAATCCAGAAACTGATCTCGAGAACAGCCCGTTCCACGTCAACGCGCATCTACGTCCATGGCCTGCCACAGACGGCCCACGGCGCGCGGGCGTCAGCTCCTTCGGCATCGGTGGGACCAATGCTCACATAGTGCTCGAGCAGGCGCCTGTCGGGATCCAACCTTCAGCCAGCCGCCGAGCCGCCATCGTGCCAGTGTCGGCACGTTCGGCGAGCGCACTCACCCAGGCCAGGAGGCAGTTGGCCGACCATCTGGAGGCCAACCCGGAACTTGCACCGGCCGCGGTGGCCAGCACCTTGCAGATCGGCCGTCAGGCCTTCGGCTGGCGGAGTGCCGTTTGCGGTGACACGCTGGAAGAGATCGTTCGCGAACTGCGCGTTGATCGACGGCCGGCCGGTATTGCTGACACAGGCGTTCCCGTTGCGTTCCTGTTTCCAGGCCAGGGGTCACAGCATCCCGAAATGGCGGCCGAACTGTATGAGACAGAGCCCTTCTTTCGCGATGAGCTGGATCACTGTTGCGAATTGCTGCGACAGCACGCTCCGCAGGAGTCACTGAGTTTTCTCCAACCTGCAACGGCGACATCGTCGCAGGCACTGACCCGGACGGATTCGGCGCAGCCCGCGTTGTTTGTTGTGGAAGTTGCGCTGGCCAGGCTCTGGATGCACTGGGGCGTGAAGCCGGATTACCTGATCGGCCACAGTCTCGGCGAATACGTCGCAGCGTGCCTGGCTGACGTCTTCTCCCTGGAGGAGGCCATCCGCATCATCTCGGCGCGGGGTCGACTGATGCAATCCATGCCGGACGGCGCTATGCTCGCTGTGCCTCTGGTCGAAGCCGAGGCCATGGCGTACCTGAGACCGCAACTGGATGTGGCAGCGATCAATACGTCGGATCAGACCATCGTCTCCGGCAGCGAGGATCAGATCGTCGCGCTGGAGCAACGTCTGAACGCCGACGGCATCTCGGGCCGACGCCTGGCCACGTCTCACGCCTTCCATTCCCACATGATGGATCCCGTCCTGGCGCCTTTTGAGGAGGTGATGCGCGGCGTAGCCCTTGGCGAACCCCGGATCCCGATCATCTCCAATACCACGGGTGAGCCGCTCAGCGCTCAGCAGGCGATGGATCCGAGCTACTGGACCGCCCACCTGAGAGGAACCGTCCGGTTCTCAGCCGGCATCGATTTCCTCGTGCAACAGGGCTGCGGTATCCTGCTGGAAGTCGGGCCATCCAACGTGCTGTCCCGGATTGCGGATCGGCTGACGAAGGACGTGGCCGTCGTCACTTCCCTTCCCAACCCGCGACAGAATTCGACCGACGGGGACACCTTGGCGCAGGCGATCGGGCAGGTCTGGACGCGGGGCATCGATGTGGACTGGAACGCCCGTGGTGCAGGAGAAACGGTGAGGCGAGTCAGCCTGCCGGGGTACCCCTTTGCCCGAGAGCGTCACTGGATCGACAGATCTGACTTGGCCTCTGTCCCTGACGAGCCACAACCACAGCCCCAGCCGCAGCCAGCGAAGGCAATCGAGGATTGGTTCTATGCGCCACAGTGGCACGTGGAGCCAGGCCGCACGGACGAGACTTGGCGGCCCGACCATTGCCTGCTCTTCGACGATGGCTCTGCGCTGGGAGAGAGTGTTTGCGGTGACCTGGAAGCGATGGGGACACGCGTCACAAGCGTCCAGCCAGGTGATGGACAAGGTCGACTCCGTGATGGGCGCGGTACCCTTCGCCCCTCTGCACCCGACGACTATGCCACCCTCGTCGAAGCGCTCGATACGGTGCCCGATCTCGTGGTCCATCTCTGGGGTCTGTGTAGCGACCAGAAGGCCGACACACTGGAACACGGCTTCCACAGCCTGCTGTGCCTGGCCCAGTCGCTGGCAGATCGAACCATCGATCTTCGAGGCCGGTGGGTCGCGTTCACGTCTCCCTGTTACGAGGTAACAGGGACAGAAGAACTGACTCCGCTGCACGCGACAGTGTCCGGCCTGTCGGCTGTCGTGCCCCTGGAGTTTCCGAACCTCCAGTGTCACCACGTGGATCTCGAGATCAACGATATCCAGGCGGCGGTCGGTCAGATCCGGCATGAGATCGGCGTCGTGGCTTCATCGAATCTCACGGTCTGGAGAAAGGGTCAGCGCTGGATCCGGGAATGGATTCCCCAGAGCCTGCCCATACCGCAACGTCCGATGGCGATCAGAGACGGTGGGACCTATCTGATCACGGGAGGCCTGGGCTCCATGGGCCTGGCTTTCGCTGAATACATGAGTCAGCAGGCACGGTGTCGACTCGTGCTGACTGGACGCTCCCCCTTTCGGGTGAAAGAGACGGGGGCCAGCCTGTCGCAGCCCGGAACATCAACTGGCCGAGACCCGGCCGACGATGCGATCGCTGGCCTGACACGCGACGCGGCCGGTCTCGCCGGTCAGATTTCGGCCATCACCTACGAAGCCGAGCAGCGGCTCGACATCACGACCCTCGGCCAGATCCCTGAACTGGCCAGCCTCATCGAAGAGTTGAGTGCCAGCCTCGTGTACCACCGGCTCTTCGCGGGCATAGCAGATGGTGAGCAGACATGGACGCGGCACACGTGCATGAGCAAGCTGTCGACGCTGCCCATCTACGAGTGTCTCTTTAACGCTCTCCTCGACCTGTTGATCGATGATGGCATAGTGCACGCGAGAGAGGGGCAGTTGTACTTCACCGAGCCCCCTCGGTCTCCCGATGCTTTGCTGCAACTTCTGGCGGACCGCTATCCGGCGTACACGGGCATCGGTCGCATGCTCAGCCACTGTACCGAACGACTCTCAGAGGTGGTCAGTGGCAGTGTTGCCCCCCTCGAGGTGCTCTATCCGGATGGAACAGACCGGCTATTGACCGAACACTTCGCGGACGTGCCGCCTCACGCGAACGACAGGATCTATCTCCACGTGGTGGGTCAGCTCATTCGCGATGCCGCGCGAGTGGCTCCGGCTGGACGCCCTCTGCGCATCCTGGAGGTTGGAGGCGGTACGGGCGAATTGTCCCAGGTCGTCCTCGAAGCCTTGGGTGACAGGTCCGTGGACTACACATTCACGGACCTGGGATCATCCTTCGTCGAACGCGCCCGACAGGCGTCGAGCGAACGCGGATATCAGGATGTCCACTTCTCGGTTCTCGACATTTCGAAAGACCCGACCCGACAAGGCCTCGACCGGGCCTCCTTCGACATCATCATCGGCTATAATGTCGTCCACGCGACGCCTGATATTCGGGCCTCCGTGCAGAATCTGGCGCATCTGCTGGTGCCTGAAGGTGTGATACTGCTGGTAGAAACGGTCATCGCCTCTCGTCTGGATCTGCTGATCTGGGGGCTGACAGAAGGCTGGTGGGTCTACGACGATGTCGGACTGCGCACCAGGACGCCCATCCTCTCTCTCGATGAGTGGGACAGGGCACTCGAGACCGAAGAGCTCGACGTCATGACCTTTCCGCGCACATCCGAGGACAGGGCCACGACATCAGCCGGACTCATCATCGCCCGCGCCAGGCAGACCAAGGCCAGTTCGTTGCTAGGTCATCGGCCGGCAGATTCGGAACCCAGGCGAACGATCGATCGGATCGAGACGATCGAACAGGCGGGCAGCGTGGTTGAGTACGTTCAGGTCGATGTCGCCAACCAGGACGACATGGATCGCCTCTGTGACCACCTCCAGTCGACGACAGGTGAACTGGACGGCATCGTGCATACGGCCGGTGAATTGGGCCAGGGCATCATCCGACTGAAGAGCAGGCAAGACATCGATCGCACTTTTGCGCCGAAGATCCACGCGGCTGACGGCCTGGATAAGCTGCTGAGTTCTTTCAACCCCTCTTTCCTCCTGCTCTGCTCCTCGATGAGTTCCATCGCTCCCATCGTCGGCCAGGCCGACTACGCTGCTGCCAATGCCTTTCTGGATGCCTACGCCTTCTCTGCGGATCGGCAGTTCGAGACCCGCGTCGTGTCGATAACGTGGGGATTCTGGCAGGAGCTGGGAATGATCGCCAAAGCGCGAGGCGATCTCACCCAGCAGGAAGACTTGATCGCACAGATCAAACGCTCCGGTCTTGCGAATGCAGGCATCAGTGCCTTCGAGCGGATCCTGGAGAATCCCTCCCCCGCACAGGTGGTCGTGACACCTGAATCGCTTGCCGGTCCGGTCAGCCAACCTGCCCCATCCCATCATCCGTGGTTCGATCGTGTTGTCCCCTTTTCGGACGAAGGCGTCTATGTCGAGGGCACTGTTTCCCCCGATTCGGCCTGGGTCCTGGATGAGCACCGGGTACTGGGCAAGAGTGTCCTCCCCGGCACCGCATATCTCGAGATGGCCCGGGCCGCGGCCTGCGAGGTAAGCGGGTCTGCAACCATCGAATTGAGGAACGTCTACTTCCTGCGACCACTGGTCGTCGAGGACGCGACGACGACCGAGCTACGAACAGTGCTCCAGAAACGCGAACACGGCTGGGATTTCTCGATTCTCAGCCGAACCGGCGTGATCGGCAGCGACAGTTGGCTCGAGCATACGCGCGGCGAGATTCATGACATCAGCCAGGCCGTGCCGGGTGGCGACATGCCGGATGAGATGGCCGGCCCGGTCATTGACCTGAAAGCGATCCGGACCAACTGCGAGGGCGACGCTATCCGGACAGGTTCGTCTCCCGCAGACCTGCAGACCTTTGAAGATTCCATGTCTGCCTTTGGCCCACACTGGCACAACCTGGTAGAAGCGCGGTTCGGCACAGATCAGGCCTTTGGCGAATTCAAGCTGAAGGATGTATATGCCAGCGAGTTAACACTGATCCAGCTCCATCCGGCTCTGCTCGACAACGCCACCGGGTTCCTCAAAGTTCGGCAGGAAACAGAATCGGCCGTTCCCTTCTCCTACAGATCCATCCGAATTCTCGGGAGCCTGCCCGCACACGTCTACAGCCACATCCGCAAGCGCAACAGCAGTGACGACGGCAGCGTGTCATACGATCTCACCATCGCCGATCCCGCTGGTCGGGTCATCGTCGATATCGAAGCGTACACAATGCGGACAGTTCGCGGCGGCGGCGCCACGTCGCGCCTCTTTGCAGAAGTGGACCCCGAGAACGCGGCTCTTACTCTCCACCAGCCCGGCAGTCTGTCGACCTTCTTCCTCACCCCGGAGGTGCGCCAGCCCCTCGCCGATGACGAAGTCGAGATCGAGGTCAAAGCGACGGGCCTGAACTTCATCGAAGTCCTCTTCTCCCTCGAGATGCTGCCCGATCTCGTCGAGGGAAGATTCCCCTACGGTCTGGAATGCGCCGGAATTGTGAGCAGATGCGGCGCCCAGGTGGGTCGATTCCAGGTTGGCGATGAAGTGGTGGCCTTCACCAATGGCTGCTACAAGGCTTTTGCCGTCGCTGCGAGTCGGACCGTCGCTCCCAAACCCGCGACATTGAGCATGGCACAGGCAGCGACGATCCCTGCTGCCTACATGACGGCATGGCACGCGCTGACCGGTCCAGGGCGACTGGTGGCAGGAGAACGCATCCTCATCCACTCGGCAGCCGGTGGCGTGGGGCTGGCGGCCGTGCATGTCGCAAGATGGCTGGGGGCCGAAGTGCTGGCCACGGCCGGCACTGAAGAGAAGCGAGCCTACCTACAGTCGATTGGTGTCGACTATGTCACCGATTCCCGCAGATCGGGATTCGGCCAACAGGTGATGGTTGCGACCGACGGGCAAGGCGTGGATGTCGTGCTCAATTCGCTCGGCCAGGAGTTCACCGGTGAGTCCATGTCGACCCTGGCCCGCTATGGCCGTTTCGTCGAATTGGGAAAACGCGGGATGTTCGAAAATGCCGACCTCGACCTGGCGCCCTTCCAACGGCAACTCACCTTTACCGCAGTGGATGTCGGTCCTGACCTGCCGAACTTCGAGGAGATCTGGCGACAGCTCATCGAGCACATCGATGCGGAAAGGCTTCCTCCCCTGCCCTGTCGCACCTTCCCGTCGACCGAGCCGGGCGAGGGATTCGCATATATGGCGCGAGGCCAACACATCGGCAAGATCGTGTTCACCTTCGGTCCCCCTGAAGATTTGATCAAATCGACATCCTCTCCGGATACGGAGGGTCGTTCCTTCGCGTCCATCGTCGGCCATCCCACCGATGATGCGACAGACCAGATACCCAGCGAAGCATGCGCTCGCAGCGCGCCGACTCCGCTCTCACCCGGCGACGGTGTGCTGACGGATGCCGAAGAGGCTTCCTCGACCGAAGAGGCAGTTGCCCAGATCTGGGCCGAATTGCTCGGAGCTCCATCCCTTCGCCGGGAGGATGATTTCTTCGACCTGAATGGCGATTCGCTGCTGGCGGCACAGGTAATCTCGCAGGTCCACGGTGAGCTGGGTGTGAAGCTTCCCTTCAGCGCCATCTTCGATGCCCCCACTCTCCAGCAACTGGCCCAGGAAATCGATCAGGTACTCGGGACGTTGTCCGACGCGGCGGACGACGACCGGGAAGAAGGCATCATCTGATATGACGATTCCTGAGCTCCTGGAAGATCTGGAAGGGCGTGGCATCCGCTTGTGGAAGGAGGACGGTGAACTCCGATTCTCCGCGCCGAAAGGCGCCATGACGCAACAGTTGAAGGACACCTTGCGCCTGCAGCGCGATCAGATCCTCAGAACCCTCCGGGAAGGTTCCCCAGCGAGTCCTTCCCGGATCCCGCGGACCACCGAAGCCGGGCACTACGCCTTGTCGAATGCTCAGCAACGCCTCTGGATCCTGTCTCAGATCGAGGGCGCGACAACAGCGTACAACATCCCCCTGCACCTGCGCCTCGAAGGCGAATTGGATGCCCCGTGCCTGGAGGCTGCCTTCGAGCGGGTCATCGAACGGCATGAGTCACTACGTACGACCTTTGCAGTCGTGGAGGGAGAGCCGCGACAGATCGTCCACGACGGGCTCGTATTTCAACTGGCCACGGTGGATCTGTCTGATCGCGACCGGCCAGAGGAAGCGGCACGCGAGTTGGCAATGTCTGAGTCCACACACGCCTTTGACCTGGAAACAGGGCCACTGCTCCGGGCGCGCCTGGTCAGGATGAGTCAGCACGATCACGTGCTGCTTTGCACGCTCCACCACACGATCTCGGATGGCGTCAGCATCGGCGTTCTGTTCCGTGAGATCGCTGCATTCTACAACGCGGGGCGGCGGGGTGCCCCCGCCCCTCTGCCCGATCTGCTCCTTCAGTATCGAGACTACGCCTCCTGGCAGCGCCAACATCTCGAATCGACCGAGGCCGCCGTACACCGAGATTACTGGTCTGCCCAGCTTGGCGGCAAGCTACCCGTCCTGGACTTGCCAACCGATGCCCCCCGGCCGCCGATCCAGACATACCATGGCAAGGAGATCGGTTTCTCTCTGGGAGTTGAACGAAGTGCAGCCCTCCGGCGTCTGGCACGAGAGCGACAGGCCAGCCTTTTCATGGTCCTGCTCGCCCACTTTACGGTACTCCTTCACCGTTACACGGGCGCGGCCGACTTGCTCATCGGTACCCCCGTGGCCGGGCGAAATCATCCAGATCTTGCAGATCAAATCGGGTTCTATCTGAACTCACTCCCCATCCGCATGTCGCCGGCAAGCGACCAGTCCTTCTTCGAGGTTCTCACCCAGGTGAGGCGGGCCTGCCTGGAAGCCTTCGAACACCAGACATACCCCTTTGACCGACTGATCGACGACCTGCGAGTACCGCGGGATCTAAGTAGATCGCCTGTCTTCGATGTTATGATGATCCTGCAGAACCAGGACGACGCGCCTCCCGACTTTGAGCAGATGCGCTGCAGCCTGCTGGCCGAGCACACAGGCACGAGCAAGGTGGACATCACTCTTTGCTGTAAAGACATGGGGGATGAGATCTGGGCAAACCTGGAATACAACACCGATCTGTTCTCCCATGACCGGATGCAGCGGATGGCGGGACATTTCAGCAGACTCATCGACAGCGTCTTAGCTGAACCAGAGCAGTGCGTCGGTCTCCTCGACTACCTGACCGAGTCGGAAAAGAGCCAGCTGGATGCCTGGAACAGAACACAGGCCCCGTATCCCAGTGAACGAACTGTCATCGACTTGATTGATGAGACGTGCCGGCGCCGCCCGACCCACGTGGCGATCGAGGCGCATGATCGCCACGTGTCCTATGAAGAGCTCGAGCAGGAGTCGAACCGACTTGCAGCCCATCTGGTGAAGGGTGGTATACGATCCGGTGACCGTGTCGGTCTGTGTATCGACCGGGGCGCGGACCTGGTCGTGTCCTTGATCGCCATCCTCAAGGCGGGGGCATCCTACGTGCCGCTGGATCCCCATCATCCCGCAGAGCGTCTTCGCGACATCGTGACAGACGCTGGTGTGAAACATCTGCTGACGACGTCTGACCTCGGATCGGCCGCCGCGGACCATGCCACCGACGAACTCGAGACGATCTTTCTTGACCGCGACCGGCACATCATCCGGCAGCAGCCTGCGTCTCGGCCGAGGATCCGCGTAGCTCCTGAGCAGGCGTGCTACACGATCTATACGTCGGGTTCGACGGGTCGCCCCAAGGGGGTCGTGATCTCTCATCAGGCCCTGGTCAATTTCCTCTGGTCGATGGCGTCCAGGCCGGGCCTGGCTGAACAGGACAGGTTGCTGGCCGTGACCACGGTCGCCTTCGATATCGCCGCTCTGGAGTTGCTCCTGCCATTGGTCACGGGGGCACAGTTGCTCATCGCCCATCCATCAGCGACAACGGACCCCGCTCAACTCCGACAGATTCTGATCACAGGTGACGTCAGTGTTATGCAGGCGACGCCAGCCACGTGGCGGATGTTGCTGGAAGCCGGTTGGGAGGGAACGCCAGGACTGAGAATCCTGTGTGGTGGTGAGGCACTTGGTGCCGAACTGGCAGATCGATTGGGAGATCTCGGTAGCGAATTGTGGAATCTGTATGGCCCCACGGAGACGACGATCTGGTCCACGATCTACCGCGTCCAAAGTGCGTCCAAGCCGCCGGAACCGACCGTTGGGGACGCCATCCCGATCGGACGTCCCATCGCCAACACACAGATCTACATCCTCGACGCCGACCTGCGTCGGGTCCCCATCGGCGTGTCCGGCGATCTCTACATTGGCGGACACGGACTGGCCCAGGGATATCACGGACAGCCCCGACTGACCCAAGAGAGGTTTATTGCGCACCCGTTCTCTCAGAACTCTTCGGCCCGGCTCTATCACACCGGCGACCGGGCACGGCACCGACCGGATGGAGATATCGAGTACCTGGGTCGTACGGATCTCCAGGTCAAGATCCGCGGTTACCGCATCGAGACCGGTGAGGTGGAAGCTCGTCTGGTTGCCCACGACCAGGTTCATGAGGCCCTCGTCATTGCCACGAAGAGCGGCCCGGACCTTGCCTTGGTAGCGTACCTGGTGGGAGAACCGATCACGGTGGCAGAATTACGGGAATGGCTTCGACGACAACTCCCCGACTATATGGTCCCCTCGGTCTTCATGCACCTTGATGCTCTGCCTCTGTCGCCCAGTGGAAAGATTAATCGTGGCGCCCTCCCCCAACCCGATATCGACGCCGGTCTGCGTGGGAGCCACTACGCCGAACCCCGTGATGAGTTGGAGAAGACCATCACCGATGCCTGGCAGGACGTACTGGGTGTTGGGCGCGTCGGCATCCTCGATGACTTCTTCGATCTTGGCGGCCACAGCCTGACGGCGACCCGGATCATCTTCCGTCTGCAGCGCGATGATGGCCTCGCCTTGCAGCTGATGGACTTGTTTCGTTGCCCCACGGTCGAGGGGTTGGCCGCCGTTGCCCGGCCTCGGGGCACAGACGCATCTGACCCCGCAGGCGGGGGCACCAGCGGTTCTGAGGACAGCGGGATTGACCATATGACCGCCGAGGAACTGGCGATGCTGGACGAATGACCACGATCTGATGAGCATCGAAGAGCTAAAGAAGCGGGCCAAAGCAGGCGATCCTTCAGCACTCCAGGCGCTGCGGGATCAGGGCTTTTTCGAGAAGAAAGAGTCGAAACCGGAAGGCTTTGTTCTGTCGAATGCCCAGAGACGCTTGTGGGTGATCGACCAGATGTCGCCCGGCGGAAGTCCAGCCTACAACATGCCCGGATCGCTGCTTCTGGAGGGTGACCTCGACGTATCGGTCTTCGGCAGAGCACTGAAAGAAATCGTTCGCCGCCACGAATCGCTGAGAACGAGCTTCATCAGCATTGACGGGCAACCCCGTCAGGCAGTCCACGGGGTGGACAGTTTCACCCTCGAACACATCGACCTGTCTGATCACCGGCAGCCTGTTGAGGACGCCCGAAATCTGGCACGCATGCACGCCGCCAGGCCCTTCGACCTTGAGAGCCCCCCCCTGTTCCGGGCCGCCCTCCTGAAGCTGCCGGGCTCTGAGCCGGCGGGGGACGAGCGACATGTCTTTCTCTTCAACCTGCACCATATCATCTGTGACGAATGGTCGATCGGCGTCCTCGTCAACGAGCTGACCACACTCTATCTGGCCTACCTCAAGGATCAGCCATCCCCTCTGCCTGATCTGCCTCTGCAATACAAGGATTACACAGCTCGGCAGTACCGTCTGTTGCGCAGTGAAGTTGTCGACGTTCATCGTCAGTACTGGCTGCGGCAGTTTGCCGGTGATCTCGAGCCACTCGACCTGCTCACCGATTTCCCGCGGTCTGCAGCGCAGACCTTCGAGGGTGAGTCGCTCTCCGAGCGCTTCGATACGGCCACATCATCGACGCTGCGGCAGATATCCCGCAGTCACGGAACCAGTCTCTACGTTACCCTGCTGTGCGTGGTCAAAGCTCTCCTCCACCGGTACACCGGCAGTCGAGACATTACAGTCGGCTGCCCGGCGGCGGGACGCGACAGCCACGATCTGGAGAATCAGATCGGTTTTTACATCAACACGCTTGCGCTGCGCGACACCATCCTGCCCACTGATACCTTTTCACAGCTGCTCGGTAAGGTGCGAGAAACCGTAAAGGGCGGGTTCGAACACCAGATGTATCCTTTCGAGGATCTCCTTGAGGATCTGCACCTGAATCGCGATCTGAGTCGCTCCCCCCTCTTCGAGACCATGGTGGTTCTGGGAGACGACAGCCAGGGACAGTTGAATCTCGAAGGGCTCAGGGCTAGCTCTTTCGACTCGGGCCAGGTGACGGCAAAGTTCGACTTTGTCTTCGAGTTCTTTGATGAACCCGACGGGATCGGCCTGCGCCTGATCTACAACCGCGACCTGTATGTGGGTGATCGGATCCGCGCCATGGTCAGCCACCTGACTCGCCTGGCGCGGGCCGTGTCCCAGGCGCCCGATGCCCAGATCAGGACTCTGGAACTGATTGATCGATCAGAGCGCCATACACTCGCCGAGACGTGGAATCAGACCGCGAGCAACTACCCGGCTGAAGCCACGATCCATCAGCTCTTCGAGGACCAGGTCGCTCGAACAGCAACTGCAACGGCAGCTACGACGCAGACCGCCAGCTGGACTTACCGTCGTCTGGACGAGGAGGCCAATGCCGTAGCCGCCACCTTGCAGAGCCACAACATCGAGCCGGGTGAACTGGTCGGTCTGTGCACCCATCGATCGCTGCACCTGCTGGCGGGCGTCATCGGCATCCTGAAGGCCGGTGGGGCCTACGTGCCCCTCGATCCGGACTATCCTCAGGATCGGCTTCGCTTTATGATCGCCGACACGCAGACCCGCGCCATTCTTGTGGCCGAAGATCTGCTACCGCGCCTCCACGCGCTGCTTGATGCCTGTGAACTTGAGAACGCCCCCAAGCTGATCTGTCTGGGGGGGGCTGAGGAAGCGGCGACGACAAGCCGCTACCGTCCTACCCAGGTCGGCCCGGCAGACGTGGCCTACTGCATGTACACATCCGGGTCGACGGGCCACCCCAAAGGCACGCTGGTCCAGCATCGGGCCGTCAACCGGCTCGTGCGCGAGACCGAGTACATGGATTTCGTCGATCAGGTCTTCCTGCTGCTGGCTCCCATCTCATTCGATGCATCAACGCTGGAGATGTGGGGGCCGTTGCTCAATGGTGGGAAGCTGGTGATCATGCCACCCGGCGTCCCCTCGCTGGAGGAGTTAGGGGAGACGATCTGCGAGCAAGGTGTTACCACGCTCTGGCTCACAGCCGGCCTGTTCCCTCTCATGGTGGATGAACAGCTCCATCGTCTCGGCGGTCTGCAACAACTGCTGGCCGGCGGAGATGTCCTGTCGGTGCCCCACGTCATCAGGATGAAGACCCGACACCCGCATTGCCGACTGATCAACGGCTATGGCCCGACAGAGAATACGACCTTCACCTGCTGCTACGACGTGCCACTCGAACCGCCACCGACCCGATCCGTTCTCATCGGCCGGCCTATCTCCAACACTCGCGTGTACATCGTTGATGAACATCTGCAGGCCGTGCCCGTGGGAATCGCCGGCGAATTGCTGGCCGCCGGCGATGGACTCGCTCTCGGCTATCTGAACCAGCCTGAACTGACACGTGAGCGATTCATCCCCAATCCGGTGACAGGTGATGCGCAGGATACGGTCTATCGCACCGGCGACCGGGTCCGCTATCTGCCCGACGGAAACATCGAGTTCCTGGGCAGACTCGACGAGCAGGTAAAAATCCGCGGCTTCCGGATCGAGCCGGGTGAACTGGAGAGTGTGCTCGGTCAGAACGAACAGGTTCGTGAGGCGGTCGCCGTCGTCCACGATGCAGTGCGTGGTGGCAAGCAGCTGGTGGCCTATGTCGCGTGCGAACCAAGTGTCGAAGCCGACCAGGATGAGATAATCGCCCAACTGGGCACCTACCTGCGAGAGCGGCTGCCGGACTACATGATGCCCGCTGCCATCATCATCCTCGACCAGTTCCCGCTCAATGCCAATGGTAAGCTCGACCGAACAGCTCTCCCCACACCGACGGCCGGCACTACCAGATCGTCAGAGTATACCGCGCCTACGGGGCCGATCGAGGTCCGACTCAGCTCGATCTGGCAGGAGGTCCTCGGCGTTGACCAGGTCGGTGCAGACGAACCGTTCTTCGATCTGGGCGGCAACAGCATGAAGGCGATCTTGCTCGTCGGCCGCATTCTCACCCAGATGCAGGTCAAGGTTCACATCCGTGAAGTCTTCGAGAGGCCGACGGTGCGCCAGCTGGCCGCGATCATTCAGGGGCGTGAATCGCAGACCCCTGTGGCCATCGACGCAATACCTGACGGCCCGGACTATGCGCTGTCGCATGCGCAGCGCCGGCTCTGGATCATCGACCACATGGATGTTGACCACGCCGCGTACAACATCGCCTCCGTCACGCGACTGCGTGGCCGACTCCACGTCGACCACCTGGGACTCGCCCTGACTCAGTTGATACAACGACATGAGTCGCTGCGAACCCGCTTCACCGAGCTTGATGGTGAGCCACGTCAGATCGTCGAGCAGACCGCCGAACGGTTCTTTGTCGAAGAAGACCTTCGTCACGTGCCCGATGCCTGGGAGGAATCTCTGACACGCGCCATCGCCGAGACGCACAGCGCCTTCGATCTTGAGCAAACACCTCTCTTCCGGGTCTCGCTGTTTTGCGTGGGCTCCGATGATCACGTCCTGGTCTTCAACATGCACCATATCATCAGCGACGGCTGGTCCCTCGATCTCATCGTGCAGGAATTGCTCACGCTCTACAGACAGCAGGCATCCGGAGGCGAGTGCCTTGCTCCTCTGAGCATTCAGTATCGCGACTACGCCAAGTGGCAGAACGATCGTCTCGCCCACGAGGAGATGGCCAAACACAAACGCCACTGGCTGGAGCAGCTTTCTGACCAGATCCCCGTCCTGGATCTACCCGCCGATGCCCAACGCCCGGCCGTCCAGTCCTACCGTGGCGCCCTCGCTCGATTCAACCTGCCTGCAGATGTGTCCGAGGCGATTCACGAACTCGGACGGCAGCACCGGACCAGTCATTTCATGACGTGCCTGGCCGTCGTCAAGGTCCTCCTGCATCGCTACACAGGCTCAGGCGACATTATCGTAGGCGCGCCGATTGCCGGAAGAGAGCATCCCGATCTGAAGAGCCAGGTTGGCTTTTTCGTGAACATGCTGACTTTGAGAGACCAGGTCTCCGGTCAAAATACAGCCACGGCGGTCATCGAGCGGGTCCGCTCGACCGTCGAAGCCGCTCTCGACCACGGCACCTACCCCTTCGACATGCTCGTCGAGGAACTCGATCTGAGTCGCGACATGGGGAGAAACCCCCTCTTTGACGTTGTCGTCTCCTTCCGCGATGCACGAGACGTCGGTGATCCCCTGCCGGAATTGGTGGTCGAGCCCGTCGATTTCGAGCCGAGCACATGCAAGTTCGATCTCACCTTCTTCTTCGGAGCCGGTGCAGATGGTTCCATCGGCCTCGCCATCGAGTACTCCACTGATCTGTTCCACACGGATCGAGTCCAGCGGATGGCTGGACATCTGAACGAGCTCACCCGTTCCATGGTGCGCCAACCCGGTGCCCGAATCGGTACCCTCGATCTGATGAGTCAGACAGAAGGCGCGCACGTTTTGAGGGCCGGCCAGCCAGCAGATTCGGATTATCCGAGGCATGCCACGATTGTGAAACTCTTCGAGGAACAGGCGCAGCATGTTCCCGACGCGATCGCTGCCAGTTCTGCGCACGAACGGCTGACCTATCTGCAACTGAACCACCTGGCCAACCATGTGGCCGCCTCAATACTGCGCCAGGTAGATCTGCAGCCCGAAGAGCCTGTGGGAATCCTGATGGATCGTTCACCCAGGATAGCCGTCGCCGTCCTGGCGATCCTGAAGGCAGGTGGTGCGTATCTACCGCTGGATCCCAGCGACCCGGCTGACCGACGCACCTTCATCATTGATGAGTCCGGTTGCCGGCTGGCGCTGACGGGAAATGGCCACGCCAACCTGCTCCGGTCGTGTCCCGATCTGATTACCCTCGACCTCACATCTCTGTCCGAGGCCGAAGCCGTGACACCGAACCCGACGCCGCGGGGTACAGCACAGAGTCTCGCCTACATCATGTACACCTCCGGGTCGACGGGTCGGCCCAAGGGTGTTGAGATCGAGCAGAGATCCGTCGTTCGGCTCGTGCGCAATACGAACTATGTCCACCTGGGTGAGAACGATCGCATCCTCCAGGCTGGATCACTGGCGTTCGATGCTTCGACGTTCGAGATCTGGGGTGCCCTGCTGAATGGTGGGTGCGTCTGCTTCCCTTGGAGTGAGGATTTGTTGGAGCCCGCTCTTCTGCGCGGCGAGATCCGCAACGAGGGCGTGACGACCATGTTCGTCACGACGAGTCTCTTCAACCAGATGGTAGAGGCCGACCCCTTCGTTTTCGGTGATCTGAAGCGGATCCTGACCGGTGGCGAGAAAGTTTCGACGCATCACGTTGCCCGTGCGCACGACGCCAACCCTGAGCTCGAGATCCTCCACGTCTACGGCCCGACAGAGAATACGACCTTCACGACATGGCACCGGGTTGCCACTGCGAACGTGGATATTCCCATCGGCCAGCCGATCGCGAATACGACGGTCTATGTACTGAATGAGGATCTCCAGCTGTGCCCGATGGGGATCCCGGGAGAGATCTGCACAGGCGGCGATGGTGTTGCTCGCGGCTACCTGGACCGGCCCGAGCTGACGCGGGAGCGATTTGTCCCCAATCCCTTCACTGAAGGCGACGTCTTGTATCGCACGGGCGATCTCGGCGCCTGGAACATAGATGGCACATTGAGTTTCCTGGGGCGTGGGGACGATCAGGTCAAGATCCGGGGATTCCGAATTGAACCGGGAGACGTTGAGCATCACGCGCGCGAGCACCCACGGATCACGGAGGCCTGCGTCCTGGCCCGGGAAACGACGGCAGGCACACTGGAACTCGTCCTGTATTACGTCGCCGGTGGGAAGGTGGAAAGCCGTGAACTGAGGGAGTTCCTCGGTGAACGGCTGCCATCCTACATGATACCGGGCCACTTCGTCAGCCTGGAACGACTCCCCGTGAATCGGAGCGGGAAGATCGACCGAAGTGCCCTGGCCGGTCTCACCGTCACATCCACGCGAGACTATGAGGCGCCCGCCACACCTGCAGAGCAGTCTCTGACCGATGTTCTGGCCACGGTACTGGGAGTTGAGCAGATCGGGCTGAATGACAGCTTCTTTGAGCTCGGAGGGGATTCGATCCGCGCCATTCAGCTGGTCAGTCGACTCGGCCAGCAGGGTTTGAGTCTTCAGGTAAGAGACCTCTTCCAAGCCAGCAGTGTACGCGAACTGGCCCAGCGGGTCGAAGCAGGCATGCCCCGGGTCATGGGAGAGAGAATCACGGGCGTCGTTCCCCTCACACCTATCCAGGAATGGTTCTTCCGCGAGAACGAACACGACCTCCACCACTTCAATCAGGCTGTTCTGCTAACATGCTCTGTTCGGCTCGAAGAGCCACGATTGCGGCAGGTGTTCGGAAAACTCGTGGAGCAACATGACATGCTGCGGGCGACATTCCGCCAGACATCAGTAGGTTGGTGTCAGCAGGTGCAGGAGAGTGCGCCCCTTTGCGTGGACGTCGTCGACCTGCGCCAGGTCCCGGACCCAACCGGTGCCATGGAGGCCCATGCGAGCCAAACCCAGACCTCCTTTGATCTGCCCGACGGTCCCCTCTACAGGGCCGTCCTCTACCGGCTTGAGGACGGCGACCGTCTGCTGATCGTCATCCACCATCTGCTTTGCGACGGGATCACGTGGCGAATCCTTCTCGAGGATCTCGAGAGCGGCTACCGCCAGTCGAGCAAATCTCTTCCGATCGAGCTGGCCGAACGGACCGCGAGCTACCGCCAGTGGGCGCAAGGCCTGCAGCGTTTTGGCGAGTCAGCACAAATCCGGCAACACATCGACTTCTGGGCAGCCATGGACGACATGTCGCCGGTGGAGATTCCCCTCGATTCTGACTCCACCGGCGTCGACAATGTCTATTCACAGACTGAGACGGCCGAGGTCTCGCTGAGCGAAGAGGAGACACACGCCTTCCTGTCACAGCCGCAGCGGGTCTATCAGGCCGAGGCCGATGTCGTCCTGCTGGCGGCACTGGGCAAGGCACTGCAATCCTGGCACGGTGGTGATGCCACTCGCATCCTGCTCGAAAGTCATGGCAGAGAACCGATAGAGGACCAGGATCTGGCCCGTACCGTCGGTTGGTTCACGTCTATGTATCCCTTCGTCCTGCGCGCGGACGAAGCCGATCCTCGGCAGGCGATCCGGACGACGAAGGAGGATCTGCATCGCGTCCCCCAGCACGGCATCTCCTACGGCGTGGCGAGATACCTGACATCCTCGCCGTTGGCCCCGCCACGTCACCCACCGAGGTTGATCTTCAATTACCTCGGCCAATTCGATGACTCCAGCGGCTCGGACCGCGGCCAGGCCGTCTTCTCCTTCGCTCAGGAGTCCAGTGGGCAGCTGTTCGGCGCGCGCTTCAAACGTCAAGCGTACTTGGAGTTCACCGGAATCGTTGCGGCAGGATGCCTGCGTCTGTCGCTGACCTACCATCCGCAACTGCACCGCGAGGCCACGGCAACATCGTTGCTCGAGTCCTTCCGTCAGGAGCTGGTTGAACTCCTCGATCACTGCACTACGGCGACATCAGCAGAGAAGACACCGGCAGACCTCAACAGCTGTCCCCTTTCTCTTGCCGACTACGATGGTCTGTTGTCCGCCTCCAGCTGGGAGCCTCAGGACATCGACGACATGTATCCGCTGGCGCCGATGCAGGCAGGTCTGCTTTACCAACGACTTCTGGATCCGGAGTCGTCGGCCTACTTCATCCAGATGTCCTTCACCCTTCGCGGGGCGCTGGATCTGCGAGATTTCCAGGCCGCCTGGTGTGACGTCGTCGAGCGACACCCCATTCTGCGGACGGCCTTCGTTGAGGAGGATCTGCCTCAGCCCATTCAGGTGGTCCTGAAGCATCGCCCACCTGAGTTCCACGACGAGGATCTGTCGCCGCTGCAGGCGGCGGATCAAGACCGTTTCGTCGAGCAATACACGAGTCGAGACATGGACCGAGGGTTCGATCTCCTCAGGGATCCACTCCTGCGGTTCGCCCTCTTCCGACTGGACAGCGAGTGCTGCCGTCTCGTGTGGAGCTACCATCACATACTGCTGGACGGTTGGTCACTGGGCAATCTGTTCCAGGAATTCCACACACTCTATCTCGCCCGCCGAGGCAGTCGCGAGGTCCGCCTGCCACCGGTGCGCCCCTACGCCCACTATATCGAATGGTTGGAACACTTTGATGTGACCGAGGCACGTGAGTTCTGGCGGCGCCACCTGCACGGCGTCGAGCAGATCACGTCCATCCCAATCCTGCCCGGCTACGGACACGAGCAGGGCTACGAGATGGGTGAATCAACCTTCAGGCTCACTGGTGAGGCAAGTACCAACCTGCTGGAGGTCGCACACCGGGCGAAGGTAACCCTCAGCACGCTCCTGCAGGCTGCGTGGGCAGTGGTTCTTTGTCGCTACCACGACACACATGACATCGTGTTCGGCGCTATCGTCTCCGGTCGTCCCGCAGAGGTGGATCGTGTGGAGCAGATCGTCGGACTCTTCATCAACGCCATCCCTGTGCGGATCCAGATCGATGAAGCGCAGACCTTCGTCGATCTGCTCGGAAATGTTCAAGGCCTTGCCCTCGAGGCAGAACCGTTTCACCACTGCCCGCTGCCCGAGATTCTGACGTTGACGCCCCTGCGGCAGGGACTTTTCGATCACCTCTTCATCTTCGAGAATTACCCAACCGACCACGCCACCGGCATGGGAGACGATGATGGAGATCTGGTCATCGAGGATCCGGGCGCACACGACGAAACCCATTATCCCTTCAATCTTGTCGTTGTGCCGGGAGAGCTGGTCGAGTTTCGACTCTCCTACAATGTTCACGCCTATCCTGAGGAGCAGATCGAACAGGTACGGGACCACCTGCTCGGAGTTCTGAGACACGTCGCCGAACGACCCTTCACACCCGTGTCAGAGATCGATATCCTGTCGGCGGAAGAGAATCAGCGACTGAATCGGTTGCAGGGCCCTTCACCGTCGCCCACCGCAGGCAGGACGGTCCTCGACCTCTTCCACGAGCAAGTGCGCGCCGTCCCGGACAATACGGCACTGATTCTGGGCGAGAAGGAAATCAACTACAACTCGCTGAATCGCCGAGCAAATCAGCTGGCTCGACACCTTAGATCGCAATATGCTGTTGCCTCCGAACAACGGGTCGCCATCATCCTCGACCGTAGCGAGAACATGGTCGTTGCGGTCCTCGGGGTTCTCAAGGCCGGCGGCGCGTACCTGCCGATCGACGCGGCCGAACCGGCAGATCGTGCTGCCTTTATGCTGGCCGATGCCGACGTTGAGGTAGTTCTGACCGATTCACGATGGGCTGATCGGTGGCCCGCGTCATCTGGTATGGCATCTGGTATTGAGGTGCTTTGCCTCGACCGCCTCGGACAGGAAATCGGTGGCCAGGACGATCATGACCTGGAACAGCAGCCGCAGGCTGAGGATGCGGCCTACGTGATCTACACCTCCGGTTCGACGGGATGTCCCAAGGGCTGTGTCGTGGAGCACCGCAACCTCTACAGCTACCTGACCTGGGCCGCCAGCTACTACTTCCGCAAGGCCAGTGATGGCCACTTTGGATTGTTCTCGCCGCTTTCATTCGATCTGACAGTCACGAGCCTGTTCCTGCCCCTGGTCCGAGGCAACACCCTGACGGTGTACCCGGAAGAGGATGATCTTCGTGAGATCTTCGCAGACATGCTCGGCCGCCGGAGTCGTGTCGACACCCTCAAGCTGACCCCCTCGCATATCTCGCTGATTCGCGAGTTTGGCTTGTCCGGTGACGGGATCGGTATAGCCATCGTGGGTGGTGAGGCTCTGTTGCCAGACCAGGTCGCCTTTCTCCACAGCCTGCAGTCGGGATTGCGCGTCTTCAATGAATACGGTCCAACAGAAGCGACCGTCGGCTGCATCGCAGCAGAAATTCCCACTGGCGCAACGCAGATCCCGATCGGCAGACCCATTCTCGGGACACGCATTCACATTCTCGACGAAGGTGGGCGACGTGTGCCCATCGGGGTTCCTGGCGAGATGTACATTGCCGGCGCCGGGGTCGGTCGCGGTTACCTGAACAATGACGGCTTGACCGCTGAGCGTTTCCTGGTCGGTGCCTTCGGAACAGACGAGCGGATGTATCGGTCCGGCGATGTAGGACGCTGGTTGCTCGACGGGAATGTGGAATACCTCGGCCGCAGTGACGACCAAGTCAAGATCCGTGGCTTCCGCATCGAGCCGGGTGAAGTCGAGAGTTGCTTGCTGAGCCATCCCCGGATCGCGCAGGTCGCCGTCGTCGCTACACCAGCGGCCGAGTTGGCCGCCTACGTCGTAGGGGATGTGGTAACAGAGGATCTGAGACAGTGGCTGACAGCTCGCCTTCCCGACCACATGGTGCCCAGCTGGTTCGTGGCGATCGGCGAATTGCCGCTGACTCGCAATGGCAAGCTCGATCGAGGCAACCTGCCCAGCCCCACGCAGTTGGCCACCCAGTCAGATGCCGGGGGTGAGGCGCCACGCGACGAGCTCGAATCTGAGCTGCTCGAGATCTGGGTCAGCGTTCTGCAGGTCGAAAATCTCGGAATCCACGACGACTTCTACCGACTCGGCGGTCACAGCCTCAAGGCGACGCAGATCGTCTCGCGCATCGGGCTGACGATGGATGTCAAGCTGGGTCTGCGAGAGTTCTTCCAGCACCTCACCGTTGCCGACCTGGCCGAATACATCCGCCATGCCATGAGACGTGACCGAGTTTCGCGAATTCAGCCGGCGCCGCCCCAGCAGACATACGGACTGTCCCACGCACAGAAGCGTCTCTGGCTCGTGGATCAACTCGGCGACGCGGCGTCCTACAATATGCCGCAGGCGTATCTGATTCACGGTGATTTGGATACTCAGCGCATGGGCGAAGCACTGGCGCGGATCGTACAACGGCACGAGATCCTGCGGACGGCCTTTGTCGAGATCGGTGGCGTACCACAGCAGCAGGTTCTGAACGCCATCCCCCTCGAACTCGAACAGCTGGATCTGACGGACCGAGCAGATCCGGAAAGCGATGCCCGCGACATCATCGAGGGGGAGGCCATTCTCCCCTTCGATCTGGCCAAGCCGCCACTGCTTCGTCTCAAACTCCTGCAACTGGCCCAGCAGAAGTGGGTCTTCCTGATGAACCTGCATCACATCGTCGGCGACGGATGGTCCCTCAATATCCTCTTCCGCGAACTGGTGCAGATCTTCAATTCTCTTCGAGACTCTGAACGCAGCGAACTGGCACCCTTGCGCATCCAGTACAAGGACTTCTCTGAGTGGCAGAACCATCGGCCTTTCGTGGAGGAGGAGAAGTACTGGATGGCACGACTCGCGGGCAACCCAACAGGCATCCGTCTGCCCTTCGACTTCCCGCCGACCGACGATCGTGACTTCACCGGAGCCCTCGAGACGCAGCAAATCGATGGTGAAGTCCTGGAAGGACTGCGAACTGTCGCCCGATCAAAGCAGGTGACGCTCGCCAACCTTCTGCTGGCACTGTTCAAGCTGTTCCTCTTCCGCCTGACGAAGCAGGAAGACCTTTGTGTGGGTGTCAGTGTCGCTGGCCGCAATCATCCCGATCTCGAACGACTGATCGGCTTCTTTGTCAATGTCCTCCCCATTCGCAGCGCCCTGTCGTCAGATATGGATTTCGACGTACTGTTGGACGACATCTCCCGCTCGACACTAGAGGCGTACGACCACCAGGACTATCCCTTCGATCTGATCATCGAGAAGATCAATCCTGACCGCATCGCCAACAGACAGCCTCTCATCAACGTGGTCTTCGCCTTCCAGAACTATGCTGATGTCCACGTGGAGTTCGAGAGCGATGGATCTACGGCTGCTATCGAGTCAGGCGGTTTGCGGATCGAACCCTTCGCCTTTTCCTTCAACACCTCCAAGTTCGATCTCACGCTTTTCGCTTTCGACGATGTGGACCGGCTGATTCTGAATATGGAGTATGACACGGGTCTGTTCCGACCCGAAACCATCGCCAGCTATCTGGAAACCCTCAGCCGCTTCGCCGCCATGGTCGTTCGAGCGACACCGGCGGAAGGTGACCAGTGAAGATCTCGCAGTTCGATCTGCTCGACTCATCTTCCGAGCGGGATGATCTGATCGAACAGATCCGTCAGCTGAACGACAACCGCACTGACTATCCCAGAAACAAGACGATTCACCAGGTCTTTCAGGAAACCGCAGATCGATCGCCGAATGCGGTTGCTGTGACTCAGGGCGATCGGAGCTGGACTTACCGGGAGTTGGACGAGGGCTCAAATCGGATCGCCCACTTCCTCATCGCCCAGCACCTCCCACCGGACTCGGTCGTTACCTTCCTCCTCGACCACACGTACGACATCTGCACAACGGTTCTTGGCATTCTGAAGGCGGGACTCGTCTATCTCCCCATCGATGAGGGTATGCCCCATCAGCGGGTCCAGTACCTGCTCAATGATTCACAGGCGCGAGTCTTCGTATCCTGGACACGTCATCTCCGGTTGCTGAACAGCCTTCAGTGGGACTGCCCCTGCCTGGAACGGGTCATCTGCCTTGACGCCGATGATTTCCGCGACGAGATCGAGCCGGAGGGCGAGAAGATGCGGCAGGACGTGTGGGACTATGTCGGCGAGGAGATGTTCGACGACATCTCCGGTGGCGGCTGGAAGAGCAGCTTCACGGGAGACTGGCTGAGTCGCAGTGTCATGGACGAATACGGTCAGAACATCCTCACGAAGCTGCAACCCTTACTCACTCCTCAGACCCGGGTTCTGGAGATCGGCTGTTCTTCTGGGATCAGCATGTTCCGACTGGCGCCGCTCGTCGGCTATTACCTCGGTACGGACCTGTCTCCCACGATCATGGAGAAATCCGAGGGGGAACGCCGCCGATTGGGTCTGGATAACGTCCGCCTGAAGGCCGTACCCGCCCACGATGTCGACACCCTGGACGAAGCTGAATTCGACATCGTCATCGTGAACTCCGTCGTTCAGTGTTTCAGCGGCCACAACTATCTGCGCTCGGTGCTGGCCCAGGCGATTGCACTGATGAAACCGAAGGGTTGGCTGTTTCTCGGCAACCTCTTCGACCGGGATCTACGGGACGGTTTCCTCGAAGATCTCGAGCAATACGAGCGGACCCATCGGGACGAAGAGGGTCACACCAAGACCGACTACTCTGACGAGCTCTTCATCAATCGGGCCTTCCTCAACGATCTGCGTTTCGATCTGCCGCAGATCGCCGACATCGAGTATTCTGAGCTGCTCGGTCACGAGGCCAGTGAACTCAGGGAGTTCACCTTCGACGCCCTGATGCGGATCGACAGGTGCCCCCCCGGGCACGCTGCCGGAAAGCGGATCAAACACCAGTTCGGGCGCTCGTCGATCGACACCCAAAGTGCTGCAGCGGTCGAGGCCACCGGCACGGCTCAAGGCCCGGCCTACATCATGTATACCTCGGGAACCACGGGCAAACCCAAGGGGGTGATGGTGCCCCACCGCGCTGTCAATCGGCTCGTCATCAACACAAACTTCATCCGGATCACCCCGCGCGATCGCATTCTGCAGACCGGGGCCCTCGGCTTCGATGCATCGACCTTCGAGCTGTGGGGAGCCCTGCTGAACGGCGCCCAGCTCTCCAGACCGCCGGAGAAATCACTCCTCGATCTTGTCGAGATGAAGCGACTGCTCGGTGAGCAGGGCACGACGATCCTCTGGCTGACGTCCAGCCTCTTCAATCAGTACGCGGATTGGGACATTACGGTTTTCGAGGGACTTCGGACGCTCCTGATCGGGGGAGAGAAGCTCTCCAACCACCACGTAGACCAGGTGCGGCGGCAATACCCCGAACTGTGTGTTATCAATGGCTATGGCCCGACAGAGAACACGACATTCACCACATGCCACCACATCGACCAGGCCTACATGGGTGACATCCCAATCGGCACCCCAGTGGCCAATACCGAGGTCTGGATCCTTGACGAGGCCCATGAACCGGTCGGTGGCGTGGGCGAGATCTGTGCCGGGGGTGATGGCCTAGCCCTTGGTTACTTGAACGATCCGGAGCTCACGGCGCAGAGATTCATCGATCACCCCTTCACGCCTGGACAACGGCTGTATCGGACCGGCGATTTGGGGCGCTGGCTGGCCGACGGAACTCTTGAGTTTAGGGGACGCACCGACACTCAGGTCAAAGTACGCGGCCATCGGGTGGAGACAGGCGAGATCGAGACCCACATCAACCGATGCGACGGCGTGACGCAGGCGGTTGTGACCGCATCCGATCCGGGTGATGGTATCCAGATCCTGGCAGGATACGTGACCGGTACCGAAGCTGTGACCGTCGATCAGATCCGGCATAATCTGAGACGGGTATTGCCGGAATACATGATCCCTTCCTATCTGGTGGTTCTGGATCAGCTGCCTCTCACGGCCAATGGCAAGGTGGACCGTCATCGCCTGCCGCAGCCGTCGACCGACGACGGCCGCAGCCAGAGCCCGAGACTCCCACTCGAAGGTCCGATCGAGGAAACCCTTGGACAGATCTGGAAGGAGACCCTTGACGTTCGGGAGATCGGGGCCACTGACAGCTTCTTCGACGCCGGCGGTCACAGCCTCAAGATCAGCAAGATGATCACCGCCATACAGAAACACTTCGGCATTGAAGTCTCCCTCGCCACAGCCTTCCGCTCACCGACGATTCGAGGCCTGGCCGAAGCACTCTCGAGAGAGGCCCGATTCGGGATCCAGGAGGTCGATGACGTGCTGGTGCCTCTATCGCCAGCAGGCGGAGGTCCTGCCGTCTTCGCATTCCCTCCGGGAACAGGCGATGTCCTGAGCTATGTCCAGCTCGCTCACCACCTCGAAGGCTTCAGATTACACGCGTTCCAGTTCATCACCAGCGAAACACGTATCAGCGACTATGCGGATCACATCGAGTCCGTCAAGACGAGCGGTCCCCTTCTGTTCATCGGATACTCCTACGGCGGCAATCTGGCGTTCCGCGTCGCACAGGAGATGGAGCGACGAAACAGACCGGTGCACACAGTTGTCATGATCGACTCCTCGCGTCGTCGGACCAAAGTGACCTACCCGGAGGGCGAGGCGGAGCAGATCGCACTTGATTTCATGGACCATGAGAGCCTTCGCGCCCGATTCACCAACGACCTTCTCCGGCAGAAGGTGTGCCGTCAGATCCATGCGTATTACCACTACAGCAGCCAGACCGTGGAGTCAGGAGTCGTGCAGGCTGATCTTCATGTCATCCTTTCGGACAATGCAGTCACCGAACACCTGGACACGCAGGGACATCTCGTCGCCGATACCGCCGGCTGGACCGAACTGACGTCGGGATCCTTCACGACGTACGCTGGCGAGGGGGCCCATAACTTGATGCTCTATGAACCGGCTCTGGACCGTAACGTGCAACTGATCCAGTCGATTCTCACCGACGCAACGCAGGATGCTGGATGATGGCCGAAGACTTTGACATGAATGGGCCCATCGCCCTCAGGGAATCGGAGGTGCGCTCCTACTGCCGGTCCTTCCCCGCCGTCTTCGAGCGAGCCAAGGGCTCCTGCCTGTTCGATCAGGCCGACAAGCGCTACCTGGATTTCTTCTCGGGCGCAGGGGCAATCAACTACGGTCACAGCAATGATCGCATGCGCGCCGCTCTTCTCGCCTACATCGAATCTGATGGAATCATCCACAGCCTCGACATGGCGACGACGGCCAAGTTCCAGTTCATGGAACGGTTCGTCACATCAATTCTGTGCCCCCGAGGGCTCGACTACAAGCTGCAGTTCACTGGTCCAGGTGGCACCAACGCCATCGAGACAGCGCTGAAGATCGCTCGGCTCAACACAAAGCGTCCTCACATCGCTGCCTTCACCAACGGGTACCACGGTCTGACGCTGGGGTCTCTGGCCATCACCAGCAACGCCCACTATCGGAACGACGCCTTCCTGGACCGCAGCAACGCGTCGTTTCTCCCTTTTGACGGCTATCTGGGGCACGGTGTGGACACCATCGCACACATCCGCAAGCTCCTGGTAGACTCAAGTAGTGGCCTCGGACTGCCTGCTGCCATCGTCGCGGAGACCGTGCAGGCGGAAGGGGGCGTCCAGGTCGCACGCGTCCCGTGGCTCCAGGACCTGTCAGCTCTGTGTCGGGAGTTCGGGATTCTGCTGATTGTCGATGACATCCAGGTGGGCTGTGGGCGAACGGGTACATTCTTCAGCTTCGAAGCGGCCGATATACAACCCGATATCGTTGTCTTGTCGAAGGCGATAAGCGGTTATGGACTTCCCATGTCACTCGTGCTGATGCGCCCCGAACTGGATCAGTGGAAGCGAGGAGAGGAGACGGCGACATTTCGTGGCCACAACCTGGCTTTCGTCACTGCCGCGGAGGCCATCGGGTATTGGGAAACCGAGGATTTCGCTCGCGAGATCCGGGCGAAAGGTGCCACCGTTTCCCAGCGACTGGAGGAGTTGTGCCAATCACTCCCCGAGGCTGGGCTGAGGCATCGGGGATATGGGCTTATCCAGGGGCTGGAATTGCCTGATCCGGCTGTTGCGGCGGCAGTGGTCCGGCATGCCTTCGCCGGCGGTCTCATCATCGAGTTGTGCGGTCCGGGCAACAATGTGCTGAAGCTGCTGCCACCTCTGGTGATCGAGGCAGATGAACTGGATGAGGGCCTGAGCATTCTCGAGCGGAGCCTCCGTTCCGCCCTCGCAGATCCCACCTGAATCAGCGCGATGTCTCCCGTCGAACCTGGTGGTCGGACCATCGGTCAGCGGCCTCGCAGGGAGCTTCCCGGCCACGAAGTGCACTTCTGGTTCACGCGGATGACAGAGACAGATCCTCGCCTCACCGAATTGGGCCATCTCCTGTCTGCGGCTGAGATCGAGCGTGCCGCACGGTTCCACTTTGAGAAGGACCGCTGTAGCTACATCATCTCCCATGGTGTCCTGCGGCAGCTTCTCTTTATGTACCTGGACCTGTCGTCGACCGGGGACATCACCTACGAAACGAATACGTACGGCAAGCCATCGCTGCCGCCCTCATGTGGCGACGGAACCCTCCAGTTCAACATGTCCCACACGGCTGGGATGGCCGTCTACGCCCTGACACGCAACCGACTTGTTGGTATCGATGTCGAACGAGTCGACCGCGCTTTGCCAGACCACGACGAGATCGCTGCAGGTTTCTTCTCTCCCGAAGAGGCGGCGGTCTACAGATCGCTGCCAACCGAGCAGAGCGCCGAAGGCTTCTACAACTGCTGGACGCGAAAGGAATCGTTCATCAAAGCGAAGGGCAAAGGGCTCAGTTGCCCACTCGATTCCTTTCAGGTAACCCTCCGCCCCGGTGAGCCGGCCAGACTGCTGACCGTTCGGGACGGGACCGCTGCAAGATGGTCGCTCGCCTCCCTCGATCTGCTTGGCTGCTACAAGGCAGCGATCACTGCCGAAGCACCGTGGCAACTGGTCGATTGCGGGGAAGTTGCGTAAAGCCATCCTGAATCTGACATCAGGCAGTGTCTCCGTGCCCGCAGTACCATTTGATAGTGCTACTCAAGCTGAGTTAGGTTTCCTTACAGCGTCAGTTCGCACAGGATATCCAGTGCCCAAGACATCTGCGTCTTTTCATACCACCCATGAACGGGATAGAACACAATGACAGATCACGAAGCCGTGCAGCCTGAGAAGGCCCTGAGACGGGCCTGCGACCTCCTGGGAGCTGCCCTCCTCGTTGGCCTTCTGGCCGGCACCGGGGCCCTGCAGGCCGAGGACAATCCCGACGGTGTCCATGTTGACTTCAAGAATTCTCTGCAGTTCAGTCAGACTGCGCTCTCGAACTGGGCTCCTGGTGGTGAGTCTTCTCTGGCGCTCAATGGCGACGTCCTGGCCGAGCTTCGACAGAAGCGGGGTCGTTTTGGTTCACAGCTGACCGCTAGCTGGTTGGTGGGACTGTTCAAGACAGAGGACGAACCGGTGCGCAAGAGTCACGACCAACTGAGCATCGCTGGCGTTTCCGGCTTTCATCTGCGGGGCAATATCATGCTTGGTGCACTGGCCAATCTGACGACGCAGATCGCCCCCAGTTACATCTTCGACGAAGGCGTCGTACAGGCTCTTGGCGGCAACCCTGATGATGGAATCAAGACGGGCAATCTGCTGTCACCCGGCTATCTGGAACTTGGCCTTGGATTCCGCTACCTATATCCGAAGCCCATGGTGGGATTGATCGTCGCCCCTCTCATGCTCAAGCAGACGATCATCATGGACGAGGACATCCGAGAGTTGGACGAAACTCTGCCAAGTGGCTTGTACGGAAATGAAGGAAAGACGGTCCAGTCGGAACTGGGAGCGCATCTGAAGCTGGTATTTCAGGCGCCGCTGATGAAGAATGTCACCGCCAGCGGTCACGGAACGTTGTTCACCGAGTATGCTGACCCGGACGTCGATGCGATGGGACTGCTGAACATTGACGGAAAGATAAACGAGAATCTCTCTGCCAACATCAACACCACTTTCGTATTCGACAGCGATGTCGACACGGATCTGATGAAGGATGGCAAGCAGGAGAAACTGCAGATTAGAGAAGTCTTGGGCATCAAACTGGTCTACGCCTTCAGTCTGTAATCCTGGGGACGTCGCTTCTCCTCAGCGAGCCACAAACGCCTCAGATATGATCCGGCCCAGTGCGGGTAGGTGATCGAAGATGAAGAAATGGCCACCATCGAACTCCTGAACAGAGAGTTCGGTGGTGGTTTCTTCTTGCCACTTGAGCACCTCTTCACGGGTCGTCTCTTCCGATGTGCCAAGCATGGCCGTGATCGGCACGTGAAGTGGCGTCTGGGAGATATGCTGGAATGTGTCGTTTGCTTCGAAGTCGGCGCGTAGCACCGGCTCGAAGACTTCCATCAACTCTTCGTTCTGCAGCACTTCAGGTGGGCAGTCCATCTGATACAGCATACTGACAAATTCGTCCCTGGGGAGCAGGTGGCGCCGGCGCCGCCGAACCGCCGATGGTGCCGGGCAACTGCTGACGATCAGGTGCAGGGGCGTAGCCCTCCCCTCCTGCAGCATCCGTCTTGCCACGAGCGCAGCCAGGCGTCCACCCATGCTGTGTCCATAGAGGGCACAGGACCCGTTCCATTGACTGTGAATCTGAGCGTGAAGATCTGCGACCATCTCGTCGAGACAGGTCAACAGCGGTTCGTCAAACCGTCGGCCCCGTCCGGGTAGCTCAAGGGCGGCCAGCTCGATGAAACTGGCCAAGTGGCCCTGCAGATCTTTGTAGGAGTATGCGTTGCCACCGGCAAAGGGCACACAGAAAAGACGAACGCGAGGGTTCACTGGTCGGGCCTCTTCTTCGTGCACTGGCCCTCGCACGCAGCAGCGGGCTCTGACCTACTCGTCAGCGTTTCTGTTGGTGAAAATCACGACCATGATCCCCACGAGTGGACTGAGCACGAGGGAGATGAGGAAGTAGGTCCAGAAGCTGAACCGCTTCTTCCACCCTAACAGGGCGGTGAAGAAACTTACAACAAACCACCCTGGCGTCAGAACCAGCTTGAGGTAGACTGGCATGGCGGCTGCCAGTGGGGCGGTCAGAGACGTAAGCACGAACCACAGGGCGATCGCAGGTAGGCCGAGGAACAAAACGAATTTCAGTAACGCTGCGAAAATTGCCTGTACCATGGTTCCCCTTCACCTGATCGGGCGCAATTGACCTATGGCCGATGCATCGCTCTCACTTCCGTGGAAATCACCGCCCCACGGGCTGGAAGATCACCACATCTAGTTCTTCTTGCTTGCCGTCTCAACCTTGTCGCAGAAGATCGGCCGCCACACCTTCAGATTCAGATTGAGCAGTGAACCACCGTCTTCGAAGTGGCGCGCAAAGATCTGACCAAGGGCGGATGTTGCTCCCCAGGCCACTCCCGGTAGGGCAAACATACTGGCAACGTGTCCGACGCCTGGGATGAGCTTCAACATGCTGCCGAGGCCAACCCGGCCGATTCCGTCTGCGGCGACACTGCCAGTGAGTGAGGCCACGGCCGATCTTGCCCATTCCTCTGAGAACGGCACACCATATAGCTTGCTTAGAGAATGCACCATCTTGATTTGGACGGCTGAGATCGCCGCGATATCAGCCGCAGGCATCGGGATCAGACCCGCCGCAGCAGCTGCGGCGGCGTATTTGGTGACGATGCTCGCAGCACGCTCCCGATTTCCGTCTACCACATCTTCTCCTGCTTCGGATACGACCGGCTCTTCGACAGCAGTTGCGGTTACTTTAGCCATTATCATAGCTCCCCTGCCGTGTAGCCACGGCGACGCGGTGATGGATTGGGCGAGACCTCGGACTCCCGTATTTATCGATACTAAGGTGGCACCTAGCCCCGGTCAAGCTCCAATGTCTGCCCTGATGGGCAGATCCTTACCGAGGGGGGTTCCGATGCGCCGACTTGGGTTCTACCGCCTCATTGAACTCCCGCCTGAACTCGGTACGGTGCTCCTGAGGATTGAGACTCTCCAGATCTCCTTCTCCCTCGAAATGCCTTATCAGAACACCGCCCAGGGCGTAGGTAAAAGCACCGGCAACCAGGGTCATTGAGGTCACACCCAGGACGGTCCCAATGCCCGGAATGAGCTTGCTGAACCCGGCCATCCCCCAAAGGGACGTGGTGTTGACGACATAGCTTCCCAAAGATCGGATTAGCCATCTTCCCTGCCCGACGGAGAACGGCATGTCGTAGAGAGCCGCCAGTTTTTTCATCATGCGGATCTGGACGGCTGTGACGGCCACTGCGTCCAGAAGTGGCAGCGGCATCAGGCCACTGCCGGACGCCAGCAGAACAGAACCGTGTACCGTGATACGCGCCTGCATCAGCCGCAGCGATCGATCCTTGCCAACGCCTGCAGGCCTCGGTTCATCGAGAGCGTCAACCAGGTCGAGTGCCTTGTCCAGCGTCTCATCCGCAGGGGTCGCCGGCGTCTGCGACAGCTTCGGGACAGCTGAGGCCGTGTCAAAGGATTCTGCCTGGAGTTTCTTGCGTCTTTTGGGTGGGGCCACGGTCGGCTCGTCAGCTAAGAGAGGTGATGGAGAATGGCATCGGTGATCCGATCGATGTCCGTGATGGCACGCTGTGCTGCCTGCAGCCCACGCTGATTGGTCCGAATGCTGTGTGCGTACTCGTGTAACTGCATCCCATCGCGGTTGAAGTTCTCGTACACTGACCGGGACGGCAGCACGGCATTGAGACACCCCAACTCATCTGGGAGAATCTCCCGGAAGTAGTCGATGACCGTATCGGGGTGGGATCGTGGATTGACGAAAGTCGGCAAGACCTGGAATCGTCCCCGCCTCTCAGGTTCGTGCCTGAGGATCTCTTGAATGATCGGCAGAAGATGATATGCCAGCGCAGCCTCGTCGCTGGTGGACGCCCGCATGGGAATCAGCACGAGATCTGAAACAGCGCAAGCAAGCTTGGTATGCACTCTCCCCGTACTCTCTCCGGGCGTATCGATGATAGCGAGCGTGTCGGGTGAGGTCACGGTGCCGAGATGATCACGCAGGGCCACCAGGTCGGTATCAGATACGTGATGATAGGTCACTGACCGATCCTCAGTCGATTCGGATTGACGCTGCAACCACCAGGAATTCAGCGTACCTTGCGGATCGAACTCGATCAGGGAAACGTTGGCGAATCGCCTCTGCAGTTTATGCGCATATGCCAGATTGAGCGCCAGCACACTCTTGCCGGTGCCCCCTTTGGTTTGCACGAGACTGATGATCATCTCTACGCTCTCTCTGGATTCAAGATCACCCCTGACGACCAAGATAGGGTACCGGTAGCCGGATCGCCCCAGTCATCTTACGACACACCTGCCGGACGCTGCAAGACAGCGATTCAGTTGCCTGGCTACCTGACCTGGAATCCGGCCAACGGTCACTACGGCCAAAGTGAGCGATTCATTATGACCCAATGCGTTCTACTTGACGGACTGCCAGGTTCGGGCAAGTCCACGACGGCTCACCTGCTTTCACGGCACCTACAGGCGCAGGGCGCCACGACGAACTGGTTCTTCGAGCATGACACGTCGCATCCGATCTTCGAGCATGAACGCATCATCCATTACATGACCACCGGCGACTTTGACGCCAGCCTCTTTGACGAGGCCCCCAAGAAGTGGAGGGCCATGTGTGATACTTGGGCTGAAACGGACGATATCACCATCCTGGAGAGCTCGTTTTTCCAGAGTCCCATCCACGTGCTGCTCCTGAATGGCACCGGCCGACAGGAGATCATGAGCTATGTCATGTCCTGTGCTGTGGTGATCGAGCCCCTCCGCCCCCGGCTGGTCTACCTCGGCCTGCCGGATCCCGCCATCGCCCTTGAACGGGCCTGCACTTGCCGGGGCGATTGGTTCGCCCCCTTTCTTGAGCAGGTCCTCGAGCGTTCCGAATGGGGTCGGACGAGTCCCTTGGATGGACAGGAGGCAGTTCTCGCCTATTTCGCCGATTACATCCAGACCGTCGATGAGTTGGTCGCGCGGCTCCCCTTCCCCACCTGCGTCATCGATATCTCGGATGGAAATCACGAGCGAATCAACCACCTCCTGTGCCAGTTTCTCGAACTGCCCGCCATGGATTCATCGATCCCGCCCACCCATTCACCTGAGCGCTTCGCCGGGCGCTATCTGGCTCGCAAGTCTGGAGAGGAATTCACGGTCTTTGTAGAAGAGGGGGTCCTGAGGGCGCATGGCCCTTCCTCGGCGGCAATGATCCCGCTGTCTGGTACGGTCTTCGAGATCCTGGGACTCAACGTGAGAATCACTTTCGACGAGCCAGATGACGAAGGTATCTACCAACTGGTACGTTTCGAGGGCAACCTGCCCGATCTCGAGGCCGAATGGCAGCGAATCACGGATGATGCAGTGAGGACCTGAGTCAGCGAGTACAAGACCGGTTGGACGAGCGGTTCGATCCGGCACTGTCTGATGCGGTGTACTCGATAAGGAGTTTGCCGTCGACGGTCCCTTCTGCGGTCAGCGCTACAGTGGCCCCACCGCTGGCGATGAGGGTGAGTTCCTACGGCAGAGATACATCTGAGAGAGAGATCGCGTCACCTGAAGCATCGGTGTATTCGACAGAGGTGACATCTGCTTCACCCGTCGCCGTGACGGAGTAGGTGACCGAGTACATCTGCGAACCCGCCGCCAGTTGAGTGGCAGAAATCTCCAATTGGTACTCGTCACTTCCAGAAGACAATCCGTCGTCACCACAAGCGCAGAAGGAGACTTAGTCCCTTTGCTCCCATTCGGCCACCATGGGTGCGGTGGCTTACGTGAACTGAGCAGGATTCAGCACCTGCTCGATTCTCAGCGCCCGATCGTGCAGCGACCGTCGGTTGCCAGGGGCGTCCTCCCTCTTTGATGGGGCTGGCACGAGGTATGCTACCTTTGATCCATCCTCGTCACCCTTCGATGGCCGTTTCGATGATCAAATTGCTCAGCATTCTCGCCGCCGTGACCCTTCCTGCCCAGGATTTACCGCAGGATGCCGGCCACCTTTGGCAGACAGAGAATGCCTGGGCCCTTGGGGCGGGGGCCACATTGGCCACCGCCGCGTATGCCACCGATGATACGCCGCGAGATCAGCTCTCTTCCGTGGATGGTGTGGCACGAGTCACCGATGTCTATGGAGCGGGCACATTCAGCATTCCCGCCGCGATCGGTCTATGGGGTGTGGGGCATATGACGCAGCACAGGGGCCTGCGAGACTTCGGCTACGGACTGACTCGCACACTCGGACTCACGCAACTGGTGGTGGGCCCACTAAAGGTCGCCAGCCATCGGCTACGACCCAATGGTGCAAACCATCGATCCTTCCCCTCCGGTCACACAGCCAACACCTTCGCCATCGCACGCTTTGTGCAGCGACAGACGAATTCGTGGGTGTCGGTGCCCTTCTACGGCATGGCCGTGCTCACAGGGGCGGGACGCATCGGAGGCCGACAGCACTATCTGTCCGATGTGGTGATGGGGGCGACGGTGGGTCTGATCGTGGGCAGCACGGTCGGCCGGGGACCGAGCAGCGCAACATCTCGCAAGCAAGAGGGTCGGGTTCGTTGGCAACCCATGACTCGAGCCCGCGGGCTGAAGGTGCGTATTCAGCTCAACTGACCCACTGTCAGAGGCTGCCCCACCTGACGTGTCGGCTGGTGAAGGTGTCGCCTCACCCATCCCCTTCCGTGACATCACGGCCGAGCGGGTGATCCGTCGGGTAATCGTGTCTGCGTCCACATCTCAACCGAGTCCTGGCACGGATACTTCGCCGCGTGCTCCTCATCAACATCGATGCCGAGTCCGGGCTGGTCATTCGGATAGAGATAACCCCCACGCAATTCAGGCAGGCCAGGAAACACCTCGTAACAGACCTCCGAGAATCGGCACCACTCCTGGATGCCGAAGTTCGGCGCCCACAGATCCAGATGCAGATTCGCCGCATGTCCCACCGGTGAGGTGTCGCCGGGGCCATGCCAGGCTGTGCGGATGCCATACATCTGCGCGAAAGAAGCGACAGCCTTTGCCGGCGTGATGCCCCCCATCTGTGACACGTGCATGCGAATGAAGTCGATGAGCCGCCCTTCGATCAGGGGCTGCCACTCGAGGGGATGGTTGAACAATTCACCCATGGCGATCGGCGTGGAACACTGCTGGCGGATATTTCTGAACCACTCGATGTCTTCGGGTGCCAGCGGGTCTTCCAGGAAGAACAGCTTGAATTTCTCCATGTCCTTGGCGAAACCGACGGCGTCGATGGGGATCAGCCGCTCGTGGATGTCGTGACACAGCTCGATCTCAAAACCGAGTTGCTCGCGTACGTGTTCGAAAACCTCCAGATGCTCCCTTACGTAGCTGCGCGGATCGTAGTAGGCCCCCTCGGGCGAATCTTCCGGCGCTGGCCGATTCGGTGACAGCCCCCCGTATCCACCCTTCTGCACGCGGATATACTGATATCCCTCCTCTATGAAGCCGCGAATCGAATCGACGATCTCTTCCTTCGTCGTTCCTTCGGCGTGGGCGTAGCAGGCGGCCGCCTCGCGACACTTGCCCCCGAGCAGTTGATACACAGGCATGTTGGCTCGTTTGCCCTTGATGTCCCACAACGCCTGATCCACACCTGACAGGGCATTGTTGAGGACAGGTCCATTGCGCCAGTAGCTGTGCACCGCCCCCATGCGATAGATCTCTTCGATCCGATCCACGTCACGCCCAATGAGGAAAGGCTTCAGGTGCTGCTCGATCGCCGTATGAACAGCCCGGAATCGCTGCGTAAAGGTGGCGCAGCCGACGCCATATAGACCCGGTTCAGAGGTGATGATCTTGACGATGACGAGCCGCGATCCCGCGGGCTGAGTCAGAATCGTTTGGACGTCCTGGATGGTGACGGTCGACATGGGGCAGTCTCACGAGGTCAGAAAGTTGAAGGCGACCGCCCTAGGGTTAGACACGCGTAGCCTGCTGTCAATGAGTCGCACCGGTCCGCCTGACTTTCTTACACTACATAGCCTCTTGGGTTCGATTCAGAGGATCGGTCGCCACCCACATCTGAAGCGAGTCACAACCGATGCGCAAACAGTTCCTTCTCTTCTCGCTGGTCACCGTGGGTGGTACCGCTGCCGCCGGATATCTGTGGACGCCAGCCCTGTGGGCCTATGTCATCTTCGCCCCGATTGTGCTGCTCGGTCTGTTCGATATGCTGCAGACGAGACGAACGATCGTGCGCAACTTTCCGATCCTGCGACGTGTCCTCGACTTCACGCAGTGCTGGAGTATCACCACAATGGCGCCGGCCGAAATACCATTGACGTAGAAGGTGGCTTTCCTCACGCGACGGCCTACTCCGAAGCCGGAGTCTATCTGCTGGCGCGCAACTATCTGATTCCTTCGTTGGTATGGCAGATGACACCCTTGAGCACCTTCACCGTCCAGGGAATGGCGAATCTTCACGATGGCTCCTGGCTGGCCGGCTCGCGCGTGGAATTCAGCCTGCGGGACGACCTGATCGCCGAAGCAGGTCTCTTCAAGTGGTTCGCGGCGTTGCCCTCGGTCGTACGACACGACAATCCTGAGTTCGTCCTTTACGGACGCACACTCTTCGCCGACGTTCGACGATACTTTTAGGCTTCCTTCTCCTCCATTCGGTCAGCGAAGGCCCTCGATGATGCAGAACATAGCCCCGCATCGGATCCTTGCCGGGTTTGTCGCTCTCGGCGCGTTGCTGCTGACGATTCTCAACGTCATGTGCCAACGCCTGGTGATGTCGGGGTTGATACAGAATCGACTCGTCTTCGACTACGTCAATGACATCATGGCCCTTCCCCTCCTCGTGGGGACGTGGGTTGCCTGGCGTGGGAGCGTCTCCCGGTGGGCCCTGGCCGGTGTGGCCATCGCCTTCTCCGCGTTGGAGGTCTCCGGGTGGTGGGATCCCTACGGCTGGTCGGACCCCCAGGACATTCTGGCCTACTGGGTCAGTGGCGCCGTCCTGGCGATCATCTTCCGTCCTCGTTCGTAAGAGCTTTTCGTTCAACCTGTGACTTGATCCACGACACTGGGTCACCCTTCGTTGGGGGGTTGCCATGGAGATGACCATGGGGCTGGCTGCACTGGGTGAGCGCGGTTTTGGCGGCGAGTCTGCCCTCTCGATTTCGCTTCGAGACCATCTGGCGCAGAAGCTGCGTCTGTACGTCGGTGGGCTCTTCCTTGTGGTGACCTTCGGTGGCATGGTCTTGTTGAGATCATTGTGTCATATGCCGTCGATGAGGGCTCCGAGAAGAAGCACGCCCAGCTCAACGCAATGGGGATCTAACTTGCAGAAGAGCACCTTGTTGGCATTCTCGAGCGCCTGCGGCTTGCGGAGGGTGCCGAGCGCGATCTCCTGATTGAGGAGGTCGTCTCCGAGCGAGATGACTACGACGAGTCTCTTCGTCGACTTCAGGCTCTCCTGTACGGATTGCACGTCGGCGAAGTGCCGTGGATCGTCGCCCACGATCGATTCGATGGCGGTGGTGTCGTCGCCATCGGGGAACAGCGTCTGTTTCTCTATCGTGTGTCAAGAGACTCCCCCTTCCAAGGCACCTTAGCCTAGTGGCTGGCACCGGGTGACGAACTGAACCAGAACGACGCCGGATGGATCTTGAGGCGTGGCGAACAACAGCATGCCTTTGATACAGCGACACGATCCTTCACCGGCAATCCGCGTCTCGAGAGTGCGACGGGTTTCGACACGTACTGGTATATCTGGAGCCTGACAAATCCCCAGACCCAGATCGCCGCAGCGGCCCATTGAGATCGGATTCAGGGAGCCAGCACGGACAACGCGTTAGGTAAGATGTCCACATCGAATGTCGCCGCCGGTGCAGATTCACCATCGATCTGCACCGGGTGCGATGTCGAAATCGTCGCGTGCTGAATCCGGAGTCTGCCAGGTCGATTGGTCTCCCAACTCTCGGACTCATCCTCTGGCGCTACGATCGGCCCCGTCGGTGGGGTCGACGGATGGATCGTCGGGCGAATAGGTCTGCTAGCACGCAGTGTGGCGGCCCCCATCCACGCCCAGTAAGCAACCCGCGAGCGATGCAGCCGTACATCGGCAAACCCGTCTGCAGGATCAGCTATCGGGTGAGGGCGAACGCCGAATCCATAGCAGGGCATGTTGTGCAGACCGACATTGCAGATCCTGTCCGTCGTCTCCACGATACGCTGTCCGTCCGCTTCCACCATCACATCTGACACGCGACTCATTCCGTGTTGGGCGACACCGACGGCCGCACCGATCCACCGCGAACGATGCCGCCACGCTTGATAGTCCCGCATCACCTCTGATTCCAGACCGACACTGACACTCAGCAACGACAGCGGTGCCGCCGGATGTGTTGTGGCCATGACATCGATGCGCCGTTTCCCACCTCCCAGAAGAACCTCGACCGCCGTCCGGAGGTCTTTGATGCCAAGGGAATGGGCCACACCATTTCCCGTACCCAGGGGAAGGATCCCCATTGAGTGTTCTGAGAGTCCGTCGGCCCGCAGAATCCGCGCCACCGAACACAGGGTCCCATCTCCACCGACGGCGACGGGGAGACGCGCGTCGGCAAGGGAGGCGAGTCCGCGGCGGATTCCCTCGTCGTCGACGAAGAAAGCCGACTCCACATCGGCGTCGGCAAGGGGGCCATCCGCGATCAGGCGTTGCACGCGAGCCGCAGCATCCCCTCCGCGTGCACGTTCGTTGATGATGAAGAGGAAGGATCTCAAGCGTGAATGATCCAATTGGCGAAGAGGGACGGTTCCCCTACAGTAACTCCCGAGACGCTCGACTGTCTAGCGAGGACCCATGACAACCATCCACATCGAGACCGATCGCTTTTTCATCGATGGCACACCGACGTACGCTGGCTGCCACTTTCGCGAAGAACCCATCGAAGGCCTGCTACTCAACAGTCGCATGATTCAAGCCACCTTCGACGACGAAAACCCGGAGACCGTGCATCGTTGGGCCTATCCCGACTCGGGGACCTGGGACGCAGCGCGAAATGTCATCGAGGCCCTGCCCATCTACCGAGACCACGGATTGCTGGCGGTGACGCTCAACTTTCAGGGCGGCTCTCCGGAGGGCTACAGCAAGGAACAGCCCTACCCGCCATCTGCTGGCCCGCTACGACGTACCCACACCCTTCGATTCGGTGTGGTTTGCGGGCAGCGATCCCGATGGCGGCGGCGATCTCGGCCCCTCGCTCGAGCCTAATCTGTCGATGAAGAGTCGGTCCCTGCCGAAACTGCTGGCCCGCGTCGACCGCTGGCGGGCGACGTTCACGCCCGAGATGCTCACCGCCGCCGCCGAACTGGCCAAGGCCGCGTCCGGTTCGACACGCCACCGCACGATGGCCTACTACTACGCACAAGAAGAAGATGAGACGACGGCTCGCACGCTCACCTGGACGATTCAGGAGCTGTCCAATGCCCGCTCTCTGGCCAATGAGGGAGAGGCCATGGGGCACTGTCTCAGTGCGACAGCAGTGAAGTTGTCAGAGACATCGATCTGGTCGGTGCAGGTCGTGGATGGCGATCGCGCGAAGCGCATTCTCACCGTGCCCATCGACATCGAGTCGCGGGTGGTGACCCAGGCGCGTGGTCGTTTCAACAGCAATCCCGACCGTGAATCACAAGGGCCCGCCATCAACGCAGGCGGCGGCACACGTTTCAAGGTCAAACTCGACGAGCGCTACAAGTATCTGATGGGGCCGCGCTCACATCATCCTGCGCCAGTGGCTCGACCGCGAAACGATCGGCTACGATCACCTCGACAAATACATCGCCTGAGCAGGGCGCCTCGCACAACGCGGCGCTACAGCAACTGACGCGGAAACGATTGCACCCAGCGGCGTTGCGCGTGGGGCAAGTCATCGACGGTGATGTTCAGATCGATGGTGCAGTGAAACGCATCGGCCGTAGATCTCAGATTGCAGATCGAATCGACCACCATCTCTCCATCGCGACGCACGATATGACGCGTGTGCCGACCCTTGGCCGACACATTCGCCGGGTCATCCTCGCTCACCCACAGATCGAGGGTCCGCTTGTTGCGTACCTCCATGTCGTCGCTCACCCGACTGACATTGCTCTGCAACGTCGTCAGCCCCGTACGACGTCCCATCACATCCCGCACGATCTGCCACACCGGTTCGTTGGGCGCTTCCCGATACGGTTCCGCGTCATCACCAGGCTTGAAGTCGATTTCATCACCCGGCGTGGCCCTACCTTCAGCATCGCGCACAGCGACGGTGGGTAGCGTCACCCGCGACGGATAATCCTTCGAGAACAACACATCGTTCTCACCGGCATAAGGTGTGGGCCACAGATTCGGAAAGTCCGCACTGCACACGGACAGTCGAATCCGCTGACCCGCCTCGAAGCGCCAGCCCGTGGCATCCAGGTCGATGGTGATCTCGTAGGTTTGCCCCGGCGTCAGCGGTTGAGGCTCCTCTATCGAGGTACGTCGGGTGGCATTCAGGACGCCCGTGCAGACCAGGGCGCTCGTACCGTCGGTGGCCACGTCGCTGAGCCGAGCGGCGAAAGCCATCACCGGTGCCGTCGACCGAATGTTCAGAGTCACCTGTCCTCGCCCGAGGATCTCCACAGGTTCCGTCAGAGACTCGGTCGTGTAGTTGAGGGAGTGAATCTCGTCGGGTCGCTGGTCGGTGGGCAGACCATAGGGAACACCCCCACTCCACAACCCACCGCAGGTACCGACGGTGGGATTGTATCGATAGCAGTCGACCCCCTCCTGGTCCTCTGCCTCGTCGATCAGTCGTCCGCCCGTCGCCAGCGACCAGATCCGTTCACCCATGGGCAGGTCCTGTTCAGCGCGCCAGTATCCGCGGGTCTCGGTACGATCGGCACGAGGTTCGTCGTAGCTCTGCATATACACCTGCACCGCCGGCTCTTCCATGACCCCATTGTCCTTTCCTTTGAGCCAGTGATCGCACCAGCGCAGCACTTCGCTCACGTAGTCGACGCGAGGTCCGGGAATCGCTGCGTTGGGTCGCGTGTGATTCCACGGCCCCATGAGCAGTCGCTTGGGAACGATGAGGTGTTCGAAGGTGCGCAGCGGCGGATTCGGATACCCATCGCGCCAGCCACCGATCATGAAGACGGAGCAGCGAATCTCTTCGTAACGGTCGCGAATACTGCCCGAACGCCAGTAAGCGCCATCCGTCTGATTCGCCAGCCACGTGAGCAGGTAGGGCGCGTTCTGTTCGATGTGCTCTTCCCAGAGACGCGCCCAGTCCTGTCCGCTGTACTCCGGATAGGGCGGCATGGCGTTCATGCCGATCATCGATGCACCGTAGGCGCCGATGTCGTAGTAACAGCGCATGGCACCACCGCGATAGTGACAGTCGTCGGTATAGCGGTCGTCGGTGAAATAGATGGGGATGATCGTCGTCAGGTGTTCGGGTGCCAGGGCGGCGATCTGCACCGCCGTAAACCCGCCGTACGAAGCACCGATCATGCCGATCTTGCCCGTGCACCAGGGCTGCGTCGCCAGCCATTCGATGGCGGCGGCCCCGTCCAGCTGTTCCTGCACAGAATACTCATCCGCCGTCACACCACCGCTGGCGCCGGAACCGCGGCAGTCAAGACGCGCCCCGATGATGCCGTGTTGCGCAAAGTCGTTGTGATATCCCGAGTAGGGCGGACTGTCATCCTTGCGGTAGGGGATGTATTCCATCAACAGCGGGCGTGGCGTTGTGGCCCAGTCCTGCGAACCATCTGCCTCCACCGGTACATGCATGTCCAGCGACAATTCGACGCCGTCGGCCGTGGGCACACGCACATCCTTGATGAAGCGCACGCCGTCTTTGGGCTCGAATTCGATCACGAGTCACCGTTCTCGGGAAAGCGCCGCAGATCGCCTTGGTAGGTCAGGCCAAGCACCTCGCGTCCATGGGCGGTGTTGCAGAACTCGTCCGCTTCGGGCAGACCGGCCGTGTGCAGGATCTCGAAGTCGATGCCCTCCACCTCGACCGAGAGACGACAGGCCTCGGCCAGATCGTGACGGCAGACCGAACCCACGTCCTGTTTTCCGAGGGGTTTCCCGTATTTGCTCAGGCCGAGTTGGCTGTCGTTGATGGAACAAGGCCGCAGCACAACGATGGACATGTCGAAAGCGTCGTGGAACTGACGACACATCTCCTCCTGCAGACGTTTGCTCACCGCATAGGCTGATCCGTCGGGACGCCGCACGTCAGCATCGAAGAAGATGCCATCAGGATGCTGGACCTGACAGGAACCGATGTGGACGACACGTCGGATCTCCCGTTCGCGGGCCACATCGAGCACATTCCACAATCCCTTGAGATTCACCAGCCAGGGTCCATCGCTGCCAGCCCCGTAGCCACCCCCTTTGCTACCGAGCACGGCTGTGTGGATGATCGCATCCATGCCGTCGATGGCGGCATCCACCTGGTCGTAGTCGCTGATGTCGCAGTGCACGACCTCACCTGCTGACCATGAACCGTCGAACTCCTCGTATGTCTTCCACGCCTCCGGCCCGCAGTCAGAGGCACGGATCGTGTTGCCGTGCGTTTCGAGGCTGGTCAGCACGGCGCGACCCACCCACCCGGCGGCCCCGAACACGACGATCTTCTGCGATTCAGCGGCCATCGATCCTCCTGCCTTCAGTCTGCATCTCCAGATCCTTAGCGGAAGTGCGCATCTGCCGCGTGCAGCGCGCCGGCACCGTTCTGCATTCTCAGCAGTTGCTTCTGTCGATCGTTGAGATCGTCGTACCACTCTGGTGGAAACTCGTCGTGCGGATCCAGCTGAAATACTAACATGTGTTTGCGGTAGTGGCCGAACAGGGCGTGACGATTGCGGTCGCCATTGTTCGCCCCCCCACCATGCCAGGTCTGTCCATTGAACACTAGCACCGAACCCGCCGGCGCGAGGGCGGTCACCACATGTTTGAGCTCCAGCCCCTCCGGGGGCTGCCCCATACCCGACCGATGGGTACCGGGAATCACCCGTGTCGCCCCGATCTCTTCGGTGAACTCGTCGAGCATCCACACCGTGTTCATCATCACCGGTGACGCCATGTTCAGCATCGACTCGGGAATATCGCTGTGCAGGCCCTGCAGTCCGTCACCGGGTCGCACGATGCGCGAGTTCAGCGAGCCGAGAATCAGGTTCGTGCCAAGAAAGTGTTCGAGAATCGGCAGCGTGCGCGGATGATCGATCGTCGGCCAAAAGACCTTGTCCATCACCGGCAGATTCGCCACGTGACCCGCCGTGCCGCGATGATTCGAGTCGGTGCCGTGTTCGGCCATACACTCGATGAGTGACTCCCGCATCGCATCGGCATCGTCGCGACTCAGGACACTCTCCAGGATGGTGAACCCGTAGACATCGACCTCCTGAATCGCCTTCTCCGTCTCCGTCATTTCGATTGCAGCTCCTCTTCTTCGATGATCGTATCCCAACCCACGATGCTCACACTGTCCTCGATCTCACCGATGGCGATGTTGGCGAAGGTCAGCGCCAGCGTGCCTCCCTCGAGATGTCCACCGAAGCCGCTGCGCTCGTCGGAGAAGTCGATGTGGCAGTGCACCTTGCCATCCAGCACAAACCCATTGAAGGAGCAGATATCCAGAGGCTGGATACTCTTTGGATAGCTCTCTTTCGGCGGCAGTTCGTTGCTCATCACCACGTGGAAGTGCGAATGGCTCGCCGGGCCAAGCCGGTCAGAAACAACCCATTCCGTATCCCGTGATCGGCGACCGCCTTGCGCAGACCCTGCAGGATGTCTTCGCCCGGAGCGATGCGCACCAGCACAACCCGCTTCATCGTCGTTTCGCGTGAAATCATCTGCAATCTGTTTCGTTCGAGTTGAGCTCGTTGTTGAATCCAGAGTGGGACTCACGGTACCGTCGTGTGGAAAGCACGTCAAACACTGACCGTCGCCTGCGACGTGCCGCTACCCGAAGCGGCCGATCGGCTCCGGGGCTCACGGATCGTCACGGATGAGGTGCACAGCATCACCCACCTGAATCCTGCCAGACTGAACGACGGCGGCATACATACACGCCCGCATGATTTTCATTAGCCCAACCACCGCTTTCATGACCCTGGCATCCTTCTCGGCCGTGTCCGGGTCGACGTTGATCATCACACAGCGCAGGTCGTCTCTACACGTGACGCTGGCGACAGCCGAATCAGCGTCCTAACCGAACACCAGTCTCCCTCCAACCCATCCGTCCTCGACGAATCCATCGGGTAGATCGGTCTGGATCACCACATTGGCGCGGAATCTTCGTCGATCGAGGCTCAACCCGGCTTCCTGGCGAATCCTGGCGACCGTCGCTGGCTGATCACCGACAGTGCCGCTTCATCAAACACGCCGTGTTTGGCCCTCGTCACTTCGACGGCACGTCCGATCCGCTCCGAAAGATGCGAATCCAACTCATTGCTCCCGATGGCCAGATCCGCTCCATCAGGAGTGCGCACGTGGGTCGGAAGGGGCTCTTCATGGGACACATCGAGCCCGACGGGTTGGTAGAGCACCCTCTCCGGAAACTGACTGGCCGACACCCAGGGAAAGCCACCCTTGTCATCCACTCTTCGGACAGCAAAGCGACGATCTTCGGGCAGGCCATGCCAGCCGAGACGGGCCGATGTCGTGACGACACCGGCCATCGACTTGACGGGATACCTGACGATCTCGTGGACAGAGCCAATTTCGATCATTGTGTGTCGGTTGCTTCTATCCAGCCTGTTTCACCCAGACAGACACATGCCTCTGGCTGTTGCTGGTGAAGGTCTCCTGATCCCATCCTGCCCATCGATCGCTGAGTTCCATGCCGGCGAGTTGCGCCATCAGATCGAGTTCGGCGGGCAGACGTATCTGAACGGCACAGATGACATCTCCGCATGTCCCTCTCGGATGCGCGTGTGGCACGACACGAGCCCCTGTGTAGCAATATCGTACTCATCGACACCCCAGTGCCCTTCACTGGGGTCATGGCGGACGAGGCACTCACCCTGCGCCAGGCGTTGCAGCTGCGGCACCACAACTTCGATGACAAAACGATCGCACCTGGTACTCTGGAGAAAAGCAACGGACCGTGCGTCCTGAGATCGTACCCTCCGCAGCAAGTTCAGAAGCTGAGATATGCCAATCGACCTCTCTCGGGCGATACACAGCGCTATGGTCTGAGGCGAACTCGAATACGTGGAAGTCGATCCTGCCGTGTTCGGGATGACCGAGCACGAAGTTCCGCTCACATTCGTCATCTGTGGGCACTCTGTGAAACCTCTTCCGTGCAGATGTTTTACGAGGAGGGGCGCGTCCTTGGATGGAAGCATGATGTCGAGATCATCATGGGGACGGCTTTGGTGGCCAGCAGCGCATCTACGCCCCAACCTCCATCAATCCACACCTTGATGCCCAGCTCTTCGAACAGATCCAGATACCACAGGACCATCTCGCCGGTCATAGTCTGCGTCCCATCGGCAGTCACCTCCCTGCACTCCGCGAAATTCCTCGTAGCAAGTCCGGGAGTTCACCGAGTGACGGGATCGCATAGTCTGAAGCCGCTCGCTGAAACGCGACAAACTCGTTGTGCACTTTCACCGTCGCGATACCCGCGGCTTCGGCAGCAGCCAGACCACGTCGAGAATCCTCGATCACAATCGCCTGATCCCGACGGATGTCGAATCGCTTGAGGGCCGCCTGGTAGGGCTGGGCCGCCGGTTTCGCTTCCAGGTAGTCTTCCCGGCAGAGCACAAATGCCATGTCATCGAGCAGGACCCGATCCCGATGGATCAGTTCGAAGTCGCGACGCTTTGAGGTGGTCACGACCGCCATCTGATAGGTCTGAGCCAACTCGCTCAGAACCTCGGCGACACCATCGATGTCGATATCGCAGGTCTGCAGGTAGTGTTGATAACGATCATCGCGCCAGCTGCGCGCGCCGTCGATATCATCAGGTGTTGCTCCCTGAGACTCCGCTCCCGTCCACGATGACGCACCGTCGACCAGATGTTGCTTGTAATCGTCAAACGTCATGACCACGCCGAGTCGAGCGAGGGCTTCACGGGTCGCCTCGAAGTACCACTGCTCGGTGTCCACAAGGACACCATCATGATCAAACAGCAGGTGTGTGATCATTGCCTCACCTAAGCACCTGTTCTCTATATCTCCACGACCATCTTACCAATGTTGTCCCCTTTGAAGAGCCCGATGAAGGCGTCTGGAGACCTCTCGAGTCCCTGGATTACAGTCTCTCGCCACGTGATCTCACCGGCCTCAATCCATGCGGCCATGTCGCTGTGAAAGTCGACCCCACGATGGTTGTAGTCGCTGACAATGAAACCCTGGAGGGTGAGACGTTTACCGACGGCGAGCATCATGTTTGCCGGGCCAGAGGTCGGCACGGTCGCGTTGTATTGGGCAATCATGCCGCACAGAACGATGCGGCCGTGAAACTTCATGTGCTCAAGAGCAGCTTCCAAGTGAATTCCGCCGACATTGTCGAAATAGACATGGATCCCGTCGGGGCAGTGGCGGGCCAATTGCGAGGATAGATCGCCCTCTGACCTGTAGTTAAAGGCCGCGTCAAAACGGGCTTCGTCTCTGAGCCAAGCTACCTTCTCGTCAGACCCAGCACTACCGACGACATGGCAGCCTTTGACTCGGGCAATCTGGCCGACAATGGAACCGACGGCGCCCGATGCGGCTGAGACATACACCGTCTGGCCGGACACCGCTTGCCCAACATCCAGCAATCCTACGTAGGCCGTCATCCCCGGCATTCCGAGCGTGCCGAGATATGTCGACAGCGAGGCACGTTTGGGATCTACGCGTCGCAGACTGTCTGCCGCGGCAACGAAATGCTCACGCCATCCATAGAAACCGGTGACGAAGTCACCTGCGGCAAGATCGTCTGAGTTTGAGGTGATGACCTCGCCGACACTGCCACCCTCAAGTACGGCACCGATCTCGAATGGAGTGAAATACGGATTGCTCTCGCGCATCCGGCCACGCATGTAAGGATCGACGGACATGAAGCGGTTTCGCACCAGAACCTCGCCGTCCTGAGGATCTGGCAACTCGGTCGTGACCAAGCGGAAGTGCTCAGACGTCGGCAACCCATCGGGATACTCGACGAGATGAATCTCACGGGTCTGCAAGCTGCCTCCTTCTCGCGGGTTTCACCTCGATCATATGTTATGCCTCGAAGATCAGCCAAGGCGAGAGCTGGAGCGAGGACCACGCGAACTGAGGGTGCCGCTGAGCGGCGGCGCATGATCGGCCGTGGAACGAAGACGTCCAAGGATGCCAGATGATCTACCTGCAACCCGAACAAGGCCTCGTCCACTTGCGACGTTACGAGATGGTGCGTGAGGGACTCGACGACTACCGCTACGCCACCGCTTTGCAGCAGTTCGCCGCCACGCGGGGTCCGCAGGCGCAGCGCCAAGCCCAGGACCTGCTCGACGAGGCCGCCAGTGACATCACAGCACACCGGCAGGACCATGGGCGCTGAGAGGTGTGGCGGGAGCGCGTCGCCGAAATGATTCTGTCCTACAGTAGTCGGTACGGCGGCCAGCTTTAGCGCCGGCCACCCATCGCTTTGGGCCTCAGTACCCGGCCACGTGTCCGTCGGCGCGAACCTCAGCGCCACCCACCATGTGTCCTGTGGTGGGATCGATCATCACCGCATTTACATGGCCGGTGATCGGCCGTCGACCCTCATTGGGTGCAACCTCGTGGCCCAGGGCCCTCAGGGAGTCGCCGATGGTGGCGGCGACCTCGGGCTCGAGATGGACGTCGGTGCCTCCGGTCCAATGCAGGACATCACCGTAGACGACGCGCGGTGACTCGATGGCCGCCTGCGGATCGAGGCCGAACTCCACCATGTTCAGTGACACCTGGGCAATCCCGGGCATGGTCGTCTCGGCGGCGGAACCGCCGATAAGGATGTAGGGCTTGCCCTCGGCCGTGATGATGCCCGGACTCAGCGTAAAACGATTGCGCTTGCCCGGCGCCAGGATCAGACTGCTGGCTTCGCCACTCCATACGTTGGGTTCGACATCGAACCAGTCCATGATATTGCTGCCGAGAACGCCAGTCGTGCCCAGCACGTCGTGGCCGCCGTAAATGTTCCCCAGCGAGTGGGTAAAGGTAAAGCAGTTGCCTGCCGCGTCGGCGACGATGATGTGGGACGTCGAGCCCTCCAGCGGCTCACCCGACCCGGTGCGGGGTTCGGCAGCGGGCCCTGCAGGCACGGGTGCGGGAAGCTCGGCCCCATCCGGATCACGGGTCCACGACGTGGGGCTGCCGTAGCGCACTCTCCCCGTCGCCGCCCGGCCGGCGTCGATGCGACGACGCTGCACGGAAGCGTAGACCTCGGACAGTAACAGATCGGTCGGTGACGGCACGAAATCAGGATCGGCGACGTATTGATAGCCGTCGGCGTGGGCCAACTTCTGCGCCTCGAGGAAGTGATGGACGTAGGCCGTGCTGTTGTGGCCCATGGCCTGCAGGTCGTATTCCTCGAGGATGGTCAGGATTTGCATCCACGTGAGGGACGAAGCGGATGGCGGGACTCCGTAGATCTCCAGCTCGCCGTAGGTGGCCTGCAGGGGGCGGCGCCACTTCACCTCGTAGTCGGCCAGGTCGCTCTTCGACCAGATTCCCCCGTTCTCGCGCATGTAGGCAACCATCTCACTGGCCACAGCACCCCGATAGAAATCGTCGCCACCGTCAGCTGCCAGACGTCGGTACGTCCTCGCCAGCTCCGGGTTCTTCATGATATCGCCCGTCCCGGGCAGCTTGCCGTTGGGGGCGAAGACGCGGCCGAAGTTGGGGAAGGCTTCGGGACAGTGGCCACACAGCCAACCGGTGATGGTCGCTCCGAACTGAGTGAGGACCGAACCCTCTTCCAAGTAGTGCAGGGCGGGCTGAACCACCTCGCCGAAGGACATGGAACCGAAACGCTCAAGCACGGCGGCATAACCTGCCATGGCGCCCGGGATCCCCATGGCCCGGTGCCCCTCTGACAGAGCCTCGCGTGTGAAATCCTCGGGTCTCGCCGCTGCGGGGGCGAGGCTGGAGGCGTCCATCGCCCACATCTCCCCGCTCTCGGCATCGTACACGAGGCAGTAGGCACTTCCACCGGGGCCACCCATCCACGGCTCGACCGCCGACAGCGCGAGGGCGGCGGCGATACCGGCGTCGAAGGCGTTGCCGCCTTGCCGCAGGATCTCGAGCCCCGCCTCAGAGGCCATAGGATGCATGGTGGAGACGATACCATTGGCGGCGTATACGGCCTCCTTGCCCAGCCACGGCTTGCTCGTGAAGCTCAGCCAGGCGTGGCTCGCCGAGACGGCAGCCAGTACGAGAAACAGGGCTGTGGAGGTGCGTACCCGGCGGCGCGATCGGATCGTCCTGGTACTCATGGGATGGCCTCCGGGTGAAGGAGATTCACCTGCAGGAAGGAACTGGGGCGGGCTCGCATATAGTCGAACGGTGGACTGGCGCCGGTCAAGGCCAGGCCCCGCCCGCGGGTCGCTTGACCCTGCCCGCCTGTCCTGACTTCGTTCAGACATGCTACCATCACCGACAAGGAGGCCGGGCGCGTTTCGTTTGATCACCATCCGGCGCATGTACTTCTGGCCACTGATCATCCGCCTCTTCTGCGGCGTCGCTGCCACGACAGTTTCGTTAGCCGCTCAGACACCCCCGTACGGAATCAACGAGCGTGAGGCGAACACCTCGCTTGCCATTCGTACTTCGGCTCCCTCAACCGATATGAGCCTGCGGCAGGTCTTTGCCGATCGTGTCGGCCAACTGCCGGTTGCCCTCACGCATGCCGGAGACGGGAGCCAACGTCTTTTCTGGCTCATGAAGGACGGCCTCATCCAGGTCTGGCACACCGACGGGGATGCAGTACTGAGTGCGAGGCTCTTCCTGGTGATCCGAGACCAGGTGAACTCCTCGCACTTTGAGTCGGGTTTGCTAAGCATGGCCTTTCACGCGGACTATGCCGACAACGGGCGGTTCTTCGTGTACTACACCCACGGAGAGGTGGTTTCGCGGATTTCGGAGTTCAGGGTTTCCAACGCCAATCCTGACTCTGCGGATGCCTCCAGTGAGCGCATCCTGTTGGACATCGACCAGCCTTCGCCGAGCCACTTCGGGGGCCAACTCGCCTTCGGTTCAGATGGGTATCTGTATGTCGCGCTCGGGGATGGTCACGGCACCGACGAGGATGGTGTCAACCTTGCCCAGAATCCCGCGTTCCTACAGGGCTCCATCCTGCGGATCGACGTAGACACCCGAATGGGAGAGCTGCCTTACGGTATCCCGAACGATAATCCGCTGGTCGGGAACGACCGCGGCTGGCGCGAGGAGATCTGGGCCTGGGGACTGCGAAACCCCTGGCGATTCAGCTTCGATCCGGCGGGTGAACTCTGGGCCGGGGACGTGGGCCAGCACTTCTGGGAAGAAGTGAACGTGGTTGAGAAGGGCAGGAACTACGGTTGGCCCATCATAGAGGGGAATGCTTGCAACCCTCCCCGAACCGATTGTGACGCGGCCGGCTTCGCGCCACCTGTCTTCAGCTATCCACACCGGGGCGCTGCCGCGATGATCGGGGGGTTCGTCTATCGGGGCACTCGCCTGCCGTCGCTGCAGGGGGCCTATATATACGGAGACTATGTCGACGGCAGGATCTGGGCCCTGCGGCGCCAGGCCGGACACGTCGAGAACCACCTCCTTGCCGTGAGTCCTTCCTTTATCACGAGTTTTGGAGAGGATGAATCCGGGGAGATCTATGTGTTGACCTCTGAGGGTCCGACCTACGTCCTGGAGGACATGCCATCAGAGACAGAACCCGAGCAGATCCCGTTGATCCTCTCCGTCTCGGGCCTGTTCAGCGACGTCACCTTACAGACCCCGGCTTCGGGTCTAATTCCTTACTCGGTCAATTCCCCCTTGTGGTCCGACGGCGCTGACAAGACCCGCTTGATGGTCTTACCGAACCAACAGCTGATCGGCTTCTCGCCCGACGGTCCGTGGCGCTTCCCGCATGGCACGGTATTCGTGAAGAACTTCTACCTGGAGATGGTGAAGGGTGACCCGGAGAGCCGTCACATCGTGGAGACCCGACTGCTCGTCAAGAACGCCAGAGGCGTGGAGTGGTCGGGGTTGAGCTACCGTTGGAACGACACTGGTACGGATGCGACCTTGCTCGACGACAGTCACTCGGAGACCTACACCATCGTGGACCCGGAGAGTCCTGACGGCCATCGAGAGCAGTCCTACTATTTTCCGAGTCGGGCGGAGTGTAACCTGTGCCACACGCGAGCGGCCGGTTTCGTACTGGGGGCCCACACGGCGCAGTTGAATCGGACCCACTTATACGGGGACATCAGGGATCAACAGTTGCGCAGCTACGACCACATCGGGCTCTTTGGAAGCAATGGCCTTGGAGAAGACGGCAATCTCCCCTCACAGCCCGAGCCGCACGATGACGACGAAGATGTGGCGCGACGTGCTCGCTCGTACCTGGACGCCAATTGCTCTCAGTGCCATCGGCCACACAGTACGGGTCGTTCCAATATGGACCTGCGGTTCTCCACACCCCTTGAGCTGACGCACACGCTGAACGTGAAGCCGGCCCTTGATGAGTTGGGCGTAGAGGAGGCCGCGCTGATCACCCCCGGTGCCCCCGAGCGCTCATTGGTCTACCTGCGGATGTTGAATGTGGATGAGTCCCGCATGCCGCCCCTGGCAACCTCGGTGGTAGATCATGAGGGAGCTGAGTTGATTCGACGTTGGATCAGCGGAATGGGGGCCACCCATGTCGCCGTCGAGAACAGTGCTGAACCTGCCTCGTTCCAGCTTGCCCAGAACTATCCCAATCCTTTCAACCCCAACACGATGATTAGCTTCTCACTTCCGCAGAGCGGACCCGTGGAACTGGCCGTCTACAACATGGCCGGCCAGAGGGTGGTGACCCTGGTCGATGGGATTCGTCACGCTGGGTCTCATGAGGTCGTCTGGAATGGCCGCGACGACGATGGCAATGCCATGGCCAGTGGCGTCTATCTATATCGGCTGCAAGCGGCGGCCGGCGTGCAAGTGAAGAGCCTCCTGCTGATTCGATAGGAGTGTCCCCGTTGACCGGGGGAACCGTTTCACTCCGGACAGCATAACCGGTGGGACACGTCCACAACCACGCCGTCGACGACGATGACACCCGAGATGATACCATTCGACGGGTTGTAGCTCAGGTCGATAGCAAGCACCCCGGACAGGGAATCGTCAACGGTAAGAATACGGTTCTCTCACCCCATTGTCGGTGAAATACAACCCACACGCATGCGGGCAACGGCGATCCCTGGTAGCGCCCGACCCGTGGCGCCGCCAGCCCCGTCTCAACGCCCCGGACTCCAGCAAGGCCGGCGCCAGCGATCATTGTCAGCTCGAGATGGCGCAGTGACTATCTGTTTTTCTTGTTGTTATGGATTTCCCTGAGTGTTTCCGGCTCGGAAGTTGGCACGGAATGATCTATCGCGATATGCCGGGACGTCCCGAAATCTCGAGGCACCCACGTGAGGCGCTACCGTAGACGAAGAAGCTGATCAACCACCTCGGCACTCAGAGGCACGAGCTGGGCATGCTCTTCGTCGATGTACCACAGAGCGCGTTTGACGCGCCTTCGTATCTTCCTTCCATGATTCGTGCTATCTCTCTCGCCCTGTTCGTGCTCGCCACGGCCGCCCATGCCGACACATGGGAGCAGACTACCTGGCGCCGCACTGCCTTCTATCGCGGGACGATTTCCACGGAGCAGGCCGCGCCCGGCACCTTGCAGGTGGCCGCCGTCGACAGCTACGAAGTTTGGTTCAATGGTGAGTACGTCGGCTCGGGCTCGGACTGGACACAGGTGCTGACGGTTCCCGTCGAACTTGACTCCGGCGTCAACCACCTGGCCCTACGCGTCGTCAACCACGGCCTCGGCGTCGGCAACGGCTTCCTCACCCATCTACGTGCACACCTGGAAGACTCACTGCTGGTCGCGCCGTCCACCACCGACCGCAGCCTGGTGCCCTGGTACTGTTCGGACAAGGAGCCGGCCGATTTGGCATGGACGACGGCCGACGTCTCCAGGTCGGACGACTGGGCCGTACCACAAGAGGGTTCCATCGACCGCGACCGCCTCTCGGTGCCGGTGAGCTCGTCCGCCACCGTGCTCGCCGGTTTCTCAGGCGATGTCGATATCGGCTCGATGGCCGGCTCCGTGAGTCTGAATCGGTTGGATGGCGTGAAC
>PVBE010081034.1_pt1 | contig 109216 bp, 78 predicted proteins | sample 1631181 | NCBI WGS metagenome assembly PVBE01 (sample SAMN08397723, study PRJNA350692) | Marine metagenome, whole genome shotgun sequencing project. | isolation source: water | place: Pacific Ocean | collected 2012-04
CGCCCGTGCGTAGAGGGGCACGCGGGAACCGGGCACGACCTCCAGACAACGCCGGGCGAGGGCCACCAGCGCGGGATCGAGGGGTACGGCGTGGTCGCTTGCGCCGTGTTCGTCCTGCACTCGGTACTCGCCGGGGAGCGGGACCTTGCGCACCGAGTGGGTGGGCTCACCATCGACCAGCAGGACAGAGACCTCGCCGCCGATCTCCACGCGCCCCAGGTAGGGCTGGATCATCATGGCGCGCTCCTCCAGGCGACCGTCCAGAAAGACCTGAGCCCCGGCGAGGCCCTCTTCGTCGGCATTGAAGCGCAGGGTGTCGCTGGCAACGGCGCCCACCAGGGGCTTCAGCATCGCGCGCTCCCACGCTTGCTCCGCGAGGAGGCTCGGGAGGTCCACCGTCTCGCCCACCTCGAACCACAGGGTGGGCGCCACGGGCACCCCGGCGGCGATCAATTCCCGCAGGTAGGACTTCTCGCTGTTCCAGCGCAGGACCTCCGGCGAGTTGAAGACCTGTGTGCGAGCGGCGACGCCCTCCACCCAGGCGAGGAACTCCGCGGGAGCGTGGTGATAGTTCCAGGTGGTCCGCACCACGACGGCGTCGAATGCGCTCCAGTCCGTACCTTCGCCGTCCCAGGCGGGGCGCTCGTACTCCACGCCCCGCTCATCGAGTGCGTCCCAGAGAGCGCGCTCGCTGGCGACGCCCTCGTGATGTTCCGAGCAGTCGGCCAGGGCTATGCGCATGGAACCCTCTCGGTCGCCATGTCAGGGTTCCCCGTCATGCGATGCAAAGCGGTCTCATTGAGAGCAGACCAGCCATGGATAAGATCGGCCCATGATCAAGATCGACAAGCTCGCAAGTGAAGAGAGTCGCATCCGGTAGCTGACGGGAATGACTCCAAGGCTACTGGCCATGCTGTTGATCGGAGACGCAATCGGGTGCCTGGCTACGAAGAGACCCGGTGGACTTATCGGATCCAACTCCGCGCTCTTCTCCATCCTCCTCATGCACTTCTTCTTCGCTCCCTCAGCAACACGCATCCGCGCTGAACAGATTCGGCGGCTCGACACCGAGATCACCGACCTGCGAGAGAGGCTCTCCGGAGACCACGAGGATCCCCATCTCCTCGAGACCTAGAAGAGTGCCTTCTGGTCGCGGACGAGGTCGCCCTTGACCTTCACCTTGAGGCCCTTAAGGACCTTCTGGACTGCCTTGGTATCCAGCTCTCCCTTGCCACCCACGTGGATGATGGTGCGCGTGCCACAGAAGGCATCGACAACCCCGGGCACCTTCTCGATCAAGGCCTCACGGACCTTGGCGGTGGTTTTAGCTCATGTGAACTTGGGACAGTCGACCGCGTAGGCCGCCGCTGCCCGCTTGCGCGTCTCCGTGACCAGGGACACGAACTCCAGCTTGTTCGTCTTGACCGACTTGGCGAGAGCCTCCTCGTCCGGCTTCGCGTCGCCCTTCATGGTGAAGGTCACGCGGGTGCCGGATTGGAACACCTTGTCGACGTCCTTGACCGCTGCCATGGCCGCACGGGCCCGGCGTCCTCCGCTTCAGCTCGGCCCTTTGGCCTGGAGCACCCAGACGGTGACCTCGTCCTTCTTCTTGCCGTCCTTCTTCTTCACGGGCTCCTCGTCCGCGGGCGGGGTGACGTCGTCGAGGAGTGCCTGGGCACCCACGGGGAGGGCAAGGGTCAGTGCCAGAGCACTGCACACGAGCATGACGGTCTTACGGGAGAGGAACATCGTGGACCTGGGGCTACAGAAGGGGGACTGGGTCGGTCCCCATTATTGAACGCCGACACCGTCACGGCACGGTTTCGAGGCGCCATTTTCAGAACTCGAACTCTGGCCCTTCCCCTGCGCATGGAGGAGCGCACACCCGCCCGCTCTCCCTAGCGATAGTGAGCCGGGGGGTGCGCTCGGACCCCGAGCTTCTCGTAGTCGAAGCCGCTAGGGAGGGGCTCGTAAGGTCCGACGAGCTCGACGCTGGAGTCGGGTTGGATGTGCTCCTCCAGACCAACGCACCAGTAGACCGCGTTCGTGAGGAGTCGCCGCAGGCCGGCGCTCTGGAAGTCACGGGCGCTGCCCATGGTCGAATGGAACACGCGCGCAGGGAGACCCGCCCCTCCCGTCCAGCTCTTGACCCAGGCGACCGGGAGCGGGATCAGCTCCTCGTTCGGAGGGTCGTCGGGCCGGCGACCGGTGAGCGGCTGGCCCATGAGCAGGCCGACGCAACCCTCGGGGAGGCCGCCGCCTTCCTCGAAAGTCCGGTAGACGTCCGACGGACCCCACACGTCGTCCACGCCGATAAGGATCGGGTGGTCGCGGTTCTTCTCGACGGAAAATCCGCGCGTGGAGTCCTGGTGCCAGCGGCCATGGTGATTTCGAAAGGAGCCGCCCAGGACGTCCTCACCGAAGCGCACGCGCTCACCGCCCTTGCGGTAGTCGAAGCCGATGAAGCCGTGGTTCGCGGTTCGCAGGCCGATGATCGGCTTGCCCGAGTCGAGGTAGGCATACAGGTGCGCCAGCTGCTCCTCGGGGAGAGTGATCAGACGACTGAAGAGGATCAGGAGATCGGCGGTCGCGAGGTGCTCGAGCCCGGGGACGTCGTGGGTCAGCGTCTCGTCCTGCCAGCGGATCTTCATGGTCGGATCGGCCTCGCGCGCCTCGTTCAGGCTGAACAGGACCGTGCAGTGGAATCCGTGACGGCGAGAGAGGAGCCGGGCCAGCATGGGCAGCGACTGCTCGCTGCGATACTCCTGGTCGGCGGCGACCAGGACGACGTGACGCCCCTCTCCCGGCCCGTCGGCCGCCGGATAGGTCAGCCAGAGCGTGCTCTCGGGGACAGGGTGGGGCCCCGGCTCACGATCACCGGTCTCCTGCGCGGTCCCGCAGGCGGCGCCCAACGCCCCCGCGACAGCCAGCATTGAGAGGAACGCCACGGCGCGGCGACCCTCGGCGGGCGACACGTCGATCCCGAGCACCTTCAACCCCCCAGCTCCCCGATGGTCCAGGGCAGGGGCCGGGCACCGACCGCCTCACGCACGGCCGTGACCTCGCTCACGGGGACGGGTGCGACCCCGTGCCCCCACTCGCGACGGATGTAGGTCAGGACCGCCGCCACATCGGCGTCGCTCCCACCGTAGGCCGGCATGTCCATGTTCCACTCGATGCCGTCCATCTTGAGCGGGCCTGTGAGGCCGTGCAGGACGATGCGCGCCAACCGATCGGTGCTCCCCAGGACGTAGGGGGACTGACGCAGGCGCGGGGCCTTGCCGTCCTCTCCGCGTCCAGAGACCTGGTGACAGGCGGCGCAGACCTCGGCGTAGACAGCCCGCCCGCGCACGAAGAGCTCGAGCTCGTCCTCCCCGAGCGGTGCCACCTCGAACTCGACCAGTCCTTCACGACCTGGCCAGGCGATGACCTCGACGACCTCGCGCGCGCGCTCCTGTAGTGACTCGCCAGCGAGCCGAGCGACGGCGTCCAGAGATGCGGGGCGCTTGGACACGCGAACGTAGCTCGGTTTTCCGTCAGGGCCCTTGGGGCGACCAGCGAGCAACCCGTCCAGCAAGGCGCGCCCCTGCCACTCGGGCGCCGAGGGAAACTCGACGAACATGTCGAGCAGGCCCTCAATCTGATCCGAGCGCCCCTCGACCACGACACACCTCACGGCCAGCTTCAGGAAGATGTCGAGGCCCGCCGGTGCTGCGGGCGACGCGTCGAGGACCAGCACCGCGCGCACGAGGTCCAGCTCACGACCGTGGACCCCGCTCAGCACGGCTGAACGGTGTTCTGCGGAGCCGGCGTCTTCCCGCAATAGCGCGTACAGGCTGCGGTTGGCCCCGTCCGTCTCGGCCTCGCCCAGAGAGCACATCACCTGGTGGAGCAAGCGTGCGCCCTCTGCCCGCGTGCCAGCCGCGTGGACCGCGCGCGTGACGGTCTCGTTGCCCTTGCGCAAGAGCGCCTCGCTGACTCGCACGCCAGTCAACACCAGCTCCTCATCCGCCGCGCCCAGGGCGGCCAGGGCGACCTCCTCGTCGATGCCGCCGATCCCTTCCAGGGTCCATAGGGCGTGGATGCGCCCGAGGATGGACGCGCCCGCGAGGGCTCGCTCGCGCACGAGCTCGTGGGCGTCGAACGACTCACCGCCCTCCTCGACGATCAGGCGCTGGGCGGTGTCGCGCCACCAGCCGTTGGGGTGCGCCAGAGAATCGGCGAGCTCGGTCCAGCTGGCCTCGGACATGCGCGGGCGCTCGCGGGCAGGTTCGGTCACGGCGGCCTCCTCGTGCACCACTCTCCAGATGCGCCCCAGGCCCAGAGGCTCGGCCAGTCCGCGCTCGATGACCTGCTTGCGAAGAAAGGACGTGACGAAGATCCGGTGCTGGATGACGCCCCGATACAGGTCCACGACGTACAGGCCGCCGTCGGGTCCGTTCTGGAGGTTGACGGGCCGAAAGCGCTCGTCGGTCGAGGTCAGGAACTCGTCTCGCTCGTGGGCGTTGACCGCGGAGAGCTTCCCGTCGGGCTGCTCGTCGAGGCGAAAGCGCTTGATCAGGTTGCCGCAAGGTTCGGCGATGAAGGCGTTGCCCGCGAACTCCGCTCCGAAGGCACCGCCGCGGTAGATGAGCGGTCCGCAGGCGCCGGTGAAGATCGTCAGGTAGCCGTCGCGCAGCATCTTCTTCTGGTAGCCGCGGTTGATCCCCGGCGTGACGCGCGCGGGCCAGACGGACTGGTCGCGGGCGATGCGCACGTTGCTTCCTGAGGCGCGGCCGTGGCTGGGATTGCGGACCGTGTAGTGCGATGGGATCAGGTCACCGCGCAGGCCGTCGCTGTTGCCATTGAAGTACACGCGCCCGAGGTCGTCGCGGGTGACACCCCACTGCCCGCCGCCCGCCGTGCGCTGGCGCTCCCACTCGCCCGCGACCCTGCGGTAACGCCAGGGGTGGTTGGCGCAGCGGATCCAGTTATCGAGGGTCGGCATCAAGCCGTTCACGGCGTGCTCGGGGCTCCGGATTCCGCCCATCCCTGAGTCGATGACCTGCGTGCGGTCGGCGCGTCCGTCGCCGTCGGTGTCCTCGGCGAAGATCAAGTCGGGCGGAACGATGATGAGCGCGCCGCCGCGCATGGGCTGGACCGCCCGCGGCAGAACGAGGCCGTCCATGAAGACGGTCCGCCGGTCCATGCTCCCATCCGAGTCGGTGTCCTCCAGCACCACGATCGAGCAGATCGGCTCCTGCTCGCCCTGGCCGTCGATGTCTGGCATGTAGGCCTGGAACTCGCACACCCACATGCGTCCGTCGCCGTCGAAGGCCAGGGTGATCGGGTCGCACACGAGCGGTTCCGAGGCGACGAGCTCGATGCGGAAGCCGGGAGGAACGCGAAAGCTCTCGAGGGCCTCTGCGGGTGAGAGCACTGGTGCCGGGGGGATCACCAGATCTTCCGGCAGAGGCAGCTGCTCCTCCCCGGCGCGGTCCCCCGCCTGAGACCAAGCGGAGGGCGCGAGGAGAGCGATCAGCAGCAGAGCAGGGAGACGGAGCGAGAGAGGAAGCAGCATGGGAGCCGCAACGATAAGTCGGCTCCGCGATCTTTGCACGGGTCGGAGGGCCGGAGCGTACGCTCGCGTGCTCTCCCTCAAAGAGATTCGCTTGCTCCGCTCTCGAGGCTCAGGCCCTCGGCCTCCAGCAGTCGTGCCAGGGCCTGTGCGTCGTCGATGTTGACGCGCAGCTCGCCCTCGCCGGTCGCGATGCGTTCCAGGAGGTGGCGCACCTCGCCGTCGTAACCGTCGGTGTCTGCGACCCCCACGGCTTCCACGCCGTCATGGCGCGCGAGCTCAAGCTGTGGGGTGCGTCCGATGTCGAAGTCCGCGGTCGCCTCTTCGAAGACGACGGTGGCCTGCATCCTGAAGCTCCAGCCGGGCGCGTTGTCCCAGCCGCCTTCGGCCGTGACGTGCACGGGGCCGTCGTCGAAGTGGTAGAGGGTGCTGAGGTGGTCGACGGTGCCCGCGCTCGAGACCGCTCGCGGGTCGCCGAAGCACCAGCGCACGAAGTCGGCGTCGTGGATGTGGAGGTCGACGAGGGCGCCGCCGCTGCGAGCGGAATCATCGTAGAAGCCCTTCGCCCAGTCCGGGCGCGACCCGAGGCGGCGGAAGGTCGCGCCGCGCACCGCACCCAGGGAACCGTCTTCGATGCGATCGTGAAGCCACTCCCAGGCGGGCCAGAAGCGCATGCAATGGGCGGGCATGCAGAGCGTGTTCGCCTCCCGGGCGACGGCCGCCAGTCGCGCGATGTCCTCTGCGAGCAAGGCGACGGGTTTCTCGACCAGAACGTGCTTGCCCGCTTCGAGAGCGCGGATCGCCAGGTCGACATGCGAGTCGGTATGAGTGCAAATGCTCACCAGCTGCACGTCGTCGCTGGCCAGCAACTCGTCGACTTCGGCGGTGGCGAACACGTCGGAAGGGTCGAAGACCTGTTCGACGGCTTCGCTCTCCAGGTTGCCCGCACTGCCTGCGCGGCCAGCGCGGCGTTCGGGGTCCTGGTCGCAGGCGGCCACCAGTCGGTTCGCCCAGCCGGCGGCGTCGGCCTTGGCGAAGGCCTGGATGTGGGTGCGGCCCATGAAGCCCAGGCCGATCACGCCGACGCCGATCGGGGTGCGCGCAGCTTCCTCGGATACCGTTCCTGTCGGGGGTGACATGGAGTCCTCGCCTGGCCTGGACGTGAAAGGGGCGATCTAGCAGAGGACGCGTTCGAGGAGTTCGCGCGCCGTGCAAACGTCCTCGATGCGCTTCTCGCCGGCCTCGCGCTCGATCATCAGGTCGCAGTCGATCTCCTTCTCGGCCAACACGCGGAAGAACGCATCCCAGTCCACCTGCCCGGTCCCGACGGGCACTTCCTGTCCCCAGGTGCCGGGTTCTTCGGTGCGCACGGCGTCCTTGATGTGGATCTGGAAGACGTGCGGGGCGAGGGCTGCCAGGGCTTCGACGGGATCGCCCACGTCGTAGAGGATCATGTTCGCCGGATCGAAGTTCACGCCGACGTTGGGATGATCGATCTCCTCAAGGACGGCGAGCAGAGTCTCGGCCGTTTCCTGTCCGGTCTCGAAGCCGACGCGAGCGCCCTCCTCGACGAAGCACTCCATCAACTCACAGAGGCGGTCGATCATCTTGCTCCACTCGGGATCCTCCCGATCGTGGGGCAAGAACCCGGCGTGCAGGGTCACGAGGTCGATGTTGAGGCCTCGCATCATCTCGGCGTTGCCATGCGCGGCGTCCAGGTTGGCCTTCCAGTGCTCGTCGGGACGTACGCCGCCGGTCTTGCGGATCGATTCGAGCGTGGAGTAGTCCTCTCCACGCATGGCCATCATTCCAGAGCAGATGGCGATGCCGGCTTCATCGAGCACCTCGACGGTGTCGTCGATGGACCAGTGACCCTTGCGAATGGGGTCGATGGCGAGCTGAACAGCGTCCAGCCCCGCTTTCTTCAGCCGTTCCGCGAGGAACTTCGGAGTCCCCGCTCGCAGGGACCACGAACAGACTCCGATTCGACCAGACAAGAGATTCTTCCTCCGAGAGGGGCGAAGAGCATAGCAAGCCGGAGGCTTGTTTCCACTCCGAGTGGGGGGTGGAGCCCGCGTTTTGTCCTGTCAGCGCGTCGAATGGGCGGTGCGTTCCGAATCGACCGCGGGTCGCGCTCAGGCAAAGGGGCTCATCTCAGGGAAGGTCTGTGGAGGATATTCGGAGGCTGGTCGAGAGCGGAAGCTCGGTGGAGTGGTCGTGTTCCTGCACCGTCGCTCTCGGACATCGTGACCCGCACACCTACGCACCCACCGTGGCGCACGATGCGTGCGCGCGCCGGATATGGTCACGGGCACTCGCAGGCCGTGCGGAACTCCTCTGTCGAGTGAGCGACGATGGGTGTGCGATACCGTAGGCCCGACCGCTCAGGGGTCGTGCGGTACTTTCCTGCCGGAAAGGCGATGAGGGGTGTGCCCCACCAAATGTCGCCGTACAGTCTGTCCATGCTCCGCACGACCACGCGTAGACGGTTCCTCGCCGAACTCACCACCACCGGCGCGGTCGCCGCGACCGGTTCGTCCGCGATGGCGCAATCGAGCGCGAAGGGCGGCGAGGACGCGCTCTTCGATATCTCCCTCGCACAATGGTCACTCCATCGCTCGATCCGCGCCGGAACAGTCGACAACCTCGAGTTTGCAGCCTACACGAGAGACTCCTTCGACATCGCGGCCGTCGAGTACGTCAACCAGTTCTTCGCCGACAAGGCGACCGATTTCGACTACCTGACCGAGATGAAGACGCGCGCCGCCGACGCGGGCGTCCGGAGCTTGCTGATCATGGTGGACGGCGAAGGGGCCCTGGCCGACGCTGACGAGCGACGGCGAGGAGAGGCCATCGCCAACCACCACAAGTGGATCGTCGCCGCACGCTTCCTCGGCTGCCACTCAATCCGCGTCAACGCCGCGGGCTCCGGCGATCGAAACGAACAGATGCTCCGCGCCGCCGAGTCACTCGTGGCGCTCGCGGAGTTCGGCGACCAGTATGAAATCGACGTCATCGTCGAGAATCACGGTGGACTCTCGTCCGATGGAGAGTGGCTGGCCGGCGTGATGAAACAGGCCAACCACCCTGGCGTCGGGACACTGCCTGACTTCGGAAACTTCCACATCGGCGGCGGAAAGTGGTACGACCGCTATCAGGGCGTCAGCGAGCTGATGCCCTACGCAAAGGCCGTCAGCGCAAAATCACACGCGTTCGACGCGCAGGGACAGGAGACGAAGACGGACTTCCTGCGCATGATGACGATCGTCCTCGACAGCGGTTATCGCGGACACGTAGGGATCGAGTACGAGGGCGGTGGAGGACTGGAACCCGAGGGCATCCGGCTGACGCGCGACCTGCTGCTGCGCGTGCGAGACGAGCTCTCCTGAGAGCGAGCGACCAACCATGCTCCCCGCCATCGCCCTGCTATTCCCGCTCGCAGGGCTCCAGTCCGACGAGAACCCCTACCAGCCGACCATCGAGCCCGCCTCCGAGGAAGGCAGCGATGCCATGGCGCGCTTCACCCTCCCCGAGGAGTTCGAGCTGACGCTCTTTGCCGCCGAGCCACAGCTCGCCAACCCGGTCTGCTTCACCGTGGACCACGACGGCGACTGCTACGTGGCTGAGACTTTCCGCGTGCACGCCGGCGTGACCGACATGCGCAACCACATGGGCTGGCTGCACGACGAGCTGGCCAACCGCTCGGTCGCAGATCGGGTCGCGATGATGCGCCGCCACGAGGGAGCGGGTTTCGAACTTGATTACGGCACCGAGCACGACCGCGTGCGCTTGATCCGCGACACCGACGGCGACGGAGTGGCCGACACGACGACGGTCTTCGCAGACGGCTTCAATGATCCCGCCGACGGCATCGGCTCGGGCCTTCTCTCCTACCGCGGCGACGTCTTCTACACCTGCATGCCCCATCTCTGGCGCCTGCGCGACCACGATGGAGACGGGCTCTCGGACGAGCGCACGGCGCTCTCGAGCGGCTACGGCGTGCACATCGCCCTGCTCGGCCACGACCTGCACGGCCTGCGCATCGGCCCCGACGGACGGCTCTACTTCTCCTCGGGAGATCGCGGCTTTCGCGTCGAGACCCCCGACGGCGAGATCGACCACACCCACACCGGCGCCGTCCTGCGCTGCAATCTCGACGGCTCCGACCTCGAGGTCTTCGCCACCGGTTTGCGCAACCCTCAGGAACTGGTCTTCGACAAGTACGGGAACCTATGGACCGGCGACAACAACTCCGACGGCGGCGACAAGGCGCGCTGGGTACACGTCGTCGAGGGCGGCGAGACCGGCTGGCGCTTCGCCTTCCAGTACATCACCCAGCCGGTGAGCCGCGGCCCCTGGAACGACGAGAAGCTCTGGCACCCCTGGCACGAAGGCCAGGCCGCTTACATCCTCCCGCCGGTCGCCAACCTGGGCAACGGTCCCTCGGGGCTGACCTACAACCCCTACGAGGACGCGCCAGCGGATACGCGCGAACACTTCTTCCTGTGCGACTTCCGCGGCGACCCGCGCATCAGCGGCATCCACGCCTTCGACGTGCAGCCAGCGGGCGCAGGCTTCACCCTTGGCGAGGTCGAGCCCTTCGTCTGGGGCAGCCTGGTGACCGACTGCGACTTCGGCCCCGAAGGAGACCTCTATTTCTCCGACTGGGTCTTCGGCTGGAATGCACCGGGAAAGGGACGCATCTACCGCCTGCGCCCGACCGGAGGCGCGCGCCCTCCATCCGCACGCGAGGCACACGCCCTGCTCGGGAAGGGGATGGGCGACACCGGGCTGGTGGAATTGCGCGCCCTGCTCGCCCACGCTGACATGCGCGTGCGGCAGGAAGCTCAATTCGAGCTCGTGCGCCGGGGGGAGGCGGGAGCCGAGGTCCTGGCCGACATCGCTCGCGACCGCGACGCGGGCCAGGCGCGCCTGCACGGCATCTGGGGCCTGGGGATGGCCGGGCGCGAACGGCCGGCGACCCTGGGGAGCGTGCGAGCGCTCCTCGTAGACGGCGACGCGCAGGTCCGCGCCCAGGCGGCGCGCGTGCTCGGGGACGAGCGCGACCCGCTCGCCGCCCAGGCGCTGATCGCGCGCCTCGCTGACGAGAGCGCGCGGGTGCGCATGTACGCCGCGATCGGACTCGGACGCATCGGAGACGAGCGCGCGGTCGAGGCCCTCTTCGGCCTCTTGCGCGAGACGCTGGACAAGGATCCGCCCCTGCGCCATGCGGGCGTGATGGGCCTGGTGGGCTGCGCCACGCGGGAGCAGCTCCTGGCTGCCGCCCGCGACCTCGACCCCCACGCGCGCATGGGCGCCTGCCTCGCCCTGCGTCGCCATCGCGACCCGGCGATCGCCACCTTCCTGGCGGACGCGGATCCGCTGGTCTCCCTCGAGGCCGCACGCGCCATCAACGATGTCCCCATCAGGGGTGCCCGGGCAGACCTCGCGCGTGCCCTCCTGGACGGGGCGACACGCTCGGGTGCCTTCGTGCGCCGCGCCCTCAATGCGTGCTTGCACACCGGCACCCTCAGCGACATGCAACGCGTGGCCGCTCTCGCCGCACTGCCCGACCCCGCGCCGGCCCACCGCGTGGAAGCCATCGATCTGCTCACGGTCTGGGGCGACACCTCCTCCCCCGTGGGCCGGGTGACCGGCGAGTACCGGCCGTTCACCGAGCAGTGGCGCCCGAGCGTCGAACTCCCCTTCGCTCCGCCCTCCGTGGCCGCGCTTGTCGTGGAGCTGGGCGCCAGCCTGGAGGACGCCCCGGGCGAGGTCCGCGCTGCCTGGGCTCGCCTCGCGGCGAAAGCGCGCATCCCAGACACCCACTCACGCCTCGCCGCGTGGGTCGCCGACGAAGACCAGCCCAGCGAGGTGCGCGTGACCTCCTTCGACGCCCTGCGCGCCCTCGGGGGAGCGCACCTGGACGCCGTGATCGAGCTGGCGCTCGGCGCGGGCGACGACGGGCTGCGCGCACGAGCCCTCGACGCTCTGGGGGAGCTCTCGGTCGAGCGCGCCGTCCCGCTCTTCGAGCAGACCCTCGCGTCCGGCACGATCGTCGAGTGCCGCGCGGTCTACCGCGCCATGAAAGACATGGACGACCCGCGCATCGAGGCCCTCTTCGCTCACGAGCTCTCGAGCAAGGTGCGCGTCAACACGATCGCCGAGGAGCTCGCCCTCGACCTCATGATCGCCGCGCAGGAGAGCCGCTTCGCCGACGTCCGAACCCTCGCTCAGCGCTACGTCAACGTGCGCAGCAACGTGGCGGACAAGCGTCTGGCCCCCTACCACTGGTCGATCTTCGGCGGCGACGCGCGGCGCGGAAGGAAGCTGTACGAAGACCCGGAGCTCTCATGCCTGCGCTGCCACCCGCGCGGCGTCGACGCCGAGACGGGCGTCGGTCCAGACCTGAGCCACATCTCCCAACGCATCTCACGGCGACAGATTCTTGAGTCGATCGTGCTCCCCAACGCACGCATCGCCCCCGGTTACGAGGGCCACCTGCTGCGCGTCACCGACGGCACGGTCTTCACGGGCCGGATCCTCAATGAGGACGCCGAGGTCCTGCACCTACAGAACGCAGACGGCGAGGTGGTCGAGATCGCCGTCGAGGACATCGAGGCTCGCAGGGCGGACCTCTCCGCCATGCCTGAAGGCCACGAGCGCTTCCTTACGCGCGAGGAAATGCGCGATCTGATCGAATACGTCGCCGACCTGTGACCGACCCATCGCCCTCGAGCCCCTTCAAGACCATGACCTCCATAGACCGACGCTCCTTCCTAGCCGGCGGCCTCGCCCTGGCGGCCCCGACCTCAGCCCTGGCGATGCAGGACGAAGGGGAGGGCGAGGACCTCTCGCTGCTCGGCAAGACGCCCCACACGCGCTTCGCGGTCAACATCGAGATGTGGTGGCGCAAGCAGCCGTTCCTCGAGCGCATCGTGATGGCCGCAGAGTACGGCTTCCCTGCCGTCGAGTTCTGGCCCTGGCGCGGCAAGGACATCAACGCCATCAGCGACATCACGATGGACCTCGGCATCGAGGTGGCCCAGTTCACCGCCTGGGGCTTCGTTCCCGGGATGAACAATCCGGAGAACAAGATGAAATTCATCCGCGAGGTCAAGGAGGCCTGCGAGATCGCCCGACGCCTGCGCTGCAAGAAGATGACCGTCGTGGCTGGCAACGACATCCGCGGGAGATCGAAGGAGGAGATGCACGCGGTGGTGATCGATGCCCTGAAGACCGTCGCGCCGATCGCTGAGTCGGCGGATGTGATGCTGATCCTCGAACCGATGAACGTCCGCGTCGACCACAAGGGCCACTGCCTGTATGGGAGCACCGATGCCGTGAGGATCTGCCGCGAGGTCGGCTCGTCGCACGTCAAGATCAACTGGGACCTCTACCACATGCAGATCTCCGAGGGTGATCTGTGCGGGCGATTGAAGGACGGCTTCGATCAGGTCGGCTACCTGCAACTGGCCGATCACCCCGGACGCAACGAGCCGGGCACCGGCGAGATCCATTATCCGCGCGTCCTGCGCCAGGCGAAGGAGTTGGGCTACGAGGACTTCGTCGGGCTCGAGTGTCGGCCGCGGAACGGGGAGCTCGCCGCCGCCCGAGCCGTGAACCTCTCCGACCAGTGGTAGGCGCGCCGCGGACCGCGGGGAGATGAGCCGCCGGGCGCCCTCGTCGATCCTACGCGCCCTCGGGCCGGGCCTGCTGGTGGCGGCCACGGGCGTGGGCGCGGGCGATCTGGCGACGGGCGCGATCTCCGGCAGCCTGCTGGGGACCGCCGTCCTGTGGGCGGGCCTGGTCGGGGCCGCCTTCAAGTTCGTGCTCAGCGAGGGCCTGACGCGCTGGCAACTCGCCACGGGACAGACCCTGCTGGAGGGGGTGATGGTGCGCCTGGCCCGACCGATGCGCCTGCTGTTCCTGCTCTACCTCCTGCCCTGGACCTTCTTCGTGGGAGGAGCGCTCGTCAGCGCTTGCGGCGTGACCGCCCACGCCATGCTGCCGCTCTTCGAGACGCCGGAGCAGGGCAAGGTGTTCTTCGGCATCCTGCACAGCTTCCTCGGCCTGATCCTGGTGCGCCGAGGCAGCTACGCCCTGTTCGAGAGATTGATGGGCGTCTGCATCGGCTTCATGGTCGTCACGGTCGTCGTGACCGCCATCCTGCTGCGCCCCGACTGGAGCGCGGTCGCCGCGGGTTGCTTGCGACCGTCGCTCCCCGACGCAGGTGGCGAGGGCCTCGCCTGGACCGTGGCCCTGATCGGCGGCGTCGGCGGCACCCTGACGATCCTCTGCTACGGCTACTGGATCCGCGAGAGCGGGCGCACTTCGCCCGACGACCTCGGCCTATGCCGCCTCGACCTTCTCTCGGGCTACTTCGTGACCGCGCTCTTCTGCGTGGCGATGGTGGTCATCGGCAGCACGATCGAGGTAGAGGGGAGCGGCGCGGGACTGATCGTCACCCTCGCCGATCGCCTCGAACAGCCCCTCGGACCAGCTGGGCGCTGGGCCTTCTTGATCGGCGCCTGGGGCGCCGTCTTCTCCAGCCTGCTCGGCGTCTGGCAGGCCGTGCCCTACCTCTTCGCCGACTTCTGGCGCCTGCGCGGCGTCGAGCGCGGTGCGAGCCCCGTGGGGCAAGTCGCGCTCGACATCACCTCCGCGCCCTACCGCGCCTACCTTTACGCGATCGCCTTCGTTCCCCTCCTGGGCCTGGCCATCGAGTTCAAGGTGATCCAGAAGACCTACGCGATCGTCGGTGCCCTCTTCGTGCCGATCCTCGCCGCGACCCTGCTCGTGCTCAACGGACGAGCCGCCTGGGTCGGGGCGCGCCACACCAATCGCCCCCTGACGGTGATCGCGCTGGTCGCGATCCTCGCTTTCTTCGCCTACGCCGGCTGGCTCGGGCTGACCCGCTAGCCCTGAACCGTCACGACCATGAATTACGCCCTCGCCACCACCTGCCTGGCCGCTCTCCTCGCCTGCCGCTCCGGCCCGCCCGCTGGCGACGAGCGCGGCGCTCCCCAAGCCATCTCCCTGCTCGGCGCGCGCCTCCACTCGCCACAGCTCGAGAGTGAGCGGCGCGCGGACCTGACGGCCGACCTCGAGTGGGCCGCGGCGCGCCTCGCGGCCAATCCGCAGAGTGAGCAGGCGCTCGTCTGGCTCGGACGCCGCAACGCCTACCTCGGGCAATATCGCAGCGCCGTGCGGATCTTCACCGAAGGACTCGCGCTCTTCCCCGACAGCTACAAGCTGCTGCGCCACCGCGGACACCGGCACATCACCCTGCGCGAACTGGACGCGGCGATCGCCGATCTCACGCTGGCCGCCGAGCTGATCCGCGGAGTGCCGGACGAGATCGAGCCCGACGGTGCTCCCAACGCCCTCGGCATCCCCACCAGCACCAGCCACGGCAACATCCACTATCACCTCGGACTGGCCCACTACCTGCGAGGCGACTTCGAGCGCGCCCTGGCCTCCTACCGCGAGTGTGCGCGCTTCGACACGAACGACGACATGCGCTGCGCGACGGCCTACTGGACCTACATGATCCTGCGGCGCCTGGATCGCCCCGCGCAGGCGCGGGTCGCCCTGCACGGAATCGACGCCGACATGAACGTGATCGAGAATCACGCCTACCAGCGCCTGCTGCTCTTCTTTGCGGGCCTGCTGGACGAACAGGGCCTGTTCGCGGGCGTCGAGCGCGGCACGATCGCCGGTCCAACGACGATGTACGGCCTGGGAAATTGGCACCTGTTCGAGGGCCGCCCAGAGCGCGCGCGGCGCATCTTCGAGGAGATCGTCGAGGGCGGCGTCTGGCCGGCATTCGGCCACCTCGCCGCCGAGGCCGAGCTCAGCCGCTGAGCAACTGCCGGTTCGTCACGAGCGAGGTAGCCCCTTCAGCTGCACCTCGAGGGCAGACCACTGCTTCTTCACGCGGAGATCGACCCACTCCATCTTGTTCAGGAGCGCGTGCAACACCGGATACTCCCTCGCACCCAGGGACACCTTGCGCTCCTCAGTCATCCCGTCGCCGCAATCCACGACTCGCACCGAGTCGGTCCGGGAGAACAAGCCTCACCCGTACCTACCCTTCTTCAGGAGGCGAGATGTGTATTGCCCGCCCCGAAACGCCGCCTCGACGTGACGCTCCTTCTCGGACCGGAATGCGTGATCCAGCGCGCGCTTCGCGGCAACCAGCTGTTCCATGTCCAGGGCGCCGAGCTCGCGCTCGTAGTCCTTGCGACCCTCACCGGCGCGGGCGGGCAGGGCACCGGAGAACGCAGCTTCCTCGAGCTCTGCCAGCAGGCTCGCAAGCCACTCTCGCTCGGCGTCAAGCGCTGGACGACTGGCCAGCATGCGGCGCGCCTCGAAGCTGACTGGCACCTGCTCGAGGTCATCGCAGGGATGGAGCTTCAGGAAGAGCAGCAAGCCCCTGAACCGCAGGTGGCTCTGGATGAGCTCTCTCCTGGAGCGGCCCTCGTACCAGCGCCGGTAGTCCTGCGGTCGGGCGTCCTCGGCGAGCAGGGGGTCGACGGGCAGGGCGAGGCTAATGGGTTCCCACGGCGCTACTGCCCTCTCCGCGAGGTCGGCTGCACGCTGGGAGGAGAGCGCTTCACGGATCTCGACCGGCGCGACGTCGATCCTGCGGTCGGTGAGCGCGACGGGCGCCGACGCCAGGAGTTGCGGAGCGGCCTGGGCGTTCCCGGAGGGCTCGGGAACTTGCCGATCTCTGGCTGGGCGTCCCGTCGCGGCCAGAGCGAACGTCAGACCTATTCCGCAGGAAACCAGCGCGGCAGGCAGGATCGAGAGGTTTGTCTTCTTCACGTGGATCTCCAGCGTCCGCGGTCGATTGCAGGCCTCGTCAAGTCTCACGGTGATACGCGGCCCCCGCGGAGCGTGCGAACCGAATCTCGGAGATGATCCCGTTCCGGCCCGGCTAAGATCGGGTCCGATCATCCCCATGAACCGCCGCTCCTCACTGCTCCTCGCCGCGGGCTTGATCCCGGCCCTGTTCTGCCGCTTCACGGTGCGCGACGTCGCCTATGTCGATCTGGGCGACGAGGGCTACCGCCTGTACGGCTTCATCGCCGACCCGGACGAGACGGACCTCGACGAGCGCTTCGAGCGACTCGCCACGGCGATCCTGCTCGACTCGAACATCGACGCCCGTCTGCTCGACCCCGACGGCGAACTGCCAGAGGACGGTGCCAAGGTCCTGCGCACGCTCAAGATCCAGGAGTTTCCCGTCGCGGTGCTCGTCGGGCCCGACGGCGACCTGCTGGAGGTCCCCCTGACGGAGGACGGAGATCCGGCCGAGCTCGCGGGCGAGCGGGTCTCGGCGCTGATCGACTCGCCCGCCCGGCGACGCTTCAGCTCCTCCGCTGTCGAGAACTACTGCACGGTGCTGCTGGTCTCGGGAGGCGACGATGCGCGGGACGATGCCGCGCGCACGGCGGTGGAGGCGGCCCTCGAACAGCTGCGAGGCGTCTGGGACCGCATGCCCAAGGACGTCGGCCGACCGCCGAAACTGCTGCAGGTCGGTGAACCGGCGACGGAGCGCGTGCTGCTGTGGAGCCTGGGCATCGAGGCCGAACGCGACGGGAGTCCGGCTGTCGCCGTGCTCTTCGGTCGCGGCCGGCGCATCGGCCCGGTGCTCGAAGGGCCGGCGATCACCGAGACGGCACTCTTCGGCATCCTCAACGCGGCCGGCCAGTCCTGCGAATGTGAGCTCGACCGTTCCTGGATGCGCGGCCCGCGCATTCCGCTGCGCTGGGACGACGACCTGAAGGCGCGCGCCGTCGCGTTCCTCGGCTTCGACCCCGAGAACCCGCGGATCAAGTCGGAGATCAGCGGCATCCTCTCCCGCGGGCCCTCGGCCGACGCGGGGTCCGATCCCCTGAGCGAGGGCCTGACGATCGAGGAGATGCTGATGGCCTACAGCGAGGAGAGCGTCGTGGATCCGCCTCCCGACGAGACGGCCGAGGTGCGCTCGATCGGCGAGTCCTCGGAGCCCGCAGACCAGGCTCCGCCGCGGGAGCTCTCGGTCTGGGTGAAGATCGCGGCAGCCCTCGGCATGGCCTTGCTGGCAAGCCTGGCCATGGGCGCCCTCCTGATCCTGCGAAACCGAAGAGCGTGAGCGTCCTCGTCCTGATCGTGCGCGAGGCAGCGCACCGCAAGCTGAGCTCGGCCCTGATGCTGCTCGCCGTGGTCTGCGCGGTCGCGCTTCCGGTCGCTTTTCTGACCGCCGGCGAGGCTTCGCAGCGCGAGACCGGACGCGTCATGCGCGACCTCGGCTACAACCTGCGCATCATCCCCGCCACGACGGACATGAGCGCCTTCTGGAGGGACGGTTACTCGGGCGGCACGATGCCGGAGGCGGCGACGGAGCGCTTCGCCGAGCGCGGCGACCTCTCCTACAACCACCTGCTGGCCCTCTTGCAGCGACGCATCCTGTGGGAAGGCACGGAGGTCTTGCTGACCGGAATGGCGAGTGAGGTCGCGCCCGTGGGGAAGGCCAAGGCGTCGATGACCTTCGCGGTCGAGCCCGCGACCCTGCACGCCGGCTTCGAGGCGACGCGCGCCCTCGGCCTCGCGTCCGGGAGCGAGGTGGATCTGCTCGGCCGCTCGTTCCGCGTCGCGGCCTGCCTTCCGGAGACGGGTACGCTTGACGACACGCGCGTCTACGTAAGTCTGCGCGATGCCCAGGAACTGCTCGCCCTGCCCGGGCGCGTGAACGAGATCCAGGCCCTCGAGTGCGGCTGCGATGACCCCGCCGTCGACACCCTCGCGCTCCTGCGCCGCGAGCTCGAGCAGATCGTCCCCGAGGGCAGGGTGCTGCGCATGGAGAAGATCGCCGAGGCGCGGGAGCGCCAGCGACGCGTGACTGCCGGCCACTTCGCCCTCGTCCTGCCCTGGGTGATCATCGCCTGCGCCGTCTGGATCGCCTGCCTGACGGCCCTGAACGTGCGCCAGCGGCAGACGGAGATCGGCATCCTGCGAGCCCTGGGCCATGGCTCGACGCACATCGCGGGCCTGTTCGTCGGCAAGGCGCTGGCTCTCGGCGCCCTCGGCGCCCTGCTAGGCTTCGCCCTGGGCACGGGCCTCGCCCTCGGCCTGGGTCCGGCCGCGTTCCCGATCACCGGCGGGGCCATCGCCGCCGACCCGCGACTCCTGGTCCAGGCGACCCTGGCGGCGCCGCTCTTCGCGGCCCTCGCGAGCGCGGGCCCGGCCCTCGCCGCGGTCGCCATGGACCCGGCCGCGTGCCTTGGCAATCGGGAGGGCGCGTGATCCACCTAGAGCGTCTGTCCCGTGTCTACCAGCGGCGCGGCCGGGAAGCGGTGGGCGCCCTGGCGGAGGTCGACCTGCAGGTCAGCCGCGGGGAGTTCGTGTGCGTCCGCGGACCCAGCGGGAGCGGAAAATCTACCCTCTTGATGACGATCGGGGCGATGCTGCGCCCGAGCACTGGGCGCGTCGAGGTCGCGGGCACCGATCTCTACGCGATCGGCTCCCGAGCGCGCGCCGCCTTCCGCGCCGAGAACATCGGCTTCGTGTTCCAGATGTTCCACCTGCTCCCCTACCTCGACGTGCGCGCGAACATCGCCACGGCTCACTCCACCATCGCTCCGGCCCGACGCCGCGCCGCCACCGACAAGCTGCTCGAGCGGATCGGGCTCACCGAGCGTGCCGCCCACCTGCCCGCCGAACTGAGCGCAGGTGAGTGCCAGCGGGTCGCCGTCGCGCGCGCGCTCCTGAACAGCCCGACACTGCTCCTGGCCGACGAGCCGACGGGCAACCTCGATCCGGAGAGTTCAACGGCGGTGGGAGAGCTCTTCGAGGAGTACCGAGCGCAGGGTGGGACGGTCCTAATGGTCACCCACGACAGAACCCCGTTCGACGGTGTGGACCGCACGATACACTTGAAGGCCGGTCGCGTGGCCCCCGACCCCGGTTCGCACGGCGTCTGATCCCATGATCCTCCTCCACTCGTGCCAGCTGGTCGGCGCCCTGCTCGTAGCCCTCGCGGGCACGGGCGACTGGCCCACCCATCGCGGCGATGACGCGCGCTCGGGTGTGGCGACCACGAGCCTCAAGCTACCGCTGCGCCAGGACTGGGTCATCCGCTCGGCCGTAGCGCCCCAGCCAGCCTGGCCGGGACCCGCCAAGCGCGACGCCTACAACAAGGTCGAGAATCTCAAACCGCGCCTGTGGTTCGACCGCGCCTTCCACGTCACGGCCGTCGCCGGCAAGGTGTTCTACGGCTCCTCGGCCGATGACCAGGTCCACTGCGTCGACGCACAAACGGGCCGGGAGTTGTGGTCCTTCTTCACCGAGGCGCCCGTGCGCTTCGCCCCGGCCCACTACCGTGGAAAACTCTATTTTGGATCGGACGACGGCCACGTCTACTGCGTCGACGCGAGCGACGGGCGCCTGGTCTGGCGCGAGCGAGTTGGGCCGACGGACACGCGCGTCCCGGGCAACGGCCGCATGATGTCGATCTGGCCCGTGCGCAGCGGCGTGGTCGTGCGCAAGGGCACGGTCTATTGCTCCGCAGGCCTCTTCCCCTCCGAAGGCGGCTTCATCGCGGCCTACAAGGCACAGAGCGGAGCGCCGGTCTGGAACCACCGCCATACCGACATCGCACCCCAGGGCTACATGCTGGCCTCGAGCGATCACCTCTACGTCCCCACCAGCCGCGCGACGCCCCTGGTCCTAGACCGCGAGAGCGGTGAGCGGCTCCGGGCTCTGGCCGGGGCCAGCGGCACCTTCGCGTTGGTGGTGGGCGACGACTTAATCCACGGGCCGGGGAAGACGGGCCAGCTCTCGGAATCCGACGCGCGCACCAGCGATCAGCTGGCCTCCTTCGCGGGGCACAACATGATCGTCACGCGCGGCGTCTCTTATCTGCAGACGGACACGGAGGTCTCGGCCTTGCGGCGCGAGCGCTTCCTCGAACTCACGGGGCGCAGGAACGAGCTCGCGACGCGGCGCACAGCTCTGACCAAGCAGCTGGAAACCGCGGACAAGGCGCGCGCTCGTGCGATCCACAAGGAGCTCGAGACCATCGGGGCCGAGCTGACCGAGCTTCAGGAGGGCATCCGCGGCTGCATTCTCTGGCGGCGCAGCTCCGACCACCCCTTCGACATGATCCTGGCGGGCGACTTGCTGCTGGCCGGCGGGCGCGACAGCGTTTACGCCTGGCGGGCGTCCGACGGCGAGCCGGTCTGGTCGGCTCCGGTCGAGGGCCGCGCCTACGGGCTGGCGGCCGCGCGCGGCCGACTCTTCGTCAGCACCGACACTGGTGCCATCCATTGCTTCGAGAGCGAGTGAAGCCTTGAGACCGACCCGCTGTCATGTGATCGCCGCCGCCGTCATGCTCGCCGCCCCGGCGCGTTCCGCGCCGTCCGATCTGCTCTCACACTGGGTCTTCTCACCCGAGCGCCTTGAGGGCGGCGTGATCGAGGACCTCGCGGGGAGCGACGACGCCCGACTCTCGGGCGGTGTGCGCGTCGTCACGACCCCCGGAGGAGACTACGCGGTCTTCAGCGCGCGCGAGGACCGGGCGGTCGTCGCCACGAGCCTGCGCAAGGCGCGCCTGCCCGTGAAGGCCTTCGCGGTCGACGCATGGGTCTCGATCGACCGGCAGCAGCCCTGGGGCGCCATCCTCGGTGCCATTCAGGACAACGGCTCCTTCGAGAAGGGCTGGTTACTGGGCTACCGCGGCTCGAAATTCTGCTTCGGCCTCTCGACGGAGGGAGCCGACGACGGCGACGGCGCGATGACCTACCTGACGGGCACGACCTCCTTCGAGTTCGGCAACTGGTACCACGTGACCGCCGTGTACGACGGCGCCCAGATGCGACTGTTCGTAAACGGCGTGCAGGAAGCATCCTCCACAGCACAGTCGGGGGCGATCCTCTACCCGCGGCGTGCCGTGTACGAGATCGGCGCCTACCACGACGACGACGAGGACTTCCCGCTCCGGGGCCTCATCAGCGAGGTGCGCGTATGGCGCGGCGCGCTCGATGCGGACGAGGTCGGCGCACTGCACTCCGAGCGCGCGGGACAGCTCTCCTCGGTAATCGCGGCAGCCGAGGCCGTCGAGCTCGAGTCGTGGGTGTTCGACGCGGAGTCGGTGGACGAGGGGCTAATGCGCGTGACGGACGCTGCGGGCTCCGTGCGGGGAACGCTCTCGGGCGCCGCACTCGCGCCAGCGGTCGGCGGGCCCGCTGCGCTCTCCTTCGACGGCCGCGGCGCAGCGGCGGACCTTCACGGCGACACACTTCCCTCCGGCGCGCTGACCGTGGAGGCCACGGTCCTCGTGGAGGATTCGCGCAGGATGGGCGGGATCGCCGCCGCGACGACCGCAGACCCCAAGGACGGGCATCCGTGGGTCCTCGCGACCAGAGAAGGGCGCTTTCTCTTCGGGGTAACGCCGAGAGGCTCGGCCGAGCTCATCTGGTGCGAGACGAACGCCGTCTTCGAGCCCTACACCTGGCACCACGTCGTCGCCACCTACGACGGCAGCCTGCTGAACATCCTCGTGGACGGCCGGGCGAGAGGCTTCTCGCGCAAGGCAGTGGGCGAGCTCGCGCGACCCACGACACCCGACGCCAACGCCGACCCCCTCGTCCGCATCGGCACCTTCGAGGACAACCTCGGCGTCCACCACCTGACCGGCAGAGTGCACCGACTCTGCCTTTACGAGGGGGTGATGAGCGCCGAGCGCGCCGCCGCGCGCTTCGAGCAGAGCGCACTCACGCGCCCTCTCCCCCTGGAACTCCCCATCGGACCGGTCGTGCGCTTCGACGGGGTAGACCAGGCGCGGGTGAGCTGGGGAACGCGCGAGCCCGCGCGGACACTGCTCGAGTGCTCACTGCCTGGAGAACCACCGCGGCGCTTTGAACTTTCCGGCGAGCGGACAGAGCACACCGTCACCGTGACCGGGCTGCGGTCGGGATCGGAGTACCGCTTCCGCGTGCTCGCCACCGACGGTGAGGGACGCTTGCGAGCCAGCGTGAGACACGTGATCGACACGAGCTTCAACTACGAACCCGCCGTCGCGCCCCTACGCCCGAGCCCCTATCCCGACGATGAGAAGAGCGCAGCCTGCACCGCCGCGGCGGAGGAGATCCTGGCCACCGGCGGCGTCCAGCGCGGCTGGTGCCTCGTGCTGGACGCGGGTGACGGACGCCTTGCGCACGAACTCGCCCGACGCTCGGAGTTGAAGATCGTCGCCGTGGAGAAGGATCCGAAGCTGGTGCGGCGGGCTCGCAAGCTGCTGCAAACGGCCGGCCTGTACGGAGCGCGGGTCAGCGTTCACCAGCGCGGCGACGGCCCCCTGCCCTACCCGAACCTCTTCGCGAACCTGATCGTTTGCGGCCCCGACAGCGCGGATCGCACGGAGATCGAGCGACTCCTGCGTCCCTCCGGCGGCCTGGCCGCCGTCGGCGTACCCGGCGCCGAGTGGGACTTCGAACGGCGCGGCAGCCTCGCCGGCGCTGGTGAGTGGACCCATCAGTACGGCGACGCGGCCAACAGCGCCAACAGCGGTGACGAGCACGTATTCGGCGAGATGGCCGTGCAGTGGTTCGGTCGGCCCGGCCCGCGACCGATGCTCGATCGGGGCGCACGATCTCCTGCACCGCTCTCCGCCAATGGGAGGATGTACGTTCAGGGAGATCGCCGGATGTTCGGCATGGACTCCTATAACGGGACCATCCTGTGGACGCTCGAAATCCCCGGCTTGCGACGGACGAACGTGCCTCGAGACTGCAGCAACACGGTGGCCGACGACGACAGCTTGTTCATCGCCCTCGACGACCACTGCTGGCAGGTGGACGGTCAGAGCGGCGAGGTCATCCGCACGATCCCGCTCCCGGTGCGCGAGGTCACGCAGCTGGCGGCGCGCGAGCTCTCCTGGGGCTACCTGGCGCGCGCAGACGACCTGCTGCTCGGCAGCGTGACACGCGACGCGGCTCACTACCGGGGCGCTGAAGGTCAGTGGTACGACGGCGCGGGGGCCGAAGCTCAACCGGTCGTCGGCAGCGAGCTGTTCGCCTTGCGAACACCGGAAATGGGGTCTGCCTGGACCTACCGCGGCGGCCAGATAGTGCACCCGACGATCACGCTGCTCGACGGCCGCGTGTACTTTGTCGAGGACCGCGCGCCGCACCCAAAGACGGTCGCGACCGGGCGCCTCGTCGGGCAGACCGGAACCGATCAATACCTGGTGGCCCTGGAGCTCGACACCGGAAACAAGGTGTGGGAGAAGCAGGTCGACTTCCGCAAGCTCGCGCGGACTTTCTATGTCTCGGCCCGCGACGATGTAATCGTGGTGACGGGGACCTCCGACGGTTACCACGCCTTCGCCTTCGACGCGAACGACGCTTCACAGTTGTGGCAACACCACCACCCCTGGGAGAAGGACCACCACGGAGGCGCGATGCAGCATCCGGTGCTGGTGGGAGACAAGGTCTTGCTGGAGCGCAAGGCCCTCGACCTGCGGACCGGCAAGGTCGTGCGCAGCGATGTCCCATCGCGGCGCGGCTGCGGCACCATGTCAGCCTCGGCACGCGCGACCTTCTTCCGCGACTATTCCCACGGTATGTGGGACGTGGAGACGGGCGATCGCAAGGACTGGCAGGGCATCCGCTCGGGGTGCTGGCTGAGCATCATCCCCGCCGGTGGCCTGATGCTGGCGCCGGAATCCAGCTCCGGCTGTTCCTGCTCGGATCCGATTCAGACCTCGGTGGCCTTCCGGCCGATCAGCCTGGGCGCCTCGGACGGATGACGCGCCGTCGGGGAAGAATGGACGGCGCTACCGGCTACGGCCTGGCATCGCTGGTGGTGCTGGTGCTGCTGATCGCGTCTCTGATTCCCGACGAGAAGGGCGTCGATGCGGCCGGCTCGCGTCTATTGCTGTACTGCGCGGCGGGAATCAAACCTCCGGTCGAGGCGGCTGCACGCGAGTACGAGCGCCGCTTCGGCGTCTCGGTGGACATCCAGTACGGCGGCTCGGGATCCCTGCTTAGCAACCTGAACGTCACGCGCAGTGGCGATCTGTACCTGCCCGCCGACGAGACCTACCTGGCACAGGCGCGCAAGCGTGGAATGCTCGCCGAGACCTTCCCGCTGGCGAGCGTGCGCCCCGTGCTCGGCGTGGCCAAGGGCAACCCGCTGGGCATCGAGTCGATCGAGGACCTGCTGGGGGAAGGCGTCGTGGTGGGGATCGCCAATCCCGACGCGGCGGCCTGCGGCCGCATCACGCGAGCACTGCTGAGTGAGGCGGGACTGTGGAAGGCGCTGGAAGCGCGCGTGACGGTCTTCAAACCCACCGTCACCGACCTGGCCAACGACCTGAAGCTCGGGGCCCTGGACTGCGCACTGCTCTGGGACGCCACGGCGGGCCAGTATCCCGAGATCGACGCTGTCCATTTACCGCTCTTCGACGCCGCGCCGCGGCTCGTCACCCTCGGCGTGCTGAAGAGCAGCGCCAACCCGGCCGCGGCCCTGCGCTTCGCGCGCTTCCTCGGCGCCCGGGACGAGGGCCTGCAGGAATTCGCCGGGTTCGGGTACAAGGTGGAGGATGGCGATGCGTGGGAACTCGAGCCCAAGCTCGTCCTCATGAGTGGCGCGATGCTGAACCGGGCGATCGACGGCACGATCACGGAGTTCGAGGCGCGGGAAGGCGTGCGCGTGCAACGCATTTACAACGGCTGCGGCATTCTTATCGCCCAGATGCGCACCGGACGCCTGCCCGACGCCTACTTCTCCTGCGATGCGAGCTTCCTCGACGTGGTAGCGTCGGAGTTCGAACCCGGCCGGGTCATCTCCTCCAACCGCATGGTGATCCTGGTCCAGAGCGGCAACCCGCGCCGGATCACCGGCCTCGCGGACCTCGCCGAGGGAGACTGTCGGGTCGGCCTGGGCCACCCGACAAACTCGGCCCTGGGGGCCCTGACGAGCGAGCTCCTCGGGAGCAGCGGTGTGGCCGCAAACCTGTACCGCTCCGGCAATGTGCTCGTCGAGTCCGCCACCGGGGACTTCCTCGTGAACCAGCTCAGGACTGGCGCGCTGGACGCGGGCATCGTCTACGCCAGCAACGCCGCCCTCGTGCTGGACGAGCTCGACCTGATCGAGATCGAGGGCGCAGGGCGCACGGCCACCCAGCCCTTCGCCATCGGTCGTGGGTCCGACCACAAGCACACCATGGAGCGCCTGCTCGACCGCATCCGCTCCACCACCTCCCGCGAGCGCTTCGAGGCCCTAGGCTTCGGCTGGGCCGCTGACTCCGAGGGTTGATGAGCTCCGAGCACGAGCGCGCGAGGACGGGCTCGGACCTGCCCTTCTTCGCGACCTTCACGGCCCTCAGCGCGGCCTATGTCCTCCTGATCGTCGCGCTGCTCGTGGCCGACGTGTCCTACACGTCGTTCGCAGACCTGCTGGAGGCCCTCGAGAGCGAGGAGATCCGCTATTCGATCCGACTCTCCTTCGTGTCCTGCACCATCACGGCCATCCTCTCGGTCTGGTTCGCGATCCCCATCGGCTACCTGATGTCGCGCTACGAGTTCCGCGGCAAGGCCCTCATCGACGGCATCCTCGACATCCCGATCGTCCTCCCGCCGATGGTCATCGGCCTGAGCCTCTTGATCCTGTTCCAGACCGCGCCGGGCCAGGCGGTCGAGAGCTTGATCCCCGTGACCTTTCACGTCCCCAGCGTGATCCTGGCCCAGTTCGCCGTGGCCTGTGCCTTCGCCGTGCGTTCGATGCGGATCACCTTCGATCAGATCGACCCGCGCAGCGAGATCGTCGCGCTCACCCTCGGCTGCAATCGGGGCATGGCGTTTCGCCGCGTCGCCCTGCCCGAGGCCGGCCGGGGCGTGTTGAGCGCGGGAACCCTGGCGTGGGCGCGGGCGCTGGGAGAGTTCGGCCCGATCCTCGTCTTCTCCGGTGCGACGCGCATGCGCACCGAGGTCTTGCCGTCAACGGTGTTCCTCGAACTGAGCGTGGGAAACATCGAGGCCGCGGTCGCGGTCAGCCTTCTGATGGTCACCGCCGCGGTCGTCGTGCTGGTCATCACGCGCATGGTCGGGATGAAGCGGAGGAGCTGGTGATCCACCTCGAGAAGCTCTGCGTTCGGGCCGGAAGCTTCGAGCTGACCAACATCGAACTCACCCTCGAACAAGGGGAGTACGCGGTCCTGACGGGCCGCACGGGATGTGGAAAGACGACCCTTCTCGAGTGCCTGTGCGGACTGAAACCGGTGACGAGCGGTCGCATCATCCTCGGCGATCGGGACATCACCCACGCACGGCCCGGCGATCGCGGCATCGGCTACGTACCCCAGGAGGGCGTGCTTTTCCGGACCATGAACGTGCGCCGCAACCTGTCATTTTCCCTGGAGGTGCGGCGCTGGTCCGCAGCCGAGATCGACGCGCGGGTCGCCGAGCTCGCGAGGCTGCTCTCCCTGCACCAACTCCTCGACCGCGACGTGCAAGGCCTCTCCGGCGGAGAGCGCCAGAGGGTGGCCCTGGGCCGCGCCCTCGCCGCCCGTCCGTCCGTGCTGTGCCTCGACGAGCCCCTGAGCGCCCTCGATCACCAGACGCGCGAAGAGATCGTCGTGGTGCTGGAGAGCATCCGCGAGCAGACCGGCGTGATCGCATTCCACGTGACTCACAGTCAGGCGGAAGCCGGCCGTCTGGCGACGCGCACTTTCGTGATCGAGGGTGGCGCCCTGCGGGCCGTCGATGGAGAATCGGCCCGGTGAGGATCACCGTCCAGTTCTCCGCACAGCTGCGGGCCGCTGCGGGGAGCGCCGCCAGGACGATCGATGCCGCCGAGGGCACGACAGCGCAGGAAGTGATCCGCGAGGTCGCCGCGCACCACGGCGATGACCTTCGCTCCCTGCTGCTCGACGCCGCGGGCGCGCTGCAGCCTTCGGTGCTGGTGTTCGCCGGCGAGGAACAGGTGCTGTGGGAGACTCCCACACCCCTGCGGGCGGACCAGACCCTCTACCTCACCACCCCCATCGCCGGCGGATGAGCGCGAACGAGCCCTTGACCGTGGCGGAGCGTGCCGCCTACGAGTGGCAACTGGGAGTGCCCGACTTCGGCGAGGAGGGCCAGCGCAAGCTCAAGGGCGCCAGCGTCCTCGTCTCGCGTCTGGGCGGTCTGGGAGGAGTGGTCGCCTACGAGCTGGCTGCGGCCGGCGTCGGACGCCTGGTCCTCGCTCATGGAGGAGATGTCGTCCCCAGCGATCTCAACCGCCAGCTCCTGATGACCCACGAGTGGATCGGCCGGCCGAGGATTGAGTGCGCGACGGTCCGGCTGAGAGAGCTCAACCCACGCCTGAAGGTCGAGGCGATCGGCGAGAACGTGCACGAGGAAAATGTCGCGCGCCTCGTCGGCGAGGCCGATCTGGTCGTGGACTGCGCGCCGCTCTTCGACGAGCGCTTCCTGATGAACCGCGAGGCCGTGCGCCAGAACAAGCCGATGGTCGAGTGCGCGATGTACGAGCTCGAGGCGCACCTGACGACGATCCAGCCGGGGAAAACGCCCTGCCTGGCGTGCCTCTTCCCCGAGGACCCGCCGGCCTGGCGTCGCAAGTTTCCCGTGTTCGGCGCCGTCTCGGGCGCCGTGGGCTGCTTGGCGGCCATGGAGGCGATCAAGGTCATCGCCGGTTTCGGCGAACCGCTCCACGGGCGGCTGCTCTCCTTCGACACGCGCTCGATGGCCTTCCATACGGGGACGATCCACCGGCGCCCCGACTGCCCCGTTTGCAGCGGGGCGGCCGAGGGCCCTCCCGCGGGCGCGTGAATGCCGGATTCGGCACGCTGAGGAGGGGTCTGTAGGGGTAATCCGGCCCCCGCGACCATGGCGTGTCAAGGTCCGGGCCGAGTAGGCCGAAAGAACCCTGGTTCCCCACATCGGGTCGAGCTCCCACTCATGGACAAGGCCGGACACGACGGGCCCGATCGGCCCCTGCTGCTGATCGCCGACCCGGACGCGCACAAGCGCGGCTCCCTCGGAGACGCCTTGCGCACGGCCGGCTTTCGGGTCGAGCCAGTCGCCGATCTGGCCGCCTGCGTGAGCGCCATCGAACAGACGCGTCCCGATCTCGTCCTGGTGGACGCGAGCCTGTCGGGGTGCGGCGGCGCGGAACTCGGCCGATGCCTGCGCTCCGTCTCCGAGGCGAACACGACGCCGATCATCATGCTGATGGGGAACGAGGACATCGACTCGCTGGCGGAGACGCGAGCGGCGGGGGTCAGCGACTTCATCGACCGCTCGACCCATCCGGTGCTGGTCGAACACCGCGTGCGCAGCGTCATCCAGACCAACGCGTCACTGCTCGCCCTGGACGGAGACGGGCCGCAGACCGCGTCCGCATCGACCCGGCCCATGGCCAGCCAGCGGGAACTCGAACGCGTCATCGCACAGGTCATGAGTCTTGACGAGCGCGTGGCAGTGCTCTGCATCGGAACGCTCGGCGACCCGGCGAACGCTCTGCACCCGACCGACCTGCAACGGGCTCTGACCAGGTTCAGCGAGGACTCCCCCAAGGAGAGCCCGCTCGGGATGGTGCGCGTTGTTCCCACTTCTCCGGACCGCGTTACCGTCGTCGTGTCTGGAGTCGGCCGCCTGCAGGACGTCGGAAGATTGGCGGCGTGTGTCCGTGACAGCGCGTCCCGCCCGGCCGAGGGCGCGTCGGATGGCGAGCCGCTCGCGATCGTAGTCGGGGTCTCAACGGCGCCCGCCGATGCGACCACGCCCGCGAACCTCCTGGACAACGCGCGGTCCGCAATGACGACCGCGGCTCGCCAGAAGCAGGGATGTGTACGCTTCCACGACGAGGCGCTCAATCGCTGGTCTCTGGCGCGATTGACCCTCGAACAGGACCTGCGCTCCGCCATCGCGAACGATGAGCTCGTCGTCCACTACCAGCCCAAGGTCGACATCCAGAGCCTGCGCGTGGTCGGGATGGAAGCCCTGGTGCGCTGGAACCACACCCAGCTGGGCATGATCTCGCCCAACCAGTTCATTCCCCTGGCGGAGGAGACAGGCCTCATCATCCCCATCGGCCAGTGGGTGCTCGAGACGGCGTGCGCCCAGAACAAGCGCTGGCAGGCGCTGGGCTTCGCCCCCGTGCGCATGGGCGTCAACCTCTCGCCGGTCCAGTTCCGCCAGCCCGATCTCCTCGAAGTCGTCCAGCGCACCCTGCGCGACACGGATGTCGATCCCCGCTGGCTCGAACTCGAGCTGACCGAGGGAATGCTGATGCACGAGGTCACGGCGACCCTTGATTGCCTGCGGGGACTCAAGGAACTTGGTGTCCACCTGTCGATCGACGACTTCGGAACGGGCTACTCGTCCCTCAGCTACCTGAAGCAATTCCCGATCGACACCCTGAAGATCGACCAGTCCTTCGTGCGCGACGTGACGAGCAACGCGGATGATGCCGCGATCGTCACCTCGATCATCCTGATGGGGCACGGGCTCAAGTTGAACATCATCGCGGAGGGCGTCGAGACCGACAGCCAGCTGGAGTTCCTGCGCGCCCTCAGGTGCAACGAGATCCAGGGCTACCTGATCAGCCCTCCGGTCCCCGCCGACGAGGCCGGGCGACTGCTGCCTACCCTGTAGGCCGGATGCTCAGCCGGTCACCGGCGGCGAGCCGGAGGGTGAACATCGCGCCGCCCGACTCGCTGCGTGCGGCAGTGATGTCGCCTCCCAGCACGCGGGCAAGTCGCCGGGAGAAGGCCAGGCTCACGCCCCCTCCCGAGCCCGAATCGCCCTGACAGGCGAAGGGCTCGAACAGCACGCGCAGGGTCTCGTCGGTGATGCCGCAGCCGGTGTCGCTGACCGTGAAGGTCAGGATCGGGCTGCGACAGTCTCCCGTAGGTTCGGCGCTCACGACCACACAGACCGCGCCTCGCTCCGTGTGCCTCACTGCGTTCTCGATCAGGCTGCAGAGGATCTGCCGCACGCGGTTCTCGTCCGTGCGAAAGAGTTCGGGAGCGTCGTCGGTGGCCTTCACCTCCAAGGCGACGCCCTTGGCGACGGCCTCCTCACGGAATATCTCCGCCGCCTCCCCCACGAGCTCGATCGGCGAGCACTCGCTCCGCTCCAGTTCCAGGCTCCCGCTCTCGAGCCGGGTCAGATCGACCACATGGTCGAGGGTGTCCGCGAGATTGCGGCCGGAAGTGAAGATCAACTCGAGCTCGTCGAGCAGCTCCCCTTCTCCCTCCGGAAGCTCTCGCATGTGCTCCACATGACCAATCACGGCACCGACCTTGCCTGCGACCTCGTCGCTGAGTCGCACGAGGAGCTCGGTCTTCATGGCCGAGGAGTGCTCCGCCGCCGCCTTCGAGGCCTCAAGGGCGCGGTTGACGGTCTCCAGAGAGGAAGCGTAGGAGCGTGCCTCGCGCTCCTTCGCCAGAACGGTGTCGACCAGCCGTTCCATGCGCCGCGTGACGTTCCACTTCTCCGTCAGGGCCGAGGCCAGCTGGAGGATCTCGACCGGATCGAAGGGCTTCTTGAGGATCAGCAGGTTGTCCGGTCTGCCGAGGCGTCCAAAGGTCTCGGCCCAGGTGTGGTCCGAGTAGGCCGTGCAGATCACGACCTGCAGGCGCGCATCCACTTTCCACAGGCGCTCGATCGTCTCGATTCCATCCCAACCCGGCGGCATACGGATGTCCACGAAGGCCATGGCGAAGGGCCGCCCGTCCTCGCCCGCCGAGCGCGCGAGTTCGAGAGCCTGCTGGCCTTGCAAGGCGGACTCGAGCTCGAAGGCCGGTCCGGCCGGAGCCTCTGTAGCGGCAGCCTTGCCGGTGAAGGCCGCCAGCGCATCGGCCAGCCCAGCGCCCACCCCGGCCCCCGAGGCCAGGATCTTGCGGAAGTCATCGTGGATCGCCGGGCTATCGTCGACGATCAGGATCCGCTGGTTCGTGTGCTCGTCACTCACGTCCCCACCTCGACACCCTCGCTGTGCAGGGGCAACTCCAGCACGAAGGTCGCGCCGCAGCCGATTCCGTCGCTGTCCACCGACAGGGAGCCGCCCATCTCCGTGGCCGCGTTCGCCGCGGAGTGGAGGCCGAAGCCATGGCCGTCGGGCCTGGTGGTGAATCCGAGGGCGAAGACGCTCGTGAGGTTCGCGGGCTCGATGCCCACGCCGTTGTCGCTGACCTCGACGCGCACACGCCGCTCTCCCGCTCGCCGCACTCCCAGCCGCAGGCGCCGAGGCGTTCGCCCCCCCTCCTCCATCGCCTGCCGCGCGTTCTGGATCAGGTTGACCAGGACCTCGACGACCTTGTGGCGCTCCAGGAACACGTCGTCCAGACGCTCGTAGTCCCGCTCGATCTCAAGATCGCTCTCGCGCGGGAGCGCCCGCGTGCTGAAATTCAGGGCCTCCTCGACCCGTTCCTGGAGAGCACAGCGTTCCGCGACTCCACAGCGCCCCGCGAGGCTCTGCTGCGAGTCAATCAGCTCCCGGATGTGCTCGAGCCCGCCGCTCAGGGACTCGACTTCCGAGACGATGCCGGCCTGAACGGACTCCAGGTTCCTCGCCAGGGCCTCGACGAAAGGGCGCAGGTGAACGCCCTGCGGATCCTCGGCCACGAATGCCGCCAGGTCGTCGGCGTGCCGGCCGAGGACGGTCGCCAGCTCGGTCAACTCCTCGGCGCCGAGCGCCTGAGCCTTCTCGCCCAGGACCGCGGTCGAGACGCTGGCGCTGTTCAGCACATTCCCGACGTTGTGGAGCACGCCCGTGGCAATCTCCGACATCCCGGCAGCCCGCGCGGTCTGCAGCATGGCCGAGCGTGACGTGGCGAGGCGCTCGGTCATGCGATCGAACTCCCGGCCCAGGACACCCAGCTCGTCACCGCGCTCCAGATCGAGCCTGGCTTGCAGGTCGTCGCCCGCACCCACGGCGACGGCGTGCTGGGTCAGGCGCGTGATTGGATCGAGGATCGTGCGCTGGAGGACCTTGTTGAGGACCAAGAGCAGGATCAAGCACGCCGCGAGGGTCGACTGCAGGGCGTAGCGGACCGTCGCGCGCCCCATGCTCGAGATGTCTCGTTGCACATGAGCGCGGACCAGCATGGAGGGCTGATCGCGGATGTCCGCGAGTTCGGTGTAGACGTGTAACTCATCGTCCGTCCACTCGCGGATGACGGGATCGACCGACGCCGTGACGTCATCGAGGACATCGCGCTCGATCGCGGGCAACTCCTGCCCATCGAGCTGCCAGCGCGTGAAGGACACGCCGGTCTGGCGCGCGATCTGGCCCATCACATCGCTGGCGAGGAAGCGGCCCAGGATCAGCGTACCGAGGGGGAGTCCGTCCTCGCCGCCATCCAGCACCGGGCGAGCCGCGGCGAGCATCGGACCGCGCTCGGTCAGCATGATCCCGTCCACGGCCCCGCCAGCTCCCTGACGGTCTCCGACGAGCAGGGGATGGGTGAGGGAGAACTCCTGGCGCGGGAACTCCCGCAAGGTGACAGCGGTGCCCGCCTCTGGGTCGCGGACGGCCCCCCAGATCACACGCCCGTCAAGAGCACAGAAATAGAGCAGATCGACGCGCTCGATGCGGAGGGTCTCCTCGCTCAGGTTCACCTCGGGGTAGGCCTCGTTGACACCGGCGACGAACGCGCGCGTATCGTCACGCGTGGCCTTCATCAAGCACAGGCGATCGAGCTGGGCTACCTGGTCCTCGATGGCAGCGGTGACGCGCTCCATGTCGCCCATCGCCTCGGCGCGCTCCAGTCGCACGAAGCGCTCGGAGAGGATGGTGCGCTGGACGATGTGGTCCGAGGCTGCGTAGAACGCAACCACCAAACAGAGGGTGATGACGATCTTGGCCCGCAGATCCATCGTGACGGGAGACGCACCAGGAACGTGCCGGAGAGGTGTGGGAGAGGTCGTCATGGCGGCCACGATTGGGGCGCCCAGACTCACGCGGCGTTTCAGGCAGCGTCGGGTCTGGAGTCCGAGCCCTCGCAGGTCCTGGTAGGGGCAGCCACGCCTCTTTTCGACTCGAGTGCTTCCCGTGCTGCGTTGAGGAGATCGCACAGCTCAACCAGCTGATCTCCCTTGCGCAGGCGACAGCGGCCGGGATCGGCGCCGGAGATGATCTCCTTCAGGAACATCTCCATGCGGTAGACCGGACCGGCGATGCGGAAGGTGGTCAGGATTCCGACGGCGAAGATCATCGGCAGGCAGAGGACGAGCGACGAGAGGAAGAGCCCGACCAGGATGCCGGTCATCTCCCCCCAGACGATGGCGCCGTCGTTGGGCAGGGTGGAAGCCATCTTGCCCACGGCGTTCAGGAAGAGGAGGAACTGGGTCAGCAGCGAAAGGGCTGCCAGCCCCACAAAGGTGAGCGTGAGGCGGGTCTGCAGGGAGACCTTGATCAGCTTGATACGGCGCTTGTGCCTGGTCATGGGGCTCGAGTGGTGCGGCAGCCTGGAGCGGGTCCTCAATCCTCGTCGGCGGTGGGGACGGAGGCCCTTGAGACAATCGCCCGTGAACGCGGGGCGCTGGAGACGGCGCGCCGCCAGGCGCCCGAATCGGGCGGCAGGGTGCGCCCCGTGATGCCCGTCAGGGCGCGCTGCGCGCTGGCCTCGACGCCCGGGTCGGTGTGATCGAGGAGGTCGATCAAGGCCTCGATGGCGCACGGGGATCCGAGGCCTTGCAGGGTGCTGCAGGCCACCTGCAGAACGGCTCCCTCCCTGCGCCCCAGGGAAGCCACGACCGCCGTCGCCAGCTCATCTCGATACAAGCGCCGACCGGCGATCTTCGCGAGGGCGGCGATGACCTGTACGTCCGTACCGCGCTCGAGGGTCCCGAGCAAGTCGGGCGCCTCACTGCGCCACCAGCGCGATTCAGCCACCAGCCACACGCGCCAGCGTTCGGCATCGGTACCGAAGGCCTTGCGGGTGATGCGCTCGAGCGCCCAGCCCGCGCACTCGCGCACACCACGACTCTCGTCCGCGAGGAGCTCGACGAGCATCGAGACGGACTCGTGGTCCTCCATGCGGCCGAGGCAGTTGACTGCTGCGCGCCGAATGGCGGAGTTCGGATCGTCGAGGCCGGTGCGCACGCGATGGAGCAGGCTCCACTCGAAGGGCCCGCGAACGATGGAAGTGACGGAGACGATCTCGCTCAGGATGGTCACCTGCTGGTCGGGGTAGCGACCCAGCAAGTCTCCGAGCAGTTCAAGGCCGCGCACATCGGCACGGGTCGCCCCCAGGGCTCGGATCAAGCGTTCCCTCACGAGAGGATGGGCCTCCCCGAGAGCAGAGCGCACGCGACCGAGGGCGCGCTCGTCGCGCGCGAGGATGGCGCCCAGAGCGTCCTCGACCGCCCGCCCCAGATCGCGGTGATAGCGCGTGTCCAGGGCTGCCGGGCAAGCCAGTCGGACGGCGGTCGCCAAGTGCGCCGCCCTGCCGCGCTCGCGGAGCAGAGCGAGCGCGACGAGGCGTTCGCGCCGCTCGGCGTCCCCGGTGACCTCGTCGGTCGCGCGCCGCGCCGCGATCTCGGCCGGGATGCGCTCGAGGGCCTGGTCCACCGCTTCGCGCACGGGGCCCGAGAGGGACTCCGGGGCCGAGAGGACGCCCAGGAAGGGACCGATCGCCAGAGGCCCGAGATCGATCAACCCGCGCGTCAGAGTCCCGTCCACCTCGCCCTCGCTCGCCCCGAGCTCGTCGAGGAGGGCCTGGACATCGCCCGCGGGCGCGGCGCGCCCCTCCACCAGGGCCCAGCCCAGCGAGGGGAGGGCGCCCATGGCGAGCAGCAAGGCGCCGGCCATGGGCTTCCACGCCGGGCCGAATCGCGAAGGATGATCGGTGGGGAGGTGCATCGGTGTGGGTCGGGGGAGCGGCCGCGCGCCTGGCGCGGTTCAGTCATCCCCGTGCTGGTGTGCTGGGTCGGTCGCGTGCTTGGAGTGCTTGGGGTGATGGGCGTGGGTCTGTGAGGGCTTCGCCTTGTGGGGCTTGTGCTTCTTGGTCGGCTTCCCGTGGTGACCGCCGTTGTGCGGCTTGTGCGGCTTCCCGTGGTGACCGCCGTTGTGCGGCTTGTGCGGCTTGCCTGGTTTCCCATGGTTACCGCTCTCATGCGGCTTGCCGCTCCCGGCCGCTCCGCCGTGCTTGCCGCCGGCGTGCCCCTGCCCGCCATGACCGCTGCCGGTGGCTGGCGCCCCCCCATCGTCCTCGTCGAACGCGTCGTCCGCGCTCCACTGGGTGGAGATCGCCTGCCCCACTTCCGACCAGTCAAACTCAGCCGCCGGTCCCTCGTAGGAGCTCAACGCACCGGCCGTGTCGAAGAACTCGATGCTGACGAAGTCTTCGAGGTGAGCCATGTGTGATACGGGAGATACGACGCCCTGGATCTTGAGCAGGGCGTGCGGGTCGAGGCGCAGGTTCACCAGCGGCGTGTCGGGCAGCGCCACGATGCGCCAGCAGACGAGCTGGGGCAGTCCGCTGATCCCGGCGCTCTTTTCCGCCAGGGCAACATCGACGCTGACCCTCGCCCCGGCCTCTAGTACGACCCGATCGGCCGCGATGGAGCCGAAGAGGCGCAGGCCGGAGGGGATCGAGAGGGTTCCCTCGGGCGCGTAGATCGACCCGTGGAACACGCCCTGGGCGCGGATCCGGACGGGCTCGTCGAGGGTGCCATCGCCGTCTATATCCACAGGCTCTGCGGCGCTGATGAACAGGGCGGCGCGAGTCGGGTCCATTCCGCGGCTGGAGAGCTGCGAGCCCTGCTCCAGGACGCAGTAGGTCGTGCAGTAGACGCACACGGGCCCGGCGCTGGTGTCGAAGAGCAGCTCCGCCCCCGGAGCCAGCTCGAGAGCGCCCAGGACCAGGGTCAGCGGGCCCACGAGCTCGACCGTCGAGCCGCTCGCCACGCGCAGGGCGTCGTAGCGGACCTCGCACGCGGTCAGTACGAGGGGTGTCAAGCCTGAGTGCACGAGCTCGCCCTCGGACTCCAGGGCGGGCACACCGATCGGCGGCACGGCGACCGCGCTCTGGGCCGGAGCCGTGGAACCGGTCACCGACGCACCGCCGCTCATGAGCACTGCACCCTCCGGCCCTGGGCGAAGGTCGCCGAAGACGGCCGTCTCATCGACGCCTTGCTTCAGGAACCCACCGCCCTCGAGGACGATGTCCCCGTTCGAGCGGAGCCGGGCACCGGCGCCCGTCGTGGCCGCTCCCAGGGCGCCAACCACCTGGGATTCGAACGGCCCCTGATCGGAGTCGAAACCGTCGACCTGAACGCCCACCTCGATCACCAGCTCACTGTCCGCAAAGACGCCCAGGGAGGCGAGGGGTGTCGTCCGAGGCCGGATCACCGCCGAGAGCGAGAAGCGCCCTGTCCCGCACAGACCAGTGCTGAAGAGCGCCACGTCGCCGCCGGCGAGCTCCTCGGCATCGACCCAGTACAGGCCCCTTCCGAAGGAAGCCGGAACGGCCTCCGAGCCGACATTGCCGCTCTTTCCCTGCGAGACCGCCAGGAAGGCCTCGCTCAAGCCGGCCTCGGCCACGTAGAAGGCGCGCCGCTTGTCGATCGCCTGCACCTGCTTCTTGGTGACGGCCGAATGGAGCTGGACCATCACGACTCCTAGCCCCGAGATCACGACCACGATCATCAGCGACGCCATCAGCGCGCTCCCGATCCGATCCCGTTCCGCCTTCGCTCTCACTCTGATTCTCATCGCACTCTCTTCATTCTTGTCGCTGTTCCCGGCAAGTCCGCCCGTCAGTTCCTGCAAGTCACGCGTGACTCGATCATGCGCGTGTAGACCCTCGACTTGGAGTCCTCGCGCTGGAGGGTGAGTCGAATGGAGACCTGCCTCCCCTCCATGTCGAACGAGAGCCCGCTCTCGTCCACCAGTCCGTTGTCGTTGTCGTCCGCCGCGTTCGGCAGCTCGTCCTGCATGTACTCCGGAACATGGCGGGTCCAGACGACCTTGCGCTCCTCCGCGGTCTGCGGATTCTGCAGCCAGGTCACCTGCCCCAGGCCGAGCTCCAGCTCGATGCGCTCGGGATTATCGAAGATCATCTGACCATCCTCGACGCCCAGACTCCGCTCGTAGTCGATGGCGGAGGCGAACAACGGCGGTGCCGGGGCCAGATCGGCGTGTTCGGAGGACATGACCGCCATCTCGATGCGATCCATTGTCTGTTCCGCCTGCTCCTCGAGGACTCCCATGAAGGCGCCCGTGCGGTAGGCCTCCTGGCTGGTCCGCGACACCATCGTCACGTTCGCCAGCACCAGGCCGAAGATGGCAGTCGCGATCAGGATCTCCAGCAGGGTGAATCCCGCCCTTCCGGTGCGGATACACCTTCCCTGGCGAGACTCGAGCGAAGGGGTCCTCGGCGTCCTCATCGGCTACAGCTTCGAGAGGTCCGCAAACATGGTCGTGAGTTCGAAGGTGCGCGCACCGCCGCGGCCGGTCCATTGCAGGCGGACGCTGACGGGCAGGACGATGTAGTCCTGGGCGTGGTCCTCGCCGTCGATCAGAGCGTCCCCGTTCAGATCCCTGGGGAGACCGAGTTCGGCCACGACGACGTTCTCAAGCAAGATGGCTCCCTCGGCAGGCAGGATCACCTCACCGACGAATCCGTCGGCGTCGCCCGCCTGCGGGGTCAGCATGGGTACGTCGATCCCGGGGCCCGGCGCAGTGCCCGACCCTTCAGGGTCATCGGACGGGTCGGCGTTGTAGCGGGCGAAGATCTCGGCGAACTCGACGTTGTGCATGTCTTCCAGCACGTTCTTCGCCACCTCGACCGCGATCGCCTTCTCGCGCTTGGCTGCCGTGTGGACCGCCGTCGATGAGATGGTGCGGGAGAGCAAGGACACACACAGGGTCATGATCGCGACGGCGATCATCACCTCGGCCATCGTCATTCCCCTGCGGCCTCGGCCGCGGGAGCGCTGGTTCGCGGGTTTGGGTGCGGTTTGCATCTCAGGCATCGGGACGATTCGGTCGCGTGCGCCGCGGCGGAGGTGCCGGGAGCACATGACGGTTCTTTCGGCCGGAGCGGGGGGCTGCACCTGAATCGGATGGGCGGAAAATCCTTCCATGGCGCCTCATCGAGCGAGGAAGCGCCTCCCCCCCCCCGTCGGGACCACTCCCCACGCACCGGCGCCACACCAGAGGGCCGGTTGTCGGCCGGCGCGTGCTGGTGCAATATCCGGGCGCCATGAGCTCTCCCGTCCTGGTCGAAGTCTGCGTCGATTCCCTCTCCGGGGCGCTCTGCGCCGTCGAGGGGGGCGCCGGACGGCTCGAGCTGTGCGCCGGACTCGTCGAGGGCGGTACGACCCCGAGCCTGGGGATGATCGAGGCGGTACGAAGCGCCACGGAGGTGGAGATCGTGGTGCTCCTGCGCCCCCGCGCGGGGGACTTCCTCTACAGCGACGACGAGCTGGAGCTCATGCTGCGTGACATCGAACACGCCCGCGCGGCGGGCGCCGATGGGATCGCCCTCGGAGTCCTGCATCCCGACGGCCGCATCGACCGTGACCGGACGCGCACGCTGGTCGAAGCCGCCGCTCCCTTGCCGGCCACCTTCCATCGCGCCTTTGACCTCACGCGCGATGCAGGCGAGGCCCTCGAGAGTGTCCTCGCCAGCGGCTGTCGGCGCCTGCTCACCTCCGGCCAGGCTCCTTCCGCCGTCGAGGGGATCGCCTGCTTGCGGGCTCTGGTCGAAACCGCCGGCGACAAGCTGTCCGTCATGCCTGGCGGGGGCCTGCGTCCCGACAACGCCGCACGAGTCGCCCGCGAATCAGGCGCGCATGAACTCCACTTCTCCGCCGGAGCGCTGATGGAGAGCGCCATGGAGTACCGCCGCGAGGGGCTTCAACTGGGAGGATCGAACCGCACCGGTGAGTACGGGCGTCGAGTGGCCAGCGCCGAGCTCGTGCGCGGGGTGGTCGATTCCCTGGCCGGGCTCGACGGCGCCTGAACGATCGCGCCCCCCTGCGGGCCAGACGATCAGAGATCGCGATCAGCGAGGCCCGGGTGGGTGATGGGAATCCGCGTTGCGCGAAAGAGGCCCTTGATGTCCATGCCGGGCCCGGGCCCGCGCCCGCCATCCCTGGGCGGCCCGCGGCGGCCGCGACCGTCGGGAGGAGGACCGCGGCGACCGTCGGGAGGCCCGCCGCGTCCCCCGGGGGGTCCTCCGCGACCGTCGGGGGGCCCGCCGCGTCCACCCAGGTTCACCTCGCCGCCAAAGGGATTGAGGTACTCCCAGACGATCTCCCCCGCCGCCGTGACCTCGAACACCCGTCCTTGAGCCCCCGAGCAGATCAGGGTGTTCTCGTTCGCGAGGCGCTGAGCGCCGGAGATGAAGCCCGAGAAGAAGCTCTCCCGATCCTCGGCCTGGTAGGTCCAGGTCAGCTCCGCGGGACCGAAAGCCCGGCCCTCCTCGCGCAGGAAGCCGCGCTCGGAGTCGAAGGGCAGCTCGACCTCGTCCACCGAAGAGAAATTGCCGTCTGGCCGCCCCTCGCCGTTGTTGAACACCGTCAGGCGGGGCGGATCTGCGCCCGGGATCCAGCGCGCGTCATGCTGGGCGAAGAGGACGCGTCGAGATCCTTCCCCCATCCCGTAATTCCGCGGATTGCCCCAGCGATAGAGCAGGTCGCCTCCCTTGCCGCGGCGGCCACCCTCCCTACCGGCCGCCTCCTCGCTGGTGGTCGAATGGTCGATGACCCAGACCTCGCTCAGAGTGCGCAAGCTGAGGACGATCAGATCGAGCTCGGCGTTGTAGTCGATGCCGTTGGTGTGGAGCCAGTCCTGGCGGGGGCCACGCCGGCCGCGGCGCTGAGGAGGACCCCCACCACCGGCGACACGCCCGTCGTCTGCGTCCTCGTCCTCGTCCTCGTCTCCGATGTAGCCCAGCTTGCGCATCTGCTCTTCCAGCTCCGCCTGGCGCTTGCGCTGTGCCTCGCTCTGGGGCGGCGCGGAGCGATGATCGATGTTCACATCGATGCGCTCGGGGTGGACGGTGACATCGCCGTAGTTCTCCTTGGCCGGGTCGCGGTCCTGGATCAGGTGGTCCCAGGCGTGCCACTCCCAGACGATCTTCCCACCATCCGGGCGGACCGGTTCGATCTCGATCAGGCAGTCGGGCCAGATCCCTCCCTCCTGCACCTGTGCCGGGTCGCGTCCCGCGGCGATCGCCTCCTCGCGCGACCTCCTCTCCCAGGAGATCAGCAGCACATTCCCGCCCGGCAGCGGCTCGATGTCGTGGTGCTGCAGGTGGTCCTCGTCGGACCACAGGAAGTCCCACAGAACCTCACCGTCCCACGCGAACTCCTGGATGCGTCCGCCCTCGCCTCCGCCGCTGAAGAGGGGGTTGCCCTCGCGAGCCGTGCGCAGGAGGTTGCCCTCGTCCAGCAGGTAGACCGACTGGCCGGGAGGATGGTCGCTCTCCCAGCGGTGGACGACCTCGCCGTCCATGCCCACCAGGTAGGTGGTCGTCGAGCGGATCGGAGTGAAAAGGGTGAATCCCTCCTGAGCGCCCTCCTCATTGCTGACGAGTCCGCGCTCCACCTCGGGTCCCTCATCACCGCGCGTGGGTCCGGCCTGGGACGCTGCGCTGGCCGAGGAAGTGAGAGCGGTGCAGAGAACGAAAGAAAGAAACGAGAATGCGCGACGATACGGAGCCTGGGCCTGGGTCATGCGGGCCCCCAACCGTTGGTCCTCGCACAGGTTTCGTGGCGTCGATGTGCCGCGCAGGGCTTGCTTCATGGCCGTAGCTTGCCCGCGAGCGCCCCTGGGCGCCTCCCCGCTCGTCCTCCTTTTCCCACACACGCCCCCCGCACGTACTTCTGGGGGGTCCCGATGGTGGATGGAATATGGCGGCCCTTCGCGCGTACTGGCGGTGAACTCGCCTAGCCGTGGAAAAAAACGCCGCGCGACTCAGTTCGGATTTCCGTGGTAAGTCGTTTTCTGCAGACGGAGCGGGGGCCCAGGGATCGAATCGAGAAGGAGGAATTGTATGCAATGTTTCAGATCGGGAACCGCCCTTGCACTCACCCTATGCGCGCTCTCATCGGGCGCGCTGGGATCCCCGCGCCAGATGGACCACGGCGCCGTCGCTCAGGGTCTCATCGCCCGCGACGGCCACACGGCCGAGGAACCCGGGTCGGCCGATCCCCTGGCATACATCCGCGCGCGCTCCCTGACCGCATCCCTGGGGGCCTTCCAGATTTCGATCTCCAGGACAGCCCTCGATGACCAGCAAGCCGCCAGGGACTACCGCGACGCCTGCGTCAGCCTGCTGGATGTGCAGGAACGATGGCTCGAATGGACCGGTTCGGACGAGAAGAGCGACTCGACCCTCGCCGACCTTGAGAGCCTGCGCTCGTGGGTCTCGAAGTGGAACCTGCGCAAACTGCGCAGGGCCGCGAAGGAGGGGCACGCGCAGGCCGCGGCCCTGATGGGCGTGCGCGAGGAGGTCGCGAGCGCCGCCCGCCGCCTCGAGGCGCGGGCGCGCGAATCCCGGGGCCATCCCGTAAAGCTCGTCCTCGCTCCCTCCCGTGATGAGTTCGTGGGCTTGTGCTGCCTGGCCGGCCTGATGCGCCCCTCGCTCCGATCCTTCCTGTGGGTCGATGGCATCGAGAAGTGGACCTGGTTCTTCGTGGACGATGTGCGCTTCATCGCCTTCGAATACGCCAGGAGCGATGCTTCGGGCGCCGACTTCTCCCGCGGCAACAGGATCGACGATCGCAACCCCTCCGGACTGCAGCAGCACATCTCACAGCTCGCTCTGAACGAGATGCTGCGGGCCAGGTACGGCGACGAGGTGCCCGCCGCCTTCGTGAGCGGGATCGCGATGAATCTCGTCATCGATCTCTTCGGCGAGGTGGACACACGCATCGATGGAGACCTACGGGGCCGGATGACCCAGGCGCGCGAGGTGTTCATCCCCGGCGGCAACCCTACGGGCGGGGTGCTGCCCAAGATGAGCGCGGAGAGCCGCTGGCGCGTCAACCAGGGCAAGTTCCACTTCGTGCGGATCCTGCGCCAGGCCCAGAAGGCCGGTGGGAAGAGGAAGCGCGGCATGGACCGGATGTGCACCTTCCTGTTGCAGAACGACAGCGGAAAGCTCGAGTACGCCATGCGAGCCCCGATACTCGGCCAGTCGGCGGTGCAGACGGTCACGCCGCCCTCCTGGGTCGAAGCCGACCGCCTGGAGTTCATTCGCGCCTACAAGAGCGCGTTCCTGCACTGGCTGCGGGAACACGGCACACCGGATGCCGACGATGCGCCGGAAGCCTTCGAGCGCCTGCTCGCCGCGCTCGAGGGCGCGGGGGTCGGTGACGAGTTCGGCACGACGGTTGAGTCGATCTACGGCGTCCCCCTCAGCCAACCGGAGCTCGGCGAGGGCTGCCTCGAAGGTCGTTTCCTCCAGTGGCTCTCCAGGCAGCGCAGTTAGTTTCGGGCACTTCCCTCACGTCTCATCGCGCGACCGACCGATGAGGCCCGCATGCGGGGCCAGGCACCGGACGCGCCCCTCGATAGCAAAGGGGCGGGAAATTCCTCGCCCACCGAGGGGAATGGCGGAGCGTGGCCCGCAGGACCTCAAGAGGAGAAAGGGAGACCGAGGATGATCGCACTGATACTGATGGCGGGGGTCACGATGGCCGTGCAGGGGGAATCTGCGATCCCGGCCTCCGCGCCTCGCGGCAACCTCTCCTACGAGGAGATCGCCCGTCGCTTCCTCGTCGATCACGGCCTGGCGGGAGCACGGCGTGAGGACGTCAGCCTGCCGGAGATCCTCCGCACCGATTTCATCCGCGCCGACGTCGGCCTCTTCGAACTCCGGATGCCCGCGCTGGATCTCGAGCGTAGGGAGAGCGCGGGCGCGTTCCGTGACATCTGCGAATCCCTCTTCTCAGCCCAACGGCTCTGGCTGGAGTGGATCGATCCGACCGGCACGGAAACCGCGCAGATAGAGAAGGACCTCGACACACTGGAGCGCTGGGCCGGAAGGTGGAAGGTCTCCGCCTTTGCCGAACCCGACGGGCGCGGGGTGTACGACATCCACGACGCTTCCGACAAGGTGCGGGCGGCCCAACAGCGGGTGCGCGCAGGGCTCCTGGCTGGTGACGGCCTCGGCGGGACGCTCAGCGGCTCCAAGCCCATCTCCCTGGTGCTCATGCCCACACGCTCCCAGTTTGTCGAGTTCCTGAACTTCGTCGGCTGGCTGCGACCTGAGCTCGCCTCGCACTATTGGGTCGCGGGCACGGACCGCTGGATGCACTTCTTCCTGGACGAGATGCTCGTGTACGCCCTCGAGTTCAAGGCGTCGGGGAACGTCGGAAACGACTACACGCGGGGCGAGAGTATGAACGCACGCAATCCACGCGGGATGGTGGAGCAGATCACCCACCTCGCCCTCGGGGCCTTGCTCGACCGGCAGTACGACGGAGCGCTCCCATCCGCCTTCGCCTCGGGACTCTCCATGAACCTGGTCATCGACCAGTTCGGGGAAGTCGACACGCGCATTGACGGCGACCTGAGCGGAAATCAGACCGAGCGACGCGAGGTCTTCGTGCCGGGGGGAAGATCGGAAGGCGGGCGCCTGCCTCGCCATGACGCCGACAGCCGCTGGCGCGTCGATCAGGGCAAGCACCACTTTCGCCGGGTACTCCGAGCGGCCCAGAAGGCCGGAGCGAGTGAACGCAGGCGGTCGGGCAACAGGTTCGCGCACTTCCTGCTCGAGTCGCGCTCGGGGCACGCCACCCACGTGGTGACGGCGCCCGTGCTCGGCTCCCACGCCGCCGACCGCATCGGCCCTCCGAGCCGACTTGAGGGTGACTACCTGGAGTTCCTGCGCAGCTACAAGAGCGCGTTTCTGTACTGGCTGAGGGAAGACGGCTCTGGCTCCAGGCGAGATTCGAACGCGGCCTTCGCGGGGCTCCTCCGGGCGATGGCCGACACCTCGAACGAGAGAGACTTCGAGGCCACGGTCGAGGAGATCTACGGCAGCGCCCTCAGCAACTCCGACGCGGACGAGGACTGCCTGGAGGGTCGATTCCTGAAGTGGCTTTCCCGGCGCTGAGACGAGCTCCGCACGGGGTACGGTACGGCCATGCTGAACCACACCCTGCTCGCCGCATGTATCGCATTCGCGTCTCTGCCCACGGCCCAGCCGCTCGGTGATCGAATCACGGGCCGGCCGTTCGCCACGCGCTCCGAGGTGATCGCACGGCACGGGATGGCCGCGACCAGCCAACCCCTTGCGACCCAGGCAGCGGTCGAGATCCTGCGCAGCGGGGGGAGTGCGGTGGATGCTGCGATCGCCGCCAACGCCGTGCTGGCCCTCGTCGAGCCGACCGGTTGCGGGCTGGGCGGCGACCTGTTCGCCATCGTCTGGGACGCCGGCGGCGAGCGACTGCACGGACTGAACGGGAGCGGCCGATCTCCTCGATCACTCGGCATCGAGCACTTTCGTAACCTCGGGCTCGAGCGCATCCCCAGCCACGGTCCCCTCCCGGTCTCGGTTCCCGGCGTCGTCGACGGGTGGTTCGAGTTGCACGGGCGCTTCGGGAGGCTCCCGATGAAAGAGGTGCTGGCCCCGGCGATCCGCCTGGCGCGCGAGGGGTTCGGCGTGAGCGAGTTGATCGCGCACTACTGGGGCATCAGCGTGCCGATCCTCTCACGCTGGCCCGGATTCGCGGAGCAGTTCACGATCGACGGCCGGGCGCCCGCCAAGGGCGAGATCTTCTCGAACCCTAACCTGGCCGACACCCTCGAGCTGCTCGCAGAGGAAGGCCGGGACGCCTTCTACCGTGGAGACATCGCGCGCAAGATCGACGCCTACATGAAACGGGTCGGTGGATTCCTCTCCTTCGAAGACCTCGCCCGCCACCGCTCCGAGTGGGTGGAGCCGGTCTCCGTCTCGTACCGGGGCGTGGAGTTGTGGGAGCTGCCGCCCAACGGCCAGGGCATCGCCGCCCTGCAGATCCTGAACATCCTCGAAGGGTTCGATCTCGCGGGCGCGGGGTTCGGGAGCGTCGAGCACATCCACACCTTCACCGAGGCCAAGAAGCTCGCCTTCGAGGACCGCGCACGCTGGTACGCCGATCCCGAGTTCACCAAGTTGCCCGTCGAGGAGCTGATCTCCAAGGAGTACGCCGCCCGGCGCCGCGCCCTGATTGACGCCGATCGGGCGGCCCCGAGCTACCCGGGCTTCAAGGCCCTCGCGGAGGGCGACACGATCTACCTCTGCACGGCGGACGAGACCGGCAACATGGTCTCCCTGATCCAGAGCAACTACCGCGGGATGGGCTCGGGGATGGCCCCGCCCGGCCTGGGTTTCGTGCTCCAAGATCGCGGAGAGCTGTTCGATCTGACCCCGGGACGGCCCAACACCTATGCGCCCGGCAAGCGCCCCTTCCACACGATCATCCCCGCCTTCCTGACCCGGGACGGCAAGCCCTGGGTGGCCTTCGGCGTGATGGGCGGCGCCACCCAACCCCAGGGTCACGCGCAGATCGTCCTCAACCTGGTGGACTTCGGCATGAACCTGCAGGAGGCCGGTGACGCGCCGCGCATCCTCCATTCGGGTTCATCCCAGCCGACGGGTGAGCGCATGCGCGACGGCGGCACCCTGACCCTCGAGACGGGCTTCGACTACGAGGTCATCCGAGCCCTGGTGACCAGGCGCCATCGGGTGGGCTGGAACGTAGGCAGCTACGGCGGTTACCAAGCCATCCTTCGCGACCCCGCGACGGGGATCTACTTCGGCGCCTCCGAATCGCGCAAGGACGGTCAGGCCGCAGGCTGGTGACCGACGACGACGAGGCGCCCTGGGATCCGGGGCCGGTCAGTCCTTGCGGACGCCGGTCTCCAGAGCCCACTGCTTCCACAGCACCGCCAGTCGCTCGACCGTTGCCGGATGCTCTTCGGCCAGGTCGTGCATCTCCGTGCGGTCCACGGCGAGGTCGTAGAGCTCCCAGCGCTTCAGCCTGCGCTCCCAGACGAGCTTCGAGTCGCCCGCGCGGACCGCGCGATTGCCTGCCCACTCCCAGAAGAGCGGAGCGCGATCCTCGCTCTGCTCGCCTCGCAGCACGCCCGCCAGGCTGCGACCCTCGACGGCCAGAAGTTCCACCTCGCCGCGCCGCGCGGGGTGCTCCGCGCCCGCCAGCTCCGCCAGGGTTGGCAGCAGGTCGATGACATGGCCCACCTGGTCCGTCATGGTCCCGGCCTCGATCCCCGCCGGCCAGCGCGCCACGAGGGGAGTCGCGATGCCGCCTTCATGGGCCCAGGTCTTGTAGCGGCGAAACGGTGTATTCTGCGCGAAGGCCCAGCCCGGCCCGCAGGTGGTGTAGTACTCCTTTGGCCCCGGGATGCGCCCGGGATCTTCTCCGCCCGGGATCTCCGCGCAGCCCCCGTTGTCCGAGAGGAAGATCACCAGGGTGTCGTCGTCGACGCCCTCCTCCTCCAGCGCGTCGAGGATGCGGCCGATGCCCTGGTCCATGCGATCGACCATCGCCGCGTAGACCTCCATGCGGTCAGCCTGCCACCCCTTGTCGGGCGCGTCGGCCCACGGCCGGACTCCCGGCTCCAGGGGCGGCAGGTCCCAGCGCGGGTCGACGAGACCCATCTCGACCTGGCGCCCGTGACGCTCACGGCGCAGGGCTTCCCAACCCGCGTCGTAGCGGCCCTCGTAGGTCGCGATGTCCTCAGGGCGCGCGTGAAGAGGGTAGTGCGGAGCCGTGTAGCACACATGCACGAAGAAGGGAGCCTCTGTCTGCGCGAAGGCCCGGATCGTCTCGACGGCGTGCTCGGTGAAATCGTCGGTCGTGTAGAAGTCATCGGGAAATTCGACGACGCGCCGCTCGCCGTGGACGAACACGCGCTCGCGCCCTCCCTTGAACTCGGGGTCGGGCTGCGCCGGATCGAAGTAGTTGCAGCAACCATCGAGCAGCCCGTGGAAGACGTCGAACCCGCGGTCGATGGGACGGCGTGGCGCTCTCGAACCCAGATGCCACTTCCCGCTCAGCGCCGTCGAGTAACCGGCCCTTCCGAGGACTTCGCCCACCGTCGCCATGTTCTCCTTCAGGAGTGCTCCGCGACGCCGCGGGTACAGCCCCGTCACCAGTGAGGCGCGGGTCGTCGTGCACTTGGCGTTGTTGTAGAAGCGAGTGAACCGCAGTCCCTCCGCAGCGATCCTGTCGATGCTGGGCGTGCGGATCTCGCCGCCGAAGCAGCCGATGTCCGACCAACCCATGTCGTCGCAGAGGATCAGGACGATGTTCGGGCGCGGCGCCTGTACATCCTGCCCGCTCGGCGCCGCGGATGCGGGAGCGTGGAGAATGAGCGCCGCGAATATCGCGGTCAAGGTGGCGATCGGGAGCCGATTCATGGTGGAGCGGCTGAGTGTACTCCGAGCCTGGCGTGTGTGCATGGACGGGTTACGCGCCTTGCCGCGGGGCTATCGGGTTGTTCTGATCCTCGCGCATGAATACCGCTCGCCGCCGCCGACGCCTCCGAGGGGCGCTGCTCTCCCTCGGCGTGCTGCTGGTCTGCTTCCTCCTCGCCGAGGTCGGGGCCCGTTCAATCTACAGCGCACCGTGGTACGAGCAGCTCGCTGAGGAGCAAGCCGAGCACCGCGAACTCTCCTACGAACGCAACCACCACAACCTGCGCGGCCCCGCTCACGACCACGCCAAGCCCGCCGGTGTGCAGCGCGTCCTGTTCCTCGGTGATTCCTTCACCTTCGGCATGGGCGTCCCGCGCGACGAGGACACCTTCGTGCGGATCTTGGAGCGCGATCTCACCGACCAACTGTCCTCCGCGGGGGTCGAGCGCGTCGAGGCATTCAACGGCGCGATCATCGGCAGCCTGACGGACATGTGGGTCCAGGTCTGGGACGAGATGAAGGCCCGCTTCGACCCCGATCTGGTCGTGATCGTTTTCTTCCTGCGGGACGGAACGCTCTCGGGATCGATCCCGGAGTTCTTCGAGGAGATCCGTGACGAAGTCGCCAAGCGAAATCGCGATTCGCGGCCATACCGCGCCTCGTATCTCTACCGCTTCTACCGTGACTCGCGAGACCGTGCCCTCATCCGCGAGCACCACACAGCCCGCTTCGTCGATGCCTACCTGGGGACCCCGGAGCAGACCGTCGAGTGGAGCCGGGCCCAGGAGCGCCTGCTCCTCATCCGCGACGACGCACGGTCGCGCTCCGTTCGCACGGCTTTCGTCGTCTTTCCGGTCCTCGCCGGTCTCGACGAGGACTATCACTTCGAGCCCATCTGCTCCCTGCTCGAGGAGTTCGCCACCGAGGCAGGCATGCCCGTGCATTCCTTGCTGGAGGCGTTCCGCGGCAAGCGCGGGCCTGACTTGTGGGTCTCCCCCCACGACCAGCACGCCAACGAGAGTGCGCACGCTATTGCCGCGGAGTCTTTACTGGGTTTCCTCGCTGACCTGCTCGACCCGCGCTAGGCAAGTTGGCCGCGATCGCAGCCACCTTGTCTAGTCACACAGGACCAGCTCGGGATCGACGACCTCGTCGCGTTCCAGGGTCCGGATAGCGCTGCGGTAGTCTGGCCAGAGGGATGCGCCGGCCCATTCTCCGGCCGGAGAGAGGGCGATCATCCCCACCTGATCATCCGGGGTCAGGTCGTGCTCGTCACGGATTCGCGCGAGGGCCCCGGCGAGCGCCTCGAGGGGGCTCGCGCCCGCTCGCATGCGCTCGACAGCGTCAAAGGAGCTGCACAACCCCATCACAAGCTCACCCTTCCCTGTCGCGGCCGCGGCGCCGTGGACGGGATGGACATAGAGGCCGTGGCCGATGATGGGCGAGTCGCCCACGCGCCCGGGGAGCTTCCAAGCCATGCCGCTGGTGGAACAGCCTCCGCTCAGGCGCCCGGCGGTGTCGAGGGCGAGGACGGCCACAGTGTCGTGGGAGCGGGAGGCGTCTCCGGTCTGGTCGGGATTCCCCTCGGGCCGAGCGCTACCGTCGGGAGTGCGGAGCGGTCCTCCCAGGGTGGAGGGGGCGGTAGGTGGAAAGGGACCTGGGGAACCGGAGCGGCGCTCAGCCCAGCACTCGCGCGCCCTATCCGACAGCACCGCACCCCCATCGAAACCCTCCGCCTCGGCGAAGGCGTCCGCGCCGGCTCCCGCCAGCATCACATGCTCGGTCGCATCCATCACGCGCCTCGCGACCGAAACCGGGTGCGGGCAGAACGACAGGCAGCACACGCTCCCGCAGCGTGCGGGCCCCTGCATCACGCAGCCGTCCAAGGTCACCGCGCCTGCAGCATCCGGCATGCCTCCAAGGCCCACGGACTCGACGGCGGCGTCCAGCTCCACGTAGCGACAGACCGCCTCGACGGCATCCAGCCCGTCGCCTCCCCCGGCCAGGCCAGGCGGCGGCGTTGGCGGCCTGCCCAAAGGACCAGGTGGTCAACAGGATCGGGTCGGACATCACGGTTCCTCAGCGTTCTCCTCGGATCATCTCGATCATGCGGTCGAGGATGCGCTCGCCCTCCGCGCGCAAGCCGTTGTGCTCGTACTCATTCGTGATCCAGACCCGAAGACCACCGATGGCTCGCGCGGTCTCCAGGGAGAAAGACCGCTCGACATACATGTCGTCCTCGTAGACCGTGGCCACGCACGGGACTTCGTTCTGTGCGAGGCGTTCAAGGTCGTAGAGGCGCGGCCACTCCACGCGCTCAGCCAGCGTCAGCGCCGCCTCTTCGAGCGGTCTCAGCTGGTCGTATTCCGAGAACATCCAGGGGTAGACCATCTCGCCCGTGAAGTACACGCGTCCACCGGTCGCAGCGTCGAACTCCGGATGCTCTGCACGTACGCGCTCGGCCGCCCATGCCGTGGCACCCCCCTGGGCATAGCACGCCTCGTGCAGGACGGCGTAGAGGGGGTTGGCGTCGAAGGGCTGAGCCCGCTCCACGGCGCCCAGGAAGGCGTGCGAGAGCTCCGGTCCCTCACGCCCGGGCACGAACCCATCCTCCACGAGGTAGTGCACCTGCTCCAGCCCGTCGCTCTGGCCGAAAGCCAAGCCCAGCTGCTGAAACCTGCGAGGCGAGAGGCACGCGCCACTCGGCAAGCGAACATCGTGGGCATCGAGATGATCGACGATGCGTCGGACGCGCTCGACATCCGCGGGGTAACGGTCGTAGTACCGGCGATTGCGGTCCAGCACACGTCGGTAGGTCGCGCGGTAGATCTCCTCCGCGGGCCTCACTAGAGAGGGCAAGCCTCCTGTGATGAACACCTCCCGCAGACCTTCGGGGAACGCCGAGAGGTAGTGAACGGCGCAGAAGCCGCCGAAGCTCTGGCCCAGAAGGCTCCAGCGCCCCGTTGGACCGACCAGTTCCCGCCGAATGTGCTCCGCGTCACGGACGATCGAGTCCGCGCGAAAGTGGGTCAGGTACTCAACCTGATCACGGGGTGCCTCGAAGCGCGAGAGAGACTGGACGCAGACGCGACTGCTGCGTCCGGTACCACGCTGGTCGAGCAACAGAACCCGGTAGTTGGCGACAGCCCGCCCGAGCCAGCCGCTCCTAGACGGAGGCCTGGGAGATTCGAAGCCGGGGCCGCCCTGCAGGAAGACGAGCCAGGGTCGGTCCTCGGCTCCGCGGCTGCGCGAGACGACCTCGCGCGCGAAGAGCGAGAGTTCCCCCCGCTCGGGCGCATCGTGATCCAGGGGCACCCGAAACTCGTGCTCGACCACATGCAGGCCCGGAAGGAACGTATCTCTCTCGCCCATGCGAGGAGAATACGCATCCTCGCTGGATCGTCACCTCCGATCCTGGCTCCGTGGCCCCCGCGCCATCGAGATCGGTGGATCGTGGCGGCCCGCGGCCGGGCCTCACGCCCCATGACCCGCCAGTACGCCTGACCGCCGGCAGGAGAGCAGATACGGGCTCCTGACTCGTGAGAGGGGGTGCGGTGCGGAAAAATGCGCCTCCAGGCCGGATTCACGGAACCCCACAGAGGGCCCCTCCGTCCATCCTGTGGACTCGGAACCCTCGCGGGCGGTCCCAGGCAACCGGCGGCGGCAACCCTGCGGGCTCTCTATCGAGATGCTTACCAGGCGTCATATCTGCCCGCGAGGCCGAGTCCTTATTCGCCTCCACCTCCGATGGCATCCGGAGAGTGGAGGCGATCCTCATGGTGTGAGCGCGCGCCAGGCGCTGCCTCTTCGCCCGCGATCGACGCGCGAGCCCTGCCCTCCTCCCCCTCGGCGACACCCCATCGGGGCGGTGCTATGATCCCGCGCCCATGAGCATCCCCGGCGAAACTGAGGAGGGTGCGGCCCCTACCGAACGCCGTAACTTCATCCAGGCGGTGATCGACGAGGACGTCGCCGCGGGTCGGAACGAAGGCCGGGTCGTGACGCGCTTTCCACCCGAGCCCAACGGGTACCTCCACATCGGGCATGCCAAGGCGATCTGCCTCAACTTCGCGATCGCAGCGGAGTATGGCGGAAAGTGCAACCTGCGCTTCGACGACACCAACCCCGTGCGGGAGGACGTCGAATACGTCGACTCCATGAAGGAGGACATCAGCTGGCTCGGATTCGACTGGGCCGGAGAGGACCGCTACGCCTCGGATTACTTCGAGCGCCTCTTCGAGTTCGCGCTCGATCTGATCGGGCAGGGGCTCGCCTACGTGGACGATCTGGACGCGGAACAGACACGGGCCTACCGCGGCACGGTGACCGAGCCTGGGCGCAACAGCCCCCACCGCGAGCGATCCGTCGAGGACAACCTCGACCTGTTCCGCCGCATGCGTGCGGGCGAGTTCGCCGACGGGGCACGCACCCTGCGCGCGAAGATCGACATGGCCTCGCCCAACATGAACCTGCGAGACCCGGTGCTGTACCGCATCATGCACGTGCACCACCTGCGGACAGGCGATGCGTGGTGCATCTACCCCATGTACGACTGGGCGCACGGACAATCGGACGCCATCGAGGGAGTGACCCACTCCCTCTGCAGCCTGGAATTCGAGAACCACCGCGCCCTGTACGACTGGTGCTTGGACCACCTCACGACGCAACACAGACCGCGGCAGTACGAGTTCGCACGCTTGAACCTCACCTACACCCTGACGAGCAAGCGCAAGCTCATCCGATTGGTGGAAGAAGGCCTGGTCAGCGGCTGGGATGACCCGCGCATGCCGACCCTGTGCGGGTTGCGGCGGCGCGGGTACACACCCGCATCGATTCGGGACTTCTGCACGGAGATCGGGGTTGCAAAGTTCAACAGCACGATCGACATGGTGAAGCTCGAGAACTCCCTGCGGAGCGAGCTCAACCGCAGCGCACAGCGGCGCATGGCCGTACTGCGGCCCCTACGGGTCGTGATCGATAACTACCCCGAGGGCGAGGCCGAGGAGATCGAGGCCGTCAACAACCCCGAGGATGAGGGGGCCGGCACGCGCAAGCTGCCCTTCTCACGGGTCCTCTACATTGACCGCGACGATTTCCGCGAGGATGCGCCGCGCAAGTTCTTCCGCCTCGCCCCAGGACGCGAGGTGCGACTGCGCTACGCCTACTGCATCACCTGCAACGAGGTCGTGAAGGACCCGGAGAGCGGGGAAGTCACCGAGTTGCGCTGCACCTTTGACCCACTGTCCGCGCGCGGCCAGACAGCGGACGGACGCAAGGTCAAGGGCATCATCCACTGGGTCAGCGCCGAACACGCCTTCGACGCCGAGGTTCGTCTCTACGATCACCTGTTCGCCGTCCCTGATCCGTCAGAGGTCGAGGAGGGGTCCGACTTCCTCTCCAACCTCAACCCAAGATCGCTGCAAGCCCTGGTGGACTGCAAGCTGGAGCCCAGCCTGGCGAGCGCCGCGGCGGGTGAGACGTTCCAGTTCGAGCGCTTGGGCTACTTCTGCGTCGACAACACCGACTCGGTCGCCGGCCGACCGGTCTTCAACCGCTCCGTCTCCCTGCGAGACGCCTGGGCGCGCATCGAGAAGCAAGCGGCTCAGAGGTAGAGGTCGGGAATCAGAGCTCCGCCCGGCACCAGGGCGTAGGCGTCGAGATCGGTGACACCGGCGGCCGTCAGGACCTCATCGTCGATGAAGAAGTTCCCCGTGCACTCGCGACTGGGCCGGGTCAGGATCGCGTGAGCGGCATCGGCCATGATCCGTGGACTGCGGCAGTTCTCGGGCTTGATCCCCGCGCCGACCATGGCCAAGGCGGCGGTCTGAATGACCGTCCGCGGCCAGAGAGCGTTGACCGCGACGCCCTGCTCGCGGAACTCCTCGGCCATCCCCAGGACGCACATGCTCATGCCGTACTTGGACATGGTGTAGGCCACGTGACCGGCAAACCAGCGGGGCTCCATGGAGAGCGGCGGCGACAGATTGAGGATGTGGGGGTTCTCCGCTTCCAGGAGCGCCGGGAGGCATGCCTTTGAGGTGGTGAAGGTGCCGCGCACATTGACCGAGGTCATCAGGTCGTAGCGCTTCATCGGAGTGTCGAGCGTCCCCTTCAGGAAGATCGCGCTGGCGTTGTTCACGAGCACGTCGATACCCCCGAAGGTCTCCAGGGCCAGGGCGACGCCGGCGGCCACCTGCTCCTCGTCCCGGATGTCACAGACCACCGGCAAGGCGCGTCCGCCCGCCGCCTCCACTGCCTCGGCGGCGGTGTGGATGGTCCCCGGAAGGACTCGGTGCGGCCGATCAGTCTTGGCGGCGATGACCACATTGGCGCCGTCCTCCCCCGCGCGAACCGCGATGGCCTCACCGATCCCCCGACTGCCGCCGGTGATGAACAGAGTCTTGCCCCGCAGTGTGCTCCTGCCCGCCATTCCCTCTGCCTTCCAGGTTCTCAGAATTTCTCGGCGTAGAACGCGTCCAGCACAGCCTGGTGTTTCTCGATCACGACTCGCCGCCTGAGCTTGAGCGAGGGAGTGAGCTCGCCGGATTCGATGCTGAAGTCTCGGTCGAGGATGGAGAAGCACTTGATCGTCTCATAGGAGGCCAACCCACCGTTGATGCGCTCCACATCGCCCTCGATCAGTGCCTGGATCTGCGAGCTACGTGCCAGCTCGGCGATGCTGGTGCCGCCGACGTCGTGTTCGGCCGCGTAGGCCTTCACATTCCCCTCGTCCAGCGTGATCAAGGCCGAGAGAAACTTCCGTCGGTCTCCGTAGACAGCTACCTGGCTGATGTAGGGCGACCCCTTGATCGCGTTCTCGATATTCTGAGGCGCGACGTTCTTTCCCCCAGCAGTGACGATGATGTCCTTCTTGCGATCCGTGATGGAGAGGAACCCCTCTGCGTCGATGGTCCCGATGTCACCCGTGTGGAACCAGCCATCCTCGTCGATGACCTCCGCGGTCGCCTGCGGGTCCCCGTGGTAGCACTTCATCACATTCTTGCCGCGCACCAGCACCTCTCCGTCCTCGGCGATGCACGCCTCGACACCGACGAGTGGTTGCCCTACCGAGTCCAGGCGAGTGCGCCCGATACGAGTCACGTGCGTGGCGGCGGTCGTCTCCGTCAGTCCGTAGCCTTCCAGCAGGTAGAAACCGGCGCTGTGGAAGAACCTGGCGATCTCCGGCGCCAGGGGCGCTCCGGCGGTGATCAGGAAGCGGATGCGCCCCCCCAGCATCTCATGCAGCTTCCCGAATACGAGCTTTCTGGCCAGCCGAAAGCGGAGGTCTAGAAACACGCCCGGAGAGCGGCCCGCCATGAGCGCGGTCGCACGTTGCCACCCCACGGCCATGGCCCAGTCGAAGATCGCGCGCTTGAGGCCGGTCGCCTTCTGTGCGTTCGCCATGACGCTGGTGTAGATCTTCTCGTATATGCGGGGGACACTCCCAAAGAAGGTTGGGTGCACTTCGCCCAGGTTCTCCATCAGCTTCGGGATGCTCTCGGCGAATGCGACGGGGACGCCCATCGCGACCGAGGCGAACATCATGATCTTCCCGAAGATGTGGGCCATCGGGAGATATAGCAGCTGCAGGTCACCCTCCTGGAAAGGCAGGGAGATCGACGCCGACTCGGACTCGAAGACGAAGTTCCCGTGGGTCAGGACCACGCCCTTTGGCGGGCCGGTGGTCCCGGAGGTGTAGACGATCGTGCACAGGCTCTCCGAGTCGAGGGCCGCCGCGCGCTCGTCGAGCAGGGAGCGGCCGACGTCGTCGATCGCATCAGAGCCGCAAAACTCCTCGAAGGTGCACACGAGATCGGAACCGGGCCCTCCCAGCACATCCGCGAGCGCCAACTCGGACCGTCCGCTCGCGTCAGGTTCCTCGAGATTGACATGGTCATCTAAACAGATGATCCGCTGTATGCCCTTGATGCGTTCGATGACCGAGAGCAGCTTCGCGACCTGGCCGGGGTGCTCGGCGAAGACCATCCGGGAGCCGGAGTTCTCGAGGATGTAGGCGCTGCGGTCGGCGGTGTCCGATGAGTACACGGGAACGGTCACTGCTCCCGCCTTGATGATCGCAACGTCGCACCAGAACCACTCCACCCTCGAATCGGCCAGAATGGCTACTCGTTCCCCCAGCTCGATGCCTGCGCGAGCAACGGCCACGGCGATGCGGTCGGTGGTCACGCCCACCTCGCGCCAGGTGCGGTCGGTCCACACGCCATCGACCTTGTGGCACAGCGCGGTGCTCTCCGCGCTCGATGCGATGCGCGAGGACAGAAGTTCGAGAACGGTCTGGGTTTCCTTCATGGGGCATCTGGATTGGGTCGGCGCAGCAGGTAGCCGTGCCGCGACCCAGTGCGAAGATGATAGACAGGGACCGAGGCAACACGTCCCGCGAGAGCCGTGGATTTTCCGCCACGACAAGCGAGGATGGAGAGATCGGCTAAGATCGAGGAATGAGGGCCTCGCGGAGCCCTGAGAACCACCTCCACCCACCTGGCTTGCCCACCGCGCGCGCCCCCATGAAAAAGTGCCTGATCATCACCTACCACTTCGCGCCCGGAGCGCAGGTAGGAGCCATCCGGCCGGCCAAGTTTGCCAAGTACCTCCCGGCACACGGCTGGGAGACCCACATCCTGACCGTGGCGGAAAAGTACCACCGACTGACCAACGAACGGCTCATCGAGGACCTGCCGGAGCGCGAGAAGGTCCACCGAACGGGGATGTGGATCCACCCGAATGATGTCTACCTGACTCTCAAGCGCCTGCTCGGACGCACCGGCCGACGAGACTCGCAGTCCGGGACGATCCCGAACCCGAGCGCCTCGCAGGACTGGATCCCCCGCAACACTCCGGTCCGCAACTTCATCAACTCCCTCCTCGTGCTTCCCGATGACAAGCTCCCGTGGCTCCCAGTCGGCCTGTCCCGGGCACTGCGCCTGATCCGACGACACCGGATGGACGCCGTGCTCACGACCGGCCCGCCCCACAGCACACACCTGATCGGTCTGGCCGTGAAGCGACTGCTCGGGATCTCCTGGTTCGTGGACCTGCGCGACCCCTGGCTCAGGAACGTCACGAAGTCGCTGATACCGCGCACGCGGCTCTCCGTGGCCATGGACCGGCGCATGGAGCGCGCGGTGATCCGCGGAGCCGATCGGGTGATCATCACCAACGATTTCGTGCGGGAGGAGTATCTGAAGGCCTACCCCGACGTCCCCGCGGACCGATTCGTCATCATTCCCAACGGCTTCGACAAGCCGGACTTCGTGGACGCGGAACTTGCAGAGCGGCCCGAGGAGTTCACCCTCGTCCACACCGGCAATCTCTACAACCGTCGCTCGCCGCGCGCCTTTTTGAAAGCGATCTCAATCCTGATCGAGAGCGGCAGGATTTCTGCCTCGCGCCTGCGCGTGCAGTTCATCGGACGCATGATTGGCGAGGCGCGACCAGGCCCGATCATCGAGGAGCTGGGACTCAAGGAGATCGTGACCGTCTCGGATCCCGTACCTCACTTGGAGGCCATCGGCCTGGCGCGCCGGGCGGATCTGCTGCTGATCTTCGCGCAGGGAGAGCCCAACCAGACCCCCGCCAAGGCCTTCGAGTACCTCGCCTCGGGAAACCCCATTCTGGTCATTCCCGACGACGGCTCCGCCGCGGACCTGGTGCGCGTTCGTTCCTGTGGATGGGCTGTTGCGGACGATCCCGAGCGGATCGCTGCGGCAATCGAGGAGTGCTACCGCCGCTTCGAACGCGATGGTCGAGGTGCAGAGCGCGAGCAGCCGTGGCTCGACCCCTCCGTACGCCCCTTCGATCGCGAGGTCCTGGCCGGCGCCCTGGCGGACGTGATGGACCACGCGCTGGCGATCGCGAATGGCCCCGCGAAGGAGTGACTTCGGACCCACAGAGGGATACTCGGTAGCGCCAAGAGGAGGACTCATGACGCTTTCCGCTCTGCTCTGCCCGTTCCTGCTCGCACTCCCCGCCGAGGACGTGGTGCACACGACTCGCCACTACCGGTTGGTGGTGGACGGTACGCCCGAGGAAGCGGAACAGGCGGGCGTGGTGCTCGAACTCGCCCGAGAGCAACTGAAGAAGATCTTCCGAGCCGAGCCCCCCAGGAACAGAGACGGGCTCCCCACGGTTAGGTTCCTGCAGGACCGGGAGACCTGGCTCGCGTGCATCCGCGCGTGCGGGGTCGAGCCGCCCGCCGGGGCAGATCTCGTCCACTACCTCCCCGAGCAGGACATCGTCTTCATCCACGGGGGAGAGAGCGCCTACGCGCGACGTGCTCTCCTCCTGCACGGCGCGACCCAGCAGTTCCACTGCAAGGCCAAGCCAAAGAACCGCGACCTCGTCCGAACCTGGCTCACGATGGGCCTCGCTGACCACCTCTCCATGCACACCTGGGACGGGAAAGTCCTGACGCTCGGAGTGCTGCCGACCGTTTGCGATGATGACATCTTCGGGCGTGCGCGCGATGTGCTCACGGCGGCGGACTTTGATCCACGGGCACTGTTCGTGGACGGCATCGCTCAGCCCGAGATCTGCATGGTCCTGGTGCGATACCTCCTGGACGAGACCAAGCCCTCGCGCCGGAAGAAGTTCACGAAGCTGGGCCTGGGCTACACAGGGTCGAAGCTGCATCCAGAAACCTACGCCCGAATGCTCGGTGCCCCCGAGAAGTTGAGCGGCGAACTGATCGAGTGGATCGACGATCACCAACTCACCCTGCAGACCCTCTCGGGGCTCTGGGAAGACCGCGGTCACGGCGGCCTGCTCGCCGATGCCCTGGGGGGAGCCAGGGCGCGCGCCCAGTTCAAGTCAACGCCCGTCCAGCTCTCCGTGGCGCTGAGGCCCGACGAGTCCCTCGGCGCCACCCCCGGCCTGACCTTTACGGAAGCGGCGACGGGAAACGAGTGGTCGTTGCTGCTGCTACCCGAGGAATTGCTCGTCATCGGAGTATTGGCGGAGGGGAGGCCCTACGAGCGCGCCATCCCTCACAGCACTCGCGACGGACGATCCGTGCGCATTGATCTGAAGCGCGAGGGCGGAGAACTCACGATCCTCGCGAATCGAGAGGAGATCGAGCGCCTGGAGCTGGACATCACCTCCATCAGCCTCGTCGTCCAAGGAGGGTCCGCGCTCTTCGAGGGCCTCCACTGGCGCTGAAGATCGCCGAGGGTAACTGCAGGGTGCGTCACGAAGCACGGGCGGCGCGTCACGGCGCGGCTTATACTCCCGATGCTCGAGCCATGTTTGCAGTCCGCAGAATCGACCTCGCCGGATTAGCCCTCGCCCTCGCCGCCGGCTGCAGCGAGTCTCCGCCCACGGGCACATCGGAGGGCTCACGGCGCATCGTGCTGAATGCCGCGCCCACCGACGAGCCACTGCGTGTGGAGCGGATCGAGATCCCCGAGGATATCGGGGACTGGAAGATCAGCCGAGGACAGGCCCGGATCGCACGGGACGTCGAACGCGGGGACGGAACGCGGGCGTATTGCGTGGGCCTGCTCGGGGAGGGTCCCAAGGAGCTGCACATCCCGGTCCACTTTGACGCGAGCGCGTTCAATCGCGTGGTCCTCGCCGTCTCGACACCCTCAGCGGAGCGGATGTGGCTGCAACTTGGATGGGCGAACGGCAGCGCGCGCAGCTCTGCGGTCGCCACCCTAACGGAGTCCGCCAAACCTCAACTGGTCCGCTTCTACATGCCCCGCAAGAGGCTCGACAACGAGCCCTTTGAAGAGCTCGTAATCGTCGCCGCGGGAATCTCCGACTATGTGATCATCCACAGCATCGAGCTCTCCTACGAGCCGCTGGCCCACTGGGCCTTCGGGACGGACGGCGGAGGAGAGCGGGTGGTGATCCGCAATCAGGCACGCCCGGCGAAGCTCGTCGCCTCCTCCGCACCCCTCTCGGGCACGGTCGAGGTCGGACCCGACGACCAACTCGCGTTCTCCATCGGTGTACCGCGCGTCTTCCGCAACCCGGCCGTCACTCCGGCCACCTTGCGCCTGAAGGCCACCGCCGAGGACGGCACAAGGCGAGAGTGGAACTTCAGAATCGAGGAACTCGCCGCCACGCCCGGCTGGCGCTCGGAACGGGTTGCGCTGGCCGGCCTTGAGACAGGACAGCTCGAGATTGAGTTCGCCCTGGATGTCCCCCAAGGCGTCGATCTCGCGTGCTTCGTCGCGGAAGCCCGTGTCGTCTCCCCCCGGCTCGACCCGCCGACCGTGCTGTTGATCACCTCCGACACCCATCGCGGGGATCACCTGGGAGTGGCCGCGAGAGGAGTGGAGGTGAGCACCCCGGTGCTCGACAACCTCGCCGCACGCGGCGTCCTGTTCGAGGACTGCTTCACAAGCACCAACACGACCAACCCCTCCCACATCGCGCTGATGACCTCCTTCCATCCGCGCGACACGGGCATCCTGACCAATAACACGCCCCTCGCAGAGGCGGCGCCAACCCTGGCCGAGGTGTTCCGAAAGGCCGGCTATCGGACCTTCGCCGCCATCAGCACGCGACACCTCGGTGACCCGACGAGCGGCCTTGGACAGGGGTTCGATCGGATGAGCTGGCCGGGAGCCAGTGAGCGGTCCGCAGCTGAAAGCGTCGAGGTGATCGCCAACTGGATCCCAGATGCACAGGAGCAACCTCTGTTCCTGTGGCTGCACCTCTTTGACGCCCACATCCCCTACGAGCCGCCGAGCGAGTTCTCGGATCGCTACTACCCCGCCGGGCGCGATGCCTTCGACCCCGCGCTAGCAGAGCTCACGATGCCCCCCGCGCGCGTCCTGCACGAGTCTCTGGCCGGGCTCAAGGACCCCGAGTACCCCTCGGCCATGTACCGCGCGGAGATCTCCGCTCTCGACGACGCTCTGGCCGCAGTGCTCGCCCAACCTCGCCTATCCGAGGCGATCGTCGCGTTCACCGCCGACCACGGTGAGTCACTCGGCCAGCACGGCATCTTTTACAGCCACGGCGATCTGTACCCGGACTCGATCCACGTTCCCCTGATCCTTGCCTACCCCGGAGCTGCCGGGGGAACGCGAGTGGGTAGCCCGACTTCCCAGACGGATGTCGGACGCACACTGCTCGATCTGGCCGGAGAGGAGCGCGCTGACTTCCCGGGACGCAACCTGCTGTCGGCCACCGAGGGCAGCGTGGCGGCAACAGCTCCACGCTTCGCCCTCGCGGGAAACGCCACCTCCGCATCTCTCACACATGACGGCTGGCACCTGATGCTGCACCTCCGGCCGCACTTCGAGCCGCCGCGGCTACGGGGTGCCGAATGGCATCAGGTAGAGCTCTACAAGCTGGACGAGGATCCAGGATGTACCGTGGACGTCGCAGATCGACGGCATGAAAAGGCGAGCGTACTGCGGGCGAGGCTAGTGCGCTGGCTGACCTCCGCCCGCGATCTGGGATGGGCACGAGAGCGAAACACGGACCCGCAACTGCTCGCAGAACTCGCACGCCTCGGCTACACCGGTCAGCAGAGCCAAGCGTCCGGGAGAGAACTGTTCGATCCTGACTGCGAGTGCGAACGCTGCGGAGCGTTCGACTGACGGAGAATTCTCGCCCGTCTGACTCGGCTCCCGCGAGCTAGGCCGGCGCGCTCGCGGTCAGGCGAAGCGCAGGCCGCACTCGGGACAGCGCTCGCTGCCCGAGGGGATCGCACCCTGACAGGCAGGGCAGGTCGCCTCGTCGGCGTCGAGGTCGATCGCCGCAGAGGCCGGGTCTGCAGAGTCCTCGCCCTCGGCGCCCCAGGCCTCTGCGAGCAGTGCACGCGCCTTCTCCAGGGCCTTGGTGGGCACGTAGAGGTTCGAGCCCCGGAGCTCCGCATGGGCGGCGAAGCCGAGCTCGGCCACATCGAAGTCGGGACCGTGGATGAGACACGGCAGACCGGCTTGTTCGAGCAGGTTGCGCGCGAGGTCAAGCCGGACCGAGTTCCCTCCTTCGACCAGCAGGGCGAAATCGTCTTCGGGCTTGCTCATGGTCGGTGGTGGCGGTGATCTCCCGCGGATCGCGGCACGGACTGGGGAGACATCGCGAGCCTCCCACAGGGGCTCATTCTAGTGCACGACTGTCCGGGCTAGAACGCCCTCCCATTCACGACAAAGCGGCGCTACATCTTGCAGCGACAACCTTTTCCAGGAGCGTTCATTGAGAATAGGGGGGACTCAAGCGATCAGAAGGGAGGCATGAGTAGGACGTTGCAAAGATTTGCAGCATCGTTCTCGGCGCCCGCCGACGGTCCCAAGGATGTACGCCGCAACCGATTAGGCGCGCGGGCTTGCGGGGAGAATGCCGCTCCAGCGGCGCCCCTTCGAACCCGGTCCGCCGCTCCTGCAAGGGGGGCCTACAATCACTGATGAAGGACGGGGAAGCGCCATGGGCCGAAGGGGTCCCAAGGTGCGGAGATCGCGGCCGACACCCTCGGCCCACCGTGATCCGCACGCCGGCGGCCTCGAACAGGACCGAGGACGCACAGGCAAGGAAGGAGAGGACCATGAGGTGCAAACCGCTCATCGGAGTGGTGGCTGGCGGCGCGTGCTTGGCGCTCGCCGCAGCCTGCGACAGGACATTTTCTAATCCGGTGTCGGCCGCGGCGCGGGAGGGATCGGACCCGGTCCCCTGCGTGCGAGAGGCCGTCATCGATGACGGGGAAGACGGAGACAACCAGGTCGTCGCCCACGACGGGCGCGGAGGACACCTCTACACCTACAGCGACGGCCAGGGGACGCTGGTCACGCCGCCACCGGGGGCCCAGGGCGGCCGCTTCGCGATGACCGTCGGAGGCGCCAACGGCTCCCTGTTCTCTGCGCGGATGCATGGCGTGACGGGTGGCGACCGCGTCTCCTACGCGGGTTTGGGCTTTGGGCTGCTCGACCCTCCCGGGCCCTTCGACGCCTCGAGATACGAGGGCATCGCCTTCTTCGCGCGCTGCGGACCGACCTCGACGAACGCTCTGCGGGTCAATGTGCCCGATGTGACCACAGTCCCCGCGGGGGACATCTGCTCGGAGTGCTTCAACGACTTCGGCATGACCATCGCCCTGACGGAGGAATGGCAGGAGTACCGGATCCCCTTCGGCTCCATGGAGCAGATGCCCGGCTGGGGAAGCCCTCGCTCCGATGCCATCACCCACGCGAGCATCTTCTCTGTCCAGTTCCAGGTCTCCGGGCCCGAACGAGAGTTCGATGTCTGGATCGACGACCTGACTTTCATGGGCTGTCCCTGATCGCAGGGAACAGAGACAAGATGGGTTCGACTGCACTGTCCGCCACCGTGACCGTGGCCGTGGTCGCCGCGGGTCTCGCTCCGATCTGGCTGCAAGAGTCGATCGAAACCTCCTCACGCCCATGGCAGAAGGTCACCGCCGAGGTGATCCTCGGCGCGTCCTCACTCGATTCAAACGACGCCGCGCTGAGCGCCCCGTGGATCTTCTCTCTGGCGCCGCGAGCCGAGGCCAGGACCGAACAGCTCGGAGACACCCTCTGCGTCGATGTTCAGAGCCCGGGTAAGCAACCGCTCGATGTGCGGGTCCGCAAGCGCTATGTCCGACTGGTGCGCGACTGCTGGTACGAGATCGCCTTCAATGCCCACGCCTCCAGCCCCGTGACGATCAGGCCGGGGCTGCGCATGACCGGCCCTCCCTACCGGACCTACTGGGAGGAAGAGGCAGAGCTGACCCTCACTCCCAAGCGGCACGCATGGCGCTTCCGGATGCGCTCGAAGGACGACCCTGAGGCCGAGCTCGTCCTCGATCTCGGCGGCGGCGAGCACTCGCCATTCAAGGTCTTCATCGGAAGCGTGAGCCTGGCGGGCCCCGATGCACAGGCCTCTCCCACTGGAGAGCCCACGCCAATGATCGGCGTCAACCAGATCGGCTACTTCGCGGACGGGACGAAGCACGCGGTCCTTGCGCACTCCTCCCGTTCCCCCCTCGCCTGGACGGTGCACGACGCAACCGGTCGGCAGCTGCTCCAAGGGCTGACGAGCGTTCACGGGCACGACCGCGCAGCGGGTGAACACCTCCATCAGATCGATTTCAGCGCGCTCACCCAGCCGGGAGCGGGCTACTCGATCCAGGTGGACGAGATGAAGAGCCCCAGGTTCAGGGTCGGAGTCGGACTCTATGCACAACTGAAGGTCGACGCCCTGGCGTTCTTCTATCACAGCCGCAGTGGCACGCCGATCGAGATGCCGTTCGCGGGTAGCGAGGAGTACACGCGCCCCGCAGGGCACCTCAACGACGCCAGGGCACGCTACGTCGACAGCACGGGAACGGCCTACACCCTGGATTTGACCGGCGGCTGGTACGACGCCGGAGACCACGGAAAGTACGTCGTGAGCGGCGCCATCGCGGTCTGGACGCTCTTCAACCTCCACGAACGAACACGACTAGTGGGCACCTCCAGCGGGGACTTTGCTGACGGCGCCCTCGCGATCCCCGAGCGTTACAACCGCGTCCCCGACCTCCTGGACGAAACGCGTTGGGAGCTGGAATGGATGCTTCGAATGCAGGTGCCGCCGCATGCCGAACACGCCGGCATGGTGCACCACAAGATCCACGGCAAGGACTGGACGCCCATTCCCCAGCTCCCTCATGAGGACGGACAGGGCCGAGTGCTCCACCCGCCGACCACCGCCGCAACCCTCGGCATGGCGGCCTGCGCGGCACAGGGCGCGCGCATCTTCCGCTCCTACGACTCGGCCTTCGCCCGTCGATGCCTGGAGGCGGCCGAGACAGCCTGGCTCGCGGCCCTCGAGGAGCCGAGGTTGTTCAATCCCCCGGGCAGGTTTCAGCGTTCGGGCGGTGGCGACTACGGAGACGCCGACGTCAGCGATGAGTTCTACTGGGCGGCGGCAGAGCTATTCATCACCACGGGCGAGGAGACCTATCTCGACCACGCGCGCGCATCGCGTCACTTCTTGAGTCTGCCCTCGCCCCGGACCGGCAAGCAGAGTTCCATCAGCTGGCAGGAGGTCGCCGGTCTGGGAACCGTCTCTCTCGCCCTGGTCCCCAGCGAACTCGATTCGAAGGAACGGGAGATCGCGCGCGAGGAGATCGTCGCCGTCGCCCGGGAGTACGCCGCGCGCTGCGAAGCGGAAGGCTACCGCCTGCCCCTGACGCCCACGGTCGCCGGTCGCTATCCATGGGGCTCCAACGCCTACATCCTCAACAACATGATCCTGCTCGGCCTCGCCCATGACTTCAGCGGTGAAGACGAACTCCTGGCGGCCATGATCGATGGCATGGACTACCTGCTGGGGCGCAACCCGCTAGCGCAGTGCTACGTGACCGGCTACGGCGACATGCCCCTGCGCAATCCACACCATCGCTTCTGGGCGAACCAGAAGGACGCCTCCTTCCCCAAGGCGCCACCGGGCGTCATGGTGGGTGGACCGAACTCCTCCGCGCGCGATCCGATCGCACGTGAGGCCAGCCTGCGAGGGCGCCCTGCCCAGCGCTGCTTCGTCGACCACATCGACTCCTGGGCCACCAACGAAGTCGCGATCAACTGGAACGCACCCCTGGCGTGGGTCGCAGCTTTTCTGGATGAATAGCGCCCGCCGAGCGAACCGTCTCGGTGCTGTAGACTCGGGGCCGTGACCACGGCCCCATACGCTTTCCTGGCCCTCATCGTCGCGCTCGTGAGCACGAGCGCCAGCGCGAGCGCCAAGGGTGACTCCCTGCTCGCCCTCGACCTCGAACGACGGGTCGGAGCCGACACCTGGCAGGCGATCGGCGCCGACGAGGACGGTGCAGCCTTCCTCGATACCCTGACGGGCAACGAGCAGTGGCTGGAGGATCTGCTCGACAACGGTCCCCTTAGACGCCCCGATCGCGTGCTCTCGTTCCTCTTGCGAGTGTGGAGCGCCGACCGAGAACTCGCCGAGCGTCCGGTTGAGCGCGCCACGGCCACCGCCTTCGCCCTGATGACAGGCATGACCGACCGCGACGAGGAGAAGACGGTGGCGCGCTATTCGTACTACCGCGACAGCTTCCGGGCCGGACTCCTCAACAGCGCCTTCGAAGGGCTCCAGACCTGGGAGCGGCGCTTCATCGCCCGCGGCGCGCAGTGGACAAACTTCTCCAACCCCGAGGCCCTCGTCTACCTCCGTGACCGGATCTGCTGGCCCCGTGGCCAGTACGTGAGCGCTTGCTGGCAGGCTCCCTACCGCGGCCACAACTGCCTCGCCGACAGCGTTCAGGGATCGATGTACTACTTCCCCTTCCGCGAGTCGTTCTCCTGCGATCCGCAGATGGCGATCAAGGTCGGCGGCGTGTGCGGGGCCCTGTCCAACCTCGGAGCGGCGGCCGCCATGGCCAACGGCATCCCCGCGGCGACGATGGGCGAGCCCGGCCATTGCGCGTACACGGTCAAGGTGAACGACACGACCTGGAAGCCGGCATACTCCCTGAGCTGGAAGCGCAGCCTGCACACGAGCTTCCACGGCTCGAGCTGGCAGGCTCTGATGCTGACCCAGGCCTGCTTCGCGGATCGCGAGGGCGTCTCGCGCGCGGGCGATATCGCGCGGCGAGCCCACAAGGCGGAGAGCGACGGACGCTTGAAGGCCGCCGACGACCTGTTCGAACGCGCGCTCTCCGCGCACCCCGTGCACTACGGTCTGTGGCTCGAGTGGGCCGCATTCGGCGAGCGCCTCGAAAAGGACGAGAAGTGGTGGCGCCACTGGCACGAACGCATCCTGCGTGGTCTCGGAGAGCATGAGGAGCCGGCCTGGACTCTGCTCAAGCAGCACGCGTGGCCGAAGTTGATCGAGACCCTCGACGACGCGCAGCGCACCCAGCTCTTCCTCGAGTACATCGACCTCCTCGATGAGTGGGGAGCGGGACGCTGGAACGTCGAAAGCGCGTGGACCTGGATGGCGGACCGCGTGGGAGAGCCCGCCTCCGAGGACCGCTTGCTGAGTGCGATGGCCACGCGCCTCGTGGACTCGACGGCCTTCGGCCCGGCCTACATCTCCTGGCTTCACGCCCGCGTCGGCGCGGACGAGCAACGTTGGGAGCGAGCGCTGCGCTCCGTCTTGACGGCTGTCCGCCACCCGGGAGATGGGACGGACACCGTGCTGCGCCGCCTCGGTCGAGACCTGCTGCCGACCGCGGCGGCGGACGATGACGTTGCGACCTTTCAGAAGGTCGGGAAGATCGTCTCGCGCCTCTACGAGCCGATATCGATGGAGGGTCTGAAGCCGTTCCCTGGCAAGCAGCTCTCAGAACACGGTGCCTTGCGCGTGTGCGGCACGGGCAATCGCTACGACACACCCGAGAAACACTGGGGCGTCCTCGGCCCCCATGGAGGATGGTTCCACACCTCCACGACCGAGACGCCTTGGGTGGAGGTCATCCTCCCCCATCACGCGCGCCTGACGGGCATCGTGCTTCACAATCGCAGCGGCGGCTACGCCCACCGCATTCGGGGATCACGCGTGTTGGTGAGCGACGACGGCGAGAGCTGGGAGCAGGTCGCGACAGTCGAGGGGGTGCATGAGATCTACCGCATCGACCTGCGGCCGGCGAAGCCTCGCTGCCGGTACGTGCGCATCGAGCGTGACGGTGATTGCCTGCACCTCAAGCGCATCCTCGTCTACGGACACAGGAGCAGTTGATGCGCTCGCGTCGCGCCACGCGCTTCGACCTGCGAGGAGTCATCGCGCTGCTCTGCGTCCACGCGCTCTCGATGGGCCTCGCCATCTCTCAGTCCCTCTCGTTCGCGGACGGTGCAGCCCTCGCGCGAGAGCGCGCCGAGACGCACCTCGTGTTCGTCCACGGCAGCGACTGGAACCCCTACGGGGAGCTCTTGATGGGCGAAGTCTGGCGAACGGACCTCGTCAACGACATGGCCGCGAACGCGGGCCTGGTCCTCTCCGACGTCGATGTCCTCCAGGGCGCGGACGACGACGCCCGGGTCGCGAACGAGCGCCGCAACGCGGACTGGAAGGGCACGGGCCTCTCGACCCATCCAGCCTTCATCGCCTTCGACTCCCAGGGCAGACTGCTGGGCTCGAGACAGGGGCTCGACCTGCCGCGGAACGCGGCTCAGGCCAGGATCTGCGTACTTGAGTTCATAGCCTGCCTGCGCTTGCGTGCCGAGCTCGACGAGAGTCTGGCCAAGGTGCACGCGGAGGGCGACGTCGAACGCGAGCTGGAGTTGCTCCTCTCGCGCGACAGCCTGCCCCTCGAGAGAGCGCCCGATCTGCTCGAGCGGATCCGAGCGATCGACACTGACGAGGCCCGGCGCGCCGCGACCCGCATCGGGTTCCCCGATTGGTTCGGGCTGGTCCGGCAGGCCACCAGCGAGGCAACCGGCGGCGAGGGAGCGCAAACCGAGGAGCGCCTGCGGGCCATGCTCGAAGAGCCCGCCTACACCGACGATCAGCGCGCGACGGTGTGGTTCGCCCTGGGGAGCGCATACCGACGCTGGGAGGGGCACGCCGAGCAGGCGGGGAGAGCTTTTCGCGCCGCGTGGAAGGCGCATCCCGACGGTCTGACGGGGACAGCCGGAAGGCGCATGTACCTCAACCTCTACGCTGGGCCATCCCTGGCTTTCGGCTGGGTCGAGCGCCACGCCGGCGAGGCAAGCAAGCCCTGGATCATCGAGGATCTGCCGCCGACCCTGGCACCCGGAACGTGGCGACTGAAGTGGACCCCCACCGCCGGCGACGCGCCACCGATCGTGGGTGCACGACTGCTCGGTGGAGAGGAGGTCATCGACTCCGCGGCCGCGGCGGATGATGGAGCGCAGTTCCTGTTCATGGTGGACACTCTCCTGCGTGAACCCACCCTCCACATCGACCGCAAGGGAGAGAACCCTCCGCGCTCCAAGGGGAAGTTCGAGTGGGCGAAGACCCACTGACGAGCTGCCGCGCACCAGGCCGCCGTCCTGACCCCGATATCCAGAGCGCCCCTCGTGAACGCCGGCTCCCGAACCTCCCCATGGTGTGGATCCGGCGGTGCTCCACCGCGCACGGTTTCGGCTAGGGTGTCTCCATGACCACTGACCGAAGAAGCCGTCGTCTCTCCACCCTCTCTCTCGCAGCCCTCCTCGGCACGGCGCTGCTCGCCGGCTGGCCGGCCGCGGCCAAGACCTCGCCCGAGGTGAACTCGAGACCGCGCCTGACCCTGGCGGCGGACGCTCTGGACGGGATGTGCGCTCTCGGCGAGACGATCACCTTCACCGCAGAGGTCCGCAACACATCCCGCGAGGCGATGCGCTGCGAGCTGCGCTGGTCGATGGAGACGGCCGCCTTCGAGCCGCCCGCCATCGAGCCCGAGATGATCGAGGTCGCCGAGCGGGAGACGGACAGCTTCCAGTACGAACTGAAGATGGCGGTACCCGGGTTCGTCCGCATGACGTGCACGGTGGTCGAGGAGGGGAGCGGACGAGACGCGAGTCGCTCCAGGCGAGTGGGGTGCTCGCCGCGGCAGGTCCTCTCCGAGCTCACCGCCGAGCCCGACCTGGGGGAATTCTGGGCGGAGTCCATAGCGGCGCTCGCGAAGGTAGAGCCGGAGTACGAGTTGACCCCTATCGAGCGCGAGGATGTGGCAGACAGCCTGCTATACGGGCTCGTCATGCGCAGCCACGGCGGCGTGCGGGTGAGAGGCTGGCTCGAGGTGCCTCGGGCCGAGGGGCCGCACCCCGCGCTGCTGCGGGTACCGGGCTACACGCAGAACATGCAGCCGGTGGGGAACACTAACGGTGCGGTGGTGCTCTCTTTCAACATTCGAGGCCACGGCAACAGCACGGACGACGTCCCCGGGAGGCCGGTCGACTTCTGGATCCGCGGCCTGGATGCCAAGGAAACCTACTTCTACCGCGGCGCCTACCTCGACTGCCTGCGCGCGGTGGACTACCTGGCGTCGAGGGAGGACGTCGACATGGACCGGCTCGTCGTGTGGGGCGCCAGCCAGGGCGGCGGGCTGGCCTTTGCCACGGCGGCGCTGGATCCGCGGGTCGACCTGTGCGTGGCCGACATCCCCTGGCTCTGCGACTGGAAGAACTACCTGGAGCTGGCCGGCAAGACCGACGACGAGGAGATCAAGACCTGGCTGGCCGCCTCACAGACCCGCACCCCGGAGTCCACGCTGAAGACGCTCAGCTACTTCGACACGATGAACCTCGCCGACCGCGTCCACTGTCCGACGCTGATGGGAATCGGCCTCCAGGATTCGATCTGTCCTCCCGCCACGAGCTTCGCGACCTTCAACCGCATCTCCGGCCCCACGACCTATCGGATCTATGAGAACAGCGGGCACGGCCTCGGAGCAGAACACTACGAGTGGATCTTGCGCGAGCTGGAGGAGCGCCTCCGCCGCGAGGACAGCTAGGCGGGGTTGGCAACGGGCAGGTGGCCGAAGCACCTCGCTCCAAGGTGGGGGTTCCGCTCGCGTCAGCCCCTCGTCTGCTCGGACGACTGGGTCAGCCCGCCGAGCCGCAGGTCAGGCAGTGTGGCAACAGGCGGTGGCGGCTCGTGGAGCACGATCCGCAGGGCTCGAACAGGCCGGTGCCGCATGAGGGACAGAAGTAGGTCTCTCCGTGCCCCTCGGGGAAAGGAAAGGCGCACTCGGGGCACTGCTTCTTGAAGTAGGACTCACGCCGGCGTCTGAGGAGCAGCGCGGGCTGCGGTTGCGCCGCCGAGCGTAGGACCCTCACGAGGAAGGCGAGCACGGCGATGATGCCGACGCTGAGGGCGATGTACTTGAAGTACTCCGCGGGGAAGGTGTCGTTCATCACCAGGGCGAGGTGCAGGAACGAGGCGAGCATGAAGGACAGGAGGATCGGCTGGTGACGAGACCCGCGCGACCTGCTGAACAGCCACACCGCGAGCGCGAAGACCGGCACGATGAAGCCGAGCTTCCACCCGGCCACCGTCAGCCGGTGCTGCCTCAGCGCCTGCGAATAGGCCTCATTCGCGGGCTCGCGCTGCTCGTTGATCTGTTTCTGGGCGGCCTCGAGTTCGCCCGAGACACGGTATGCCTCGGCGTTCAGATCACTGATGCGAGCGTTGGCCTGCTCGAAGGCATCCTGGGAGGCGAAGCTACTCGTCGTGGCGTCGGAGAGGGCCGACTCCAGTTCCGCTGAAATCGCTTTGCCCTGCTCCTCTCTCAATCGATGCAGACCCACTATCTCCTGAAAGGTCTCGCGAGCGAACTCCGCGCCCGACCGCAGGGTGGCCTGCACCTCCTCCTGGCGCTCGATCTCCGCGCGACTACTGCGAAGAGCGCCCTTCAGGTTCCGCTCCCGCTGCAGGAGTTCGGCGTCCAGATACTGTTCCTCAAAGCCTGCGTATGCGGGAGGGCGCAGGTCTCCGATGTCGTCCAGGGCGAACTGCAGCAACCAGGCAAGGAGGACGAACAGGGACAGAGAGAGCAAGCGGATGATCCACTTCAGTCCCGTGGGGATGACCTTTGACATGGCACCAATCCTCGCCGGACACGGGGATCGATCAAGTCCTACCCTGAGCTGGCGGCAACCGAGAGGGTCGGGCTTGGAATGAGAATTCCTGGTAATGGTAGGATAATTGGGTGGATTCGATCCCTGAACTGCCGGCTACCCAGGCATCGCCGCGCACGGCGGGACGGCCCATGAACCTGATGCGGCTGGCTGCCCTGCAGGCCGCGGTCGATCAGGCCCTCCTTGAAGGCATCGACCTCCACGACCGGTCCGACGGGCCAGCCTGGAAGCGATCTCTCCGGGAGCACGTTCGCGAGCGCCTCCCGATCCTGCTCCGTGAGCAGGGACGGCTGGTGCGCGGCATGGCCCGCAGCGATGTCGTGGCCGAGATGGGAGAGCAGCTGCGCGTCGCCCGGGAAGATCGCGACCGCCTCGCGGGCGAGCTGGAGGAGCTGACGCACAAGCTGGCACACCTGCGACGGACAGGGGCGATCCAGCGGCGAGCCATCGCCCGCGCACTCGCCAACGGCGGCAATGAGCGCGCCGAGGGGATGCGCCTCAGGTTGCGAGCCCTCCTCCAGGAGTCCTTCGGAGAAGACGCCCCGCGAGCGGAGCTCTGCGAGGATCTGGAGGCGTTGGTGCTGGAAGCCTGGCACGACGGACGGCACTGGGTCGAGGAGGTCGTGGGCGATGAGGGCGACCGGCGCATCGAGCAGTTCGATCGGCGCATCATGAAGCTGAACAGGCAGCTGGCCGAGAAGGAGCAAGCCCTCGAGCGTGCGCGGCAATCCGATCCCGGGCTGCCGTCGGGATATCGCAGCCTGCAGGGCCTCTCGGCCGATGACCTGCAACTCTCGATCAAGCGCCGGCTGCTCGAGGGCATCCTCGAGCAGAACCTTGTCCTGAAGTCCTCCTGAGGTCCTGCACCCAGCGGGCGGAGCCAGCGCCCTTCTCTGCCCAGCTTCCTCGCGAGCAATGATGCCATCCGGCGTGAGCACGCGACCGGCGATGCGTTCGCGAGCGAGCATGGATCGGTAACCGATCCCCACAGATCGGTAGGATGAGGCCGGGATGTCGGCTCCACCGCCCTCCGATTTCGCTCGAGATGACGAGATCACCACTCATCTTCCTCGCACTCGCCGCCCTCTGTTTCCTGGGCGCCCTGCTCTGGAGCGGGCGTGGCACCGGCGGGTACGCACGACCCGTGGCCGTGGAGGGGGCGCTAGGCGCTCCCGCTGACGCTCTCCCCCATCCGCCGGCCCCGCCCGGAGCGGCTCAGGATTCGCCAGAGGCGGCAGCTTCCGATCTCTCCGCCGTCCGGGAGGCCGTCGCCCACGAGACCGCCACCGCCGCGCTCTCAATCACCCTGCAAGGGACAGCAGTGGCACACACCGCCGATGGCGCGGAGTACGCCCGCGAGGACGGCAACTTCTGGATCTCCTTCGACCTGACGGGGCGCGCACAGGCCGTCGCGGTACGCAACGGGCGATGGGAGACCATGATGGAACTGCCCGAGCAAACAGCCGTCACCTCACTCGGACGCGCCTCGATCTCTCGCGTGATCCTGCGCTCGCGGCGTGGCGATCCGTTCCCCGAGACGATCGTCCTGGCCGTCGACCGTGAACTGGTTGTCGGCTGTCGCTGGTCCGCGAACAACCTGCTGCACGTCCTGGACGCGGAGAGCGGAGCACATCTCGCGGGAGTTCGCCTGCTCCCCGCCTCTGCCGGTCGGCTGCCGCCGGCGAGCGCTGAAGGTCGGGAGCCAGGCGAGACCTCACCCTTCGTCTTCGAACCCGGCCTGGGCTCTCTGGGCGGCAATGACGTGCGGGCCTGGTGGGTAGGAGCTCCCGGACACGAGTGGGCGCGGATCGCCCTCGATCACCGACGCGGGGGTGATCGCACGCTGACCCTGCGCCCGGCTGGTGAGCTGCAGATCACCTGGACCGGCGAGCCCCCCTCCGGGCCGGTGCTCGAGATCCAGCCCCTCGATGGCCCCCTCGCCGGCCAGCGGGTCGGCCAACAGTTGCTGTCGGGAGGCCCACCGATGCTCTTCAGCGGCCTCGCTCCGGGCCGCTACGAGGTAAACCTGCGCCGCATGCGGCGCAGTGGGCGACTCCTGCTGAGCCGGGAGGCCGCCGTACGAGCAGGCGAGCGAACCGCTCTGCGCCTGAACCTTGAGCCCCTCGCCCACGCGCCGGAACCGGTGCCGCTGGGCGGCACGATCCAGGTTCACTCGGGGTGGCGAGGCATGGGGAAGCTGTCCCTCGAGGTGCGTCGCGATGACCCCACCGGCGCCCTGGCCTGGGGCACGGCGACGACCGACAGGCACACCCACGCTCTGGGCGAGGTGACCGCCGAAGAGGGCGCCGGCGATGTTCGTCCCTGGAAGGCCGAGGACGTGCTTCCCGGCAGGGTCCGGATCGACGTCCTCGGTCCAGGGGGATCCCTGCTCCTGCGCGAACCGGTCGACGTGGGCCGCGCTGGAGCAGAGGGCGTTGTCCTGCGCGTGGACGAGCCCGCGCTCGTCGCCATCGACGTGCGCGAGGGCTCGACGGGTCGCCGCTTCCTGAGAGGAGCGAGCTCTCCAGGCCAACGGGGCCTGAACATCTCCTGTCGCCCAGCCGGTTCGAGCGCATCCTACGAGGAGGTCTGCGGCGAGGTCGACGAAGACACGGGCGTCTTCCAGGCCCGGCTGCCGCGCGGGGAATGGGAGCTCTCGATCTTCCACCAGGACTTCGCCTGGATCCGAGAGCGGCTCTCGCTCGGCTCCTCCTCGAAGAGCCTGACGGTGACCCTCCAGGGAAGCTGCACCATCGATCTGCGCCTGATGTCCGAGGGCTGGACGGTCCCGGTGGAGTTGAAGTACTGGCGCGCCATCGAGGTCACCGATGCCGACAGCGAGGAACTGCCCTTCGGAATCGAGATGGTCGGCAATCGCCCCGGACACGCCCGACTCACGATGGAAGACCGCGGTCGATGCCGTCTGATCCTCCCCCAGGTGAACGGCTTCTCGCCGAGCCCACCGATCCATGTCACGCTCTCGCCCGGAGAGCCGACGGTGGTCGAGGTCGAATTCGAGCGGCTCTTTTCAAGGGCGTCCGGCCAACCCGAACGGCACTGAGGGCGTACCGCGCGCTCAGGGAACGATGAAACCGAAGTCGATGGTCTCGTCCCGGGCAGTATCGTCCAGCAGCTCGACCGGGACCCGACCACACTCGCTGTCGACCGCCGGATCCGGCCCCGCGTTGCAGATCGTCTCGACGGAGCCGGGCGGGAGGCTCGTGGGGTCGACCTCCACGAAGTAGTTCCCGGCGCAGAGGCCGCCGAAGAAGTAGCGGCCGTCGCCGTCCGTGGTCACCTCGGATAGGAGCTGGCCCAGCTCGTCCTCAAGGGTCACCTTCACGTTCTCCATCCCCGGTTCAGCGGGCCCCTGGGTGCCGTCGCCGTCGATGTCATTCCAGACGAAGTCCCCGATGGTCCCGTCGCAGATCGAGCAGAACCCGAAGTCCAGACCGGTGACCACCTGGTCGGGGTCATCGATCACCAGCAGGTAGGGGCTGCACTCGCTGTCCAGCTCGTCGTCCGGGCCGACGTCGCAATCCGATGCGATGTAGTCAGGCGGCAGATAGGACGTGTCGATCGTCACGATGTAGTCACCGGGACAGACGTAGACGAACTCGTACCAGCCGGTCGAGTCCGTGATTCCGCGCTGCAAGACGTTGCCGTCACCGTCGTGAAGGATGACCCGAATGTTCTCCAGACCGGGTTCTCCCAAATCCTGGAGACCGTCGCAGTTTGAGTCGAACCAGACGAAGTCACCTACTGTCGCGCGACAGGGAGATTCGCTCGTGAACCCGAAGTCGATGCTCAGGTCGATCGTATCTCCATCAGGCAAGGAGACCGCGGCCGGACTGCACTCGCTGTCAATCTCGTCGTCCTCGCCGAAGTCGCACAGGGTCGGGACCAGAGCGCCGGGCACGCTTTCCTCCCGCACCGTGACGGTGTAGTTCCCCTGATCGAGACCGACGAACAAGTAGCGGCCTGCTTCATCCGCCGTCACCTTCTGGATCTTGATGCCCAGCTCGTCGAAGAGCTGCAAGCGGACAAAGGGCAGACCCAACTCCTCGGCGTCCTGGATTCCGTCCTCGTCCAGGTCGTTCCAGACGAAGTCGCCGATCTGGCCCTCGAAGGAAGACTGGTAGCCGAAGTCGATCGTCGGGTCGGCGGGCGCCTCCTCGCTGAGCACCACGAGCGCGGGCAGGCAATTGGAATCCTGCGACTCGTCGCCGCCGACTTCACAGTCGGTGACGAAGAAGCCCAGGGGCACGGTCTCGATGTCGATGTCCACCACGTACACGCCCGATGCGAGTCCCTGGAAGGAGTAGGCGCCGTCCTCACCGCTCGTGGTCGTCTGCACGACCTCTCCCGTCGCGTCGTCGCGCAGGACGATCCCGATCATCTCGATCCCCGGCTCCCCGGCATCCTGCACTCCGTTGCGGTCATGGTCGAACCAGACCCGATCACCGATCTGGCCTATCTCGAGGGAGTAGTAGCCGAAGTCGACGTTCGCGATCTCTGTGTCGTCCTCGGGAAGGACCACCGTGACGGGGCTGCAGTCGCTGTCGAGGGAGTCGTTGTCGCCCACGTCGCAAGGAGATGCGACGAAGTCGGGGGGTAGGCGGCTCTCGTCCACGCGCACCGTGTAGGTGCCGGCCTCGACACCCTCGAAGAGGTAGGCGCCACCGGGCCCGGTAAGGGTCTCTGCGAGGAGTTCGCCACCCGAGGCCTCCAGCGAGATTCGAACCGCCTCGATGCCCGGCTCACCCGTATCGATCAGGCCGTCCTGGTTCAGGTCGTTCCAGACCAGATCACCGATCGATCCGGTCGCCGGGAGAGGCTCCCCAGGCGACCCGCTGCCAGGGGTGATATTCGAAACCGATTCGCCGCAAGCCGTCAGGGAGAGGAGCAGGGCGCACATGAGCATCGCCACCGATCCGTTGTCCGTTTCGTGGACCATGTCCGTTGCCCTCTCGCCGGTCGTGCGGTGTGTGTTGCGGAGGAGAGACATCACATTTCGTGGTGGAAGCCGATGGTGAAGAGGTGCACATCGTCCTCGTCGAGGAGGTACTGCTCCCATTCGAGGCGGATGGTCGTGCGGTCGCTCGCGCGGTACTGCAGCCCCAGACCGAAGAACACGTCGAAGCCGTCGTCCTCGACAACCAGGCGCGTGTCATTGATGTTCACCTCGAGGTTGGAGCGCCAGGCCCATACTCCAAGACGGGCGGCAGCCGCAAACCCGGCACGCTCGGGGGTCGTCGCCCGAACAGCCAGGGCGAAGCCCTCACCGGTGATCGGGTGGGACGCGGCTACATCTTCGGCCAGCCCCGGTTGGGGTGGCCCGGACTCGATGATCTCTGAATCGTGGCCTTCCAGACCGGTGTAGCCGAATTCGAGAGCCCAGCGCTCGCCCAGGCGGCGCCCGGCGAAGACCTTCAGCCCACCGTGGGAGTCATCGACGGTGACCAGGGCGTCGTTGCCGAAACCCCCGAGGTCGTCTTCCAGATCCCCCGCCGAGAGACCCGAGGTCGTCCATCCCGCGCCGACACCGACATACCACAGGCGCGGACGCTCCGGAGGGGCTTCGAAGACCGTCGGCAAGGGCTCGATCACGGGGTCGGGCGGGGGAGCGGGGGACGGGAGTAGGGTGTCGAGCCCGCGCAAGCAGCAGATCAGGGCGAGTTCGACCGGGCCGTGACTCGTCCAGCCCTCCACGTGCTCGGAGGCGAGGGTGACGTCCGCATAGGGAACGGCGGAAACCGGACGGGGAGCGACCTCGGGCTCGGACCGCGGCTCAAAACCCAGTCCCTGGAGTTCAGGTGCCGCAGTGGGCGGGGTACCGCCGTCCTGGAATCCGTGCGTCGGCGCGCTCGCGCAGGCAACGGATCCCAGTCCGGCAAACAGTGCCAGGGCGCGGCACAAGAGCGCCCACGACGGTTTGCCGACCCTATCCAGGCAGGGAGATTCCATGGCGAAGGGTACCCCCAACCGCTCGCGGGAGCGTGGGGCGCGGGAAAATAGAGGCCTGCGGGCGACCGCTGCCGTGATGGCGTACCGGCGACTGGAGAAGCGAGAGATGCGATCAAGATCTTCACAGGGAGGGACCGATTGACGGCTAGACCAGGAGACCCCGCCTACGGCTAGCGGCCCGGCCCTCTCGGGAACGGGGCCTTCTCCCGGAACTCGCGGAAGAGTCATGGATGAGGTACTGCATGTCCTGGGAGGGTCCTTCCTCGGAGCCACCTTGAGCCCCGGCAGGCAAGCGGGCCTGTGCGTCGGGTTCGCGCTGCTCTTCGCGTGGGAGACCTGGCAGGGGAGCACGGCGACGGGCGTGATCGAGGCGACGGATGTGCTGGCGGGAGCGGTCGGGCTCACCTCCAGCTGGGTCCTGTTCCAACGAAACCCTCGCCGTAGAACGCTCGCGGGGTCGCACGCCCTCGTCGATCCTGCGGCATGGGATAGGGTGCCCGGCACCGTCGGACCGGGCTCGGCCGAGGGCGCCGCCCCTGTACCGGTACCCGACCGGTTCGACCTCGCAGCTTGATCGTCATCCCTTCGCATCGCGGTGGTTCTCATCTCCTGGGTGGCGCCCCCCACCGGCTCCAGCTCGATGGCCGCGGCCACCTCACCCTCGCCGGTTGTCCCTGGAAGGAATCCGTCTCTCCCGGATCCGAGAGAGGGACTCCGTCAAACTCTGTCTGGAACAAATAGGCCTCGCAAAGAAGCCTGGAATACTATTGATCGTAGCATATCGTATTTGCACCCCTCCAGTAGTCCAGGACCCCCGAGACCTCTCTAGCAGGCTCCTGCGGGGTACTCCAGGCCTCATCGGCTAGGGCCGACCGGAAACGGGTTCAGTGCGTCAGCCCTTCAGGTCGATCCCTCAACACTTCTGAAATCCCGCCCCCCCCCCACCACGGGAGGATCTTCGGCATGTCCCTGCGAACCCTGACCACCACCATCCTGGCGCTGACCGCCGCGCTCACCGCCTGCCGTCCGCCCGCCCCCGTTCCCCGGCCCCTGCCCGGGTTCGCGAACCTCTCGGCGGAGTCCGGTGCCCCAGGGGTCACGGCCACGCAGACCGGGAGCCCCACGGTTTCAGAGCGATTCGGGGTGCAAGATCCTTCCACGCCCCGCCTGCCGCTCTCGGACCCGAGAGACAACCTGGAGCGCAACGCCGAGCAGGAGCTGCTGCTGCGTTCCGCGCGCAACTCCGTGGCTCTCGAGGACTGGAGAGAGGGCATCAGCCTGTTCGAGGCCTACCTGCTCCAGCGCCCCACCGACCACGCCGTGCGCATGGAGTACGCCGGCCTGCTGGTCCGTGAGGGAGCGCTCGGCAAGGCCCGCGAAGCCTTCGAGAGCGTGCGCCTCCTGCGCCCGGACGACCTGGAACTGCGCCGGCGCCTGGCCGACGTGCTGGTCATCGGTGGAGAGTACTGGGCGGCGATGGAAGAGCTGGAAGCCATCACGAGCGCTGACCCGACAGATGTGGAGTCGGCCGCGATGCTCGTCCGTGTCTACACCTGGGTGAAGGACTTCGAGCGCGCTCAGCACATCTACGACCGCCACCTGCGGAGCCTGAACCCCTCCGACGAGCAGGACCAGTTGCTGCTCGCGCCCGTGCTGCTGGACATGCAGCGTCCCTACGAAGCCCTCGTACATCTTGAGCGACTGCACCAGCGGTACCCGCAGGAGATCGAGTGGCTGACGCACCTGGTGCTCTGCTATCTGCAGACGGGAAGCAACGCACGCGCCATCCAGATGGTGGCCGACATGGACAAGCTGCGCTCAAACGAGATCGCGCCGCGCATCCGGCTCGTGGACCAGCTGCTGCTGGTCAAGAACTACAAGCTGGCGTTGGAAGTCAACGAGCAGGTGCTCGAGATCGCGCCCAAGGACCCGCTCGCCAACCTGATGGCGGCCAGGATCCTGCTCGAGGCCTACGACCTGAGCGCGGCAGAGGATGCCCTCAGGCGTCTGGAATCAGAGCTCGGCAGCATGCGGCCCTACCAGATGGCCCTCGCACGTTACAACCAGCTCGTCGGCCAGTGGGTGGAGGCCCAGGGTATCTACGAGGGCATGCTGCTCTCCCAACCGACCGACCACGAAGCCCGACTGATGCTGGCCATCCTGCGCCGCGAGAAGGGTGACCTGGAGTTCTCCAAGGCCGATCTGCGCAAGATCTCGATGGAGAGCCCTCTCGGCCCGCGGGCTCGCGTCGAGCTTGCGAACACCTTGCGCGTGCAGGGGCGCTACGAGGAAGCAGCCAGCGTCTGCCAGTCCGTCCTGGCCCAGCGCCCCAACTACCTCGAAGCCGTTCTCGGCCTGGTTGAAGCGCAGCTGAACCTGGGCGCCTTCGAGCAGGCTCGCATGACCTGCCAGCGCTTCATCGAAGAGCACATCAACGACACACTCGCCGTCGCGCAGGCCAAGCTGGCTCTCGCGAAGACCCACCTGGTCGCTGGCAACACGAGCCTGGCGACGAGGCTCTACCGCGAGGCCCTTCAGAGCCCGACAGCGCACACGCCCGAGGCCTTCTACGGCCTCTCTGAGGCGCGCTTGAGGGGCGGAGACCGCATCGAGGGCTCCGAGATCGCCCTGATGACCTCCACGATCGTGGCGTCGGGAATGGACGTGCGGTTGCGGCTCGAACTGGCCGCTCTGGCCCTGGGCGATCACAACTGGGTCCGTGCGGAGAACGAGCTGGCCACGGTCCTGCAAGGCCAACCAAATAACCTGGTCGGGCAAATCCTGCTCGGCGAGTGCTACAACCAGAAGCTCAAGGCTGGCGAGAGTGCCGACCCCGGGCGGATCTTCCGCGCCGTGCTAGCGCGCAAGCCCAGCAACAGCAGGGCACGCCTCGGGCTCGCGCGCACCTATGTGATCGACCATCGCTTCGACGATGCGATCAAGGAGTACGACACGCTCGTCACGCACGACTCGAGCTACATCTACATCGGTCGTGAACGGGCTCGGGCGCTCTACTGGGAGCGGGAGTACAAGCAGTGCTTCAAGGCCTACGACGAGCTCCTGGCCCAGCTGCCCACCGATGCCTACCCCGTGGATGTCTTCAGCGCGTTCCAGCCCGGTGACGGCGTCCGTGCGGGACTCGATTTCGAGGCCGAGCTGGCGATCTCCGAGGCCATCCGGCTCGAGCGCGAGGCCAAGATGTATATGGGCTGGCGCCCGGCGAGGGCAGTGAAAGCCCTCGAGGACCTGATCGTGCTCGAACCGGCCAACCTCGAGGCACGCTTCGACCTCGCCCAGCTCTTTCACCGCCAAGGGCTCACTGCTCTAGCCAGCGAGTACTACGAGGAAATCCTCGATGTGACCGGCGGTCACAAGGAAGCCTCTCTGGCCCTGGAGGGCGCGCGGCGCGACATCAGTCCCCGTTTCGAGATGGAATTCAACTCCGAAGATCGAGATGGACGCGGCGGCCTGGCCCTCATCAAGGAGAGCAACTCGTTCGGGACCTTCATCATCCCCATGGGTGACTCCCAGGACTACTTCGGAATCGGCTTCGGACAGCGCCGCTACGGCTTCTCCGGCGGGCTCCCCGCTCTCTCGGCCAGCGTGCTTCGCTTGAACGGCTCCAAGCGCATCGGTGACAACACTCTCCTGCAGGGACAGGTGGAACTCCCCCACTACTCACCGCACGGCATTGGCGAGGGTTCAACCTCGTTCGAGGAGCGACTCGGGTTCGACATAGGCCTGCGCTACTTGTCGAAGTCCCAGTTGGGAATCAACGTCGATGTGTTCGCAGACCAGGTAGCGGAAAACAGCGAGACGATCGCGCGCGACCTGCACCGAACGGGTGCACGCATGGGGGTCACGCGCAAGCACAGCCGCAAGGTCGATTACGGCGGCAGCCTGATGTTCGCGGACTACTCAGACCAGAACACGCGCTATGACGTGAACCTCTTCGCGGCCTACGAGTTCTCGCCGGCGCCCAAGAGCCTCAGAGTCCTGACCAAGATCGACATGCTCGACTTCTCCAACGAGAGCGACTTCGAGCTACCCGAGGATGGTGGGGATATAGACTCGGGCACACTCGCGTTGCTGGATACGCCCTACTTCGCGCCCAAGGGCTACTCGATCTTCTCGATCCAGCTCGACTGGCGCCACGAGTTCGGTGAGCAGTGGTTCACCGGATCTCCGCGAATGTGGTACGGCACGACAGGGCGCGTGGCCATGGACGCCAACGGCGCGGGCTACACCGAGCTGGGCGTGCTTGCCGGCTACGACTTCAGCTCGTGGTTCGGCCTCACCTTTGGAACCAGCGCCATCCGCTCATCGGAGATCGATGTCACCAAGATGGGTGCGCAGCTGGTCATTCGCTGGCCCTAGGCGTCGCGCATCCCTCGAGCGAGATATCCTCCCTCAGGCTTGTTCCAGCCGATGGATGGCCTCTCCGGCAGCTCCCTGCCAACGGGGGTCAGCCTGACCTCACGCACCCCATGACCCTCACGAAACGAGCCGTCCTCGTTCTCGCAGCGACAGCGGTGGTCCTCGGGTTCTGGCACTGCACTCCCGTCCCGCTCGCCCCGACCCTGCGCGGCATCAACATCGCAGGGGCGGAGTTCGGCACGGAGAAGAGAGGGTTCTCGGCCCTCTCGCCCGGCGTACACGGCGTGGACTACGTCTACTGTTCGCCGAGCACCTTGCGCTACTTCTCCCAGCAGGGCATGCGCCTGGTACGCATGCCCTTCCGCTGGGAGCGACTGCAGCGGCGCGCCGGCGGAGATCTGGACCCGGTCGAGTTGGCACGCATCGTCAAATTCCTCGACGCGGCCCAGGCCAACGACTGCCGCGTGGTCCTCGACATGCACAACTACGGGCGCTACGTCACGGGGGAGTCACGCTACCCCAACGGACGCGTCGTGGATGCCGACCCCACCGCCTTCGGCGCCGTGACCCGCGACCACCTGGCCCTCCTGTGGCTGCGCCTGGGTGGCCACGTGCGGAATCACCCCGCTCTGGAAGCCTACGGACTGATGAACGAGCCCCATGACATGGGGGACTCCGACTGGCACGCCATCTCCCAGCATGTGGTGGACAGGCTCCGCATGTACGAGGACACGACGACCGTCTGGATCTGCGGCAACGAGTGGTCCGGCGGCCACTCGTGGACCGCGTCGAACGGGCCGCGGGCATGGATCGATGATCCCCTGAATCTAGTCGTCTACGAAGCGCACACCTACTTCGACGCCGACGCGAGCGGCAAGTATGTCGAACCCTTCGACGCCGAGCTTGCGCGCGACCCCGGGCTGCGGACGCGCGGTGTGGACCGTCTACAGGATTTCGCGGACTGGTGTGATCGCAATGGTGTGCGCGGCGTGATCGGCGAGTACGGCGTTCCCTCCACCGACAAACGCTGGTTCCCCGTGATGGGCGCCTTCCTCGAGGAGGCGGATCGGCGAGGGATCGGGACCTACTACTGGGCTGCCGGAGACTGGTGGGATGCGTTCCCCCTCTCAATCCAGCCGCGCGGGGGCCTGGAGGCTCCGCAGCTGTCCCACATCCGTCCCACGGGGTCTCGGCGGGAGCACCCTTGAGCGCTCACGAGAGGCACCCTAGCGCCCCCTGGGCTCAGGGGCCCCTGGCGTGTTCCCTGCGGGTGGACGCTCGGACATGCTGGGCCCAATACAATCCTCAGCGGCATGCCAATCAATTGAGATTGCACCAGGAAAACATTTCCACTGCCCCCAACTCATGATCGTAGGATACGATTGTTCGAGGTTCCGAGATTGATTGTGCCCTGCCTAGTATCCCGGACCGATGCCCTGCGGCCCCCCCGACCTCAGCAACTCCACCCAGATGCCTAAGTTCCCTCATCCAAGAGAGTAAGGACCGTGTCGAAAAAACTACGACAGGCCCTGATGGTCGCCTGCTGCCTGATCTGCACGTTCTACATCGTGTACCGAGGGCTCTATACCCTCAACGTCGAGGGCTGGTATGCCACGCTCGCCTCGTGGCTTCTCTACCTCGCCGAGATCTGGGGCTGCACCTCCCTGGTCCTCTTCTTCATGCAAGTCTGGGACAGCGAAGAGCCCCCGGAGCAGCCTCCCCTGGACGCTGCCGAGGTGGACGTCTTCGTCCCCTCCTACGACGAGGACATCGCAATCCTGCGCGGCACGCTCCAGGCCTGCCTGGCCATGGACTACCCGCACCGCACCTTCCTGCTCGACGACGGCGCCCGCGACGAAGTCAAGCAGCTCTGCGAGGAGCTGGGCGTGCACTACAAGACGCGTGAGAACAACTTGCACGCGAAGGCGGGCAACCTCAACCACGCGCTCGACCAGACCGACGGCGAGTTCATCGCGATCCTCGACGCGGACCACGTCCCCGAGCCCAACTACCTCTCACGGATGATCGGCTACTTCCGCAACCCGGAAGTGGGCATGGTCCAGTCCCCGCACGCGTTCTCGAACTTCGACACCTTCCAGGGTCGCGTCAACTACGAGAAGCAGCGCTTCTGGGACGAGGGGCTCCTTTTCTACAAGATCATCCAGCCCGGTCGGAATAACACCAACTCGGTGATCTTCGCGGGTAGCGCGGCCATCTTCCGTCGCACGGCCCTCAAGGAAGTCGGCTACATCGCGACCGAGACGATCACGGAAGACATGCACACCGGGATGCGTCTGTCCGCGGCCGGTTGGCGCACCGTATACGTAAGCGAGCGCCTCATCGCCGGCCAGGGCGCGGCGGACGTGACGACCTTCCACTCGCAGCGCATGCGCTGGGCCGAGGGCAACCTGTCGATCCTCAGGTACGACAACCCGCTGACCATGCGCGGGCTGGACCTCAAGCAACGCCTGACCTACTTCGCCTCGATCGTACACTGGGCGGGAGGGGTTCCCAGGCTCGTGCTGTACATCACGCCCGTGATGATGCTCTTGAGCGGCGTCTCCCCCGTGCGCGAGTTCACGCCTTTCCTCGCTGGAGTCTTCCTGGCCTATATCGTGTCGGTGATATTCACCCTGCGCGTGGTGTACCGCGGCTACACGAACTACGGCCTGGTCGAGTTCTTCAACATGGCCAACTTCTGGACGCAAATTCGCGCCTTCTGGCGGGTCATCTTCCCGTCTCAGAAGGCGCGCTTCGTCGTCACGAAGAAGCGCGGTGGTCGGCAGGGAGCGGTGCTCCCACACATCGTGCCGCAGATCACCCTGCTGGCGGTCATGTGGGGCGCCCTGATCTACGGCGTGATCAGCCACCTGCTATTCGACCCGCAGCTCGACTTGGTCGGGCTCGGCATCGCCACGTTCCTCGTGCTGCACCATTCGCGCTACGCGATCTCCTATCTGCGCTGCGCCATGGCCCCCGCCTCTGACCGCATCACCTATCGCCACAGGGTGAACCTCCCCGTCCAGTACGAATTCAAGGACGAAGAGGGCAAGGTCTTCAAGGGCATGGGTGTCACGAGCGACCTCAGCGACATGGGCATCGGCATGGTTGCCTACTCGAGCCTGCCCACGAATGTCCGCGGCAAGGTCGCGGTGATCGTCAATTCCGACCGCCTGGAGGCGGATGCGGTGATCCGCTACGCGGGGCACCGCGAGGGCGAAGCCGCCCGCGGGATGGACGTCCCGGCGCTGTACCGCTATGGCCTGGAGTTCACCGATCCGGCTCCCGAGACCCTCGACGCTGCCGGGCGAATCGCTCAGCGCTACGCCGTAGCGCCCTGGTACTCGATCTTCGAGCGCAACCGGGAGACTGGGTTCCGGCGTCCCCACATCTCCCACCGGGAGGTGGCGAGAGAGGACTTCAAGCTGCCCGTGATCCTGAAACTCGGTGACGAGGAGGTTTACTGCACGACCCGCGACCTCAGCATCCGGGCCATGCGCTGCATCCTCGCCACACCTCTCGATGAAGAGGCCAACTACGAGGCGCAGGTGGTCTCCCCCGTGGGCACGATCCACGTCACGGCCCGCGCGGCTACGATGCGAGTCATCACGAAGCCCCCCCATAGCGTGGTCGAGTACGTGATGGTCTTCGACGAGTTCCACGGACAGGGACGCAGCATGATGCAGTCCCTGATCGACCTGGGTGCCCAACCGGTGTTGCGGTCATCTCTGGATCTCAGCCATCAGATTCCTCCGCAGCCCTACACGCGGCCCATCCTGGCCGGCGCTCTGACAGTGGCGGCCTTCTCTCCGATCGCCATTGGGCTCTTCCACGAGGTGCACGACGACGACCTCCTGCTAGCCCAAGGCAACGGTGACGTAGTCCTGGAAGCGGACGACATCCGACCTGAGGACCTCGATCGCATTCTCGCGAACACTCTCGCGGCTCCGAACCCTGAGCGGCGCAGGCTGCTGCTCTTGAAAGACGCTCTGGAGGAGTCCGGCAGGAACGGTGATCTGGTACGTGTCTGCCGCGTCCTGACCTCGAGGAATCCGGAGGATCCGAACATGGGCATGGCCCTGGTCAGCGCACTCACACGCGCCGGACGCGAGCAAGAGGCTCACGAAACGAGCGAGGCCTGGATTGTGCGGCTCGCGAGGAAAAACGTCGACGATCCCAACCTGCTGATCTTCCAGGTCCTCCAGGCCAGAAATACGCTCGGCGAGGGAGATTCGTACGCGGCTCTGGACCTGTTCCGCCGCGCTCTGGCCCAGTTCCCCGATGACCTCACGACGCGCAAGGAGTACGCGGGCCTGCTGTTGCAGGTCGGTCTTGCCGACGAAGCCCTGCGGCAGTATTCGACCCTGCCGCAGACCTTCAAGGTCCGTCTGGAACTGATCGCCATCTACAACTCGCTGCTGATGTTCGACGCGTCAGAGCAGATGATCCGAGAGCTGCTCAGAGAGCGCCCCTCCGATCGCGCTCTGCAGCTCGAGCTGGGCAACTTGTTGACCTGGCAAAAGCGCTTCGACGACGCCCAGCGTGTTTATCGAGATCTGCTGGCGGAGACTCCCTACGACCTGGAGATCAGGATGCTCCTTGCGGAGACGATGACCTGGTCCGGCGAGGGCGACGAGGCGCTGGCCGAGTACGGTCGAATGATCGACGAGGGCCACGACGAGAACGACGGCGACTGGCGCCTTCTCTCCGGCTTCCTCGACGCCTATCTGGGTGCTGATCGACGCACCCAGAGCGACACGCGCAGGCTGATGTGGATGGTGAGCCTCTACGACCACTCCGTAGCCCAGCGCTCGGACATCCCCGGTCGCCTGGCGACCGCTCTGGCCCTGGCCGGTGATCACGAGCGCGCCCTGGTGATGCTCAAGACGGCGGTCGAGGATGATCCGACCGATCGCGACCTGCGAGTGCGGCTCGCGGACGCCCTGAGCGCCGCCGGCAAGCACACCGAGGCCCAGCACCACTACCGGGCCCTCCTGGCGGATGTCCGGGGCGGTAGAATGCTCCGCGGAGGCCAGTAGGTTTCCCGTTTCAGGCCCTGATGGGCTGACCCGCTCCCTTCAAGAAGGAAGCGGGCTAAGGGAAGGGGGCAGTCTGGGCCGATAGACCATCCGATGGACTCCTCCCACCCGGAGAAAATCCGCGGACTGCACGAACGCGCCAAGCGCCTCGGCCGGCCCGCTCCACGCCCCATGGCCGGCCCTCGGGCTGCACCTCCGGAGCGACCCGAGCCCCTCGCCCCCACCCCGCGCGCCATCAGCGTCGCGGGCCTGGAGTTCGGCAGCGAGCTGCCGGAGTTCTGCGCGGAGAACCCGGGCAAGAGCGGCCTGGAATACTGTGTCAATCGCGCGCAGACCTACGAGATGCTAGCCAGCTTGGGGTTCAAGACCTTCCGCATCCCCTTCCGCTGGGAGCGCGTCCAGCCCCTGCTCGGAGGCCCTCTTGACCCGGACGCCATCCAACACCTGCGCCTTCAGGCCAGCCTGGCGGCCAAGGTCGGTGGGCGGGCAATCTTTGACCTGCACAACTACGGACGCTTCGTTCAGAGCCTGGGAGACGCGCCCGTCGAATACGCCCTCGACAAGAAAGTGGAGGGCCGCGTCCCGGTCTCTTCCGATGACCTCGCCGAGCTCTGGGCGCGACTCTCCTTTGCCCTCTGCGGTCTGCCCGAGAACGCGGGCTACGGGCTGATGAACGAACCCCACGACCTGGGCGAGGACGTCTGGGTGAACGCCTCGAGCAAGGCCGTACAGGCCATCCGCTCGGGTGGCGACGCGACACCCATCTACGTCAGCGGTGACAGCTGGGCGAGCGCCGCCCGCTGGGCCTGGGTCAATCCGAGCGAGCCGTGGATCGAGGACCGGGAGAACGCGATCGTCTACGAGGCGCACTGTTACTTCGACGAGGACGCATCCGGTCAGTACCGGCAGTCCTTCGACGAGGAGCTGGAACAGGATCCAGACCTGGCCCAGCGCCCCCTCGCGCGCCTCGAGCCCTTCTTGACGTGGCTGCGCGACAACGAAGCACGCGGGTTCCTGGGTGAACTCGGTGTCCCGATCGCCGACGAGGGCTGGACGAGCCTCTTGCGACCTTGCCTGGAAGCCCTCGACCAGGCTGGCGTTCAGGCAGCCTGGTGGGCCGCCGGTGAGGCCTGGGGAGACTATCCCATGGCCCTGCAGCCCGAGCACCACGGCATGGGCGAGTCTCTGGCCGAGAAGGAGCTCTTCCGAGCCTTCAAGGCCTCCTAGGAGGCCGTTGAAGAAGGGCTTCGGGTGCCGAGCGATCGCACCCGCTCCACCATTGAGCCTGCAGACGCAGGCGAATCGGTGGATTCGGCCAGGCGTTCAGGTTCTGAGCCGGTGTGGAAGAGGTCGCCATGTCGCCGAATGACCCAATCAAGGGGCTCCTAGGCGATCACGGGCGGCATCTGGCCCGCCCCCGCTGACTCAGCGACAGCAGAGCGGCGAGCCCTTGGCCATGCCGCACCCATCACACTTCGCGGCGTCGGCGTCGCAGCAGACCTCGCTGCCCTTCACCTGGCCGCAGTCCGAGCACATGCTGACGTCGGTGCCCTTGGCGATCTTGCAGCAGCCGGGCGAGCCCTTGGTCAGCTCACATCCGTCACACTGCACGGCGTCCGTCGCGCAACACTCCTCGCCGCCCTTGATCTCACCGCAGCCTCCACAGAGGACGGTCTCCAGCACCGTCTCTACGGCCACGGTACAAGCTGAACCGACCCCGCCCGCGAATGCGGCGAGGACCATGGCGACGATCGAAGTCTGGATTCTCATGTGGTTTTCTCCTCCGCATCACCGATCCGGAGTGAATCGGCTACCGAGCAAGCTAACGCTCCTCGGCCTCCCGTGCGAGGCAGTACAGCCAGCGGTCGCCGCGCAGGTACAGTTCGGATCCGGCGACGGCCGCTGACGCGCTGAAAGAGTCCTCGAGTTGATTGAGAGCCACAGGTCGCGCGACCTCGCCCAGGGGTGCGTGCTCCAGCACCAGGGTGGCGCCGTCCAGGTCGGTCAGGTACACGCGGCCTGCCGCGGCCACCGGCGACGCGTAGAGGTTCCCGATCCCCAGCCGCAGGGGATCGCCCTCCTCGCCGCTCTCGAGCGCCGTGCGGCACAGCAAGGGACTGTAATGCTGGAGGTTGTAGACGACGCCGCGGTAGAGCAGGGGTGACGGCACATAGGGCGCTCGACGCCGGCGGGACCAGAGCAACCCTTCGGCCCCCGCGGTCAGGTCGCCGTGCGCGGTCTCGAGGCGCACGGCGAAGAGGGCCTGCTTCTCGTAGCTGCTGCCCGCGACCACCAGCCCGTCAGCGGCGACCGGCGAGGCGACGATGTTCTTCGAGAGACCGCCGCAGCTCCAGATCACCTCGCCATCATCCAGGTCGTAGGCGCGCAGGCGCCCGCTGCCGGGCACGATCACCTGGGCGCCCTCGGCGTGGGCGACGATCAATGGAGTGGCCCAGCTCGTCTGCTCCTCGCGTGCCTTGCGCCAGCGCTCCTCGCCCGTGCGCTTGTCGAGAGCGACGACGAAGGAGTCTCCCTCGTGATCCCAGTTGACGATCAGGGTGTCGCCGAAGAGGGCCGGGCCCGCTCCCTCGCCGTGGGAGTGCTTGACCCGCATCTCTCCCAGGTCGGCCGTCCAGAGCACCTCCCCCGCGAGGTCGAGGGCGTAGAGCCCCGCGGACCCGAAGAAGGCGAAGAGCTGCTCCCCGTCGCTGACGAGCGAGGCCGAGGCGTACCCTGCGCTCTCGTGGGCCGTGTCGGTCGGAACGGCATCGTGCACGACGCGCGTCCACGCCGGGGCTCCGGTCGCACGCTCGAAGGCGCGCACGACGAGCTGCTGGCGGCGAGTCACCGGTGTGTTGTCGTGAGCGCCCTCCATTCGGCTCGGCTGCGGCTCGAGCAGCTCCCCGACGGCGACCGCCGCGGTCAGGAACACCCGACCACCCCACACGATCGGGCTCGAGTGGCCACGGCCGTCGAGGGCCGCCTTCCAGCGCACGTTCCGGGTCTCGCTCCAGCGGATCGGCGGGTCGGCCAGGGGCGCCTCCCCGGTCCCCAGGGGACCGCGCCAGCTCCCCCACTCGACGGCGGGGTCGGATTGTTGACCGACGCAGGACCCCAGCAAGAGCGCGAGCGCGATGTTCACAGGGCGGCCGCCCGCACCCTCTGGAGGCAGCGCAGCAGATAGGCGGCGCTGACGAGAGAGAAGCATGCCAGGGCGATCGCCAGAACCGGACTCCCTCCGATCAGGGCGACGGCTGCACCGGAGATCCCCAGGACAGCCAGGCGTGAGAACTCCAGCCCCGCCGCCCAAGGGCGGCTCTCGAGTAAACCGCTCCAGGTCAGGAGCGTACAGAGCAGCAGTGACGATCCCAGGCCGAGGATCCAGAGCGGGATGTACGGCTCGAAGACCAGCAACGCTCCAACCGCCAGGGAGGCCGGAACGAACTGGGCCAGCATGTACGGCCACAGCGCTCGCGGGGCTTGCGCGTCGTACCCGAAGCCGGCGGGCGGCAGAGACGACACGGCCACCGGCACGCCCTCAGGCTTCCATTCCGGAGGACGAAACCAGAGCAGCAACTGATCGGCGAGGCGCGGCAAGGCGCGGCTCGCGCGCCACAGATCGGCCCACGGCTGCAGGTTGGCCCGAAGGGGATTCCAGCTCCGGAGCGGACTCAGGCTACCGTAGGTGCAGGGTCCAACCTCGGGCTCGAAGGTGCCGAACATGCGGTCCCAGACGATCAGGATGCCCGCGTAGTTGCGGTCGATGTACTGAGGATTGATCGAGTGGTGAACTCGGTGGTGAGAGGGCGTGTTGAACACCCGCTCGAACCAGCCCAGCCGGTCCACCAGTTGCGTGTGGATCCAGAACTGGTAGAGCAGATTCACGGCAAAGCAGCCGACCCAGACCACCGGCGGCAGGCCGAGCAGAGCCAGGGGCAGGTAGAAGACCCACGAGTAGAGCGCGGTGAACGCCGGCTGGCGCAGGGCCACGGCCAGGTTGTACTCCTCGCTCTGGTGGTGGACGACGTGCGTCGCCCAGGCGAAGTTCACGCGGTGGCTGAAGCGGTGGTACCAGTAGTAGAAAAAGTCCACGCCGACCATGCCGACGACCCAGGTGAGCGGCTGGTCGAGAGGCAGCTCGAAGGCGCCCCAGCGCTCCCAGACCCACGCGTAGGCGGCGAGCAGGGCACCGTGGATGAACAGGCCGCCGAGCTGTTCCGTCACGCCGCAGCCGAGGTCCGCCAGGGAGTCGTTCAGCCGGTGGACACGTATCCCGCGCCTGTACGCCACCCAGACCTCGATGGCGATGAAGAGCATGAAGAAGGGCACGGCAACCCCGATCGGATTCAACTCCATCGGATGGATAATACACCGTTCTTGCCCGCCACCTGAGAAAACGAGGGGCTCGCCGGGGCGCTGTAGCAACCCCTGGGAAGAAGAGGCCATGATGTGCCGTTCGCTCCGAGGCCGATCTCCTCTCTGCGTCCCGCCGAGTTCATGCGCCCGACCCTCCCCTCCCTCGTCCTGGTGCTCGTCGCGGCCCTCCTCTGCGCGGGCATCGCGCTTCTTGTCGGCGACCCGCCCGCCTCCGAAGGCCTCGCGGCGCCGCTGATCGACCCGGCCGAGGCGCGCGGGATCGAGGAGCTACCGGCCGCCCCCGCCCTCCGCTCCGACGAGCGAACGACAGCGACCGAATCCGGCCTGGAGGCCGCCGCCGAGAAGGAGCAGGCGACTGGACCCGCTCCCGAGCCCGCCGTGGGTGACGGCCACCGCGTGCGCGGCTCCCTCGTCCTGATCGACACCGAGGAGCTGGAACTGCCCGCCACCGACGGGCGCTTCGAGGTCCTCTCGCGCGGCGATGACGAAGAGGTGCGGATTGAAGTCGAGGTCACTGGCGGTCGGTTCACCTTCCGCCTGCCCGACCCAGAGCTCTGCATCGTCAGCGCGGTGTACCTCGCAGACGGCAGACGCGCCGCGCTCGTGGCCGATCACGGGGGCGATCTGTTGCGCGGGCCGCTCTCTGACCTGCGCCTCGAGGTGCTGGCGAGGCCCATGGAGGAGGTCACCCTGGTCGTGGTCGACGCCGCCACGAACGCACACCTGAGCGAGATCGAGGTGCGCCAAGCCTACGATCTGGAGGACCTGGGCGCGGTCCATCCCGGGCCAGGAGAAGCGTTCGCCTCTGTCCTGCTTGATCTCTCCTCGCCGATCCGCCTCGCGGCGGTGGATCCCGACTGGGCCACCGCAACCACCTGCTGGGTCCACGCGCCGGGCTACGCCTGGAGCGATGTCCAGGTCGATCACCTGCGCGGCGGGGAGTACCTCGTCGCCCTCGAACCCGGCGGCTCGCTGCGCCTGGAAGTGGTCGGCCTGACGCCGGGCATACTGGGCGGCGCGGAGGCCATGCTGCGCCTCCGCAAGGGTGAGGCCCAGGCACCGGCGGTCGAGGCCGCCCTCTGGCGCGAGCGGATCCTGCATTGGGAAGGCCTGCCCGCGGGTGCGATGCGGGCGACGCTCGAGATCGGCGCCTGGTGGGACGACGTCAAAACCCTCGGCTCGACCGATCTCGAGGTCGTCGCCGGCGAGCGCACCGACGCCGTGCTCGAGATCACCTCCGATCTCTCCCACCCCGGGCGCGTGCGCTGCAGCGGGACCGTACGGGTCGGGCCCAGTTGGCGCACATCAGGGTTCGGCCTCCAGTTCAACGCGCTCGGCGAGACCGAGGTCTGGGTACGCCGCAGTCCGTCGATTCCCATGGAGGAGCTCGTCGCTGACGGAACCGACCCCGACCTCTTTCACTGGGATACCGTCCTGGCCGCAGCAGGCACCTGGCAGCTCTCCTTCGACACGACGGCTCTGCACGTGGATTTCGAGGCAACCCCACCCGAGACCGGCGGGATCGAGCTGGTGGTTCCCGACCCCGCTGAGTTGCGCATCTCGGTGCAGGACGCACTCACCGGGGAAGCCCTTCCAACTCTGGGCGTTTATTGGGAGTACGCGGAGGCGAGCCCCCACGCCAGCGTTGTCTGGACGCCGCCCGAGTACGACGCCGAGAGTGGAATCCACTCGCTCGTCGTCCCCGCTGGCAGGATCGCGCTCCGTCTCTGGGCCGACGGCTACGCCCACCTCGAAGAAGAGACCATCGACCTCCCGCCGGGGATCACCGAACGCTCATGGACCCTCGAAGCCAATGCCGGCGGCCTGCAGTTCTCATTCCTGGACGGGGAAGCCGCGACCCCCGCCAACCTGCTGGAGTGGGAAGTCGAGGTCGAGGCCCTCGACAATGAGGGAGACATGGCCACGATCAGCATGGACACGATCTTCTTCAGCGCTCCCGGGCGTTATCGCATCCGGTTCTGGGGCGTCGAGGGCTTTCGGCCCGTCGAGTTGGAAGCCGAAGTCCCCGTCAAGGGCCGCGACCGGGTGCTGGTGACCCTCGAGAGGGAGTAAGCTCCGTTCCGGTCCATGGGAGACGAGCACGCAAGGGGGCTGACCGCCCGGAGAGAGAACCCGCGGGGGAGGCAGGCCGCGCAACGCGCCCTGGCGGCCGGAGCCGGCCTGATCCTCGCCCTGCTCGCCGCCGAGGGCGTCGCTCGCCTCGTCGGCGGAGCAGGGCGGGTCAAGGCGATCGAGGTCGATGCGCCCGATAGCGCCTACCAGCGCTCGCGGAACCCGCTGCTCTCCTTCGAGCTCAAACGCGACTACCGCAACGCCGACCCCGACCTGCGCCGAACCTTCGAGCGCACGAATGCCCACGGCCTGCGCGATCGACCTCGAACCATCGCGCGGCCCACGGATATCGAACGGCGCGTGATTCTGCTCGGCGACTCGGTGGTCGAGGGCCATGGTGTGGCGGAGGGCGACACGATCTCCAGCCGACTCGAAGCGGTCCTCGCAAGCGAACGTACCGAGGTGCTCAACTTCGGCGTCAGCGGCTACAACACGCGCGCCGAAGTCGCCCTGCTCGCCGAGCGCGGCCTGGCTTTCGAGCCGGACGTCGTCGTACTCGTCTTCGTCCATAACGACTTCAAGGACTTCAACCACGAGGCTCTGCGCCTACATGAGAGCTCGCGGCCCGCCTGGGTCAACGACCTATTTCAGCACTCGCACCTCTTTCGCATCGCTGGCCTGCGCTTCAATCTCTTCCAGCTAGCGGCAGACCTCGACCCTGCTAGATGGAACCGACGGGCGATGGGCGAGAACAACGTGACCACCGGTCTCGCCGAGCTGGCGCGCCTGGCCCGCGAACACGGCTTCGCTCCGATCGTCGCCATCTGGCCCACATTCCTCGATCGGGCGGTGATCGATACCGGCGGAGTGGACGAACAGGGGCGGCCGCTCCCCTCCGCCGACGGCTGGAACCCGCCGCCCGCCGCCGCCGGACAGGACCTCGTGATCGAGCGATTGGCCGCCGCCTTCGGACTGCCCGCAGTCCGCCTCTCTGCCTACTTCGCCCTCGACGGCTCCCTAAACCCGCGCCTTGCGTGGACGAGCGGGGACCGCACGCACCCCTCCCCCGCCGGTTGCGAGCGCGCTGCGCAAGCCCTCGCCGATGTGCTCCGCCGCCATACGGCAGGCACGCTCGCACCGACCGCCGCGCCCTCCACGGACACGGCGGCTGCCCTTGAGCGCGCGCTGGGGCTCGGCGGAGGAGCGGCGAGCTACGCGCGCGTTCTGACCAACGACGGCGTGCGGCACATGAACGCGGGCCGACTCGACGAGGCGATCACCGCCCTGAGCGCAGCGATCGCCGAGGACGCGAGCCAGTTCGGAGCCCATTACAACCTGGCCGTGGCCTTCACCCGCAAGGGCGAAGGCGAGGAGGCACGAGACCACTACGAGGCGTCCCTGCGCCTCGACCCTGAGTCGGGCCGGGCCCACGCCGGACTGGGGGTGGTGTACCTGATGGAAGACCGCCTGGAGCCGGCGCGCGAGCACTTGCAACGCGCCTTGGTGTTACGACCGGACGACCCGGACATCGCCGCCAACCTGGGCAGCGCCTTCGCACGCTCGGAACGTCTCGAGGAAGCCGAGGTCCTCTTCCGCCGCGCCCTCGAAGCCCGCGAGGCTTTCCCCGCCGCCCACGCCAACCTCGCGCGCGTCTTGGAGCGGCGCGGGGCTCGTGCGGAAGCGGAGGCCCACTACCGCCGAGCGCTGGAGCTCGCTCCAGGAGACCACACCTCCGCTGCTGGCCTGGAGCGAGTACGGGCCGGACGCTGAGGGGGCGCTACGCGCGTGACGCATGGCTCTCCCCACCTTTCCCCCGCACGGTGCTACACTTCGGTTCTCGGTAGAACATGAGAGTTCTCCTCGTCTACACGGTTTCCGAGACCCTCCCGGCGCCGTCAAAACCCATCGCGGAGTTCATCGAGATCTCCTTCTCGGTCGCCTACCTGGGCGCCGCCCTGAAGCGCGCCGGACACGAGAGCACGCTCGTCGTGCTGCGCCACGGGCGCTTCAAGAAGGAGCTGGCGGCGGCCATCGAGAAGGCGCGACCTGATCTGGTCTGCTCCACCGCAGTGGCGACCGAGTACCCCTTCATCGAGAAGATCGCACGCTGGACGCGAGAGCGCTGCCCCGACGCCTACCACGTGGTGGGCGGCACGCATTCGATCCTCTGCCCCGCCGAGGTCTGCGAGGGCCCCTGGGACGCCGTCTGTATCGGTGAGGGCGAGGCAGCCATCGTGGAACTGGCGGACACCCTCGAGCGTGGAGAGACGCCGCGCGGCATCGACGGCTGGTGGATCCGGCACGGCACCGAGGTCGAGAAGAACCCGACGCGCCACTTCGAGGAGAACCTCGATGCACTCGCCATCCCCGACCGCGGCATCTGGCGCGAGTGGATCGAGGACCCGCGCAAGCACACGATCCTGATTGCCCGTGGCTGCCCGTTCCCGTGCACCTACTGCTCGAACCACGCCCTCTCGCAGACCGCCGAGGGCAAGTTCCTCCGCTTCCGTGCAGTGGAGTGCGTCATCGCCGAACTCAAGCAGGTCTGCGAGGAGTTTCCCGAGACGACCTACTGCTACTTCGAGGTCGAGACGATCACCTCCAATCGCAAGTGGGCCTTCGAGTTCGCGGAACACCTCAAGGCCTTCAATGCCCAGCGAGAGACTCCGCTGGAATTCGCGACCAACTTTCGCGTCCATCCCAAGAAGCGGTTTCTGGACTTCTTCGAGGCACTCAGGGGCGCGGGATTTTCCTATCTCCGGATCGGGATCGAGTCGGGGAGCGACCGCATCCGCAAGGAGGTCCTCAAGCGCTACGAGTCCAACCAGGACCTGCTCAACACCTTTGAGGACGCACAGAGCGCTGGACTACAGGTCTACGCCTACAACCTGATCGGAATCCCCGGCGAGACCCCCGAGGACTTCATGGAGACCGTGAAGATCAACCAGTCGAGCGTCATCGCCCGCAGCTACATCGGGATCTTCTACCCCTACCCCGGCACGGAACTGGCCACGGTCTGCAAGGAACGCGGGATCGTGGTCCCACCCCTCGAGGACGGGGCCGAGCGCTTCCGTGCCCGGCTCGGCCTGCCGGAGTTTCCCGACAGGCAGGTGGAGCGCCTCTTCCGCGACTTCTCCTTCCTCGTCGCCGGCGAGCAGGTCGGCTTCCTGAAACGCGCCGACGCCTTCCTGTGGCAGACGATCCGCGGCTACCCGGCACTGGAGCGCTTCGCGCGAAGATGGAGCGGCACGGGGGTCCTGTCGGGGATCCGCCGGGGCGCGGGGCATCTGCGAGGTCTGTTCCCCGGCGCGAGTTCGACCGAGACCGGCGCTTGAATCGGGTCGCGGCCCTTGAGAGCGGGCCCGCGAGCCTGACAATATGCGCTGAGCGGCCATGCGCATCCTCTTCCTGATCGATCTCTGGGACCCCCGGATCGGCTCGTCGGTCCGGCAGATGTACCAGCACGCCGAGTGCCTGCGGGAGCGCGGCCACGAGACGGCCGTCATCTCCACCACCACCGAGCGAGCCGACTGCGGCTGGCGCACGGTCGAGGGTTGCGAGGTGTTCCTGATCCACTCCGACTACCCGCCGCGCTTCCGGTCGTGGGTAGCCCTGCGACATCGTTCGGTCCTCGGCCCCCTGCGCGGCGCGCTCGAGAAGTTTCGGCCGGATGTCGTCCACAGCCACCTGATCCATTCGCACCTCTCCTATGCAGCCTTGAGCGAGGCGCGAGCGGTCGGAGCGGGCATCGTCTTCACCGCTCACGACTCGATGACCTTCTGCTACCAGAAACTCGACTGCTTCCACGGCGGAGAGAAACACGACTTCGCCCGCAAGGACTACCGAGCGCACTGGTCGAAGTGCATACCCTGTCAGCGCTTTCGCTTCCGCCCGGGGCGCAACGCCGCCATCCGCGCTGTCCTCGAGGCGACCGTGGACCGATTCACGGTCGTTACCGATGAGCAGGCCGTCGCCATCCGCGCCAACGGCATCCGAGTGGACCGAACGATCAACAACGCGATCCGGATGCAGGAGCGCATGCCCACCGAGGAGGACGTCGCGACCTTCCGTATGCGCTTCGACCTCGTCGGCATGCGAACGGTCGCCATCGGCGGCCGTCTCCACGACCTCAAGGGCGTGCGGCAGGTGTTCGAGATGCTCGCCGTGCTGCGCGCGGAGTTTCCCGACCTGCGCATGCTCGCCCTGGGAAAAGAAGAGATCTATCGGGGATTCGAGCCCTACGCGGTGGAGTGCGGCGTCGATGACCTGATCGTATCGACCGGGTGGCTGGACGGCCTCGACCTGGCCTGCGCCCTGGCCGCCACGGACGTGATGCTCACGCCCTCCATCTGCTTCGAGACCTTCGGATTGATGAACCTCGAAGCGATGGAGTTCTCACGACCCGTGGTCGCCACGAGCTTTGGCGGCTGCCCCGAGGTGGTGCGCGACGGGGTGAACGGCTTCGTCGCCAACCCCTACGAGGTGCGAGCCTTCGCCGAGTGCATCGCGCGACTGTTGCGCGACCCGGCCCTGCGCGAGCAGATGGGCGTTGAAGGCCACCGGCTGCTCAAGGAGCACTTCACCATCGAGCGCTTGACCGATGAGTTCCTCGAGGAATACGAGCTGGTCGATGCCCAGGCCCGGGCCCGCTCAGGACGGAGTTGAGCGCTCGCCGTCGCGCAGGCGCGGGGCGAGGATGCTCGTCTGGTAGCCGCTCAAGCGCGCGATCCGGCGATCGGCGACGGGAGGCCGCAGCCGTCTGGTGATGGAGTCGAGGGCGGTGTACAGACGCGCCTCCAGGCGCCCGTTGCGGTAATTCCGCTCGCGGACGCGGCGCTGGGCGCGGCGGCCCCAGAAGCCGATGCGCGGCTTGCCAAGGCCCACGGACAGGCTCGCAAAGTGCTCGTACACCTGGCGGCGGGCCGCGACGCGCGGGGAAATCTGACCCGGCCAGGGCTCCTCCTGCACGAGGTGGTACGAACCGACGTCGCTCCAACCTTCGAGCAATTCGGGGGGCTCGAAACCCAACTCGACCGACCGCGGGTACATGCCCGTTCCGGGGATCGGCCGGAACGGCCAGACCATGGCACGGCAGAGGGGTGTGGAGGACGCCACGCGCTCGCACTGATCGATGGTGCGCATCATCGCCTCTTCCGTCTCGTCGGGGAACCCGATCACGTAGGTGGCCAGGGTGCAGACACCGCGCTTCGCCAAGCGCTCGACCGCGCGCTCGTTCACCTCGGGCGGGCAGTGCTTACCGATCGAGCTCATCACGCCGCTGTCTCCCGTCTCCGCCCCCAGCTGCACGCAGAACATCCCGCAGTCGCGCATGACGTCGAGAGTCTCCGGCTCATACCTCGCCACATGATCGGTCTGCATCAGGGCGTACCACCAGAAATGGTGTCCGCGGTCGATCAGGCCCTCGGCCAGCTCCTTCACGCGCTTCTGTGAGACGCCGAAGTTCGCGTCGAAGAAGCGCAGGGAATCGAATCCCCAGCGATCGTGAAGATCGCACAGGTCATCGAGCATCCGAGCGGCGGGCATCGCCTTCCAGCGTCGGCCGCTGACCCCCGGCGAACTGCAGAACGAGCAGGGCTCGGGGCAACCGAAGCTCGAGTAGTAGGGGATGGCGAAGAAGGGCTTGTCGTGGTGTCCGGGCGGAACGACCGGTCCTTCCATCTCGCGCGCAGGCCGGCCGGCGAGTTGGCTGTCACGGTAGGGCGCGATGTCGAGCAGGTGCCAGGGGAAGTTCGTCAGCTTGTCCCAACCGACGACCGGGCGCGGCGCTGTCCTGATCACCTGACCCTCGCGCAGGAGCGCGAGGCCGGGGATCGCATCGATCGAAGTGCGCGCATCGCAGGCCCGTACGAAGTCGGCGAAGGTCAACTCCCCCTGCCCGACGCAGATGGCGTCGAAGAGGCCGGTCGCGAGGTGCATCTCGGGCGCGACGCTGGGAAACCAACCGCCGGCGATGATCGGCAGGTCCGGACAGGTCGCCTTCACGCGCCGAACGGCCTGCAGCCCGTCGGTTACCTGGTAGCCGAGGATGCTGGTCGTTCCCAGGCACAGAGCGCCCTCGCAGGCCTGGGCCAGACGCCGGTGCCCCTCTTCCGGCGGGGTCAGGTTGCCATCGATGACGACGACCTCGAAGCCCTCTTGATCGGGGATGCCGGCGATGGCGAGGACGGAGAGCGGGAGCAGGTCGCGGCTCGCCCGCATGGCGGAGTGCGGGTCCGCCAGGTGCGGAAAGTAGAGCACGACGCGTTTGTTGCGCTGGATCATGTCGGGTCGGCTCCGCCCTGCGTGTCGCGACCCGACAGGACGCTCGTCTGGTATCCGCGCCTGATCCGCCTGGGGCCCGCGCCGCGCAGGCGGCGTCCGAGACGCTCGTAGAGGTCGAACGCCTTGGCCTCGACGGCGCCCAGACGATAGTCGCCGCTCGCGATGCGCCGCTGCGCGCGGCGTTCCCAGATGCCGTCGCGTTCGCGTGCGAGGCCCAGGGCCAGGTGCGAGTAGTGCTCGTACAGCTTTCGGCGCCGTGCCACGGTGCGCGGAATCTGCCCAGGCCACCCATCGCGCAGGTGATAGATGCCGTCATCCGCCCAGCCCTCGAGAGTGGTCGGTGGTTCGTAGCCCAGCTTGACGGCGGGCGCGTACATCGCCGTGCCGGGAATCGGGCGAAAGGGCCAGACATTGCAGCGCGCCAGGGGAGAACGGGCGGCGATGCGCCGGGCCTCGTCCAAGGTCGCCATCATCGAGGAGCGGCTCTCGTCGGGAAAGCCGATGATGTAGGTCATCCAGGTGCACACGCCGCGCCGGTCCATGGCCGCCGCCGCCTCGACGTTGTCGGCCTCGCCGGTGTGCTTCCCGATCTCCACCATCATCTCCTCGTCGCCGGTCTCCGCCCCGAAGAGCGTCACGTACAGTCCGGCGTCGCGCATGGCATCGAGGGTCGATGCCTTGTAGCGAACCGCTGATCCCGACTGCATGGTCATGTACCACCAGAAGTGGGTGTCCTGTGCGATCATGCCCTCGCTGAACTCGCGTGAACGCTTCTCCTTGACCCCCCAGTTGGCGTCGTAGAAGCGCACTGTGTCGAAACCCCAGCGCGCGTGGAGCTCGCAGAGATCGTCGACCATGCGGTCAGCCTCCATGGCCTTCCAGCGCATGCCGGAGACCTCGGGCGAGCAGCAGAAAGCGCAGGGTTCCGGGCAGCCGACGCTCGCGAAGTAGCTGATGCCGAAGAAGGGCCTGTCCGCGAAGCCGGGGGGCGCGGGCATTCGTTCCACCTCGCCCACCGGGCGCCCGGCGAGCTGTGCGGCGCGGTAGGGTTCGATATCGAGGATCTCCCAGGGGCAGTTCAGCAGCTCGTCCCAGCCGACGACGCCGCGCGGCGCGCTGCGCACGAGCTGGCCGTCTCTCAGGAGCGCCAGCCCGGCGACCTCGTCGAGCGACGTGCCGGCGTCGATCGCCTGCACGAGCTCCCGAAACGTGATCTCGCCCTGCCCGAGGCACACGGCGTCGTAGAGGCCGCTCGCGAGCTGAAGCTCGGGCATCACGGAGGCGAACCAGCCGCCGATGACGGACGGGAGGTCGGGGTGGCGTGCCTTCACGCGCTGCGTGCAATGCAACCCGTCCGCCACCTGATAGCCCAGGATTCCGGTCGTCCCGTACAGCATGGCGCCCTCACAGGCCTCGACGACACGCCGGTGCGCCTCCTCGGCCGGATAGAGGTTGCCGTCAACGAGGACAACCTCGTAGCCGTCGCGAACGGGCCAGGCGGCGATGCTCAGGAGCGACACGGGGAGCAAGTCCTTACCGGCCGACGCGCCGGTCCGCTCGTCCGCCTGCTGGGGGAAATACAGGACTATGCGCTTGCGCTGCTGGATCATGACCTGCGAGTGGAACAGGGCCTGCTCTCGTTACTCAGAGCGATCAGTCCTAGTTGTATCATGCCCGTTCTGGAATGGGGCCCGGCCACGCCCACGGCGTGCGCCGACCGCCTCTCCCTCTCCAATGATCGTCCTCGGCATCTTCGCCTTCGGCATGAACCCCGGCGCTTGCATCCTGCGCGACGGGGAGCTGATCGCCTTCGGAGAGGAAGAGCGCTTCACGCGCCTCAAGGGATCGCACGGAATGTTTCCCGGGCGCGCGACGGTGTCGTGCCTCCAGCAAGTGGGCATCGATCTGGGCGAAGTCGATCGGATCGCTTTTGCATGGGACGCGAAGAAGTACCCCTACCGGATGCTGGCTTCCATCACGCGGCAGTTCCTGAAGTACCGGGGGAGCGCAGCCCGCTCCAACGGCGGCAGCACATCGAATGGAAGAAAGACGGGCAACGCCAACGTCTTGACGGTGTTGCTGAACCTCCTGAAGTACTCGCCCCGGCGCCTGCTGGAGGAGACTCGCCTCGCTCTGCGCACGACCGGCTATCGCGGCGAGTTGCCACCCATCGAGTTCGTTCCACACCATCTCTGCCACGCCTACAGCGCCTATTTCTCGAGCCCCTTCGACGATGCGCTCGTCCTGACCCTGGACGGCTCGGGCGAGGACACCTGCACACAGATCGCTCGCGGTGAAGGCGACGACCTGCGGGTTCTCTCCGAGACACTCATCCCCCATTCCTTGGGCTGGTACTACGCCGCGTTCACGGCCTACATGGGTTTTCTTCCCTACCGCCACGAGGGGAAGTTGATGGCACTCGCCGGTCTTGGGCACGAGCGCGGCGCGGACAATCCTTGGCCCGAACGGCTACAGACGATCCTCGCGACCGATGACGGAGCCTACGAGGTGGACCCCACCTTCACGCGCTTCGGGGCCCACTCTTACGCCGAGCGCTTCACCGACAAGCTGGCGGACTTCATCACCGGCTTCGACTCTCGGCTGAGGCCGCTGGGATCGAGAAACCGGGCCGACCAGGCGCGGCTCCTAGACCCAGCCTACGTGGACCTCGCCTGGGGCGTTCAGCGGCGACTCGAGGAGGCTGTGGGCGACATCGTGTCCGGCGCACTGAGTGGTCTCACGACGAGAAACCTGTGCATCGCAGGCGGCGTCGGCTTGAACTGCAAGATGAACGGCAGCCTGCTGGGTAAGTCGGGCATTGAACGCGTCTTCGCCTTTCCCGCCAGCAACGATGCGGGCTCCTCGATCGGAGCGGCGATGGTCGTCGCACGTCAAGGTGGCGATCGCATCAAGCGCGAACTCACGAGCACCCACCTGGGCCCCGAGTTCTCCGACGGCGAGATCCGTGAGGTGCTGCGCTTCAGCAAGGTCTCGTTCAGCGAGCCCGCGAACATCGCCGAAGCGACAGCGAAGAGGCTCGCCCAGGGCCAGGCCGTCGGCTGGTTCCAGGGCCGCATGGAGCTCGGTCCGCGTGCCCTTGGGGCGCGCTCGATCCTGGCCGACCCACGCAACCCCGACGCGAGCGAGCGATTGAATCGCGAGGTCAAGTCGCGCGAGACCTGGCGCCCTTTCTGCCCTTCGATCCTCCCTGGGCGCGAGGATGAGCTGATCACGGGCGCGGACGACGCTTCCTTCATGACCATCGCCCTGCCGGTGCGGGAGGATCGCCGCGCGGTGATGGAGCAGTGCAGCCACACTGACGGCACGACCCGCCCGCACGTCGTCTGCGAGGAGGCCAACCCCCGTTACCACTCCCTCCTGCGGCACTTCGAAGAGGAGACGGGCACGCCGTTCGTGATCAACACCTCCTTGAACGTGAGCGGCGAACCAATCGTCTGTACCCCCGCCGAGGCTCTGCGCAGCTTCTACTCCTGCGGCCTCGACGCCCTGGCGATCGGGAGCTTCCTGGTCGAGAAGTAGGCTGCGCTCTACCGCGCGAACTCGAAGCGGACCTCCTCGATGACCACGAAAGAGTCCTCGCCCTCGACGATCCGCAGGTGCCGGTCAGCGGCCAGGTCCTCGAAGCGTTGGGTCGTGTCGCTGGCCGGCCAGTAGACCTCCAACACACGCACGCGCTCGGCCGCTCCGATCCCAACGTGCTGGGTGAGGGGGTTGCCACCAAAGCTCCCGCCGCCGTTCACGTGTCGGTAGACGGAGCGCACGGTCCCGTCCTCGACGACCTCGAGGCGCAAACGAGCGCCGATCGCCGAGCGGTTGGATCGCACGCCGACGAGTTCGATCTTGAGCCAGTGGTTGCCGAAACCGGGGTTCTCGAAGAGGACGTTTCCAAAGCCGTCCCCGCGAAAAGCCCCTCCCATCTGCTCGAAGACATCCTGGTCCCCATCGTTGTCGAGGTCGGCGAAGGCGATGCCGTGGCCCTTCTGGAGGTGGGCGAAGCCGCCGGCGCTGCTGATGTCCACGAAGTTCTCTCCGCGACGATTCCAGTACATCACGTTCGGCATTAGACCGTCCAGGAACGGATAGCCCGTGCCGAGATAGAACTCGAGGAAGCCGTCGTTGTCGAGATCACCGAAGTTCGCCCCCATGGGAAGCGACATCCGTTCCAGGCCCTGCTCGCGCGCCACATTCTCGAAGCCGCCCGCACCGTCGCCGCGGTACAGGCGTGGCAGCTCCGCATCGTGAGGCAAATCGAGGAAGCTCGCAACCACCGGCGCCAGACGGCCCAGCGATGTGTTCTCTGCATAGCTCGACACGTACAGGTCGAGCGCGCCGTCGTTGTCGTAGTCCCAGAACCAGGCCGGGAAACTCGCGTGCGGCAAGTCGACCCCGAGTGCGGGTGCCACGTTCGTGAAGGTGCCGTCGCCTTCGTTGTGATAGAGGCGGTTCTCGCCGCCCAGGTTCGAAACGTACAGGTCGGGGTAGCGGTCGCCGTCGTAGTCGCCCCAGGTGACGCTCTTGGTGTAGCCGCCGTTCTGGACGCCCGCCTCCCCGCCCACGTCGACGAAGGTTCCGTCGCCCTCGTTGCGGAAGAGCTGGCAGGGGAAGGGCCGGGTGGGGACGGACTCATTCCCGACGAAGAGGTCGAGGTCGCCGTCGTTGTCGAAATCGGCCCATGCGGCTGTCTGGGAAGGATAGTGAGCCTCGCCCAGACCGGCGCGGAAGGTCATGTCCGTGAAGTGGCCGCGCCCGTCGTTTCGAAGGAGCGAGTTCGGGATCCGCCCGGCATCGCCGACCATCCAAGCGCCGCGCAGGATCAGCACATCCACGTCGCCGTCGCCGTCGTAGTCGCCGTGGATCATGTTGAGACCGCCCCTGATCCCGCCGAAGGCGTCGCGCTCGGTGAAGGTCCCGTCGCCCTCGTTGTGCTGGAAGTGCAGCGGGCGCTCTGGATCCCAGGTCGAGTGGAGCAGGTCGAGCAGGCCGTCGCCGTCAAAGTCCTCGACCACGACGCTGCCGCACAGGTCAAAGGTGTTCAGGCCCAATTCGGTCGCGATGTCCTTGAAGCGCGGAAACTCCACAGCTGATACGAAACGTTCGGGCGGGATCAGGTGTTCGGTCGGGACACCTTCCGGATGTTCCCCGAGCGTCATGTAGGCGATGTTCATGAGCCAGCGCGCCCCGAGGTGCAGCGCATCGTCCGGCGATCGCTCGGCGAGCACCCTCTCGAAGTAGGGGATCGCGGAGCGGGAACCGTCTTGGTCCACGTGGATCGCACCTCCCTCGAGCGGGAGGAGGCAACTGGCCGATGTGTGCCGAGCTGCGCAGTTCGCGATCTCCCCGATCCGTAGATGGCAGACGCCCAGGATGTAGTTGAAGTGCTCGGCGGAGCGCGGGCGCTCATCGTCGGGTAGATCGACGAGCACGGTCTCGCAGGCCTGAAGATGGCCCAGGGCGTCTTCCAAGCGGCCGGCGCGCAGCTCCCAGGCGCCGACTATGATGAGCTGGTAGCGCGCACGCCCGCGTGAACATCGGCGTCCAGGCGCTCCAGGATGCCCAGGGCGTTTCGCAGGGCGCGGTCACCGAGGTAGGAGTTCTCCAGGGGCACGCGTTCGGCCACGCCCCGTAGCAGCGCGACCATGCGCTCGTGCCCCTCGCGGTCGCGAGCCGCCTCTAGAGCCTCCTCGTGCGCCTCCTGGAGAGCGTCTCCACCGCAAGCCGCACCGAGCGTGAGGAGCACGCTTGCCACTCCTAATCGTTCAGCCATTCCCCACCATCCTGCGGATCGAGGAAGCCATCGCCCACCATCAACCTGGCCGAAAGCTCCAGAGCCTTCCGCGCCTCCTCGTTGGTCGGTTCGAGTGCCACGCAGCGTCGCAGGCTCTCGCACGCCTCCTCAAAGCGCCCGAGCTGACCGAGGAGCTTGCCGGCAAGCAGGTGCGCAGCGGCGTTCTCGGGGTCGCTCAACACGGCGCGGCGAAAGGCCTCGAGGGCCTCGAACGGCAGGCCCGCGTGGACGGCGGCCTCGCCGAAAGCGAGCAGAGTGGGCGGGAAGTCGCCCTGGATCCGCAGGGCTTCCCGCAGGGGGTCGAGAGCCTCGGCGAAGCGCCCGGCCTGGGAGCGCACGACGCCCAGGTTGACATGTCCGGGGGCGTAGTCGATGTCGGCGACGACGGCCGCTAGATAGGCCGCCTCGGCCTCGACATTGCGCCCCACGCCGAGCAGGGCGCGGCCCGTGCCCTCGAAGGCGGTCGCCAGGGACGGATCGAGGACGGACGCCTCTTCGAACAGCGCAAGGGCCTCGGTGAACAGGTCGTCCTCGAGTCGGCGCCGGGCGGTCCAGACCAGGAGTTCGGGATAGGGAGCCTCGTCGCGCAAGGAGTGCAGGAGGGGCGCGAGCTCTCCCCGTTCTGTCCGGCGGTGGAACGCGCGTCGCAGGGTGCCGGCGCGGAAGACGAAGGTGGACGGTCGCGTGACGCCTTCACCGCGCCCAAAGGTGTGCGCGACCGATTCGGCGTCGGCCGACACCCAGGAGAATGCCACGGGAGCCGCTTCCCGCGCGCGCGCCAGGGCATCGGCGTCGAACCCGGCGGACAGGACGAGAGTCCAGCGCACTTCGGAAAACTCCCGCGCGAGCAGGGCCAGGTCTGCGGGAATGGTCGGCGGCTCCTCCCCCGTCCCAGCCTCGACCCAGCGTACGACCCGCGCCCCATCCTCATCCGGCGTCGCCCCCCACTTTTCCAGGGCCCGCTCGCCGCGCGCCTCGCGCCGCTCGCGCGTCGCGTCAGGCCAGCACGGGAGGGTCTCCACTCTCGCCTCGGCCTCGCCCTCGGTGAGCACGAGCAAGCTGTCGGCGGGCAGGTCTTCCCAGACCTGCACCGCCCCCGAGGGCCACTCGACGCGCACGCGCTCGACCGCGTCCAGCGCCCCGAGCCCGAAGTGCATGTCGGTCGGCACCTGACTCTGGAATCCCTCGAGAACCTTGGCGTGGTCGCTGCGCGTCACACCCCCGGCGCTGAGGCGCACGATCGCGCCCAGGGCTGCCGCCGTCCCCTGGCCGGACACGAGTCGCAAGCGGGCGAAGTGCGCCGGCGCGGCGCGGTTCTCGAAGAGGCGCAGGCCCTGCAAGGACAGGAGCGCCAGGTCCAGGTCGCCGTCGCCGTCCACGTCCACGGGCACGGTGCAGCGGCCGTCGTGCTCCCCGTCGAGGCCGAACAGCCAACCCGTCTCGAAGAAGCGCTGCTCCCCCTCGCCGTCGGGGTTGTAGAAGACGCGATCGCGCTGGTAGCCGCTGAACGAACCCTCGATCGAGACGTCCGTGTTCACATCGCGTGTCGGCTCTCCGCGCTCCAAAAATCCTGCGTCGGCGGCAACCTGCCGCCACCAGCAAGTTCACCAGTCCGGAAGCTCGCGCTGGGAGTGTGAGGTGAAGCCGTTGGTGACGAGCAAGTCCTTGTCTCCGTCGTTGTCGAGGTCGCAAAAGTTCGTGCCCCAGGCCCACTCGCCGTTGTTGCAGTGCCACGCGCGGGCCTGCTCTCTCCACTCGCCGTTCGGGCCGCGCGAGTAGAGCATGTTGCCGTTGGCGATGACCAACATGCGCGTCCGCATGTCATCACTCAACCCCGCGGCCAGGGAGGCGATGCGGTTCCCCGCCTCGGAGAACATGTTGGAGATGTAGAGACTCCACTCACCGGTGTTGTCGGGGTCAGCGAGGGTGGCGCCCATGGTGTAGGCGGACTCGCCCGAGAGAATCGAGGCGCGGTCCGCTCGAAAACGTCCGCTGCCGTCGTTCTCCCACAATACGTTGGGGCCGAAGTCGTTGCCCTCGAACAGGTCGAGGTCGCCGTCCCCGTCGAAGTCAAAGGGCTGGGCCACGAAGGTGTACTGGGTGCCGCTCAAGCCGCGCTCCCGCGACTCCTCGCTGAAGTGCAGGCCGCCCTGATTGATGAAGAGATGGTTGTCCCCGCCGTCGAGAGCCAGCACCGTGTTGAAGTCGTCGCCGCGCGAATTGGCGTCCCCGTAGGCCCCGGCGAAGAGATCGACGAGGCCGTCGGCGTTCACGTCGCAGGGCACGAGGGTCGGGATCGCGATGTGGCGCAGGCCAACAGGATTGGGGAACTCGAGCGCTCCCTCCACGCGCACCCACTCGCCGCCTCGTCGGGTCCACAGGCCGAGCCTGGCGTGGTCCCCCTCGTACTCCAGCGGCGTGCTGCCTACCAACTCCTCGAAACCGTCGCCGTCGAGGTCGAACCAGAGCAGGAAGTTCGAGCATTCCAGCGGTGCGTCAAGCGGAAGGGAACCGCGCACGAAGCCACCGCTGCCGTCGTTCACGAACAGAACGCTCTCCTGGTTCTGGCGAGTGGCGATGAGGTCCCAAAAGCCGTCCCGGTTCCAGTCCAGGGCCGTCAACCCGCCCAGGGCCAGGGTGCGGTGCTCGTCGATGGCCTCCTGGATCATGGAGCGGTTGCGGGCGCTGTCGTTGAAGGTGAAGCCGAAGGCGCCGGTCACCTCGACGAAGGGAGCACGGCCGCCCTCGACGCGCGCTCCCTCGAATGCCACGAGCCGCGTCAGGCGCCAGCCGTGCGACTCGTCGCGGACGAGCTCGACCTCACACTCCACGCGCAAGTCCACGCGCCCGCCCGCTGCGTTCACGCCGCCCATGCGCACCTCGGCGCGGCCGCGCGCGTGCTCACCGGCGAGGTCCAGGAAGAAGCGATCGCAATCGAAGCTCAAGCGCTCACCGCTCACCCAGCCCTCGGTGTGTTCCACGAGCACGGCCACCAATCCGGTCCGGTCCATGTTCTCGCCGTCGCGTTCAGCGTAGACCCGCAGGTCGAGACCGTCGTCGGCCACCACTCGGCCCGCGTCAAGGCGCGGGAAACGACCCTGGAAGTCGGGCGAGAGAGCTTCCATGGCTTGCGCGCTGTCGCCCGCGGAGACCGGACCGAGGAGCTTGCTCTCGATCTCCGCCCCGACCTGCCGCGCCACGCCGTCGGCGAGGAGGATGTCCTGTTGGAAGGGAGCGTCCTCCGCCGAGCAGCCCATGAAGATCAGGCAGCCGGCAATACCGTGTCGCACACCCATCATCGGTTTCTCGGCAGCAGAATACCGCACAAGCCACCCAATCGCCCTGCGCTCGGGACCCTATTCCGCGCAGCGCAGCGCCCTGTCACTCTCCACGCCGACCAGCCCGCGACACGAGATGAAACTCGTCGAGCACGACGGTCTCCTCGGCGAGCGGTGGCCGCTCCACGTGCGGACCGATCAGGCACGGTTCCAGGTGGAAGTCGCCGCTGCTCTTGACCCTGTTATGGCCTTCGATCGCCAGCACAGCCGCTCCCGCGCCCAGGCGCGAGGCCAACTCGGCACCGGAGCCCAGGGCGAAGAATTCCCATTCCCGCGCAGCATGCGAATCGATGTCCTCCGCGGAGGCCCCGTCGCCCGACCCAACCCATGCGTGCGCCACCTCGACGCCGTTCAGGTAGGCGATGAACCCGTCATCGAAGCGCATGCCGAGGCGCACTTCCGCTAGGCCGGCTAGCTGCTCCGGGTCGAAGCTCGTGCGCAAGTAGACGCGGCTGTACTCGCCACGCATGTCTTCGAGTTGCGTCACCTCGTCATCACCGAAACCGAAGCTCGCTGTGCCGGTCTTCCA
>PVBE010752816.1_pt1 | contig 109186 bp, 86 predicted proteins | sample 1631181 | NCBI WGS metagenome assembly PVBE01 (sample SAMN08397723, study PRJNA350692) | Marine metagenome, whole genome shotgun sequencing project. | isolation source: water | place: Pacific Ocean | collected 2012-04
CTTGCTGCCCACAAACTCCAGCCGCACTCGAGCGCCGAACTCCAGGCTCAACGGCTCCTGTTGGCTTTCACCCATGCGGTGCCTCCGGCGATCATTGCTGCGATGCCCGATGCGATGCTCTGAGGCCAGTTTCTTGGCACCTCTACCGAAAACCTCCCTGCTCATATGGGCAATGCGGGATATTGAGTTGTGCACGGATTCATGTTTTTCGCGAGATAGTTCCCGATTCGTGTCCCGAGAAGGTATAGGTATAGTAGAAGGCATCGCAGGCACACCCTCCTTCTCCCGTGGTTCCGCCGCCCAGTCCGTACTCACATCCCATATCCATCAGCCACGCCCGGCAGCAGGCCACATGGCGTCCGGCGTCACCGCCAGGACGCACGACATGATCTCTCTCGCCCGCCGAGTGCATAGGCCCGTCAGGTGAGTCCGACCCCGTACGTGGTCGGGTTGAGACCCACGCTGGCAGTCATGCGCGGAGCGGCAGTGCCTCCAGGAGGGTGGGCCTTGGCGGCGCGTGCTGGCATCGCTGCAATGGGGTTCCTGAGCCGGTACAACGCAGCATAGGAGGCCGTCCGTTATGCGCGAGGTCAAGAAGAGACAGAGCGATGACGTGCCGTCAACTGACGCGGTATGCAGGCCAGAGGAGCACTACACCCCCATTCCTCTCCCCGTACATGGCTCACCACACTTCCCGAAACACGCACTCATCAACGACTTCCTACTCCGGTGCTATCCCCTTGCAGAGGCGAATACCCCATGGCGCAATATGTGCGATGCCCTCATGGGTTCCTCAGCGGATGAAGAGGTGCCGTGGCACGTCGTCAGCTTCCTGAATGGGACGGTCGGGAAGGTCGTGGGTCTCGCGAATGGGTGGTGTGAGGCTCGCGACAAAGAGATCAAGCACACAGGCCGGTCGGCAGCGGAGAATCTCGGCCGCGCCAGAGATCAAGCGAGTGAAGTGCGGATCAAGACGGCATCCGATGCGGATGGGCCAGAGCCGGTACTGGCCGACCTGATTGCACTCACTCCGGAGACCGTTCGCGCCCTCCTCTGTCGCATCCACAATGACGCCAACATCCTGGTCACGCCAGATTCCTGCCAGGTCCGCGCCCACTGGGCGCGCGAACGGCTGCATGGCGCTATCGGTCTGTTCTTTAGCATCAGCACGGTCAGCCTGCGCTCGATATCCACCGGGCTGCACCGGCATGAGTCTCTGGTGGCCACGTTGGTCTGCGACTATGGGATGGGCTTCTTCCTTCACGAACGACTGCTGCCTGCCCTACGCGACGTTTCCCTGTTCCGGTGCGCCAATTGCGGGGGCATCGCTCGACGCGGCAGGTCCACGCAGAAGCGCTGCACTCCATGCGCCCGCAAGCCGGGAGTCCGCCAGAGGAACTCGCGAAGTACTTAGCGGACGCTATCGCAATGATGCGTCCGGCTCCTTGACCCTCTGTTCGCGTCCATTGTATGGATACGATAACACGCGCTCAAGCGATCTTGCGCAGAGGTTAAGGCGATGAAGCGGGAGACAGTCAGAGAAGCACTAACAACGTTCGGCATCACGCAGGCGGAACTGGCTCGCGAAGCTGGTCTGTCCGAGGCGGCGATCAGTCGTCAACTCAATGGCGGCTTGCCGCTCACGCAACACGTTGAACAGGCGGCGAACGACCTGCTGACCCGGCGCGGCGCGCAGGTGGCTGGCCGCATTCTCGACTGGGTCGAACTGCGGCGTGTCGATGCGCGGAAGCGGAAGGAGGCCGGTTATGACCATGCTTGAGGCTGTGAAGGAAGCGGCGTACCGCGACCCGGAGAGCGCCTATCGAGCGGCCGGGTACCAGGGAGACCTGACCCCCGATGGACCGCGCCGAGTGAAGGGTCTGTGCCCGATCCACCAAGAGCGCACCCCTTCGTTCAAGGTACACGTGGACGGTGAACTGCGGGGATGTTGGTCTTGCTACGGGGCGTGTGACTGCACCGGGGACATCATCAACTTCTACATGCTGTTCGAGCGCATCAGTGACACGAGGAAGGCGGTGATGGAATTGGCAGATAGGCTCGGAGTGAACGGGGACGCGCGACCGGCTCAGGTGCGTCCGGTGGCCAAAGCGAAGGCGACCGTTCCGCCGCCCATCGCGGAGGAGATCGCCGACAGACTGCATCGCGCACTGATGGACTCCCCAGAACGCCTGCGGCTCCTGACCGAGAAGAAGGGCCTCCCCCGTGACATCGTCGAGCGCGCCCGGTTGGGCTGGGACGAGGCGACGAAACGGTACATGATCCCGATCCCGGTCGTCGATGGCCGCGAGGGCTTCGCTGACATCCGCAAGTACCTTCCTGGCGCGCCGAAAGACTCCGAGAAGATGCTGGCCTGGGAGACAGGCCGGGGCTACACGAAGGTGTACCCGTGGATGTGGGTGTGCGACGATGAAGAACTGGTCCTCACCGAAGGCGAGATCGACGCCCTGAATCTGATCGGCCGAGACATCCCGGCGTTCTCCTCGACGAACGGCGCGAGCAAGTGGCCTGCCGAGCCACCCGACCTGTCCGGCAAGGTGATCTGGGTCTGCGGCGACGCGGACGCTGCAGGCGTGAAGCACAACGAGACCATGCCCGGCAAGCTCTACGCCGCTGGGGCCGAGGAAGTGCGCGTCATCGAATGGCCGGAGGATGCCCCGAAGGGCTTCGACGTCAGTGACTTCTTCGCGCAAGGCGGGACGGCCGACGACTTCCGGGACCTCATGGAGTCGGCAGAGGTGATCGCGCCTACCGCCCCCCAGCATGATGCCGCCGATGGGAGTCCCGACGCTTACTTCGACGGCAATCGGTTCGTGATCAAACGGCTTGCCGACCAGATCCGAGACGAGATCCCAGTCGTGAAGATGGGTGGCGACCTGCACGTTTACGAGGGCGGCGTCTACGTATCGCGAGGCGAGGCGGCCATCAGACAACGGACGCAGTCCTTGCTGGGCGAGCAACACTCGAAGAGGAGGGCCGATGAAGTCGTGTATGACATCGAGACTGCGGCTCGCCTGGCGGACGAGGATGTGAACAGGAACTGCGACCTGGTCAATATGAGGAACGGCCTGCTGGATTGGCGCACGGGCGAATTGCACCCGCACAAGCCGGGCCATGTTTCGACGGTTCAACTACCAATCATCTACGATCCGAGTGCGCATGGGAGCGGCGCGCTGGACCAGTACCTACAGAGTACGCTCGCTGACGGCGATGGCCATCCAGACAACGTCGTCTTGGTCGAGGAGTTTGTTGGTTACTGTTTGGTACCGTCTACGCGGTTCGAGAAGGCCTTCTGCGCCGTGGGTAGCGGCAAGAACGGCAAGAGCGTGTTCCTGCACCTGCTCGGGGCGCTGCTTGGCACGGGGAACGTGTCGAACATCCCCCTACAGGAGATCGCGGTCCACAAGTTCAAGCGGGCCGATTTGTTCGGGTGTTTGGCGAACCTCTTCGCCGACCTCGACAACAAGGCGCTTCGCTCGACGGCGTACTTCAAGGCCCTCGTCTCGGGTGACGTCATCGATGGCGAGCGGAAGTACGGTCATCCTTTCTCGTTCCGCTCGTTTGCCCGCTTGGTGTTCAGCGCAAACCAGATGCCGGTGGCTGACGACCCGTCGTTCGCTTATCACCGGCGTTGGGTGATCCTGCCTTTCCCGAACACCTTCGACGGCGACGCCTGCGACCCTGACCTGCTCGCGAAGCTCACGGAGCCAGCGGAACTGAGCCACTTCCTGAACCGCGCCATCGCAGGCCTGCGTCGCCTGTGGGAACGGGGGGAGTTCACCGTCCCACCCTCCACTGCGGATGCGCTCGCCGCGTACCGGTTGGCGACCGATTCCGTCGCGGCGTTCGTGGAGGACATGTGCACGGTCCACTCGGAAGCGCGCGTCAAGAAGCAGGCGATGTTCGATGCCTACGTGAGGTGGTGCGAGCAGTCGAAGCTGAGGTCGGTCCCGCAGTCTGACTTCAACACGAGGTTAGAGAATGACCACGCGGCGCGCCCACGCTCGCTGCGTTGGGGCGACGGTAAACGGGTGCGCTCGTGGGAGGGGATTGGCCTATCGTGCGACCGCGAGCCTGTTACCGCGCCGCTACCGACCAGTGACCGACCAGTTGCCGGGCTACTGCCCGGTAACGGCCTGGACACGGCGCGGTAACGGGTAGGTGCGCGGACCCGCACACGCCTGATGGCCTATCGATGGGGTCGGAAGCGCACTGAGCGGGTTCGGTAACAGCGGTAACGGCCCAACGACGATTCATGTCCGACCTCCTAGTTGCAGTTGCTGAGTAGGGCACAGCCCGAGGAGACCATGAGCGACGCACACGGCGGCAACACAACCGATGAGAGAGCGGGCAAGCCGGAGGCGGCCGTCAGGTCGGACGAAGACGCCCGCGAGGTGTGGATACGGACTGCCATCGCTCAGGTCATCCTCGACAGTCTGGGGTCGGAGGCAGCGTTGCGCTCGCCGGTGGAGGAGGCCCTTCGAGAGCTTGGATACTGCGCCGGAGCCCCCGAAGCCAAGCTGCACCTGTTGCCCGACTGACGCCACCAGCGAACTCCGCCTGAACCACAAGGAAGGCCCACCGTATACGCAGAACCAAGGATGCGGAAACACCGCCACAGACCACGGGAGGATTCGTACCATGGCCAACGACCGGGACGCGATGAGTCAGGCCTCCGAACAGCCCCTGCCAAGCGAGTACCTGGTGGGACGAGTTGCACGGACTGAGAATGGGTTGGTACGTGCGCTGATCTACGCGCGGGTGAGCCACCACGACAGCGCTGTGTCGGACCTCAGCATTCCTCAGCAGATCGAGTCGTGCGAGGGCGAGTGTCAGCGTCAGGGATGGGAAGTGGCTGACGTGTTCCAGGACGCGGGACTGAGCGCTTACTCAGACAGCGACGAACGGGAGGGCTTCCAGGCCGCAATCGAAGCAGTCAGGAAGAGCCAGGGCGATCGCGTCCCCATCTCGCTTATCGTGGTTGACAAGATGGATCGGTTCAGCCGCGACGAGTATGTCAACGTCCACTACAAGCGGCAGGTGCTACCGCAACTTGGCGTCCAGGTCTTCAGCCTCGCCGAGCGCATCGACAACAGCACAGGCGCGGGCCGCATGATGGAACGTGTACACGAAGCCATGGCCATCAAGAGTAGCGATGATACGGCGGAGGCTACCATGCGGGCCATGGTTCAGAATGCAGGCCAGGGGCATGTTTGCGGAGGCAAGCCCCCGTGGGGGTATGTCGCGCTGAAGACGTCCATCGGCACTGACACGCGCGGGAACACCAAGACGCGGACTGACTGGGTGCCGAACGATGACGTGAGGGATGACGTTGAGCGGCTATTTGGCCTGTTGGCGGATGGAGTTGGCATCCACCGGGGCGCGCGTGTGATGAGCGATGAGGGGCGACCTTCACCGAGTGGGGGCAAGTGGGCCGCAAACAGTGTCTACGAATTGGCCCGCAAGGTCTACATCTACGAAGGCACCTACATCTGGAATATGGGGCGTACCGAAGAATGGCGAGATGGTAGCGGCAAGAAGCACAGACGGAACATGCTCAAGGACCCACGCACGTGGGTGAGACGCTGCAACGCGCACGAGAGCCTAATCACCCCGGAGATTGCGGCCAAGGTGCGAAGTGCCTTTCCGCTTCAGAACGACGGCGAGGAAGTATATCTGCGGCAGCAGAGAAAGCTGGCAGACACCCGACGCTCGAACGGTGAGAAGCTGGGGGGACACTCAATACCAGCAGACGGGATCGCCAACGCGGGGCGGAACAGCCGTTGGTTGCTGACGGGAGTCTCGCTTTGCGGGGGTTGTGGCGGCAGCCTCGCCGGGTATCAGCACAGTCGGCGGCGGAAGGACGGTACGCGGTGGTTGGCCTACCGCTGCGGACGTCACCACCGAACCGGAGGTAGCGATTGCCGAAGCTACTACGTGTCTGCCGACAAGTTTGAGCGCGCAGTCATGGAAGGGGTCGCTGAGCGCCTCGCGAGCGCGTTGGGGAAGCAGGAAGTGCGCAGACACGTGGGCGGCGTCGTCAGGCACTTGCGTAAGGGCGCCGTAACACGCCTAGACGCACTGCGGAAGGTCGCCGACGAGAGAGAAGGACAGGTGGAACGGGTGATCGACCTCGGTATTGGCGGCGGCCTAGACAGAGATGCCTGTAACGAGCGCATCCACTCGCTGAGATCTGAGGCTGCGAGCATCAGAGACAAGGCCCGCGCCTTTGAAGTGGTGCTTGCCAAGACTGATGGGATCGAGGACGAAGTGCAGACGCTTCTCGCTCGGGCCGACCATCTGGTGAGGAGTTGGCAGCTTCTGGAACCGGCTGAGCGGCGGGCTCGTCTGCACGATGTCGTGAGTGCGATCGTGGTTGATGCGGCCTCGCCAGGGGGGGACACCAACACGGCGGTAATTCACTTCCGCGGGTTGTTGGAGGACAACGCGGCCCTGCGTCTACGGGTCAAGGGTGAAATCGCTGAATCGGGCTCTGGGGGGGAAGAACATGGCCCCCAGGCCGAAATCGACCTAGGGGCGCATGGTAGTGATTTGATTGGCTCCCCGCCCCGGGCTCGAACCAGGAACCTGCCGGTTAACAGCCGGACGCTCTACCATTGAGCTAGCGAGGAGCATACCGTCATCGACGGACCCGGATTGTAGCGGAATTGACCCCGTCTGTCAATCCCCCTTGGGCGAGGTTACTCGACCGCCTCGCCGGCCTCGACATTCTCTGCCTCCAGGTCCGCGATCGTGCCCTCCTCGTCGGCGTAAGACTGCTCCATGAGTTCCATGTATTCCTCATGGCGCTCGGTCTTCGTATGCTGCGTCGCGAGGCTTATCACGAAGAACAGAACCGCGTTGACGACGATCGCCAGGAATCCTGGATGGATCGGCAGCGGATCTGTCTCGAAGAACGGGCTCGTCTTGTGATCCCCCAAGAGCAACGTCGCAACGCCACCGATGCAACCCGCCAGCGCGCCGGCCGTCGTGGCGCGCTTCCAGAAGAATGCGCCGATCAGCGGAATCGCCAGGTTGGCCGACCCCGCGTATGCCATGACGCCGAGCGAGACCAAGAGCGTGCCCGAGCCCTTCAGCGAGACCAGGTACGCCACGCCGGTGAACGCGATGACGAAGATCCGGCCGACCCAGACCAGGTGGCTCTGGCTCGCGCCGGGCTTGATGTAGCGCTTGTAGATATCAGACGTCGCCACCGCGCTGCCGGCCAGGAGCTGGGAGTCTGCTGTCGACATTCCCGCCGCGAAGGCCCCGACGATCATCGGGAGCATCAGCGCGGGCCAGTAGAGTTTCAGCATCTCGGGAAGTAGCTGGTCGGGCTTCGCCAGTTCGCCGAACTTGCCGGTGGACAGGGCCGCGTAGGCATACAGGAACGTCGCGAGGTACCCGAGCACGCCGGCGATCGGGACCAGCGCGCCAGTTTGACGCAGCGTCTTGGGGTTCTTGGCCGAGTAGATCCGCATCCACACCCCGGCGTTGCCGAGCGCGATTCCCTGCACGAACCAGAACGACAGCCACCAGGTGGGCCCAAATTGCCCCTTTGGTCCCGGAAGCGTCAGGTGCTCGGGGAGTGACTCCTTGAGTCGCGCGAACATGGGGCCCAGGCCTCCGCCGATTTGGGCGACCGCGCCGATGGCGATGGCCCAGATGATCGTCAGGAAGACGAAGCCCTGAGCGGCATCGGTCCACGCAACGGCGCGCGCGCCGCCGACGATGGTGTAGAGGACGACGACGAGCATCATTAGGCCCGCGCCGACCGCGAAGCTGATCTGTCCGTCGCTCGCGGCCTCGATGAGCAGCCCGCCGCCCTTGATCTGCAGCAGGATGTAGGGGAAGATGAATCCGGCGCTGATGAGCGCGACGACGATCCGCATGGCCTCGCTACCGTAGCGATGGGCGAGCAGATCGGCTGGGGTGACGAAATTCCACTTCTTCCCGCAGAGCCAAATGCGCGTGCCCAGCCACCAGAGCAGCATCCCGCTCATGGTCATCCACAGGACGTGGCAGTAGAATCCCATCCCGTGGGTGTACCAGAACCCGCCGGTCCCCATGAAGAACCACATGGAAAACAGCGTCGCCTCGTAGGTGAAGAAGAGGACGAACAGATTGAAGGACCGATTGGCGACGAAGTAGTCCTCTTCCGTGTCTTCCTTCGACTTCGTCCGGGCAAGCGCGCCGACGCCGAGCACGATGACAGTGTAGATCGACAGCATGAGGATGATCAGCCCAAGTTGGCTCATCACTCACCCTCCTCAAGCGCGGCGATGGGCGAAGGCGGGACTTCTATGATCTGTTCGCGCTCGGGGATCTTCGGGTCAGGCAGGAACCACAGGCCGTAGATCAGGTGGACAATGCCGATCCCGATGCTCCAGAAGAGCATCCAGAAGACGACGAGCGGGAACGGGCCAATCTCGGGCTCGATGGTGTTAACCAACCACAGCACCGGCCAGTTAGTCGCGATGAAGAACGCGGCGTATAGAGCGTAAACGAACCAGGGGCGGCCAGCTTTCATCCCGGGAAATCACTCCTAATCGTTTCGGGGCGGCGGGTGATGCCTGGATGCGACGCCCCGGGTGTCGACGTGAACCGTTTCCCCATCCGGCGAGACTCACCTGCGCGGATGGCGCGGCACAGTTTGATGATGTGAGGCTGTACGTGCCGGCCGAGTAGTCAGGACGCGTCGGGATCGGCGGGCACGAATCTGGTGAGGTCTCGCGAGAGTTGCCACGCGTGCGGATCGTCAATGCCATGCTCCGCCATCAAGTAGCTCGCGAAGTCGTTCAACTCGCGCTCGGCCTGCTCGAACGCTGCGTATAGTCGCCGGACGCGCTCGGCCTGGGCGGGCGTTAGGGCGCGGTCGTCGCTCATAGCGCGTGATCCTCGGTGTCAACCGGAATGTGGGCGATGCGGCGGTCGCCGTTCAGGAATTCGATGTGACCGTCGGTGTAGCGCAGCTTCACCTCGCCCTGCGCGTCAAGTTCGATGCAACTGCCCTCACTGAGCCGGAGAGAGTTCTCCCGCAGGTTGATGCCGACTCCGCACTCGCTCACGACGTCGATGCCCGTATCGGCTTCGCCGCGAAGTCGGATCTGGGTCTCGTAGCCTCCCGCCCCCTCAACCTGCAGGCCCGCGAGGGCCTTGCGCGGACCCAGCGATTGCATTTCGCAGCCGATGATTCCGTTGAATCCATCGTCGCCCTCGTACTGGTTGGCGACCTCGATGTTCACGCCGATGCCCACTCCCCAGTTCTGCGAGAAGACCTCCGAGTGCATGCCCGCGCTCCAGCCGGGGCCGTCCTTGTATAACCTCGCGTAGTAGCCGACCGCGTCGCCGCCTCGGTGCTTCGTGCGAAGCTGGGCATACACCGTCCACGGGAAGCAGTTCTCGCCCTTCTCGTCTTGGATGAGCGATAGCACCTCAACCGTGCCGCCCGTCTCGTGGGCGCCCTCGCGCGCGAACAGAATGGACGTGTCGAGCGGGGGGATCTCCGGTTCGCCGACGATGAAGCGTCGCGGCAGCATGTCAGGCAACGTCTCTTGGGCATCGGCCTCGCGACCCACGAGCGCGCCGAAGACGGGTAGTAGTGCGGTTCGGACGAAGCGTCGGCGTCCTGGTTGCACGGGCTTGCCTCCTATGGCTGTTGGACTTCGTCGAGCACGCTTGTGGCGGCTCTCACGAGCAACTCTCCGGCCTCGGGCGCCAGCTTGCTCGAGCGGGCGAGCCACGTCTCGTAGCCGCCGGCCGGGAAGGCTTTCGGGGTCGGGACGTAGCCGTGACAGCCGTTGGCCAGCTCCGCCACCACCGTATGCTCGAAGGGCGATTGGGCGCGGATTTGCCGGCCAAACTCGGCGAAGATCTCGCCCGGCAAGCTGACCATCGCGAGGTCGCCGATGGCCAGCGCGGCCACTTCCGCATCCACGCCCGGCTCCGACGCGTGCTCGCGGTGAAGTAGCACGTACTCCCGAAGCTTGATGAGTTCCTGATCCTGTGGCGGGACAGCGATGTCCTCTTCGCTCAGTCGCTCCTCAGCCTCGCGGACAAGCTCCGCGGGCACTGTCTTGGTGGGGAGACGAACGGTCGTTGAGGCCGCCTTCAACTCAACATCCTCTGTTGCCTTCGCTACGGAGGCTAGACCGATGGCAAAGCCGGCAATGCCCGTACCGATGCGTTCAAGCCACTCCTCGCCATGGCGGTGCGCGGCGACGTCTTCCACCTTGTCGGGGCCGATGTCGCCACAGGGGCCGTTCATGTAGAGGGCGACGGTGTCCTCGCCATACATCCGCTTCAGCGCGCGTCGGACGCCGCCCGGGTAGTCGGCCGAATAGGACCTCTCGCCGCCGACTACGATGGGGTGGCAGGCGAAGTTCACGCACGTCGCCATGCATCCGCCGTCGGAGTTGTGTACGTGGAAGCCCGCGATCGTGGGGTCGGCTTCATCCTCCGGGCCGATGATATCCGGCGAGCCCTTCGGCGGGTGCATCACGACGCTGCCGTCGCGCATTCGGTAGCGTCTCGGGAAGGCCAGATTAGGCGCCACGCCGTGCCAGGTAGCGATCGATGCGGGTTCCAGCGCGCGGTCCGCCTCAGCCACGGCGGCCGCGATCTCGTTCGTCAGCCTGGCTACGGCCTTGGGATCGATCTCCGTGCCCAGGCCATCCATGACCGGCGGGCCGGTGTGGGTATGCGTGGCCGCAAGGAAGACGTTCTCGGGCGGGATGCCTGTCGCGTTGAGGATGAGGTCGCGCGCGTCAGCTACAAGGGTGTTCTTGAGCGATATCGCGTCGACGCTGACCATCGCGAGGCGCGTGTCGCCCGATTCAAGCACCAAGGCGTTCACCAGCAGCGGGTCGCGGACGTTTTCCGCGTGGCGCCTGAGCCACTGGCCGGGGATGAGGCTCCCTATCTCTGGCGTGATGTCAATCTCACTGGCGCCGGCTCGGAGCATAGCGGTGACCCCTGTTAGTTCTTAGGCTATCGCGTGGGTTCTTCACTCGCTATGTCATGGCCTGCGAGGTTTTTTCTGTTTGGTGCGCAACTCTCTGTATCGACGCTCGTCTGTCTGGTTGTAGTAACCACGCATTTGGGGAGGGAGTCGCGCTTGCCCACCTACACGTATAGCACCCCCACGCACTCCGGCGAGTATCAACTTGTTGCTGAGAGCCTGCCGGCGGCCGTCAAGACGCTCCGGGACGCGGGCATCATGCCGACCAGTGTCGGCGAGCCCCATCCCGACAGCGTCGGCGACGGGCGAATCACCGAGAGCGATCTGTGCGGTTTTGCCCGCCAACTCGCCTCGTTGCTCGAGAGCGGGACGCCGCTAGTTCAGGCCCTTCATCTTCTGGCCAACGAGTCGGAGTCAGACCGGCTACGACGGGCGGTCGCCGGCTTGGCCGCGGAGGTCGCGGACGGCATTCCGCTGAGCGCTGCGATGGGGCGGCGTCCACGCGCCTTCGGGCCGGTTGTGTCGGGTCTCGTCGAGGCTGGAGAGACCGGCGGCAATCTCGAGGAAGCGCTGCGCGCCATCGCCGAGCAACGCGAGGGGTTCGCCAGAATCGCGCGGCAGTCGGTAATGGTGTTGGTCTATCCGACGGCCGTGTTGCTCTTCGGCTTCTGCATGGTGTCGTTTCTGCTGACCTACATCGTGCCGAAGTTCCTATCGCTATTTAGGGAGCTGGGGATCGAGGAGTTCCCGACGCCGACGCTGATCCTGATGCGCGCGAGCGAAGGCTTCCCGTTGTTCTTCCTCGCCCTCGTGGCCACTGGCACTGGGCTTGTCGTGATGTGGATACTGGGACGGAAGAAGACGCGCGGCCGGATCATCATGGATTACTGGCGCCTCGGCGCGCCGATTCTCGGGCGGATCAACCTGAACCTCGCGCTCGCCCGCGTGAGTGGCGCGCTCGGTTTGCTGCTCTCAAGCGGCGTGCCGATCGTCCAAGCACTCCGGTTGGCGGGGGCTGCGGCTGGCAACGGCGTCATCGCGGCGGCTTTCAGGCGCGGCGAGCGGGCGGTCTCGGAGGGACGCTCCCTCGCGGACGGCCTCCGCGAGTCGGGCGTGATACCTGAGAGTTTCACATGGCGGATCGCCGTCGGAGAGTCGGCCGGCACGGTGCCTGACACGCTCAAGCGGATGACGGACTACTACGTTGAGGCGGCGCTGCTCGCCGCGAAGGGCATTCAAGGACTGCTCGAACCCTTCCTGATCATCTTGCTCGGCTTCATCGTCATCTCCGTGGTGGTTGGGCTGTTTATGCCGCTGATATCCATCGTCGGCAGCCTTTCGAGCTGATTCGTCGGAACGCGTGAGAGTCGCAAGGGGGAGATCCGGTTGACTTCCATTGTCGCGACGGGCGAGGTTTTTCATGGGCGCGTGAAAGAGCTTCACGTAGCCCCCGAGGGCCTCGTCCTGACGTCAGGCGGACGGGTTGTGAACGGCGACATCGAAAGCAATTACGCCGACTACACAGAGATCGATACCGCGACCTCGGGCGGCGACAAGGCCTCCTGGTTGCGGATTACGTTCAACGATAATCGCCCCGCATGGCAGGTGTCAGGAATGCAGATACAGCAGGCTGAATGGGCCGAGCAGATGGTGAACGAGGCGGCGCTCGCCGCGCAACAGCGAGACGATCCGATCTACCGCCAGAAGGTCGCGCTCGACACTCTCGGGCAGCACTTGTCCGCGTTTGGCGATCCGGCGGCGCCGCAGGTTGCGCCGTTCATCGACCTGCTGCTCGTGCAGGCGATTCTGCACGGGGCCTCCGACGTGCACATCGATCCCATCGCCAACCAACTGCTCGTGCGGTATCGCATCGACGGCGCGCTGACGGACATCTGCGAGCTGCCGATCTCCATGCGCGAGCGGCTCATCGGGCGGCTTAAAGTCGTCGGCGGGATGATAACGTACCGCAGCGACGTCCCGCAGGAAGGACGTTCGACCGCCGCGATTGACGACCGCGACATCGACGCTCGGATCTCGGTGCTCCCCACGATCCATGGCGAGAAGGCAACCATCCGTCTGTTCGACCCGACGCGCGCGGTGATGCCTCTGGCCGAACTGGGGATGGACGACGAAGCCCTCCAGCTCTTTACCGATGTTATTCTCCGGCCTCAGGGCACCGTGCTTCTGACGGGGCCCGCCGGGGCGGGCAAGACCACCACCCTCTACTCCGCGCTCGCGCATATCCATGGGCAGCGCCGGTCGCTCTCGGCCATCACCACGATCGAGGATCCTGTCGAGCACGATCTCGGAATCGTGACCCAGACCGAGACGGACGAGCGCAACGGGCTGACCTTCGCCGCGGGATTGCGGACCATTCTGCGTCAGGATCCCGAGGTCATAATGATCGGCGAGATCCGCGACGCCGAGACGGGCGGGATCGCCATCCAGGCCGGGCTGACGGGTCACCTGATCCTCAGCACGGTCCACGCCAGATCGGCCGCCGGGGTGTTCGCCCGCTTGATCGACATTGGCGTTGAGCCATTCCTGGTCGCCTCAAGCGTCACCGCCGTCGTTGCGCAGCGCCTGGTGCGCAAGATCTGTCCCGCATGCGCCGGGCCGGTGCAGTTTGATCCGGCGCTGCTTGAGAGTGCCGGCGTCAAAGCCGAAGACGCCGCCGGATGGAGCCTGAAGGCTGGCGGCGGGTGCAGCGCTTGCGGGCAATCGGGGTATTCCGGACGGACCGGCGTCTTCCAGGTGTTGGCCGTCGACGCGCCGCTGCGAGCCTTGGTGATGCAGGGCTTGCCCGCGGCTGAATTGCAGCAGGAGTTGGGGCGCCTGGGCGCGTCGTCCCTTCGAGAGGCTGCTTTGGCGAAGGTCAAAGCGGGCGTCACGACCATCGACGAGGTGCTGCGCGTGCTCGGGTCGGTGGACGCCGATGCGTAGGAGTCACGCGACATGAGGCGCGAGAAACTGCCTGTCGATCACCACGTGAGCCGCCTGGCACAGCGCTACCTGGTCGCCCTCGTCTTCGCGCCGACGGTGCTGATGGTGGTGCTGGGGATCGTGTTCAGGATCGTTGGCGGCCGTGGCGCAAAGGTCGCGGGCGGAGGCTTCATGTGGATCTTCCTGCTGATCGGCTTCCAACTGCTCGCGCTGTTGATTGGGCGGGAGCATCTGCTGGGAGGCGCGAAGATGTCCGCCGATTCACCGCCGGAGCCGCCGAAGCTGGAGCCGGGAATCTTCCATCATGACACGCACAAATAGGCCAGCGGGCCGGACAACCAGGCGGGGCGCCAACCTCACCGCATCGCTCGTGGCGACGGGCGTTGTCGTGGTGGCGCTGCTGATGGTGCTTCAGGGCTACTACCACTGCAGCGAGGCGCTCAAGCGCACGCAGAACCGCTCGCGGGCGCTGATGGTGCTTGAATCCCAGGCCGAGACGATCCGCGCGGCGGGGTTTGGGGCTCTTCCGCCGGTCGGGCAACACGCAATGCCCGCCGAGGCGCTGCAGGGCCTGCCGGGCGCAAGCGGATCGCTGATCGTGAAGGACGGGCCATCGCGCGACATGAGGCTGGTGACGCTGGACCTGCAGTGGCGCGATGGCGACCAGCCGGTGGGCGAATCGGAGATCCTGTTCGCGATGAGCAAGCACGGGCTGGATCCGTGAGAGAGACTGGGCTGAGCGCATGCTGAGCAACCACCGACAACCGGGCGCGCGAGCGGGGTACTCGCTGATCGAGGTGCTTGTGACCATGGCCGTGGCCTCGGTGGCGATCCTCGTGGCCGTCCAGCTCTACGGCCAGACCGAGAAGCTGCTCGGACGCCAGCGCGACGATGCCGCAACGCTCGGGGCAGGCGCCGACCTGCTATCGCTCCTTCGGATGGATGTCCGCGGCGCGTCCGACGTGGGGGAGGGGTCAGACGAATCCCGCCTCGTGCTGGTGGCGGCGGATGGCGCTGAGGTGACCTACGAAGCCACGCCCGAGGCTGTCACGCGGCTCGGTCCTGAATCGCCATTGGCGACCGCTACCGGCTCCGCGACGGTGAGGGCGCGATTTGAGTATCCGGGCGCGGGGTTGGTGCGCGTGAGTTGGAGCGCCAAGCGAGCCGCTCGGTCCGTTACGCTGCACCTGAGGAACCACGGGACATGAGGCGCCTAGCATCGCGGCGAGGAGCGGTCTCGGTAGTAGCGGCGTTGGCGCTCGTGACGCTGATCGCCGTGTCGCTGGCCGCCAGCGTGGCGGTGGTCGCTGCCCACGCGGCTCGCGTGACTCACCAGGAGGACGGCTTGCAGGCGCTGTATCTGGCGGAGATGGGTGTTGAGGAGACGTTGGCGCGCCACGCGTCAGGCGAGACGCCGGAGACGCTCTGGCGAGTGGTGGAACGAGGTCTGGGTCCCGAGGTGCCGGCGGGCGGCGAGGTGTCATCTTCGGACGAGATCGCGCCCGGCGGAGATTCCCGGTTGGCGGTTGGTTCATACGAGGTGACGGCGCGGGGAGGGGGCGGGGCGCTCGTGATTAGCTCGCGAGGGCTGGTCGCCACCCCAGCCGGGAGAAGCGTCGAACGCGAAGTGCGGGTTGAGTGCCGACGCGCCGGCGGGAAGTGGCATGTCGAGAAATGGGAGCGCGTGCCATGAGAGGTCGACGCGGCTTCACCTATCTCGAGCTGCTCATCGTCACGGCGATCATTGCTGTCGTGTGGATGCTGATGGTCCCTGTGCTGGTGAGAGCGCGGAATCGCGCGGACCAGACATCGTGCGCGACCAATCTGCGTAACATCGGGTGGGCGTTGCGGATATACTCTCAGGACCACTCCGGACAGTTCCCGCCCGAGGTGGCGGCTCTGACGCCGCGATATCTCGACGATGTGGAGATCTACCGCTGCCCGTCCGCCGTGGTCGTCGAGGAGCGCTATCCTCAATTGTTCGAGCCCGCGCCGGTGGGCACGGTGGATTACGCGTACGCGCCCGGTCTCGCGATCGATGATCGCCCGGACCTTGAGGTCGCGTGGGACGACGCCGGGCGACATGGAGGCGGGGCAAACGTGCTGTACCTGTCCTCACGGGTGGAGAAGCTTGACCCCATAGACCTGCCGGGCTTGGTAAACGAGGAGGCGCGCCCATGAAGAAGGACGCGGGCCTCCTCAACCGCCGCAAGTCCGGCTTCACGCTGATCGAGGTCATTCTCGTCATGGGGATCATCGCGATTCTGGCAGCGATTCTCTTTCCCGTCTTCGCACGGGCACAGGCCAAGGCGCGCCAGACCTCCTGCCTAGAGAACCTTCGCCAGATCAGCATTGCGCTCAGCCTCTACGCGCGGGATCATGCGGGGTGTTTCCCACCGACTGATGACGACCTGACCCCGCTGCTGGACCGCTACTTGCCGATGGAGGAGAGCCTGTTCTGTCCGTCGGTTGAGGAGAAGGGCTCGGGCCAGCACGCAGACCGGACCATGCCACCGGGCACGGCCTCAACTCACGCCACATTCGACGTCGTGACCGGTGACTACTGGTACGAGGCGGGCCGGTGCGATGACGATGAGCCGTCGACGTTCCTCGCGTGTGACAGCGTGCTCGACCGGCACAACACCGGCGCGAACTGCCTGTTCGTCGATGGGCACGCGAAGTGGATCAACGACAGCAGTTGGGGAGACTTCCTCCCCGCGCCACAGGGCCGGCAGCGCAACGCGGAGTTGAAGGCCAAACGCGGGGTCGGGCCGCCCGTCGCCCAGGGGTGACGCCATGAGACGCCAACGAGGGATGACGCTCGTCGAATTGCTGACAGTCATCGCGATGATCGCCATCCTTGCCTCGATCCTCTTCCCGGTGTTCGCCCGGGCTAGGGAGGGCGCGCGGGCGCACTCGTGCCTCAACAACCAAGTCAACATCATGCTCGCGATGCAGATGTACGCGGGCGACCATGAGGGGCTCTTCCCGCCGCTCGATGATGACCTCGAGCCGCTGACGGCTCGATATCTGCGCCACCCGTTCGTCTTCAGTTGCCCGTCGGGCAGAAACGAAGTACCCATGGGCGCTCCCGCGAACCCGCCCAAGCCGGTGGTGGAAGCCATTTCCGGGCCGGCGACGAGTGGACAGGGAAGCGTAACGTTCACTCAAGGCCCTCCGTCGGGAATGGGAGGCGGGATGGGCACGCCGATGAGCAGCCCTCCGCCAGTGCCACCAGACGTCCTGAAGACCAGTTACTACTACCGGGGTGGACATGGCCCCTCTGAATGGCCATCCGTGCCCGTCACCAGTGACCAAGAACTGATGCACGCGGACCGCGCGACCGTGATGTTCTCTGACGGTCACTCCAGGCGCATGAGTGCCGACGAATGGCGAGAGCATGGCTTCCGGCCAATCAGTGAGGTCTGGCCGCCACCGGGCTCGAACGCCCCTGGAAGCGGGATGCCGGGAATGGGCGGCATGCCGGGAGGTGGGCCATGAAGAAGAACGCCTACCTTCAGTACCACCACGGTCACGGGCTGGGGTCGTCGGAGTTCCTGGGCGTCTGTGGTGTCATATTCGTCATCATGAGCGGCGTGTTGTCCTACGCCGCCCTGGCGCGAGATCGGTCGCGCGAGGCGGCGTGCGCCAGCAACGTCAGGCAGATCGTGATGGGGATGAACCTGTACGCGCACGACCACGCCGGTCGCTACCCGCCGTCAGGCGACGACATGGTGGGGCCGATCTACCCGTACGTCAACAACCTACAGCTCTTCATCTGCCCGATTGATGCGGACCCGGTTGAGACGCTCTTCTCGTCCTACAGGGAGCCGTCCATGATGGTCCCGTCAAGTGTTGAGCTGAGTTATTTTCTCGTGGGCGGCATGGCCACTGACGACCGCCCCCGCGACGTGCTGGTTGGCGACACGCTGCCGAGGCACCGCGGAGCGGCAAACGCCGCATGTATCGATGGCCGGCTGAGGACGCTCTCGGCCGATGAACTGACAGACGCCCGTTCAAGGAGCGAGACGCCATGATGCGCCCGCGCGACGGATTCACGCTGATCGAACTACTAGTGGTGATAGCCATCATCGCGATTCTCTCGGCGGCGCTGATGCCCGCGCTGTCGTCGGCGAACGATCGCGCCCGCATCACCGAGTGTAAGGCGCGGCTAACCACCATCGGCCTGGCGCTGAAGATGCGTCTCGACGACAAGGGCGCGTATCCCAGCGGGATTCGGCAGCTCTACGAAGAGCGGTATATCACGAACGAGGACGTGCTCTGTTGCACGAAGACGGGCGTCGAGTTCTACTTCTCCAAGCCCTTGGGCGGCGATCCGAAGGCCGTCGTCTGCGCTTGCTGCGATCCCGTCACGGCCGCCGGCGAGCGACCGCACGGCTTCCGCGAGTCGCTGATCTCCCTCGAAGCCGGCGGGGGTCTGCGCGAGGTGAGGAACTGACCCCGCGTCGCGCGGAGGAGATTCCCCATATAGGGCGCACCTATCGTCCATCGACTGATGGGGATCCCAATCGCTGACGCACCCAACATTGAGATCATCTACGGGCAAGCCGGCTCGGGCAAAACCGAGGAGGCGGTCCGTCGCTACGCCGAGTGCGTGAGCGATCACGGCGAGGACGCGGCGTTGCTGATCGTGCCGACGGCGCGGGTCGTCCGGCAGGTCCGCGAGAGGCTCGTTGATGAGGGACGCCCGCCCGGTCTCGTCGACCCGCGCATCTTCACCTTCCCCCAACTTGCCCAGATCATCCTGAACGCGAATCACGAGTGCGCGACGCCCATTGGCGGGGCGATGCAACGCCTCCTGATCGGCGAGGTGATCGACTCCCTCATCGCGGATGGCGAACTCGTCGAGTTGGCCGATGTCGCGCGCCTTCCGGGGTTCGCTGTCGCGCTGATGGAGCTTGTCAGCGATCTGAAGCGCGGCGCTGTTGAGCCGCGACCGTTCTGTCACGCCCTCGCCCAGGCAGGCCTTAACGAAACGTGGCGGGGCGAGATCTCGAAGCTCTACTGCGCGTATCAGTGGATGCTGATTTGCCTCCGATACTTCGATGATGAAGGCGTCTTCTGGTGGGCGCGCGGCGTCTTGCGTGATGGTGGTCGGCGCCCGCTCGAACAGACTCGGCTGATGGTCGTTGATGGCTTCACGGATTTCACCACAACCCAGCTTCAGATGCTGCAACTCCTCGCCGAGGGAATTCCGAGGACGGTCGTGACTCTCGACTACGCTGAGCATGACGAGCGCGAGGGCTTGGCCCAGTGGTTCGGCGACACGGTGGAGCGCGTGAGGGATCATCTCCCGGGCGCGGCGATCCACCCGCTTCCGGGCGGAATCGCGCCGAATGCCCTTGGCCACCTCCGCGGCACCGTGTTCTCGCCGCCCGGCAAGGTCGAGCCGGTGCCGGCGGACGGTCGCGTTCACGTCCTCGACTGCCCGACGCGTTTTCGCGAGGTGCGCGAGGTGCTTCGCCGCGTGAAGGGCCTCTTGGTCGAGGGGCAGGCCTCCCCCGGGGAGATCGCGATCATCTGCCGGAGCGTCTCCGGCCGCGCCGATGCCATCCGTTCGACCGCGGCGCGCATGGGCGTGCCCGTCTATGTCGAGGCAGCCCGGTCGCCAGCCACCAATCCAGCGGTGCGCGCGGTGCTCCAGGCTTACGAGGTGGTCGCGGGCGGCTACCGGCGGGCCGATGTCGTCGACCTGCTGCGATCGAGTTACCTTACTCTCGAGCCCCTCCTCGCTCGCCACCTGACTGCCGACGACGTCGCTTGTGTTGCGGCTGAGGCGCTGGTGCTCGAAGGCCGGCGTCAGTGGGCCGAGCGGCTCTCGGCCCTGGAGGCCCGGCTTCGGGAACGCGAGGAATACCGCGCCTCAATCGACGATGACGGCATGCCCCGCCCGTCCGGCACAGCCGCCGCGCTGGTGGCCGAAGTCTCCGCATCCGTCGCCGCGCTGTTTGACATCCTGCCGGCACATGGCACCGGGCTCACTCGGCTGGAGCGCGTCGCCGAGACCCGCGAGCTGATCGCCGTCACTCGACTTCGCGAGGGCCTGGAGCGGCCGGAGATGCGTCGTCGTGCTTCCGAGGACATTCGGGCGATTGAGCAGCTTGGGTCCGCCCTCGATGCCCTCGAGCATGCCCGTGAAGCACGAGGTCCATCCGGCGGCCTCCCGCCCGGCGAGTACCTCGCGCTCCTTCGCGAAGTGCTTGAGGATCTTGCGGACACGCCCCCGCCACCGTCCGGCGAACGCGTCGCCGTGCTCGACGCTCGACGCGCCCGCCAGCTTCGCTTCAAGCACTGCTTCGTGATGGGCCTGAACGAGGGCGAGTTTCCGCGGCGCCGGCGCGACGAACCGTTCTTCTCGGGTGATGACCTGCGAGCCCTTGAGAGAGCCGGCGTGGACCTCAACCGCCGCCGCACGCCCGAGGGTTAGGAACCCGTGTTGCTCTACGGAGCCATCGGGGCCGCCACCGAACACCTCTGGCTCAGTTTCGCCGCGACGGACGCCTCCGGCAAGGCCCTGCAACGGTCCCACTACGTGGCCGAGATACTGGCCTGCCTGGATGAGACAACGCTCGATCGCCACTCCGTTCCGTTGTCATCGGTGATGCCCGAGTTGGATGACGTGGCCGATGCCCACGAGCTGCTGGACCGCGCGTTCTCGGATCTGTCCGAGTTCGATCCGACACCCATCGGCTACAACCTCCTCACCCGCCTGCCGACCGCTCGCGACCGCGTCTGCGCTGCCGCCCACGGGGCTCGCGTTTTGGGTTGGCGCGAGCCCCGCGCGGCGGCCGGGATCTTTGTTGGGCTCATGGACGACGCTGGAATTGTCGATGAACTCGCTTCCGGCTTCGGCGCCTTGCATCGCTTCAGCGGCACCCAACTGGGCTCTTACGCTGGATGCCCCTTCGCGTTCTACTGCCAGAACGTGCTCAGGCTCGACGAACCAGACGAGCCCTCGCCCCAGGCCGAGCCGCGTGATGATGGCAACGTGCGGCATCGAATCCTGCGCCGCTTCATTGACGAGCGCAAGTCCGCTCGTCCAGACGGCCCCGCCGTGATGGATGGTGAACAGCAGGAAGCGGAGCGACAGATCGCGGACATCGTGGACCGCGAGTATTCGTTCTACGCGGACCGGCGGGGGGTGCCCGATCCCGCCCTGTGGGACGTCGAGCGCCGCCGCGCCCGCGCTGAGTTCCGCAAGTGGATCGAGGTGGAGGTCAGCGCCTTCGGGTGCGAGGTTCCAGTGGAGTGCGAGTATGTGTTCGGCCGCACTGCCGATAGCCCAGTCACGCTCCTCGGGCGCGGCGACATCCTGATCGAGGGCACCATCGACCGCATCAACGCCGTGGGCGAAGGCCGCTTCTCGCTCGTTGACTACAAGCGCGGCGCCGGGCCATCGTGGGCGACCGTCGAAAGCGCCGTCGATCCGCAGTTGCCTATCTACACTCGTGCCGTCACCGTCGTCCCGCCTACCCCCGGACTGGTGACCTGCGCGGGGTGGCACTACGCGCGGGTCCGCGGCAGCGTTGGCGTGAAGTCCTACGGAAAGCGGGGCAACATCATGGAGACGGCCGACGCCGCCTCCGACATCATCGCCGGTTATGTCGACGGCATTCGCGCCGGGAGCTTCGGCTATCTCAGCACCGTGACGTGCATCGACTACTGCCCGTATTCGGATGTCTGCCGACACGATGAGTGGGGCAACCGGGGAAGGAGCGAGGACGCTGACGAGTGAGCGCGCGCCGGACCAGGAAGCCCGCGACCGGGCCATCGAGGGCAGCGACCGGAACCTGCTGATGCAGGCCGGCGCGGGTAGTGGAAAGACCACGACCCTCGTGGCCCGCGTGGCGCGAATCCTCGAATCCGAAGACGCCCAACTCTCGCGCGTGGTCGCCATCACCTTCACCGAGAAGGCCGCCGAGGAGCTGAGGGAGCGCCTCCGCGATCTCTGCGACGGGCGCATCGCCGGCGCGGGTGATCCGGCCTGCCAGGAGCGCTGGCGAACGCATCGTCAGGGGGTCGCCACAGCCCACATCGGCACAATCCACGGCTTCTGTTCCCGCCTGCTGCGGGTGCATGCCCTGCGACTGGGGTTGGACCCGCGTTTCACCGTGCTCGACGAGGCCCAAACATCGCTCAAGCTCGTCGACACGTTGCGCGAGCACGTCCTATCTTGCGTTCGCCAAGCCGACGAGCACGCGACGGCCCTGGTTCAGTCACTCGATCTTGCCCGCACTGTCGACGCGCTCGTGGAGGTTGTTTCGCAGCGCATGAAGCCGGCGCTTGGCAATCTCCCCACCACGCCCGAGGCGGTCCTCGAGGCGTGGGCCCCCGTTCGCGATGCCTACCTGCGGGAGTGTCTCGGCGCCATGTGGGACGACAGCGACCTGCGGCAGGCGCTGGTCACGCTCCGCGAAGTAAGGCCTCTCGACCCCAGCGACAAGCTCGCCCAGTATCAGCAGACCCTCCTCGCGGCGTATGACGCCGTCGTGGCGACCGGAGACCATGCGGATGCGGCGCTCCCGGCGTGGCTGGTGGTCGGAGAATGCGGAATGCCGGGCAACCTCGGCTCCGCGAAGAAGTGGCCGGACGGCGGGCTGGCAACGGTGAAGGATGCCGCCCGGCTGGTGATCGGACGGGTCCGGAAGTTGCAGAGCGCTGTCGACGTCGACGAGGCAGTCGAAGCCAGCGCCGCCGAACTGACCGCCCACTTCTGCGCCGTTATTCCCGGCGCCATCGAAGCCTACACCGCCTCTAAGCGCGCCGAGAGCGCGATCGACTTCGAAGACCTCCTGCTCCTCGCCCGCGACCTGCTCCGCGACCACCCGGACGCTCGCGCCATCGAGCAGGCGCGCTTCGAGCACATCCTCGTCGACGAGTTCCAGGACACCGACCCCGTCCAGCGAGAACTCATCTGGTACCTCGCCGAACGCGGAGCCCACGCTCGCGCGCAGGATGATGTCAACCTTACTCCCGGCAAGCTCTTTCTCGTCGGCGACGCCAAACAGTCGATCTACCGTTTCCGAGGCGCGGACGTAAGCGTCTACGACGCCACGCTGCGCGAGTTCAGCGGCGACGACCACGCGGAGGCCCTCTCGCTCACCGCGAACTTCCGCAGCCAAAGTCGTCTGGTCGCCTTCTTCAACGAGTTCTTCGCGAATCCCGCGGCAATGGGGGATGAGCGAGCCGCCCGCAAGCCCTTTGAGGCGACCTATGAGAATCTCGCCGCCACGCGCCCGCCTCCGGAGGCTGGCTCGGAGATCACGTTCCTGACCGGCGTCTACGAGGAATGCAGCACTGATGAGCGTCGCGAGCGCGTTGCGGGCGGGCTTGCCGAGCACATCGCCGAGACCGTTCGCAATGCCACGACCACTGTCTTTGACGACGATGCGAAAGCGTGGCGCGCGCCCCGGTGGGGGGACATCATGTTCCTCGTCCCCACCATGTCGAACGTCCACATCTACGAGCGGGCTCTCCGCGCGCATGGCGTCCCGTACTACGTGGTCTCCGGCAAGGGCTTCTTCAACCGGCCCGAGATCATCGATGTCGTCGCCATTCTGCGAGCCCTCGCCGAGCCGCGCGACGAGGTGGCGCTCGCGCGGGTGCTGCGCTCGCCCATGTTCGGTGTCTCCGACGAGGGGCTCTACTGGCTGGCCTCCGGCGGCGGGGTTGCGACCGGACTTCAGCAATTGGCCGGCGAAATGCCGGCGGAGACGCCTCGTCGCCGGTTGCCCGGGCCTGATCTCGCGTCGGCCCAACGGGCGTCCGATGTGCTGGCCCGACTCCGCGCCGTGCGAGACCGCTTGCCGCTGCCTGATCTGCTGCAGAAGATCCTCGACGAGACCCTCCTGCCGGCTATCGTCGCCACCCGCTTCGACGGCCGACGCGCTTACGCGAACCTCGCCAAGCTGATCGAGATTGCCCGGCAGTATGAGTCGATGGAATCCGCGCCGCTGGGTCGGTTCATCGAGTACATCCAGACGCTCCGGACCCAGGAGATTCGCGAGGGCGAAGCCCCATCCGAGGAGGAGCAGGGCGACGCCGTGACGCTGATGACGATCCACAAATCCAAGGGCCTCCAGCGCCCCATCGTGGTGGTGGCTGATCTCGCGCGCAAGGAGCGAGCGGCCGGCAGGTCGCCGCTGCTCATCCACCCCGACGCCGGGCCCGTCTTGAGGGGCGCCGACAGCGATGGCGCGCGTGGCTGGCCGGCTGTCGGGCGCGTCGCCAAGGATGACGACGACGCGCGTGATCGGGCTGAGCGCCGGCGCCTCCTATACGTGGCCCTCACGCGGGCCAAGGATCGGCTCATCGTCTCGACGCCTATCCCGCCCCGACGGGACTACCGCGGAACGCACGTCGAGATCCTCCTCGATGTATTCGGCGAGGCGCTGGCCGCGTCCGGACCCCTCACCGGTGCGGGCTGGTCAGGCGAGGTGATCTTGGCCGATGACAGTTCAAGCCGGGTCGCTGTCGGTGGGATCGTGTCCACGCTTCTTGAGGAGCACCTCGATCGCATCGCCGAGGCCGAGCCCATCCCCGGAGGCGTGGGGGAGCGCGAGCACGTTCTCCAGCGGCTTCCGCGTGTCAAGCCGGACCTGGCCGGGAAGACCCGCTTCACGGTGACCGAACTGTCAGCGTATCTCGCCTGCCCGCTCCACTACCGGCTGCGATACGTTGAGCAATTCGCATCGTATTCGATCGCTGCCGAGGTAGCGACCGAGGGGAAGCTGAGCGCGTCTGAACGCGGCACGGTTGTCCACCGGGCGCTGCAGCGACTTGGCCGCGGGCCTGTCGTCAACTTGCGGCGGCAGATCGAGGCCGCCATGCGCGAAAGCGGGCTGGCAGGGCACGATCCCGGCGAGGTGGATGAGATCGCGGGGATCATAGAGCGGTTCGCGGCCAGCGATACGTGGCGGTCGATTGAGAGAGCGGCGGAGTTGCGTAGCGAGGTCACCGTCGTGGCCAAGTTTGACAGTGGCATTCTCGAGGGACAGGTCGACGCGCTCTTCGTCGACGACGGCGGCCAGACGCACCTACTCGACTACAAGACCGGCAGAGAAGCCGAGGAGGGGAAGCAGGCCGAGCATAGGTTCCAGGTCGGCGCGTATGCCGCCGCGCTGCAACGCTGCGGCCGCGACTTGCCGACTTCGGTGGCGGTGCATTACCTCAGCGATGATTCGCGGGTGACCGTCGATCCCGTCGAGGGTGCTCGCGACGCAACTGAGAGCGTCGAACAGGCGATGCGGGGAATCCGCACGGCCGAGTTCTCTGAGCCAGAGCGGTGCGATCCAGATTGCCTGTTAGCGTGGGCGTGTGAGCGGCGTCGCGCGTAGCAGTCGAGTGGCACTGGCAGTGATGTTGCACGGGGAGTGGGCATGAAACGACTCTGGTGGTCGGTTGGCATTGTATGCGTGCTGGTGGTTGTCGGCTTCCTGGCGTTTGCCGTCATGCAGGTCCGCCAGGTCAGCCGTTGGTTCCACTACCAACAGGCTTCTCCGACGGTTCGGATTACCTCGCGCAGCTACTCGGAGCCATCCGACAATGGCTTCAGCAACTTGGCGGCGGCCGCCGCCGAGCTGAAGCCCGATCGGTATGCCGTTTCCGACATGCACGCCCTGCCTTGGGATGAGGCCCAGGAGGACGTGCCACGCCTTCTCGACGCCGCCGCCGAGCGCCTTCACCGCGCGCGCGAGGCGATGGCCCGCGACTGCATGCAGCCGTCGATGCAGAGCTACGCTGAGACCCATCCCCATCTCGCCGACTTCCGTGGCCTGACCCGATTGCTCGCCGTCGAGAGCCGTGCCCGCGAGCGGGCTGGTCGATTCGACGAAGCCGGGCAATCATATTCCGATGCGCTCGGATTGGGCGCGGTCGCCGCCCGTAACGGCGGGATGATCCACGTGCTCGTCGATTGTGCAATCGTCGACATAGTCTTCCCGGACCTGTCCCGATGCGTGGGGTCCGGCGGGATGACCACTGGGGGCCTGACAGCAGTGGCGGAAGTCGTGGAGGGGCCGCCTCGGTTTCGGTCTCTCTCCAGGACGCCTGGGCCGCGGAGTGGGACCTCGCCCAGTCGCATCTGACCGGCGTGGAGCAGGGGAGGGAGACCCTCGATGATTCACCGCCACCGGGAAGCCCATCGAAGGTTGATGCCACCACTCTGACCCTCGTGCGGTCGGTCCAGGCCGAGATGAACGACAAGATGGCGCCTGGCATCAAGTACGCGGGGAAACCGTATTGGGAGCGAACGTATGTTGTCCCTGAGTCCGAGACGGTGCTCGGGGGCGCGTTCGTTTCGGACTTCAGCTCAGCGGGGCGGAAGTTGGCCATCCGGGATGCCCAGCTACACGGCGGGCTCGCCCAGGTGGCCGTTGAGCGCTATAGGCTGCGGGAGGGTAGACTGCCTGAGTCGCTGGACGCCTTGGTGCCCGAGTTCCTGGAGAGCGTGCCAACCGATCCGTTCGACGGACAGCCGATGCGGTACGGTGTCGAGGGGGACGGTTACCGTATCCATAGCGTGGGGCCGGATGGCGAGGACGGCGGCGGGGTCGAGCGCATCGACCGTGATACGGACGCTGGAGACATCATCCTATGGCCCTGGGGTCCGGCGCTGAAGCCGAGACGCAGCGGCTGATTCATGGTGCTGGCGAATCCCCCGGCTCGCCCTGGCCCAGATGCCTCGCGATGGACGTGAGCACAATGACCACGACGACGCGAGCTTCATCGTCGATCCCCGGTCCGGCTTGGTGGATGTAGGTCTGCAGCGCTCGCGCACCCGCATGGGCGATGGCTCCCGCCTTGGGGAGATCGAGCACGCGCGTCGCGAGTTCCGTGGCGCGCTCGCCCATGCCCACATGGTCATCTTCCGCCATGGCGTCGCCTATCGCGCGAGCATCCTGCGCCAACTCAGTCCGGGCGTCCGGCGGGACTCCGGGGCCTCGCCGCAGCATCCGGCGCACGCGTTTCATCATCGGCTCGATCATCGCCCCGCGAGCGACGCCCTGACGCGAGGCGAGCTGGTAGAAGTGATTCCGCTCGCCCAGCGCGCGGCAGATGCCGTTGATGATCTGCATCCGGATGACCGGGTTCGCGTACTCGGGAAGGTGGGGGAGAGCGGCGTCGACCACCCGCAGGTCGCCCGCGCGACCCGCCGCATCCACGAGGGCCGGCACGAGCGGACGATCGAACTCGCCGGACAGTCGCTCGATCAGCAAGTCGCGGGCCGCCGGTCCGCCGATCTCGCCCAGTGCAATGGCGGCGCTGCAACGCAGGCGCGCGTCGCCATCGCGCAAGGCCTCGCGAAGCGGATCGATTGCGGCGGCGTCCCCGATTTGGCCCAGCGCCTCGGCAGCCTCCGGACGGATATCCGAGGAACCATCCGTCAGGCGCTTTAGCAATGGCGGCACGGCGTCGCGGACCCGAACGTCACCCAGGCCAAGCGCAGCCTCGTGGCGCACCTCGGGACTGGCATCGTCGAGGCTTTCCGAGAGGCGTCCCACGGCGAGGGGGCTCCGCGATTTCCCCATCCCACGGACGGCGTCGGCCCGCCGACGACCCTCTCTGGACACGTTGTAGAGCACGTAGTTGTAGGCCAGCCCGAAGACATTGCCTCGGAACTTGCTCAGCACGCCGACGACCGTCTCCGCATCCGGCTCCTCGAGGAACTGCACGATCACCACGGGCACGAGGAAGACAGTCGCCGCCAGCAGGAACATGACTTGCGGTGGGGCGAGCGTGATGATGCCTGTTTCGATGGGGAGCGTGCCGAGACGGCCCTTGATGAACCCACCGGCCATCGCCCCGACGAAGGTGCCGATGGCGGTGCCGCCGATTGCCAGGCCAAAGAACATGCTGTTGTCGCGACCCTTGGGCACGGTCCTGTAGAGCAAGGCGCTACCGGCCACCTCAAGCCCGGATAGCGAGAAGCCCGACAGCACGCAGGCGATGGGGATGAGGTATGGCCACGTGCCCTCGCCCGCGACGCCCCAGATGAATGGCACCGCCATCGCGGGGACAATGAGGATGCGCATCATCGGCTTGCACCCGAAACGCTCGGCGAGTGTTCCGATGGCCCGAAAGCCGACGAGCATCGCGATCAGCGCGATGTTCGTGTAGACCGCGATGTGCATGTACGTGAGCTTTAGGTAGTTTAGCATGTAGATGCTATAGAACGGTGACGCGATCGCCATTGCCAGCGCCCATGTCGCCATGAATGCAGCGATGATGCTGAACGAGCGCTGCCGCAGCGGCGCGAGCACCTCGCGGCCATACCCCTGGCGCTCGTCCACTTCCATCGGAGGGAACGCGGTTCGCGACAGAATCCAGTAACCCACGAGGCCCGCGATCCAGCCAGCGAGGTAGAGCACTACAAACCGCGAGAGTCCATCGGTCGCATCGAGCCAGCGGCTGGCGATGAAGATGTAACCCGCCGACACCAGCGTCAGTATGAAGCGCCGGCGGCCGACGTACGTCGCGCGGATCCCCTCGGGGACAACGTTGGCCATCCAGTTCATGAAGATGGGCCAGGAGATGCTGCCGAGCATGTAGCCGATGGTGAGCAGCACGGCAGATGCGGTGAACCGCCATTCGTCCGGTAGGTAGATGCACAGTATGACCGAGGAAGCCGCGGTGAAATCAGCAACGCCGATCCAACTGCAGAACTTGCGCTTGTCCCCGACGCGCCGCGTCCAGTACGCGCTGATCGGCTGGCCGAGTCGCATCAGACCCGTTAGCGCGGCCAGGAACGCGATCTGCGATTCCGTGACCCCCAGAGACAGGGCGAACCCCGTGAACACCGTGCTCCCCACCAGCACGTTCGGCAGGTAGATGCCAAACAGTCCGCCAATGATGATGAAGTGGCGGAGGGCGTGGGCTGTCTTTTGTTGCGACAGTGGCTGGGCCATCGGTGCTTGGCCAATCGGCGGCGCGCTGAGCGGGAATGGACGCGACATTCCTCGGGAACAGCAGCGTTACCTGGATCAGTGGGCTGGGGATTTTGCTTATGTTGGGCGGGCGTGTCAGGGGACGCCGCCGCCGGGGCGCGCGCCGCCGCTAGTTGAGCCGACGCCGGAACCTCGAAGTGCCCGCGGACGTCAGAGGGGATGTTGCGCGTTCGCGCGCGCGGCAGACAGGTCAACCCGACGTTGATCGCGAACTGGTGGAGGGCGCCTCGCCGATAGCACGGCGCCGGCCTGTCATCACGTCGATGAAGACACCACATGATTGCGTGGGGTGAGCATGAACTCAGAGCAGCAGCAACCGACCCAATCGTCCGGGACATCGTTGTTCGCGGATCTACCCAGAGAAGAACTGGCAACGCTCGTCAGCACGTTCCGTCGAGAGAACTTCCGCAAGGGAGATAAGCTCGTTGAGACGGGCGACCCGGGTGGGTCCGTGTTCATTATCGAGAGCGGCCAAGTGCGAATTAGCCTCGGGGGTGGAGACGGGCGAGAAGTCACGCTGGCGCATCTGAACGCCGGCGACTGTTTCGGTGAAATGTCCATGCTCGACGGCGAGCCTCGAAGCGCCGCGGCCACGGCGACTGAGGATACGTCGGTGCTCGTGGGCACGCGGGACGACTTCATGCGGAGCCTCGAGGCGAACCCGCGGATCGCGATGAGCCTGCTGGTCATGATGAGCGCCAGGCTTCGGTCGGCGAACGAGATCATCGAGAGTCTCTCTTTCCTCGACGTCCAGGGCCGCGTCGCCAGGATGCTGCTGGATGAGGCGGAGAAGAAGGGCACGGAGGTGCCGGAGGGAGTTGCGGTCCCGCTCCCGTACACGCGTCAGGAAATGGCGAACATGGTCAGCACCTCGCGAGAGACGCTGACGCGCGTGTTAAAGAACTTCGAGCGGCTCAAGTACCTCCGTCTGATGCGCCGCAAGGCCATCATCCTAAACAAGCCGCGCCTCGCCCTGAAGGTACAGTAGGCGGCGGGATCGACTCAGACACGGAAACGGCCGAGCCTCCAAGGCTCGGCCGTTGTTGTTTCTCGGGGGCGGCGGGTCGCTAGCTGAAGACGGGATCTGAGTTGTCACTCGCCTTCGCCGCCATGAGCATCCCGCGAGCTTCCTTGATGAGACTAGCGGACGTTACGGGCTCGTCTTCGTCTGTCCTCGGCACGCTCACGCCACCCATATTCGCCGAGATCGAGAGTGGCTCTTCTCCGGCGCGCGCGACGGGCGCAAAGGCACGGACGCCCGAGATGATTCGGTCGACGCCTATGAGGACCTCATCCTTTGGTCCCTCCAACAGCATCGCGAATCTGGCTCCGGCCCAGTGCGCGACGAAGTCCCCGCCCCTCACGACGCGCTCCAGCAACTTGCCGACCTGAGCGATGAGCGCATCCGCGGCGAGCGGCCCGTAATCGTTGTTGATGGGCCAGAGACCCTCAACGTCAAGGAACGCCAGGCAGAACGTCGATTCATATCGCGTCGCCCGATCGATTTCCTGCTCCAGGCGGATCAGGAGCGCCGCCGCCGTTCCTTGTCCCGTGAGCTGATCCACGAGCGCGATCTCCTGAGCATGCTCCATCAGCGGCCTGGGTGATGCGACCGTTTCGCCGAGGGATGCCTCGCGTGTGGAGTCGTCATCCTCGGCGGGCGCGGCACCGGCGTTCGCCTTGGAGAGCTGCTCCGTGAAGCGGTCCATCACTTGCTTGACGGGGTTGCGGATGAATCGGAACCGGCGATCGAGGACATACGTGCCAAGCACGGCGGCGCGATCGCCCACGTCGCTCAGGACGGGGACGTGCCAGTGGCCCCGCTCCTCGTCCAAGCGTGGCTCTCCCGTGCGGAGCATCTCACTGACGTTCTCGTGAATGTAGCCTGTGACTTTCTCTCTCGCGTCCACCGATTGGACCTCCCACACAGTTCGTCCTGGCCGCCAGACTGACTCCCCATTTCGCCGCGTGATCGGGGAAGGCCTTCGTGTCGGGCCGCGGCCGGGGGGCTAATTGCCTCGCTTGTTCGCGTGTCGCGGGCTTGTCCCCTGCTCGGCCTCTATCGGTAGCTCCAGCCCGAATGGGCCCGATATCGCGCTGTCGGCGGCAATCTAATGATTGGGAGTATCCCAGAGTGTGGTATATGTTCCGTAACGGAGTGTTGTCGCGAATGTAACTAAGAGCGCTTCAATCGCTCGCCATGGGCAAGCCTCTGCAGGAAGATCGCGCGCGGGAAGCGAACATAACCCAGTTGGTGTTCCTTCCTTACACGGCGCAACGAGCCCTGATCGAGACGGTATTATACTCTGAGCCAAAGGTGAGGTGAGTGGCGTTGAAACGAAGAGGATTCACGCTAATCGAGCTACTGGTGGTCATCGCGATCATCGCCATACTGGCCGCAATCCTGTTTCCGGTTTTTGCCCGGGCCCGCGAGAAGGCCCGGCAGACGAGCTGTCTGAGTAACGTCAAGCAGATTACGCTTGCCGCGCTGATGTACAGCGGAGACTACGGCGAAGGCCAGATGATGGTCTGGGTCTACAATGGGACCTACTGGGCGACTTGGTGCGAGATCATCAACCCCTACGTCAAGAACTCGCAGGCTTTCAGGTGCCCGAGCGGTGCGGAGACGCCAGCGGGCTACGGCTATGGTGGGTCGGCCAATCAGATCGCCACTGACTACTGCTGGCCGAGCTGGATCACCTACAGCTACTGGAATTGGTGGGGCACGATCATGTTCGCGGGCTTCCCGGTCCCGGGCGGCACGGCGCAAGTGAATCCGTGGGACTACTCGAACTCGATGACGTTGTCCAAGAACGTGGCCGATGCCGCTTGGTTGGTGCCGGGATTTGTCGCCACCTACTCCGGCTATGGCGAGTTCGGCTCCGCGGCCACGACGCAGTTCAACCCGACCTACGACAACAAGATGATCTGGCGCCATAACGACGGTGAGAACATCGGCTTCTGCGATGGTCACGCCAAGTGGGTCTCTGGGCAGGACTTCAACACCAACTCGAGCGCCCGCACAACCGGCAACTACGCCGGCTATCCATGCAGCCCGTTCATGCACCACGGAGACTAGAGACTTACGGTTGTGGAGAATACCAGTACGGTCTCGCCCGGACGTTCCATGCCGGGCGGGGCCGTGAGATCCATCATGCGAGGGGCCATCGTACATGAATACGAAAATGGTCGTGGTCGTTGTTGTCTGCGTGTTGGCGGTAGCCGTCGCGGTCTACATGGGGGTCAAGTCGTTCTCGACGGATGCGGACACCGGTGCGGGGGCGACTGACTCAGCCGCCGCGGCCGGCGAGGGAGGCACGGAGGCAGAAGGTGCCAGCAGCTCCTCTGAAGAGATGCCGGCGCCGGATGGGTGGACGCCGGACAAGAAGTAGCACCCCAGTGCGGAGATCCTGGCCCGGACAATGAGATTTCTATTTCTGGCATGTGATTTTCCCCCGGGGTTCGGGGGCATTCAGAAGCTGTCTTACGGGCTATGCCAGGCCCTCCAGCAGAGCGGGCATGACGTGACCGTCATCGCCTCCGCACAGCGTGGCGATGATGAGTTTGACGCCCGCTCCGGACTGAAGACAGTTCGGCGACCTATCAACGGCATGCTACGCGGCGCCCTCGCTGTCGGGGGCGCCGTTTGCCGCGTGGTCCGCGAGACGCGGCCCGATGTCGTCGTGGCCACGAAATGGGCGCCCGAGGGTCCGGGTTACATGCGAGCGGGCATCCGCGGGCGCGTTCCCCTGGTGCTGATGGGGCATGGCCGCGAGTTCTTGCCCGAATCGCACCGACCAATCCGCGCGTGCGTCCAACGCGCCGTTGTCCGCGCCGCGTCCGGCGCCGTGGTCAACAGCCACTACACGATGTCGCAAATGGTCGCCTCGGGCATGCCCCAGGATCGCGTCCGCGTGGTTCACCCGGGCGTCGACCCAGATGAGTTCACTGCGTCGCCCGATCTCAACGCGGCTCGGCAGCGGATGTCATGGCCAGACGGCCCGACCCTTCTCTCGATTGGGCGACTCATTGAACGCAAGGGTGTCGACACCGTAATCAGCGCTCTGCCGATCATTCACAAGTCTCTGCCGGACGCGCATCATGTGATCATCGGCAGCGGCCCCCACGAGGACTCCTTGCGGGCACTCGCCTCGGAGATCGGTGTCGACGACCACGTGCACTTCCTCGGCGCTGTCGGCGATGAGCAGAAATCCGCCGCCGTCCAGCTCTGCAGCGCCTTTGTCATGCCAAGCCGGGATATCCCCACCGCGCCGCCCGAGGGCTTTGGCATCGTCTACCTTGAGGCCAATCTCTGTGGGAAACCCGTGATCGCAGCCCGCACAGGTGGGGTGGAGGACGCGGTCGAGCATGGAGTGAACGGGTTGCTGATCGAACCGGGCAGCCCAGAGCAGGTGGCCGCGGCGGCTGTTGCGCTCTTGGGCGACGCGGATGCCGCCGGCGCAATGGGCGAGCGCGGCCGGGAACGCGCGCTCGAGCGGTTCGCGTGGCCGGTGATCGCGCCACAGTTCGCCGGGGCCGTCAGCAGCATCCTGGCGTCGGGTGGCACTGAGCCCCAAACCGCTTGACTTCCCCTGTCGGAATCGCTATGATAGACGCTCGCGCGCGCCAGGAAGCTGTCGCGCGCGCACTTTCTTTCACCCAGGCAAAGGACGTATACCATGTATGCAATCGTGAAAACCGGTGGTCGACAGATGCGGGTCGCCCCCAACACAACAGTCAAGGTCGATCGTCTCCCCAACGTCGTGGGAGACTCGATCGAATTCGACCAAGTCCTGGCCCTACATGACGGCACCGAGTTCACTCTCGGCAAGCCGGTTGTCGAGGGCGCGAAGGTCATCGGCCGCGTTGTCTCGCAGGGCAGGGATCCCAAGATCCGCGTGCGCACGTTCCGTGCAAAGAAGCGCACCAAGCGTTCCTTGGGGCACCGTCAGGACCACACGATGGTCCAGATCCTCGAGATCTCAGCAGGCTGATGGCGCCGGACCAGCAGTAGGTCTGCCGCAGAGCAACTGAAACACGCGACCGCCCGCGCCCTGGCGCCTGGCGGCACAGATGAGGTAGAACTCATGGCACACAAAAAAGGGATGGGCAGCTCTAAGAACGGGCGCGATAGCCAGGCGAAACGCCGTGGTGTCAAGCGGTATGACGGCCAGGAAGTCCTGGCCGGCAACATCCTCATCCGCCAGTGCGGGACGCGCTACATAGCTGGCACGAATGTCGGCATGGGCAGAGACTACACCCTCTTCGCGTTGACGGATGGCGTCGTGAAGTTCGATGTCTACCGCAACAAGAAGAGCCGGGTCAACATTCTGACGCCCGAAAGCTAAACCGCACGGGCCACCCGGAAATCAGGTTCGATCCGCCGAACGCCGACGCGATAGCCGTCGGCGTTTTCGTTTGGTAGGCAGAGAAGGGAACGCGGGCATGCTCGTCGATGAAGCGACGATATCCGTCGAAAGCGGACGCGGCGGCGACGGGATTGTCTCGTGGATACGCGAGAAGTTCATGCCCCTGGGCGGCCCCGGCGGAGGCGATGGCGGCAAGGGTGGCGATGTCATCCTGGAGGCCGAGCCTCAACTCAGCACGCTCGTCGACTTCCGCTACGAGCCCAAGCACAAGGCCGACGACGGAGCGCAGGGCGGCACCTCGCGCAAGACGGGCAAAGACGGCGAGGACTCGGTCATCAAGGTGCCGGTGGGCACGCTCGTGCATGACGTCGGCGCCAAGGCGTTGCTCGCCGACCTCGACACCCCCGGCAAGAGGTTGCTGGCCGTGCGTGGTGGACGGGGCGGGCGCGGCAACCAGCACTTCGCCACCGCCACGCGCCAGGCTCCCGAGATCGCCGAGCGCGGCGAGCCGTCGCGGGAGCGCCGGCTCAGGCTCGAACTACGGATGATCGCCGACGTTGGCGTCATTGGCTTCCCGAATGTCGGCAAGTCGACCCTCATCTCCGTGGTATCGGCGGCGCGACCGAAGATCGCGGACTACCACTTCACCACGCTTCAGCCAAACCTCGGCGTCGTCAAGCTCAGCGGCCTCGATCGGAGTTTCGTCATCGCCGACATGCCGGGTCTGATCGTCGGCGCACACCAGGGCGCGGGCTTGGGCGATCGGTTCTTGCGACACATCTCGCGCACGCGCCTGCTGATCCACGTCCTAGACGCAGCCACGATCGAGGGCCGCGATCCGGCCGACGACCTTGCCGCGATCAACCAGGAACTCGTGCTGTTCTCCAAGGAGCTGGCGGACATCCCGCAGATCGTCGCCTTCAACAAGACCGACCTGCCCCTCGGCGATGAGATGGCGGAGATGACCGGCGAGACGTTGCAGGAGCAAGGGTATGAGTGCTACGCGATCTCGGCCGTCACCCGCCAGGGCGTGAACGAGCTGATGGAGGCCGTCTGGCGCAAGCTTGCAACCATGCCGCGGCCAGAGGTCGAGCCCGATGCAGAGCCCGAGACGATCGTGCCGCCCGAGGAGGCCGACCAGCCGCTCGCCATCCTGAACGACCAACCGGGCGTCTTCGTCGTTACGGGAACCGAGGTGGAGTACGTTGCGGCAGTAGCCTACGTGGCGACAACGGACGGATTGATGCGCTTTCACCGCACGTTGGCGCGCATGGACGTTCTCAAAGCCCTGGCGGACGCGGGCGCCGTCGAGGGCGACATGATCATGATCGCCGATCTCGACTTCGAGTACCAGCCCGATCTGGTGAGCTGATCGTCAACGCAGCACCCAACTGCCAAAGCTGTCCGGCTCGACGAATCCCCCGACGCACTGCGACCAGCTACTGAGTTCGCCGCCGACCGACGCGCGCTGGCGGCAGATGTTGGCGCGACAGGTCGCGCCTGCCTTGGGCGGCGCCATTCCGACCGCGGCCCATGGGATAGATGCCTCGACCGTCCATTCGCCCGTCCCGATATTCACGGCGTGTTGCCACGTCGGGTCATACTCCAGGTCCTGCGCATCAGTCACCCGCGCATCCCACGCCACCCCCCCGGCGCCGATAATGAAGTGGTAGTGCGTGGGGGCCTGTGCCGAGGGCTCTATGAAGATATCGACGCTGTCGCCGAGCCACACGCTGTCGTCGCGTCCGTCTCCGATGGCAACAATGGCCTCCGTCTGGGGCTCAACGCAGCGCAACGCGAAGTACATGGCCTTGTCATCGTACGTCACGCGGCACTCGGTCTGGGCCGGCTCGTCGGTCCGGCCCCGGAGGGTGGGCAGCATCGGCTCCAGCGGCTCAACGCTTGCCCACGCCGCGTCCGAGAGGACGCCATCGATCGTCGGGACCTCGCCGGCAACCCGCGCGATCTCAGCCGATCTCGTCACGAGGGCCTCCCGGATCGCCGCCTCCTCCCGCGCCCTTGCTTCCTCGATCATCGGCGCGATGTCATACCCCAGGGGTTCGCGCGCGGCGATCTTGCCGCGAGCGGAGATGACGGCCTCCTCAAGCCCCGGAGGCAGCCCCTCGTCTGTCCACCAGTTCATTTTCTCGCTGTACAGCCAGACGAACTCGTCGCTCGTGCGGAGCGCGTAGTAGACGTTGTGTTCGAACCACTTCGCGCGCTCCTCCGGCGTCATGTAGGCGCTGAGGTATTCCTGCGTTCGCAGGTTGAAGAGGTGGTCCACGTAGAGCGCGTTGGCGACTCGGACGTGCGCGCGGTACTCGGGCACGTTCTCCGGCGCGACCATCGAGAGCGCGTCGGTCTTCATCCCCTGGCGCGCGCTGAAGAAGGTCTCAGTGTCTTCGTAGTAATACGCGCTCTCATTGCCGTCTGTGATCGTGATGCTCGGTCCGGCCGCGTCGAGCATGCCGTCGATGAAGGCGGGGTAGAGGCCATACGAGTGCCTTGCGAGTTCCGTGTTGCGCTTGGCGTCGTCGTCGATGTCCCACAGCCCGCGCATGAACGTGAAGAGAAAGAAAGTGTGCACCACCGCCTCAGGCATCTCCGCCTCGACCGCTCGCATGAATTGGGCGCCGCGCTTGCGGTATTTCGCCTGGAACTCAGCGAACGATTTCGTGTCCGCCTGCGGTTGCTCCGAGTACAACCACGGGTTCTTCCCGTAAGGCTCCGCGTCAAAGCAGACGCCTCTACACTTGCCGGCTTTGGCCGCGCGCGCGGTGATGGCGGCATTGCGCTCCGCCGCCTGCCAATGAGCATCGTTGAACCAGTCGATCTCAGACGCCGCGTACATGACGATGAAGTTCTCGCTGAGCGTCCCCCAGTCCATGTCGCTCAGGATCCGGATGTCCGAAGCATAAGAGCCCTCGGCCCACTCGCCCGGCACGAGGATCCTCCCGCCGACGGCCATCCGCAGGATCAGCCCATCGAATGGGCGCTTCTGCATCTCGGAGATGTTGTCGCGGATGAACGCGGGATTCGGAACGTCCCACCCGTATTCGATGAGCTTCTTGGCGGCTGGCTCGGCGCTGGCTCTGGCGATAGGGCAGAGGATCGCGACGAGGATGGCATAGACGATGGCGCGCATGAGGCGGCCTCCCGGCGGACAGGGTCACTCGCTGACGGCAGGAGGTTCCGCCTGGATCGAGGAAGACCTCGTGTTCGTTGAGAGGCCTTGCGGCGCGATGCAGCGTTATTGTCACCGGAGGACGCAATATGGATGGCAAAGACATTCTGCGCTGGCTGGCCATTGGCGCCGGGGCTGCGGCTGGGGCTGCGGCTGCCCACAAGCTAGCCACGGAGCGCTATCGGATCGGCGTTACCCGCGAGACGTACGCCATCCGCAATCTGCCCCCCGAGCTAAACGGGATCACGATCGCTCACCTGTCTGACTTGCACGTCGGGAGAGTCACCCCGGCGTGGTACGTGCGCAAGGCTATCGACCTGGCGAACTCGTTGAAACCGGATCTGGTGGTTCTGACGGGAGACTATGTGGATGACATCGACATCCCGATGGAGACGTGCGCCGAGGCGCTCAGCGGTCTGGCCGCGCCGCTCGGCGTGTTTGGGATCCTGGGGAACCACGACTACTGGGTGGACCCCGACGGCGTGGCCGACATGCTGCGGTCAGTCGGGATCCGCGTTCTTCGGAACGAATCCGAGTCCATCGGGAACGGCGACGGTCGGCTGTGGATCACCGGACTGGACGACACGGCCGGTCATCGCGAGGATTTTGGGGCGGCCCTGAACGGACGCCAGGATGGCGAGCCGGTAGTGCTCCTCTCACACAGCCCCGACGTGTTGCCGCGCGCGCATGATCTCGATATCGATCTCGTCCTGGCCGGGCACACGCATGGCGGGCAGATTCGGCTGCCGATCGTCGGCGCGCCTCACGCGCCGTGTCGCGTGACCCTCAAGTACATCATGGGGACGAGTCGCATCGGCCACGCCCGGATGTACGTCAGCCGCGGGCTGGGGATGACAATGCTGCCGATCCGGTGGGGCTGCCCGCCTGAGATCGGCCTGTACACGCTGATCGCCCCCGTCCGAGGGCGCGTTGGGAAGCCATTGGAGCGCGGGTACGGCCGACGTGGATCACTCTAGACGCGGACTTCGGAGAAACGCGATGCCGAGATGGTTTGGGCGTGGGCTGATGGGAGTTCTGGCCCTTGCGGCTCTGTCGCTGGTGCTGCCGGCGCAAGACGGCGCGCGCCCGGGCGTGGATACCACTAAACTCATCGCCGTTGCAGATCCGCAGCCCGCCTACAACGAGCGCCCGCTGACGATCGAGCTGTGGTGCCGGCTGCGCGACAATGCCCACTACAACATCCTCGTCGCCAACGAGACGAAGGCCTCGCGGACCCATTGGGAGATCTTCACCGAGCCTGGCACTGGACGTCTGGCGGCCTACGTGCCGGGCAACACGCCTGACCACGTCCGAGCGACCGGCACGATCGTCGATGGCGAATGGCACCACGTGGCGTTGAGGCTCGACGGCGCTACGATGCGGCTGCACGTCGACGGTCTCGAAGTGGGCGCGGAGACCGCAACTCGCCCTCCTGACCTGCCAACCATAGAAGGCTCGCTCGTCATCGGAGCGCTGGTTGGGCGCGGTCTGGGATGTGACGGGGAGATCGCGTCAGTGAGAGTTTCGTCTGTCGCGCGCGAGGTCGCCGACGTTCCCCAGATACTTGAGCCCGATGCCGATACGATTGCGCTGTGGCGGTTTGCCCCGGGCAAGGATGGCGAGCGCGTCGACGATCTGTCGCCGATGCTCCACCATGCCGTCTACGCTCGATCTCCCCGAACGTTCGACCGCTTTGACGTGACCACGCTCTCATCCGAGGAGGCGGGGGAGATCCACAAGGAACGCCAGACCCCGGCAGGTCGATCTCTGGCGATTTCGCCCCCGGATGTCGACATCGACGAGACGCGCAGGCAACTCACCGCGGCGCTGGACGAGCTTGATCTGCCAAGCCTAGGCGGCGCGGCGCAGACTCGCGACGGCGTGCTCGCCGATTGGGGGGAGCAGTACTTCCGGCTCGGTCTGCGCCTGACCGGCAAGGAGAATCCTCCACTCGGCGCGGCGGAGCAGGCCTTCGACTCGCACTCCCTCGTCCGGGCAGATGACGGCGACCCGCTCGGTGTGGTCTTGCGTCGGACCGACGCGCTTCTGACTTCGCTCGATATCGCCGGGCCCCTCGCGGAGGACTTCATCGCTCTCCGTGACGCGGGCGCCAACACTGCCGTGGCGGACGAAGACGCTCGCAAGCAGCTCTACCTCGCAGCTTGCGCGCTGCGGCGCGAGATCGCCTTCGCCAACCCGTTGCTCGATTTCGAGGAGATCCTCTTCGTGGCCAGAGGGGTCTATCTCGGCTCGCGCGTCACGGGGCCAACGGTCACGACCGACGCGTATGGTCAGCACTTCGCGACTCAGTACTTCGGCTTCAACAGCGTCCCCGGCGGCGGGCTGTTCACCGTCTCCGGCTTCAAATCCGAGCCCAGCATCCGCAACGTGTTGGGTGACTCCACCTGCGAAGGTGGCCGGCTCAAGGGCCGTCGGCTCGAGCCCGGCGCGTTTATATCGCCCGACCTCTCCTACGACGGCAAGTCGATCGTCTTCAGCTATACCGAGAGCAAAGAACACAAGTGGGTCTGGTCGCCCGAGACGACGTGGAATCTGTTCAAGGCTAGCATCGATGGCTCGGGGCTGAGCCAACTTACCGACTCAAAGCACGACGACTTCGACCCCGTGTGGCTTCCGAACGGTCGCATCGCGTTCATCTCCGAACGCAGGGGCGGGTACATCCGTTGCTTCTCCATGCTTCACGTGCCGAACTACGTGCTGCACTCGATGAAGCCCGACGGCAGCGACATCTTCCCTCTCAGCTACTTCGAGACGAGCGAGTGGCACCCGAGCGTCAACAACGACGGGCAATTGGTCTACACGCGCTGGGATTATACCGACCGGGAGAACTGCTTGGGCTCAAACTTCTGGGTCTGCGGGCCGGATGGCACGGACCCTCGAGCGCCCCACGGCAACTACCCCTACCCATGGCACACCTTCGCGGACAACGCGTTCGGCGATAGTCGAGACGGTCGCCCGTTTGTCGAGATGAACATCCGCGCGATACCCAATTCGCACAAGTACGTCCTGACCGCCGCGCCTCACCATGGCGAGGCTTTCGGCGCGCTGTGCATCCTCGATCTGCAGGTGCCCGATGACGGACGGATGAGCCAGCTCCGCCGCGTGACGCCCTACGTGCCGTTCCCCGAGACCGAGGTCAACGCGCGCAGCCAGTATCCGTTTGGCACGCCATGGCCGCTCAGCGAGGACTTCTACCTCTGCAACTGGTGGGAGAATCTCTACCTCCTCGACCGCTTCGGCAACCGCGAGCTGATCTGCGAGAACTCGCTTGTCTTCGGCGAGACGAACTGGGACATGCGCCTGATCGATCCGATCCCCGTCAGGCCTCGTCTCGTGCCTGTCAGCATTCCCATCGGCACGAACCAGGGCGAAGACGCGGACCCGGCAGGCAAACCGGCGACCATCAGCGTCATGAACGTATACAACGCGGACCTGCCTTTCCCGGAGGGCACGAAGATCAAGTGGCTGCGCCTGACGCAGAACATCCTCAAGCTGAATCCGTGGATGGGCGTGCCGATGATCGGATACCAGAATGAGAACACGCCCCGCATTCCGCTTGGCATCGTTCCGGTCGAGGAGGACGGCAGCGCTTACTTCGAGGCGCCCGTCGAGAAAGAAGTGATCGTTCAGGCGCTGGACGAAAATTACATGGCGGTCCAATCGATGCGATCCGTGCTCTACGTGCACCCGGGCGAGCAGCTCACGTGTATCGGATGCCATGAGGACCCTCAGACCGCGGTCGCGCTGGACAGCGAGCCCCTTGCCATGCAGCGCCCGCCCTCGAGGCTCGAACCCGAGATCGGCGGCGTCGAGCCGGTCACCTACTACCGCCTGGTAAAGCCGGTCTTCGAGCAGTCATGCATCCCGTGTCACCAGGCCGAGGGTGGCCCCATTGATATGAGCTACCAGGCGCTTGAGCCACTCGCCTTCTACTTCGCCGGCGGCATGAGCCGCACCACCACGAAGCCCATCCATGGCGGCTCGCGGACGATGCCCGGGCGCTATGGCGCGCGTAGCAGCCGCATGGGCCAGGCCCTCCTTGACGATAACCACAAGGGCAAGGTCAGCGACGAAGACTTCCGGCGCGTGGTGCTATGGCTGGACTCCAATTCACCGCGCCTGGGCGCCTACCGCGACGAGGCCAGGCAGGTCGCGGGCGAGTTGGTATGGCCGGCGCTCGATGTCGACCCCGACAACCCCCAGGGCGTGCGGAGCCGCGACGCGTTGGCGCGGGCCGGCGGAGGGTGACTGCAGGTTGACGTACCACGCCCCGTCGGGTATAGTAACGGTTCCGTTTTAGATTGCCCTGGCGCCCCAGCGATCGAGAAGGAGCATGGAATGCCGCGCTATAAGGACGTATATGAGCTGGCCGAAGAGGTCGGCGGAATGTACTCGCTCGTGGTCGCCGCCGCAAAGCGCGCCAAGCAGATCCGCGAGGGTCGGCAGCCTGTAATCGAGATCAATTCGGCGAATCCGCTGACGATTGCCATTGAGGAATTGCTCCAGGGCAAAGTGCAGGTCCGCCCGATCGAGGAAGAGCCGGAAGAGCCGATGGCCGACACCGAGGTTGTTGAGGTGCTTGGCGCCGATATGAGCGCTGAGGCCGCGGCGGCTGCTGAAGCTGCTGAAGCTGCTGAAGCTGCTGAAGCTGGCGAGGGAGAGGCGGAATCGGACGCGGCGGACGCCGACGAGGCCGACGCCTCGGAGGCCGAAAAATAGTATCGGCCAGCGTCGCCACCTGAATACCCCCCTTTTGCGAAGGAAATCACGCGTCGATGGCTGCTTCTAAGCGCGACTACTACGAGGTCCTGGGAGTTTCTCGGGACGCGGATGCGAAGGAGATTCGCTCCGCGTACCGCAAACTCGCGCGTCAGCACCACCCGGACGTTTCGGACGCGCCTGACGCGCACCAGACATTCCAGGAGATCGGCGAAGCCTACTCCGTCCTGAGCGATGATCAGAAGAAGTCGCACTACGACCAATTCGGGCATGACGCGCCCATGGGCGGCGGCCACGAAGGCGGAATCCCTGACATTTTCGATCTCTTCCGCACCGTCGTCGGGGGCTTTGGCTTCGAGGATGAGACGGTTCGGCGCGGCGCGGATGTCAATTACGAGTTGGGGCTGACCTTGGCCGACGCGGCCACGGGCATGGAGACCGAGATCGCGGTGTCGCATTTCATCCCCTGCGAGACCTGTGAGGGGCAGGGGGCCGCGCCCGGCTCCGCTCGCGAGCAGTGCGCGACTTGCCGGGGCCAAGGCCGCGTCCGATACCAGCAGCAGGCAATGTTCATGACCATCTCCCAGCAGGGCGAGTGTCCTGACTGCCAGGGGATGGGCGTGCGGATCCCCAATCCGTGCGACGACTGCAGCGGAACGGGCCGCAAGCGCCAGACCGAGAAGTTCCAGGTCGAGGTGCCGCCCGGCGTCGAGCACGGTCAACGCGTTCGCTATGCCGCGTCGGGGGACGCCGGTCCGCTCGGCTCGCCGAGTGGCGATCTGTACGTGCATATCCGCGTGGAGCCGCACGACTTCCTCGTGCGTAGAGGCGATGACCTCGCGTGTAAGGTCCCCATTGACTTCACTCAGGCCGTCCTGGGCGACGTGTTCGAGATCCCAGGCTTGCTGGAGGACCTCGAGCTTGAGACCCCGCCGGGGACGCAGCACGGCGAGGCGATCACAATCCGAGGCCAGGGGATGCCTCGACTTCGCAGGCCCAACAAGCGTGGCGACTTGCACGTGCTGATCCGCATCGATATCCCGAGGAAGCTGAGCAAGAAGCAGCGCGAGCTGGTTCTCAAATTAGCGGACGCATCGGATATCGAAATCACCCCGCCCGAATCGGGCATCCGCAAGAAAATCGGTGAAGTGCTCGGCGGCTAGCGGCACGCGCCACCCCTCCTGAGGAAATACATGCGCTGGACGCGCTTTGACATGCCGTGTCACGCAGATGACGCGGACATTATCGCCGCACTCGTGCTAATGGAGACGGGACGCGGGCCGAGTGTCTCGACCACCGACTCGCAGGCCGTCGTCGAGGCGTGGGTGCCTGAGTCTGTCTGCGACGAGTCTCGCGCGGGGCTTATCGCGCGCCTGGAAGCGGCGGATCCCCCCTTCACCAGCGTCGTGAGCGGGATGACCGAGACAAGCCTGCCGGACATGGACTGGCAGTTCACCTGGCGCAACCACTACCGTCCGGTCCGCGTCGGCGAGCGCATCGTCATCAAGCCATCGTGGGAGGCCTGGCCGCCCGAGGGCGACCCCGACGAGGCTCGCGATGACGACATCATCGTCGAGATCGATCCGGGAAGCGCCTTTGGCACGGGCTCGCATCCGACAACGCAGCTAGCGCTGATGGTGCTCGAGCGGTACGTGACGCCGGGCGACACGGTTCTCGATGTCGGCTGCGGATCAGGCATACTGTCCCTCGCATCGCTCCGGATTGGCGCCGCCAAAGTCATCGGCATCGACAGCGATCCGGGCTCGATCGAGTGCGCCGAGAAGAACCTCGCGCCGTAGATCGAGGCGGGCCGCGCCTCGGTCGTACTTGGGGACGGGGCGCTCGGCCTCGACATCGCCGCCGACGTTGTCATCGCCAACATAAACGTGGGTGGAGCGATCTCTGTGGGCCAGGCCGCTAAGCCGCTGCTGAAGCCGGGCGGCCATTACCTTGGCACGGGCCTGCTTGCGAGCAACATCGGCCGCGTGATCGAGGCCGTGACGCCGACGGGCCTCGACCACGTGGCGAGCGACGAGTACGATGGATGGGGCTGCGTGAGTTTCGTCCGTCCCGAGGAGTGACCCCCGTGAGGCGAGTCTTCGTCCCCGATGGCTGCGTGGCTGGGGACGATGCGGTGCTCGGCGACGCCGAGGCGCACTACCTGCGATCTGTCCTGCGCATGGCGCCCGGCGATCGCTTCAGCGCGGTGCTTCCGGGAGGACCCGAGCGGATTGCGACCGTGACGCACGTCGATGAAGAGCGCGTCCGGGCAACGCTGGGCCAGACAGTCACGAACGACGCCGATCCCCACGTCGATGTGCGGTTGTACATGGCCCTAACCAAGTCCGGCAAGCCAGAGCTTGTCGTCCAGAAGTGCACCGAGCTCGGTATCTCGTCCATTCACCCCATGTTGTGCCGCCGCAGCGTCTCCCGACCCAAGGCCGACCGAGCTGAGCGCAAGTCCGAGCGCTGGCAGAAGATCTCCGAGGAGGCCGCCCGCCAGTGCGGTCGGACATCAGGCGCATGGATCGCGCCGGCGATACCGTTCGTTGACGCGCTTCGAGAGATCGCGACGGCGGGCGGCACGGGCCTGATTCTCACGCCCGATGGGGGAGAGGCCGAATCGCGCGCGTTGGGCGAGGCGACCCTCTCGCCGCCGGTCAGTCTGTTGATCGGTCCGGAAGGCGGCTTCGACGATGGTGAGGTGGAGTGCGCGGTCGCGTCGGGAATCGCGCGGGCCCGCGTGGGCCGGAGGGTCTTGCGGGCCGAGACAGCGGCCATTGCCGTCTCGGCCATCGTGATGCGCGCGCTCGGCGAAATGGACTGAGTTACTTGGGCGTGCAGCGCGTGACGCCCCACTCGCCGTCTGCCTCGGCGAGATCGAGCGTGATCTCGCCCTGAGGGCCGTTCGTCACGGCGACGGTTGCCTCGCTGCCCCGCGTCGTGGGCGGGCCGGCGATCATCCCCTCGGAGAAGTAGCTGGCCCAAGCCGCGATCTCCGTTGCCTTGGTGTCTTGCATCTTGCCGATGATTCCACTGCGCTGGCCGGACGGGATGTCATCCCAGTCTCCATTCTGCTCGCGTGCGTAGATGACGTAATTCCAAAGCTTGGACGCCGCCTTCGTGTCGCCATCGCCCATCGCGTCGGCGAATGCCTGCGCGACCGCGGACGGCTCGTTGGCCACTTCCTTCTTGCAGCCTGGGGCAAGCAAGAGCCCGAGCAACGCCGGCACGAGCAGCATCAGTAGTGATCTCTTCATCCTCAGCCTCTCTGTAACTGTCGGTGCGTTGTGAGTGGACGATTGGCCACTGGTCAATGGGTTCCCTCTCGGCATGTGAGAACAGAAGACGCCGGGCCAGCGCGGCCCGGCGTCGTTCGTGCGATGAACGCCCGCGGCTCGTCAGCCGGTCGGCGTGAGCGCCTTGCGGACGCGCTTCACGATCGTATACGAGACAACGATCTTCTTGTTGGTGAAATCAGCCGCCTCGGCGTCGTGCGCAAAACGGAGTCCGTTCAGAGCCGATCGGATAGCCGTCTCGGAGCCTTCGACTTCGGTGACGCTGTCGCAGTGGACCTCGCCGGCGCTGCGCCAGACGAGCGTCGCCGTTCCCGCGGCCAGTCCATCCAGCCCTGCGGCGAATTCATCGTCCTCGAGTGCGCGCGACGTCGTCAGGATCTCCAGGACCGCGCGGACGATTTCCTTGTCCTCTTCGGGGATCACGACCTCGACGGGCCCACTGGAGCCGCGACCGCCGGCGCCGCCCCTGCCGGCCCTCCCACCGCCCGTCACGGGTTCTGCGCGGGGGAACTGCTGCTTGAACGAGGCCATCCACTGCTTCGCGAGCGTCTTGGCGGTGATGTCCTTGCCCGCCAAATCGCCCTTCAGCACCTCGACAAGAAACGTCTCGCCGATGTAGATGCCCGGGACATCGTCTTCCATCTCGATCCACATGTTCGGAGTGCGGACGTTCTCAACCGAGAGCGCCTCGACGATGTGCTGTTCAGTCTTGCTCGCCCGCGAGGTGAGACTGCCAGATGGGCCGGGGTCTCTGAGACGGAGCACGAGCTTGTTCGCCAGGATTATGTCGTAGAAATCGCCCGCGAAGGCGGGGCCCACCGCGCCGGCCAGTACCGCAAATACTGCCACTCCCGCTAGTGCCATACGTTGCCGTGTCATTTGCTGCTGCTCCCTGTGTCGATTGGTGTTGGCCGGGCGGGGGCCCGGGTCCTACTAATAAAGATAGTAGACGACTTCTATTGCCGAAAGTTCAGGTGATCTGAGTCACACGGGGTTTCTGACCGGGGCGTCCGCCTTGACCGGCACTGCAATCCCGCGTTGGCTGCGATGGTGGCTGTGGTCCGCAGGAACACTCGCGTTTCGACGCCGGTATTCTCGCCCATGGGAGGGCGGTTGTCAAGGTCTGCCAGGCGAAGCATTTGGGGGGAGTCCGTAACGGAATTTGGGGGCTGCTGGAGTGATGAGGTCCGTGTCGCGTGTAGGAGGGGTTTCAACCCCGACGCCGTGGCTCCGCGCGGCGACGACCGGCCTGTCGGGGTTGAAACCCCTCCTACACTAAGGCAACATCATGCACCCCCAACTCGCCAGTCAGACCCGAGCCATGAGACTTCGGCACGGACTCATTTAGGGGGCGTGCCAGGACTCCGGCGCGGTCAGGGCGAAAGACCTGCTCTTATGGTACACGCACTTGCAGCGACGCTTCTGGGGGCTCTATTGTCGGTCGTAACTTGGGACGTTGGCCCGCCAATGCCGCGACCGAGCGCCGGCCACGCCACGGCGGTTCTCGACGGTCGACTGTGGCTCGTGGGCGGGACGAACTGGCGTGGGGGAGAGAAGTACTGGCTGGACGATATCCTCGCCTATGACATCGAGGCAAAGAGCTGGTCCGCCGCCGGCTCCCTGCCGCTGCCGATCTCGTATGCGGCCAAGGCGACTGATGGCGAGGCCTTGTATATCTGCGGCGGCTCGGATGGGGAATCTCCGCTCCAGAGCTGCACGAAGCTCACCGTCGTGGGGGACAGGCTCAAGCTCGCGCCGTTGCCTCCGCTGCCTGAAGCTCGCGTGTACGCCGGGGCTGCGATCGATGCGGGCGTTCTCTACGTCGTCGCCGGAGCGCCCAGCCACAGCGATCTCTCTCGCGTCGCCGACACGCTCTTCGCGCTGGACTTGGGCAGTCCCGGAGATGGCTGGACGTCGCTATCGCCCCTGCCGAGAGGGTGCTTCATTCCCGCGGTGGCGGCCGCGGGTGGCAAGATCTACGCCTTCGGTGGCGGCATACTGGACGCCGAAGGGCATGCGGTCAATCTCGCCGATTCCTGGGTGTACGATCCCGGAACAGATGCGTGGGAGACGGCGCTGGACCTGCCGTCGGCCTCGCGAGGCTCGGATGCCATCGCGGTCAGCGATGAGCTGATCCTCCTCGTCGGCGGATACTCGGCTACCTTTGCCGAATCGGAGGCCAACGGACCGGCCTACGGCTTCAGCGATGTGGTGCTGGCATACCAGCCGGGCGGCGACAGCATGGAAGAGGTGGGCCACATACCGGTGCCCTGCATTGGCACGGCTCCGGTCTCTGACGGAGAATTCGTCTACATCACCGGCGGTGAAGAGCGGATGCGGTCGCGGATCGACGTGCTGGCGACCGCGCCCATCGCGCCGCAATAGGGAACACTTGCCGGGCGACGTCGGTTCGGTAGTAGCAGTCGCCATCCTAACACGCAGCAACGCGAGAGGAGCGCCTACATGGGACGGGACCGGATTTCCCGCCGAGGTTTTCTGAAGACAGGTGCGGTCGCTGTCGGAGGTGGCGCGGCACTCACCGCGACCGCCGCGGGAGCGCAAGCGCCCGAGGTCGTGAAGCGCAACGAGCAGGAGGGCATGCGCTATCGGCTCATGGGCCGGACGGGCTGGCGCGTGTCCGAACTCAGCTTCGGTGGACTCGGCGCCACGGCTCCGGTCATGACGTCCGCCTTTGAGAAGGGCGTCAACTTCCTGCACACGTCCCATGCCTACGGCGATGGCGCGTCATTCGTTGAGTGTGCCAAGGTGCTGCCGGACCACCGCGACAGCCTGTTCCTCGCGGTCAAGGCGTTCGGCGCGGATGTTGACGAGTTCGCGGGCTGGCTGAATGCGCTGAAGGTCGAAAAGGCCGACGTCATCTTCCACCCAACGACGAATCCCGCGGACGGATCGGACGCCAGCGGCGCGCTGAGAGAGAAGTTCCAGGCGCTGAAGGACCGTGGCCTGGTGGACTACCTCGGTCTGACGGTCCACAGCGAAGTCGTGCCGACCATGAACGCGGCGGTCCAGGTCGACTTCTGGGACTGTCTCATGCCTGTTTACGCGCTCGCGGTTCGGCCTGACCTCGCCGGGGCGATGCAGACGGCCGGTGAGAAGAACATCGGCGTTCTCTCCATGAAAACGCTCCAGGGCGCCGGTGGCGAGGGCGCTGTCGCGGCGTTCAAGACGGCTCTGGACAGTCCGGCGCTGACGTCAGTGCTGAAGGGCATGACGAGCTTCCACCTGCTGGACAGTCTGTCGAGCGCTGTTGGCGAGCGCCCGACGGCGGACGAGCAGGCATCGCTCTACCAGAACTACGTGGCTCAGCGCAGCTCGTCGTGCGCGATGTGCTCCGCGTGCTCGGGCTGCCCGCAGGGGCTGGCGGTTGAGGAGATCGTCCGCTGCAGCCTATACTATGAGGGCGAGCTGGGCGACCACGGCCACGCGCGACAGGTCTACCGCGAACTGCCGGCCGAACGCACGGCGGCGGCCTGCGCGGACTGCGGAACATGCGAGCAGGCGTGCCCCAACGGCCTGCCTATCCGCGAGATCATGCGCGCCACGCATGACAGGCTCGCATAGCGATAGATAGAGAGCGCGACCGGCGTCAGGAGATCTCTAGCACGTGACGGAGCCGAAGGTGGTTGCCAAGCGGACCTCGACCTTGCACGACTTCCCGTATGAGGGACCGCTGCGGAAGTGCTTCCACCCGTGGATCATCAACGTGACCCCGCCCGGTCGCGCTCACTGCGTTCACGACTGCACCTTCTGCTACGCCCGAGAGGCGATTTACGCGGACACCGACGATACCCCCAAGGTCTACGGGAATCTGCCGGAGCTGGTTGAGCGCGACCTTGAGCGCCTCGAGTTGGCGCCGCCGGTGCTGCTGTCAACGACCACGGACCCATGCCAGCCGGTGGCCGCGGTGCGCGAGCAAACAGATCGGCTCGTGAGACTGTTGATAGATAGAGGGATCTCCTTCGCGCTCATCACCAAGGGCGATCCGGCGTTCCTGGGCGAGATCCCGGGATTCTGGGAGTATGAGCGCAAGTACCTGTCGGTCAGCATCGAGGGCGGCCCGCCGGTGATCGAGTTGCTCTCGCCCGGCGCGGCGTCGTATGAGACGCGCATCAACGCCGTGAGGACAGCCGCGCGAAACGCGACGAAGGTTGCGGTGAGGCTCGATCCGTATCTGGTGCATGTGTGGCGTGGGGTCCACGGGGAGCACTGGTGGCGCGCCACCGAGGGTCTCATCGCCGAGTTCGCCGAAGCCGGCGCGCGGCACGTAACGGTCGGCACGGGCCGACTCGATAACCGCACGCCGCGCTCGCACGGGCGGTCGATGCTGGAGCGGCTGGTAGGAATCGTGCATGACAGATTGTCGCCCGACCTCGCCGATCAGATGCGCGCCGATTACGTTTACGGGCGGAGCGGCACGTGCCGCGGGTACGTGCTCAGGCATGATCTGCGCGAGGAGTTGCACGACCGGATCAGAGACGCCTGCGAGCGATATGGGATGACGTATGGGGCGTGTCAGGAGCGTCCGGCTTCGGCCGACAGCGCAGGGATAGCCCACTGCGGTGGCTTCGCGCTCCCCTTTGCGAGACGTGGCCCTGACGGGCGGTTCCACGCCATCGATGGCTGCACGGCGTGTTGCCATGTCCAGTGCGCGGGCAATCCGGATCCCCCGTGCGGGCGCCCGGAGCTTGCCCAGCCGAAGCCGTATCGCCCGGCCGCGCTGAAAGCGCCGCGGCAGCGTGCACTTGAAATGAACTGAGGTATTGACTAGTGGGCGGATCGATTCAACTTGGGCGCATACTGGGCATCCCCTTGCGCGTCCATTTCACTTTCCTGTTGCTGCTTGCGTTCTTCGGGTATTTGGGATACCGGGACGGCGACGCTGTTGGTGCCGTGTGGAGCATTCTCTTCATCTGCGCGCTATTTGGCTGCGTCATCCTCCACGAGCTGAGCCACAGCATGGTGGCGCGGTACTATGGAGTCGAGGTCGAGAGCATTACGCTGCTGCCCATCGGTGGGGTAGCGGCCATGAAGGAGATGCCCCGCGCGCCGGTCCAGGAGGGCGTGATGGCGATCGCCGGTCCGATTGCCAGCATGGCAATTGCCGCCGTGTTCGCGGGCATCATTGCGGTGACGGGGAGTTTGGGGCCGATCGTCTTTCAGGGCCAGCCGCTCTTCGGCGCTTTGATGTGGACGAACATCATCATCGCGATCTTCAACCTGATCCCCGCCTTCCCGATGGACGGCGGACGCGTCCTGAGAGCCGTGTTGGCCCACTACCTGGGGCTCGTGCGCGCGACGAGGGTCGCGGTGACTCTCGGACAGATCCTCGCCGTCGGGATCGCGCTGGGCGGCGTGTTCATCCTGGGCAACCTGTGGCTGGGGTTGATCGGCGTGTTCATCTTCCTGGGGGCAGGCCAGGAGGGCCGACAGGTGCAGACGCAGGCCCTGCTCGCGAGCGTCACCGCGCGCCAGGCAATGGTTCAGGGGTTCGCCACGTTGAACCGCCATTGGACCATCGGCGCCACGCTGGCATACATCGGTCAAGGCTACCAGCGCGATTTTCCGGTGGTGGATGAACTCACGATCGTCGGAATCGCCTCGCGGGATGCTCTGGTCAACGCCTACCACCAGCTTGGGCCAGACCGCCTGGTTGGTGAGGTGATGTCAACGGCGATCTGCCAGGTCACTCCCGAGGCGAACATGGCGGATGTGTACCGGCAAATGCCTCCGGGCGCGTGTCGGGTGCTGCTCGTGCTTGAGGGGGGCGCGGTCATCGGCCTGGTCACTCCTGACAGCATCCAGGAGCGGCTTGTCGCCGCCTCCTCGGGCCATCTTCCGCCGCCGGCGCGGACGGTTTGAGGGGCACTTGGCGTCGCTTGACATCGCCACCCTCTTGCGCTATCCTATGGCCCGTGCCGACCTGGCGGAATTGGTAGACGCGCTAGGTTCAGGACCTAGTGGGGGTTATTCCCTGTGCCGGTTCGACTCCGGCGGTCGGCACCAGTAGACTCCCCAACGCTCAGAAACCCCCGTTTCTGGGCGTTTTTCCGTTCTTCCTCCGTGTCGTGACGGATCCGATTCTGTCCCCTGCAACGGCCTCAAAACCTAGTGAACCTAACTGGCTTTCCAACGCGGAAACCTAGCGAAGGCCGGGCGGGTCAATGCTGAGGTTCTGCGTCCGGCCAACCGTCTCCTGCCTCGTCTCCCAACGTCGCGCCTTGACACTGACCCCCAAGAGTTCCTTCCCCCTCCGTGTCGCCATAGGCCAGGGTTCTTCTTCCTATGTAGATGAGAGGCCCCCGCCGTGCTCTTCGAGCACCTCGGCTTCCCGAGCGACGGGGGCTTCCACCCACCGCGCGTGAGGAGGTGTTGGAGTGACGGCCAACGCGACGACCGACCAACCCGACCTCGAACTCATGACCGAATTCTTGGCCGTCGCTAACGTTGGCCTTCCGCCCCCGGGCCCCTTCGTGACATGTGTGAATGCGGGGGGCAACGGCGATGGGACAACGGAGGTGCTGTGGCGGATCAAGGGCAGCGTCGAGGAGTGCGTGGTGGCGATCTACGGTGACAGACTGCTTGTGGGCGCGAGTGATGGATGCCTCTACGCGATCCGGTAGCCACCCGCCCAGGCTCCGCCGCCGCATCACCAGAGATTCGTGGAGTTGCGGGCCGACCCGGCCAGGCCTCACGACATCACACAGTAGCGAGATCTTGTCGTCGTGAGCTGGAGCTTCAGTGGCGCGTCCTCTCGGAACTTCACCTCGCTAAGTGCCAGCGTTTTCTCGTTGACAATGAACGGCTCGCCCGTCTTCCCCATGCCCGTGGTGTCGGCTAGCAGCACGTTGATCGCGAACGCCGCGCGGCGCCACGGCCACTTCCGGCTGTCGTTGGCCCTGAATCACTGCGGCATGTGCTTATGCCAGGCCTCGGCTCGCGACAGCAGGCGCCTCGGAAGCTGTGGTCGACGTCCCTCACATGCGTGCCCCTGGCTCATCCGCCACGCGCCGCAGCCGCAGCAGTTCCCCATTCCCAACGCGCTGCCGCGATTCCGCCAGTTTCCGTTCCAGCCCGTCTCTGTCGCCGTTGCGGTCCCTGTACGACGATCGTCCCGATCGTCGATGCTGTCGCAGTTGTCCGCGCCGACGACGTGGCCGAATTCATCCACGACCTGGGGCGCCGCGTGGTGAGTGGGCGTTAGCGCAGTGCCCGGGGGGCCGTGTAAGCGAGGAACAAGGGGACTGCACGCAGCATTGAGCCTAGAACGGGCGGGGACAGAACCTGCGGGCCGGATGCGTCCGCAGGCAGAGATGCTGTCAAGGGGGTGTGAGACATGGCGACCCGTATTCTCCTGGTTGACGACGAGCGCGACTTGGTCTTCGCGAGCAAGCTGTACCTGGAAACGGAAGGCTATGAGATCATCCCAGCTTACGACGGGGCAGAGGCGCTTGAGCTAGTCCAAGACCCGGCGACTCGCCCTGACCTAATCATCCTGGATGCGTGGATGCCGCGCATGTCTGGGTGGGACGCTCTGGGCGCGCTTCGCGCGAACGTCGAACTGCGTGACATCCCCGTCATCATGCTCACCGTCGCCGCCCAGGAAGCCGACAAGGCCCGCGGTTGGGAGTTGGGCGTCGACTGGTACCATACGAAGCCCTTCATCCCGGAAGAACTCCTGGCCGTCATCGAGCGCGTGTTGCAGGCGAGCAAGGATCAGGCAGAGGAAGACCGGGCCAGGGCGGGCGATGGCTAGGTGGGGGAGACCAGCGGCTTCCCTCCATCCCCACGCTCCCGCCCACGAGGCAGGCCCGTGAAGGCTCGGCAGCGAAGCGTCGCATCAGCTGCATCTCGAGCCCGACGGGTCCAGGAGTGCTGCCGATGAGACGTCAACGGCGTCAAATGGTCGTGCCGGGTCTGGTGGCCGCGCTTGCCGGCCTGTGCCTCCCCGCATCGCGCTCACAGACTCCGCCCGCGGATTCGTTCACCATCGCCGCCCCGACCTATGACCGCGGCAGTGGAATCGTCGTCGTGACCAGCGGGTACGCCGATCCGGAGCCCATCATCGGGAGCTTCGGGGGAGTCGTTGAGGCTGAGTACGACATCGATTTCCCCGTCACGGCGGAGTATACGATTCAAGTCCGGTACGCTGCCGATGCAGCGCGGCCACTGCAGCTATCTCTCGACGGTGAGCGTCTCGGCGAGGTCTGTCGGGGCACGACGGGGAGCTGGCAGAGCAGCCAGTCTGCCTGGGAGGAAGCCTGCCGCGTGACCATCGCCGAGGGCCCCCACACCGTCAAGCTCCACTCGGGGAAGGTCCTGCCTCACATTGTCGCCTTGCGGTTCGATTCACCGGTAGCCTTCCCCGAAGACTGGGTGCTCGACCGGCCCAACTCCAGGCAGTTGCCCCGACCCGCGACGGAGGTCAACCCCGAGGCGTTGCGCCGCGCAATCACAGACCTGGTCGACACCTTTGGCGAGGACTACGTGTCCGGGAGCGACTACCTGGATCGCCTGGACGACCTCGACCGCCGGATCGACGCCATGCAGATGCGAGGGAAGCGACTGCCTAGAGCGATCAACGATGCGCTGGTCGCCTTGCGCCGCGAGGCTCTGCTTGCGAACCCCTTGCTTGACTTCGCTGAACTCATGCTCATCGACCGCAACGCAGGCAATCTGGGGCTGCCGAGAAACTGGGAGAGCAACTCAAGCCTCTCGCCATACTCCTTCGACAACCGCCTCGCGACGCTCTCGCTCGTCGATGCGGATGCCGAGTTGAGCACCCTCTACCAGCCGGAGGGCGGCCGGTTCGTTGGCGATGTGGACCTGCGCTACGACGCGGAGCGCATGCTGCTCTCGATGCGGGGGCCCGGCGGTAGGTGGCAGGTGTTTGAGATGGGCGTGGACGGCTCGGGTCCGCGCCGGCTCACGGGCGAGCAACCGGACGTGGACTCCTACGATGCCTGCTACTTGCCCGACGGTAGGATCATATTCACCTCGACCGCCTGCTACACGGGCGTTCCGTGCGTGACCGGGGCTTCGCATGTGGCGGTCCTGTACGTGATGGACTCCGACGGGACGAACATCCGCCAGCTCTGCTTCGACCAGGAGCACAACTGGTCACCGGCGATCCTGAATACCGGGCGCGTGCTCTACACGCGGTGGGAGTATACGGATACGCCCCACAGCAATACCCGTCTGTTGTTCAGCATGAACCCCGACGGCACGGAGCAGGCGGCCTACTACGGCAGCAACTCGTACTGGCCAAACTCCATCTTCTACGCCCGCGCGATTCCCAATAGCCCCACGCAGGTTGTGGCGATCATCGGCGGGCATCACGACAACCCGAGGATGGGCGAGTTGGTCGTCTTCGATCCCGAGAAGAGCCGCTTCGAGGCGGATGGCGTGGTGCAGCGGATTCCCGGCTACGGGGAGACGGTCGAGCCGACGATCAAGGATGGGCTCACGCTCGACAGTTGGCCTCGGTTCCTCCACCCCTATCCGCTCAGCGAGAGGTACTTCCTGGTCTCAAGCCAGCCGACGCCCCAGGACCCGTGGGGTGTCTACCTGGTCGACATCTTCGACAACATGGTGCTGCTGAAAGAGCTGCCCGGACGCGCCCTACTTGAGCCGATCCCGCTCAGGGAGACTCCACCGCCGCCCGTTTTGGCCGACAAGGTTGATCTCGCTCGCACCGATGCCGAGGTCTACATCGCCGACATCTACGTAGGCGACGGGCTGAGGAACATCCCGCGCGGGACGGTGAAGTCACTGCGACTGTTCACCTACAACTTCGCCTACCACGACCTCAGCGGAAGCATGGGCGTCGTCGGCATGGATGGCCCGTGGGACATCAAGCGCGTCATGGGCACGGTGCCGGTCTACCCCGATGGATCGGCGCGGTTTCGCGTACCGGCCAACACGCCGATCTCGGTGCAGCCGCTGGACGCCGAGGGGAAAGCGCTGCAGTTGATGCGGAGCTGGATGACGGCCATGCCGGGCGAGGTGCTGTCGTGCGTGGGGTGTCATGAGGACCAGAACACGGCGCCGGCCGTTGAGCAGACGATGGCGCTTGCCCGGCCGCCGTCAGAGATCGAGCCGTGGTATGGCCCCACGCGCGGGTTCTCGTACGCTCGCGAGGTCCAGCCCGTCATCGACCGGCACTGCATCAGTTGCCACGACGGGCGACAGAGCGCCGACGGGACGCTCGTGGCCGATCTGCGCGGCGAGAGAATGATCTCCGACTACGCCATCCACGGCGCGGCGGGGATGGGCGGCCGGTTCTCGGTTGGGTATGCAGAGCTGCACCGGTACGTCCGCCGGCCTGGTTTGGAAAGCGACTACCACCTCCTGGCGCCGATGGAGTTCCATGCCGACACGACCCAGTTGGTGCAACTGCTGGCCAAAGGGCACCATGGCGTTGAGCTGGACGCGGAGGGGTGGGACCGGCTCGTCACCTGGATCGACCTGAACTGCCCATACCACGGCACGTGGGGCGAGGATGTGGGCGATCCAGGCCCGCAACGCGCCCGGCGGCGGGAGCTGCTGAAGCTCTACGGGAATGTCGAGGATGATGCTGAGGCGATCATCGCGCTAGGCGAGGACTCGGGGTATTCGGGCGTCATTGAGCCGCTCGCCATCGCTCCCCCGCCCGAGCCCGAGACGCGCATGGTATCGCACCCGAACTGGCCGTTCAGCGCGGCCGAGGCCAAGGAGCGCCAGCAGGCAGCGGGGCACCCATCACAGCAGACGGTCGACCTCGGCGATGGGGTTGAGATGGAGATGGCGCTAGTGCCCGGTGGCGAGTACGTCATGGGCAGTCTGTCTGGGACGGCCGACGAGCGGCCGTTGACTCCGGTGGAGGTTGGTGAGCCGCTCTGGATTGGCGCCGGCGAGGTGACGAACCGCCAGTTCGCCCAGTTTGACCCGAGCCACGACAGCCACTTCGAGTCGATGCTCACTGCATGTCACGGCGTCCACGGTCATCCGGTCAACGAGCCGGATCAGCCCGTGGTGCGGGTTACGTGGGAGCAGGCCCGGGCTTTCTGCGGGTGGCTTTCGGAGATGACGGGGAAGACCTTCCGCTTGCCCACTGAGGCGGAGTGGGAATACGCGGCGCGGGCGGGCACGTCGACCCCCATGTTCAGCGACGATCTCGCCCGGATCGGCAACATGGCGGACACGCAGCTCAGCCGCATGGCGCGGGACTGGTATATCATCGACCTGCCCATCGCGAGTCCGTCGAAGTACGACGACTGGATCCCGAAGGACGCGACCTTCGACGATGGGTCGTTCCTCTCGGTCGCGTCGGGTGGCTACCAGCCGAATGCGTGGGGGATCCACGACATGCACGGCAATGTCGCTGAGTGGACGAGTTCCGCCTACGAGCCGTATCCGTACCTCGCGCGGGATGGTCGCGAGGACCTGTCGGCCACTGGGCGCAAGGTCGTCCGAGGGGGCTCCTGGCACGACCGACCATTCCGGTGCACGTCGAGCTTCCGCACCGGCTACCAGCCGTATCAACCCGTCTATAATGTCGGCTTCCGCGTCGTCTGCGAGACCGACTCGGCCAACGTTGCGTCACGGCCCTAGTAGGGACCGGCCTGTCCTATAGCGAACCCTCCCCACGACACGTCGCCCGAAGTGAGACCCCGGAGGGGACACGCATGGTTACTGACCGGAGAGAATTCGTACGGATGGCGGCTGCGGGTCTGGGGTATGCGGCGGCGGGCCTCGGAGCGGCGAGCCAGGGCCAAGCGCCCGCGAAGCGCCGCCGGATCATCTTCAACGATGATGGCGACGACGTCTGGCACCCCGCTGCTTCGACCGCTGAGGGGTTCCTCAGCGTGAGGCTGAAGCACGTGGTCGGCACGCAGGTCGACACGATCTTCTACTGCACCACTCAGTCCTTCAACTACCACACCTACGACACCAAGGTCGGCGAGGTCTTCCTGTCGCGCGAGGGGCCCTTCGCCAACAACAACATGCAGGCCCTTCTGGACGCCGGAACCGACCCCCTGCGACTGGCTGTGGAGTTCGCCCATGCGAACGACGTCGAGGCCTTCTGGACGCTGCGCATGAACGACATCCACGATGCTTTCACGTCGGCCCTGTGGCCCCAGTGGAAGACCGACAACCCAGACGCATTGCTGGGCAAACCGGCAGATTGGGCCGCGAATCCTCCCGGCTCGCAGGCGAGATGGTGGGCGGGCGTCGACTTCACGCGCGACGACGTGCGCGTCCGGACGAAGGAACTCATCGAGGAGGTCGCGCGGGGGTACGATATCGACGGCATCGACCTCGATTGGATGCGCCACCCAATCCACTTCCGCGAGACGCTGGAAGGCCGGCCTGTCCCTCCTGAGAAGGTCGAGCTGCTCACGGGCTTGGTGAGGGATGTCCGGGCGATGCTCAGCGCGATCGGCGAGGAGCGCGGGAGACCCATCGTCCTGTCGGTCCGCGTGCCGATGCTCCTGGACAGATGCCTCTACATCGGAACCGACATCGAGGCCTGGCTCCGCGAAGGGCTCGTCGACATGCTGGTCGCCGGGGGAGGCTACATCCCCTTCGCCATGCCCAACGAGGAACTGGCGGCGCTTGGCCGTGAGCACGGCGTGCCCGTCTACCCATGTGTCAGCGCCTCGGGAATGGGCCGCCGGTCTCCATACGGGTCCGGCCAGCTTTACGGGATCGCAGCCTGGCGCGCGACGGCACAGGCAGCCTATACCGCGGGCGCCGATGGCATCAGCCTGTTCAATCTGTTCCCTGCTCCGGGCAACGACGAGGGCAATCGCCTGGCGCGGCGGGTGTTCGCCGAGTGTGGCGATCCAGCGACCCTCGCCGGCCAGCCGAAGCTCTACTGCTTGGATAACGCGGCGCACCTGGACGGTTGCGGCTACACGAACCATGCCATCGACTACGGGCACTGTCTGCCGAGGTCGCTGGCGCCCGGCGAGACGGTCGAGGTGGGGCTCCCCATCGGCGAGGATCCGACCGGCGCGGCGACGGCGGCATTGCGCGTGCAGATCAGCGACGTCCGGAAGCTCGACTTTCGGCTCAATGACCAACCAATTGAGCTGCATCCAGCGCCGGAGCTGGATGAGGAGATCGGGCTGACGTGGATGGCCGCCGAGGCTAAGCCCGCTGTTCTGAAGGCGGGGATGAACGAGTGTCAGGTGCGTCTCGTAGAGGGTGAGCCGGCAGACCTCACGGGCGTGGAGCTGCTGCTGACGCCTTGAGGATTGCCTGCCTTCGGGCACGCGCCTGTCATGTAACAGGCTTGGGCTTACGCGGTTGTAACAGCAGTGGTTTGTAGATGGTGCTGTTGTTGGGGGCTGTCCGGGCGTTGGCCGGGGAGCCCCCGGTCTGGGTCATGCTGTTGCTGCTTGGTGCCCCTCCCCGAGGGGATGGCGCGCGACGTTGAAGCCTTGGCTCTCGACGACGAACTCATCTTCGGTGATTCCTAGGAAGACGTGGTCGCCGATGAGATGGGCGGGCACTCTGTACTTGCGGTATCGGACGATCGCTTCGCGCGTCACCTTGCGCCGATGGTAGAGGCTGCAGATCTGGAGTGGACTGTCGCGCTTACCACATCGAGACGTTCGGTTGTCAGATGAACGAGCACGACTCCGAGGAAATCGGCTGGATTCTCACGCAGTTCGGCATGTCCCCCGTCGACTTCGCCCCAGCAGGCGGGCGCGGGACCACGGTCCAGCCCGGCGCCCAGGCGACGTGCTCCGAGGTTTGGCGTGTCTCACTCACTGAATCCGCCCCTTCGCTCGACTCCAGTCAATTCCGCACTCGCGCCGGCAACGCCTGCCGCTCTCGGTGTCTGGAGCCAGAGGTGCAGGCATACAGAGCTTCGGTCTCGAAGTATCGCTCGGAATCAGTGAGAGGGAACGGCTCTCGATCTTTCACGCTGACCATGCCGATCAACAGACGGGATCCGGTTCCAAAAGGTGGTTGCGCTCGAATGCCAGGGAAGACATTGCTCACTGCAGTCTGCGTCATTTGGACCGGAGCGGCCGGTTGGGCGGGGGAGGGCATGAGGCCCGTGCCGATTGCCCGGGTTGGGTATATCCGCGCCGATGCGCACCCGGAGAGCCAGAACTGTCAGGACTTCAACCCGACAGATGTCATCGCTTGGGACTACGGCAACCGCAGCATCGTGATAGAGTTGGAAGAGGCCCGATGGGTCAGCAACGTGGTGCTGGCCTCCGACACAGAGACCGGGCACGAACTGAAGTTGAGCCAAGACTCCGTCAGCGTCTACCACAGTCTCGACAACAAGGCATTCAGCCTCTACGCCAAGCCCTTTGAGTTGAAGATCACGCCATCGCCGAGGGAGGGCGTGATCTGGCGCGTGGAGTTCGCCGACCTGGGGTTCTATGCCCGTTACATCAAGCTGAAGCAGACGTACAATGGGCCAGACAACGGATTCGCCACGAGCAACCTGGCCGGGGCTGCCCAGGTGCTGGCGGAGGGCCCTCTGTCCGGCTCGGTGTCGATGGATGGGCTCGTGGTGGCGCTGGCCCAACAGACCGGGCGCCTGGCCGCACATGTATTGATCTCGGCCCCACGCTTGCCCGGAATCGTGCTTGAGCTTGAGGCGGAGAACACCGAGACATGGGTGACGGCCACAGGGACAGCGCGCTTCAACCCGGGGGACTGGACCCGGGTGACGCTGGAGTCGGATAAGCTCGACCAGGGCGCCTACTGGCTGACGGCGCGTTTGGTCTATCGCGACCAGCTCCTTGCCCGCCGGACCACAACGTTCCGCGTGCACGCGCAGGCGCTCGCAGACCCATCCGGCGCTCGCGACACCACGCCGGCCGGGGGCTCTGTCGTGTTGCGTAACCTGGCGCGTGGGGCGAGCGGCGGCGAGCCGTTCAGCTACGCGCTCCCGCACAAGCCGCGGGTGGAGTTCACGGGCACCACCCTCGCGCAGGGCGAAAGCGTCTCCCTGGATCTTCCCATCTCTGGCCAGTGCGCCGCCTACATCTCGGTCGCGAACCCGTGGCCCAATCTGGATATTCGGTGGGGTGACAGCCGCGTCACCGTCCCGTACACTCAGGCCGACTGGGGCCCAACCGCCAACACGCAGGAGGTCTTCGCCGGCTACAGCGGCCCTGACGCCGGCGCGTTAGTGATCGAGGCCGCCGGCGGCCCGGTCAAGCTGTTCTACGTGCGCCTGGCCCATCTCACTCCGGACGAGACCGGTCTGGCACAGTACCAGACCGACCCGGCCAACAACCGTCATGTCATTTACAACAATGACGGCTTCAGTGAGCTGTGGGGCGTGAAGGACTGGGACAGAGCCCGGCTGCTCGAGTTGGTCGAGCGATACCAGGACACCGACGCCGAGATCTTCGAGATGGCCGCCTTCGTCTCAGGAGTGGTGAACTTCCCCAGCGAGCACGCCACCTTCTGGCGGCCCGACGACGCGCTCATTCAGGGCCAGTGGCTTCGCAACAACGACAAGATGGCCATCGACCTCTTCAACCAGTTGGAGGCCGATGGCATCCCCATCTTTCCCACGCTCGCCCGGCGCGGACGAGAGCTTGGAATCTCCGTATTTGGCTCCCTCCGCATGAGCGCTTACTATCCCATCAGAGAGCACCAGACCGCCCAGCCATTCAACGGGACCCTCTGGCACGAGCACCCCCAGATGCGCATCCGGCGACGGGACGGTAAGCACAACACGCAGATGAGCTATGCGTGGGAGGCCGTGCGCCGCCAGCGCATCGGCGTATTGGGGGAGATGGCGCAGATGGGTTGCGAGGGCGTGATGATGGACTTCTGTCGCTACCCCAACATCCTGGGCTACGACGAGCCATTAGTCGAGGGCTTCAAGGCCAAGTACGGGATGACGCCTCTGGACCTCCCCGACGACGATGAGCGCTGGATCGACCACCGCTGCGACGTCATGAACGACTTCTTCCGGGAAGTGCGCAGCCACATCGACGAGATTGGGCGCAAGCAGGGAAGACAGATCCGCATCTCCGTTCGCGTTCCGGCTACGGGCTACAAGGCCTACGGGTTCGACCCCGAGACGTGGGCCCGCGAGCGGCTCATGGATATCTTCATCCCCCACTATCCGAGTCTCGAGAAGGACTTCGACGTCCGGCCATGGGTCGCCATGGCCAAGCCCAACGGGATCAAGGTCTACCCGGGCATGACGCCCACCAAAACGCAAACATCAACCACCGAACTCACCGACGCCCAGAAGAAGGCCGGCGTGCAGCCTGGCAAGGTCACCAGCATGACCCGAGACGACTACCGCAGGAAGGCCTGGCGGCGATACCGCAACGGCGCTGACGGGACATTCCTATTCAACACCTGGCGCATAGGCAACACGCGCAACATCTTGGGCGACAGGCGCAGCCTGGCGAAGTGGTCGTACTTCGAGGACCCGATGAACCTCCCCCGCCAGGATGTGCTGGTGTCGGAGCCGTGACACTGGCAGTAGGGCGACCAGCCCCCGGAGCCGAGGATCGATGCCTACTGGTCTGTGGCCGCGGTCTCGCTGTCCGCGCGCGGGTCCAACGGCGCCGATGTATCGGTAGTCGTTGGCGGTTGATCCGGTACCCGCGACCGAGTTGCCCCAGGCATCGAGGATGTAGGTGGTGACATCACCCAGCGCGTTGGTATACGTCTGCAACAGGTTGTCGCCATTGTACGTGTAGGTTGCGACGCAGTCGAGGGCATCCGTCATCGTCTCGACGAGGCCGGCGGCCGTGTACGTCATCGTGGTCGTGTTGCCGGCGGGATCGGTGACGGTGAGTCTGTTGCCGCTCGAGTCATTCGTGTACGTGACCCGATTGCCCAGCGCATCGACGATCCCATCGACGAAGTTGTTGCCATCGTACGAGTAGGAGGACGTCTTGCCCAGAGCGTTCGTCGCGGATTCCAACGCGCCGTTGGCCGCGTAGGTGTAGGTGATGCTGGCCCCCGCGCCGTCGGCGGAGGTCTCCGGGTGGTAGGCGGAATAGGTGAAGCTGTTGGTACGGCCGAGGGGATCGATGATCGTAGATGGCCCGGGATCGCCGGCCGCGTCGCGAGCGACGGTTGTGACGTTGCCCAGCGGGTCCTCGATCTTCACTTCCAACGGCGCCGAGGACTTGTCCGTGCAAGTGAGAGTCGTGACGTCGCCGTTGGGATTCTCGATCGTGCGGACGTCGCCGTCGAGCGTGAAGCTGGTCGTGTAGCCCTCGGGCGAGGTGATGCTCGTGAGCTGGTGAGACCCATCGTAGGTGTAGCTCGTCACGCACAGGCTCGGCGTGGTGATGCTTTCGAGATCGCCATTGGCGTCGACGGAGAAGAGGGTCTCTCGCCCCGCCGGGTCCTCGATCTTCTCGATGTAGTCGTCCTCGTCGTAGCTGATCGTGTAGGTCTTCGCCCCGGCGCCGGCGATGGTGCTGAGTCGATCGGACTCGTCATAGGAGTATGTGAAAACCTCGCCACGCGGGTTGGTGTAGTTCTCTAGCCATCCGGAGGAGTCGTACTCCCACTTCCGACCCCAGATCGTCTGCTCGGTCGTGCGGCCGCCCATGTAGCCGCCCATCGTGAGCGTCGTCGAGGTGTCGGGCAGGGGGTCTGCCGGCGTCGGGACTTCCGGATAGCCGCGGTCACGGCCGCCGAGCGTCGAGACGCAGTTCTTCGTTTCGCCCGGGAAGACCGACTTCATGAAGCCGCCGAACCACCCGTAGCCGAGGGGCGTCGATATCTCCGCGGAGACGGAGGCATACCGCCAACCGACCGGATTGTCGAAGCCCGGAAGCTTGGGCATCTGCCCGCTGACCGTAAGGTCTTGGTGCAGCGCGGCCACGCTTGACTTGGTGGTGGAACAGTCCTTGCACGAGTTGGAGCCCGAGTCGCCGCCCGAGCCATTGCCACAGCATTTCGAGTCTCCCCCCGGTGGGGCTTCCGTCGGGCAGCTCCCGCCACAGTCGGTGGGTTGATCCTGACCATCGTCTTGGTTGGACTGCTCGCCCTGGAAGATCATTTCGTTGTAGATCGGTCCAGTAGGTATCCTCCAGCGTCCCGGGAGCAGGGGCACGGCGCCTCCGCCTGGATTGCTGGAATTGGGCACCCCGCTATGGGATGCCGCGCTCAGCCCTGAGTCTGAGTCGGTCCCGGATCCTGATACGTTGACATTGGTACATGGTAGTGCGCCACAACATCCGCCGGTCGTCGACATGGCAATTCTCCTTGGTATGTTCGGCTAGTCAATACGTGCAGCGATCGGCTACGACTCTCATGGCAGCTTGTGCGCCTCCACGCATCACCTCCCGGCGCTCTCCCGAGCGCGTTACGCAAGATAAATAATGCGATATATATAATAATAAAGACATAATTTGTCAATATATTATTCACTTACTATAGCCGTCGGCAGGCAAACTCCCATGAAGCACGGAGGGTCGAGCAAGGTGTTGAGTGGGGTAGATGCAAACTGCCAGGAGGCCGCGCTAAGGCTGCGGGGCGTCGATTGACGGCGTAACTATGGGAGGTAGAGCGATGAAGAGACTCAAGCTCGCCGTGATTGTGGGATGCGCTTATTTGGCCAGCATGGTGGTCGTTGCGGCAATGTCGTCCTCAGCACTCGCCGCGGGCATCCGGCGGCAGGATCCCTTCGGCAAGTTGACAGTCAGAGTGAAGTGGGAGGGGCTCGATATTGTGGGCATCAGCAAGGTCAGCGGGCTGACGCGCAGGACCGTGCTGCCTGGCCAGCGCGGCGGGCCTGGCGCGGGCCTCCCCGGCGTGGGCCTTCCCTTCGGGGGCCCTCTCGTCGCTTCAGGGGTGACGTCCTTCGAGCCGATCATCCTTGAGCGACCGATCAGCTCGGATCACGCCTTTGAGGAGTGGGCCGACGAGGTCTGGAACATGCGCGACGGACGCCCTGGCGTCGCAGCGGTAGATTTCCACAAAGACGTCATCATCGACTACTACAACCGGGGGAATCAGAAAGTCCTCTCGTACCGCGTCTACCGCTGTTGGATCTCGGAGTACCAGGCTGTCCCCGAGGTCAGCGCGGACGGTGAACTTGTCGCCGTCGAGCGCATCACGCTTCAGCACGAGGGATGGGAGCGCGACCACGACGTCGTCCCGCCCGAGGTGAGAAGCCCGACGGTCGATCCGGGAGCCTTGGGACCGCGCAAGCCCAAGATCCGCGGTGGCCTGTCGTTGCCGCGCGTGCGGCCCTGAGGCCTGCCCGAACGGGGCGCGCTTGACTCGCAGGGGGTGCTTTGGTACGCTAGGCGCCGCCTCCGTATCAAGCACGCCGCGATGGATTACGCGCAATGAGCCGCTTTCGGAAACCGAGCCATTACTTCAGCGAGCAACCCACAAGCGCCTCATCCATACACGAGTTCACGGTCGACGTCTGCGATCGTGAGTTCCGGTTCCGCACGGATGCCGGTGTGTTCTCATACCGGTTCCTCGACCGGGGAACCCGCCTTCTTCTCTCAACCCTCCCGCTGCCCTTGGAAGGCGACGTGTTGGACTGGGGAGCCGGTTGGGGGCCGATCGGCACGGTCATTGGTGCTCTCAGCCCCGCCGCTCAGGTCGTCATGGCCGAGATCAACGAGCGCGCCGCCGGCCTCGCTCAGGCCAATGCCGATAGAAACGGCGCGCTGTCGGTCGAGGTCATCACGGGCGACGCGCTTGAGCTTGCCGCTGACCGGTATTTCGACGTCATCGTCACCAATCCCCCGATCCATGCCGGCAAGAAGGTCATCTTCAACCTGATCCACGACACGCGAGGGCGTCTACGCGATGGCGGGGATTTCTGGATGGTCGTCCGGACGCGAGACGGCGCCAAATCGTACCACGCGCTGCTAGACGAGCTGTACCCTCACGTTGAGCGCGTGGCCATGCGCGGTGGCTACCGCGTTCTCCACGCGTCCCTCCCCTCCGTGTGACAATCGGCACGTTCCCTGCAGGCCTTCCGCTAAGTGTGGTATATGGTTATGTAAGCCTGCAGCGCGGATCCGTCGCGGCAGGAAATCAATAGATGCGGCAAGGCATTGGGAGGTCGGCGCTCAGCACGTGCTGCGCGTCGCTTGGTGACCGTCGCGAGACGGTGTGGTGGCGAAGCCGCCGCCGGAGGCAGTTAGCGTTGTCATTTAACTTGCGCATCCACGCATACGAAGAGCCCGCCTCGTGTGGGCCGCCGCCAGAGCTGCCGGCTGGCGTGGGACTTGGTGGGCACGCCGCCTTGGCGGGCACTGCCAGTGCCCGGCCCATTCCTCGGTCTCAGGCCCCCGATGAATTTGAGCCGCACAGCGCCCGGATTCTGCTTGTGGATGACGATCCCAGCGTTCGATTCGTCCTGCGTAAGACGCTTGAGCTTGACGGGTACGAGGTTGCGGAGGCGGACAGCGTCCAAGCCGCCCGAGCGATACTGCACGACCATCCCCACGATCTGGTCATGCTGGATAAGAATCTGCCGGGCGAGAGCGGGCTCGTTCTGCTCGGAGAGCTGTCGCCCTGGTCGCCGCGCGTCGCCGTCGTGCTGATGACGGCCCAGAGCGACGTCGATTCAGCCGTCGAAGCCATGCGAGCCGGCGCGTACGACTATCTGCGCAAGCCCTTCGGTGGCGACGCGATGGTGGCGGCGGTCGAGCGAGCCCTGCACCGCCGGCACCTGGAGTTGCAGAACCAGAAACAGCGGACCCAGCTCGAGGGGCTTGTCAAAGAGCGCACGAGCGACGTCCACCGGCTCACCACGCGCCTCATGGGCACTCAGGCCGCGGTGCTGCGCGTAGCGTGTTCGGTCGCCGAGTCCCGCGACCCCGAAACGGGCGCTCATCTCGACCGCATGGCGGCGTTCTGTCGCGAGTTGGCCCTGGCACTGCCGTCGACAGTGCGTGGCCTGCATGGGGTCGACCAGGATTTCGCCGACCGCATCGCTGAATCCGCTCCGCTCCACGACATCGGGAAGGTCGGTATCCCCGACGACATACTGCTCAAGCCGGGCAAACTCACCCGAGACGAGTTCGACGTCATGAAGACCCATCCAATCCTCGGGCATCAGATCCTGGAGTCGGTGCGCAGCCGCATGACCTCCGAGGACGCCCAATTGCTGGATGTTGGCAGCGATATCTGTCTCGCTCATCACGAGCGCTTTGACGGGGGAGGTTACCCAACGGGGCTGGAGGGGGAGGAGATCCCGATTGCCGCGCGCATTGCGGCCCTGGCTGACTTCTACGACGCTGTCACCAGCGCGCGACCGTACAGGCGCGTTTCGTTCGAACACCGCGAGGCGAGGGCGATGATCCTCGATGAATGCGGATGCGCGTTTGATCCCGACGTGGTCATGGCGTTCACCACGGCCGAGCAGAAGATCGTGACGATGCGCCAGGAAATGATCGACATGCCCGCCTGACGACGCGTCATCGGGCCTTTGACAATTCCCCTGCCCGGAGTATAATTCCCCGCAACTACGTAGCACGACATCGAACTCCCCGGCGCACTCGGAGCGCTTAGATGCAGCTCTTCTTTCGATTCCTCCGTTTCGTCCGCCCTTACCGATGGCGTCTCGCTCTGGCCCTGGTCCTGGTCTTCGTCATCCAAGGCCTCGTCCTGCCGATTCCCCACATCATCGGCCTGCTGATTGACCGAATCGGCGACTGGCAGGGCGGCACCCTCGAGCAGCAGGTAGCCGAGCGCAGCGAGCTTGTCAAGCTCCTACTGGTGATATGCGCCGCGTTCCTGGGGATCCGCCTGGTGTCCATGTTTGTCGGGTACGCGAGGTCGATGACCCTCGCGTTTGTCGGCCAGCGCGTCCTCTTTGACGTCAGAGGCAGCATCTATCGCCACCTGCAGCGGCTCTCGATGCGTTACTACGAGTCGCGTTCGACTGGCCGCATCATGGCGCGCGTGCTGTACGACGTAGACGCCATCCAGGGCATCCTCTCCGGCGGCATCGTTGACATGCTGTCGAACCTGATAAGCGTCATCGTCATCATCCCCGCCCTGTTCTTCTACAACACGACCCTCGCGCTCATCGCCGTGGGGTTCCTGCCGCTCTATGTCATCAACTTCTTTGCCCTCAGGAAGCAGATCCGCCGCGCGGCGGGTGAGGTCCGGGACCAATACTCCGAGGTCTACGCCACGCTGCACGAGAGCGTGGCCGGCGTAAAGGTCGTGAAGTCCTTCGTACGCGAGCGCCATGAGGCCCGGCGTTTCACGAGAGAGATCCGCGAGCAGGTGGGCCTTGCGATGCGCAGCGCGAAGTGGAACACGCTGATGCGCATCTTTGCCGGGCTCATCACCGGAATGGCCAATCTGGCGATCCTCTACATCGGCGGCATGATCGTCCTCAACTCCCCGCACACCGATCCCGCGACGCCGGGCGTGCTTACCTTCGGCGCGCTGATCGCCTTCCGCACCTACTTGGGCCAGCTCTTCGGGCCGGTCATCGCCCTCGTCACGATCAACCAGACCATCCAGCGCGTGATGGCGGCCATTGAGCGGATTATGGACACGCTCGATTCCGTCCCCGACATCAAGGATCGCGAACGTGCCAAAGCCTTCAATACCCTCGAAGGCAAGGTCGAGTTCAAGGACGTGGACTTCGCCTACGAGCCCGGCAAACCGGTGCTCGAGGAGGTCAGCTTTGTTGCTGAGCCGGGCAAGATGATCGCGTTGGTCGGACCGTCCGGCGGCGGCAAGAGCACCCTCATCAACCTCATTCCTCGCTTCTACGACCCGCTCGACGGCGACGTGCTGATCGATGACGTGAACCTCAAAGACGTCAAGATCGCGTCTCTCAGGCGAAACATCGGGATCGTTCTGCAGGAGACGTTCCTCTTCGGCGGGACGCTGCGCGAGAACATGAAGTACGGAATGCCCGAGGCCACCGACGAGGAGGTCATCCAGGCGGCCATTGCGGCCAATGCCCATGACTTCATCATGGAATTCCCCGACGGCTACGAGACCGAGGTCGGGGAGAGGGGCGTCCGGCTGTCCGGTGGTCAGCGTCAGCGCATCAGCATCGCGAGGGCGATCTTGCGCAACCCCCGCATTCTGATTCTCGACGAGGCCACGAGCGCGCTGGACTCGGAATCTGAGTTCCTCATCCAGCAGGCCCTTGGCGAATTGATGAAGGGTCGCACATCCTTTGTCATCGCCCACCGTCTCTCTACAGTGATGAACGCAGACACGATCCTCGTGTTGGCTGACGGGAGAATCGTCGAACGCGGCACGCACGAGGAGCTGGCGATCAAGGATGAGGGCGTGTACGCGCACTTGTGCGAGATACAGTTCAAGCGGTCTGAAGAGAAGCTCCGCGAGTATCAGGAGAAGCTCGAGTCTGGCGACAGTGAATAGGGGAGGGTGGCGCGATGTGGGCGGTGGCATTGATTGAGTTCAAGCGGCTGATGCGCAGCGGCAAATTGCTGGCGCTTGTGTCCCTGACGCTCCTGTTGGCGCTGGTGGCAACCGTTGGCGCTGCCTGGTGGTGGTCGATCGAGGTCGGGAAGGGGGCGGAGCTGGACTACATGACCAACAGCCTCCAGGTGCAGGAGCCGAATCTCGGCGCTCGCATTTGGTGGGTCTCCCTCGTCCTCCTCCTGCCTGTCTGCTTCATCGCCATGCCTGTTCTGACGGCTGATATGGTAGCCGGCGAGCGGGAAGACGGCACGTTGGAGATGCTGGAGCTGACGGCCTTGCGCCCGCGCGCGCTTGTGCTTGGCAAGTTCCTCGCCGCGGTGGCCGCGGCGTTTGTCCTCGCGGTCTCGATATTCCCATTCTTGCTGCTGGGCGATCTCGCGGGCGGCCCGAGCATGGGATTCTCAGTCCCCATCATCGGCGCCGCCGTGCTCTACTGTCTGCCTTTCGCCGCCGTCGGGATCGGTAGGTCGGTGCGCAGTTCCACGCGCGCGGAGGCAATGCGCTCCGCTTTCCGGGACATGCTGATATGGCCGGCTGTTGGGCTGGCAATCGCATCCGGTGGCGCCATGGGCGTCTACATGCTCAGGTCGCTGCTGAATGCGACCCAGACAAGCAATCAGGTTGTCTTCTGGGTTTGCCAGGTCATCTCGTTCCCCGCGGGGTTCGTGTGGACGGATGTCTGGGATTGGATCGGCATGACGCCCTGGTTCTGGCTCGGCGTGCCGATCGCCCTGACGATCCACTGCCTTCGCGGCGCGTGGGGCACGGCCGCCTGGCTCGAGCCGACTCGTGTTGCTGAGCGCACTCAGGCGCAGCGACGCGCGCGGGCCGATCGCGACGCCGGCGCGGCGCCGCTGCCCCCTGGCGTGGCGCCACCCAAGGACGCGCGTCGTCGCGCTCGCGTGCGCCGGGGCGAGAAATCGCCCTGGCAGCGGCATTCTGAGCGGATCAAGAACCCCGTCGAGGTCCTCGCGATCGTGAAGAAGCGCGACGCTGCCTGGCACTTCGCGCTATTTGGGTGGATCCTGCCCGTGCTCATCGTCGGCGCGCCCATTGGGGTCGATCCCGATCTCGCGACGCGCCGAGACTTCTTCCCAAGCTTCGCGGCGATGGCGTGGATAGGGCTGATGTTGGCCTACATCTGCATGGTGACGCCGACGATCATCACAGCGGAGCGCGAGGGGGGCACGCTCAACGCCCTGCGGATGACGAACCTGACCGCCGTCGACATCGTCTGGGGCAAGCTCAAGGCGCGCTCGACGGAGATAGGTCTGCTCCTGCTCTTCGGCGCGCTATTCGTCTCGATCTTCTACATCTGGGGCTCCCTGACGGTCACGAGCCTGGTGCTGCTCTGGATCAGCGGCGTCGTCTACGTCGCCGCCTACAGCGGATTTGGCGCGGTCGTATCGCTCTGGTGCAAGCGCAGCACGCAGGCCATCCTGGCTCTGTGGGCGCTGCTGTTTGTGCCGGTGATGCTCAGCCTCGCTCTCGCCATGATGAATCACTTCGTCTCGCACCGGGTGCTGCTGCCGATGTCACCGCTGCTTGTCTCCTACCGCTGCCTGGTCTTCGACATGCCAGACCCAACGGGCGTCGGCGTATACTTCCCGGCCCGCATTGCGTACGCGATCTGGGGGACATCGCTCGCCGTTCATGGCGCCATCGCCATCGCATCGTGGTGGATTGCCTTGCGCAAGTTCGATCTCGTCCTCCACGAGAATCGTGGTGGCAGCTAGGATGACCCCGAATGAGGACCTCACCGTGGCGCGGGCATTCTTGCCCGCAGCCGTCTGCCGTTGGGGGGCCCGACGCTGACTGATCGCGCGAAGGGCATCAGTCTCGGACTGGGCGCGTCGTTGGCATGGGGCACCGTCCCCCTCTGCGCGCGCTATCTGACCAGCGTTCACACCGTCGATCCCATCCTCCTCAATACCGCGCGGTTTGGCGTGGCGAGCGCCATTCTCATCGCCTATTGCGTCGCGACCGGACGCGGCAAGGCGCTGCTGTCGGCGATGGATGATGCGCCACGGTTCATTCTGCTCGGCCTGTTGGGCGTCGTGGCCATGGGGTCGCTCGTGATGGTCGCGGCCCAGCACACCTACTCGACTATCGCCGTGCTTCTAATGAACTCCAACGGGATCTTCATTGCGATGCTCGCCATCCTCGCGCGGGAGAAGGTGCCGCTCGTCCGGTATCTCGGGTTGGTCATTGGGTTGGCGGGGTGTGCCTGCGTGGTAGTGAATACCGATCAGGCCACGCCCGAGAACGTGAACCACCTGATCGGTGGCGGAGCGGCTCTAGCCGGAGCCCTTGCCTGGGCGGTCTACACGCTGCTTGGCAAGGCGCCATCGCGGCGGCACGGCGGCGTCGTCGCGACGACATGCGCGCTTAGCATGGGCTCGGTGGTCATGATTGCCTGGACCGTGTCCCGGGGAACGCCGGTTGAGTTGATCGGATGGGACCTTTGGGTGTTGCTGTTCGTGGCTGTGGTGCCGACGGCCGGCGGCTTCGTCGCATGGTACGCGGCGCTCGAGTACGTGCCGGCCAACCTGATCGGGCCGGTGCAGTACGCCGCGCCCGTGCTGGGGATTCTCCTCGGGTGGCTGCTGCTGAGCGAGCCGATCGGTTGGGTGTTCGTGGCCGGGGCGGCACTGGTCTTCGTGGGAGTCTGGATCGCGACGAGACCGCGCCGGGCCCCGCAGGATGGCTGCCGCTAGAGCGGCAACCACCTGCCGAGTCCGCACTCGCGGGCGCGTTGGTAGATGAGCGGCGCAACGGCCATATCGTCGATCGCCAGGCCCAGGTTGGCGGCGATGTTGATCTCATCGACTGACTCGCGGCCGGGCTTCTTGCCGGCGACCAACTCGCCTAGGTCGGCGTGGATCTCGGGGATGTCCTGGAAGTAGCCGTTGGACTGGGCGAGCCGGAGTTGGGGCACGTCATCAGTGGTGAATTTATCGGCCTCGCGTAGCGCCGGTCCATCGACGTACGAATCGTAATCCACAAGCGACGCGAATGCGCCAGGATCGAGCCAGCCGGCCTTGATGGTGCGGTGGGGGTTGAGCTGGATAGGCCCGGCCGTTACGACCATATCGCAGCCGGTGACGGCTTCCCGGGGAGTTTCGGCCACGACGGCCTCGATGCCGAACCGGGGGGCGACGTCCTTGGCGTACTCCCGCGCGATCTCAGCGTCGGTGTCGTAGGCGACGACCTTCCGCAGGTCAAACAGCGCCACCAGGGCCTCGAGGTTGCTGTGGCCCTGCACGCCACACCCGAGGATGCCGACGGTGGCTGAATCGGGCCGGGCGAGGTGCTTGGCCGCCACGGCGGTGGCCGCGCCCGTGCGCATCGCGGTGACCCAGGTGCAGTCCATCACCGAGACTGGCAGCATGGTATCGGGGTCGTTGGTGATGATCAGCCCCGTGATGTAAGGCAGCCCGCGGTCGGCGTTGGTGGGCTGACCTCCGACCCACTTCATCCCAGCTGAGCGCAGGGCCGGAATCGAGGCGGGCATGGCGTGGATGAACTCGTCGCCGCCCGCGGGATGGATGCCAGGCTTCGGGGGCATCTCAACGCGGCCCTCGCCCTTCTCCTGGAAAGCCCGCTCCACCGCCGCGACGATCTCGGCCATGGTCAGGCCGACGTTCTCCACATCGGCTCGCGATAGATACAGCAACTGGTGCTCGCTCGTGGGATCGCCCCTCTTCCGTGGGATCTGGGGTGAGCCGGGATTCCTCATATGCAACTGGGCGCGCCGGCGTTCATCGCGTTGCTTCACTGTCTGGGCTCCGGAAACCTGCACATCTGAATCGCGCCCTGCCCTCAGCTGCCTTAGAGAACCGGAAGGGGCCCCGCCTCAAGGCGGGGCCCCTTCTCGTAAATCGGACTGTGAGACAGGCGATCAAGGAGTCGTGGTGCGAGATTTTCTCGCCTCGACACCTGTCTCAACAAGGAGCGGTGATGCTAAACGGCGCTCCCCTCCTTGCTCGCCTTCTCACAGCCATATCTACTATGCACCGAGCATCACCTCCTTATAGATTTAACGGAGATAGTCAGCTTAAGCCGACAGGATCATTATAGTATCGGCCCTTGACGTCGGTCAAGTGGTCAACGGCTTTCGGGCGACGAAAAACATGCGCGTGCTGCGCGGGTTGAGCGCCTCGAACGAGTAGGCGTCATACACGCCCAGGATCTCCAGCCTCGCGTCGCGGAGCATCCCTTGCACTTCGTCGTCGGTGTAACCGCGCTGGCGGTGGACCTCAGTAAACTCGTTCTCTTCCTCGTCATCGCGCCATCGGAACCACATCTGCACCGAGCAGATTCGCGCCTCGGCGTCCCAGTCCGATTTCCACGAGTACAGCAGCGGCTCGCCCGAGCGCAGGTTGTTCTGGGTGAAGAGATCCAGCTCCAGCGCCCGGATCGTGTTGAGGTCGAAAATCAGCATTCCGCCGGGCGTGAGGCAGTGGTAGATGCTCTCGAACGCGCTGCGAAGACCCGTGGGCTCGGTGACGTAGTTCAGGCTATCGTAGAGGCACAGCACGAGGTCGAACGTGTTCTCACGGAGTCCCAGCGCGCGGGCGTCATGCACCGCGACGGGCAGCCGTTCCTGCTCGAAGGCGACTCGGACCATGCCCTCGGAGAGATCCACGCCAACCGTCTTCGTGTAGCCCCGCCGGATCATCTCGCAGCCGACCATGCCCGTTCCGCAGGCTAAGTCGAGCACGTGAGTTGCGGCGGCGTTATGCACGCGCAGGACTTCCTCCACGTAGTCGACCCAGTGGCGGTAGGGGACGCGTGACATCAGGTAGTCGTAATACGGGCCAACGGCCTGGAAAGAACTTCGCGAGGGGTGGTCTGCGGGCTTGACCCGGGCCCCAAAGATGCGCTCAACCCAGCCGCCGGACCCGGCGGATCTGTCTTTCGGCAACTGCACGATCTCCTTTGGCTTGTCAGGCGGCGTTCAGGTACCCCATGACAATGTAGAGCTTGGGCAGGTCCTCGCGGACCTTGTCACCGTAGTCGCCTTCGGGCCACGTGATTCTCACTGCCAGCATGTAACGGGACTTTCTGCTCGAATCCCAGCCCGTGACCTGAGCCTCGATCGGGATCTTGATGAACTCGTTCGGCTCAAGGGGCGGAAGGGCCTTCTGGGTGGTGACCGGGTTGATGCCCGAAGTGTCTAGCACCTCAACCGACAGGCCCTCGACCGGCTTCCCACAGACGTTGCGTATGTTGAGCGTGCTGGTGAACGTCGTGCCGACGCCGGCGTTCTTGGGCATGGTGAGCGAGCACTTGACCGGCTGCACTTCCCAGTTGGCCCGCACGGTGCTGAACGCGGCCGCGCCGGCCAGCGCCCACTCGCGCGGGCCGAACGGACCGCGGTTGCCAGCGAGCGTCGGCGAGCAGATCCGGCTGACGTCATGCACGAACGCGCCGTACAGCGGCGCGCCCTCGGTGAGTCCCTTGTCGGCGGAAGCCGCCTTGGTGATTCTGCGGTACAGCTCCTCGGGCTCCGCTACGCCGGTCAGGCCCTTGTGCATGCTCATCCCGACCTGGTCGCCGCCCATGATGTTGATGTGGTTGGCCGGGATGCCCGTTGCATCGATCGAGATCCCGTTCCGCCACTGGTCGACCGTGCTCTCATAGTGCCCTACCGTCTCGCACTCATACAGCATCGTGGCATCGATGCCGACACCCGCGTCGGCGAACATCAGCGGATCCTGCCCGTGCTGCTCGCCGTGCCACCAGCTTAGCGTGAAGCACCAGAGCGGCTTCTCGAGTTGAGACTCGGTGATGACTTGGCGTAGGTACACTGACAGCTTGTGGGCCCGGAACCAGTGCCACTGGTGGTAGAGATCGATGTTCGCCGCCCAGTTATACGCGCCCTTAGAGTTCCGCCCCTCGACGTGGTTGCAGACCCAGCCCATCTTCTGCGTGCGTGATAGGTTGGCCCAGTTGTCGGGGAGTCCCACGACGGGCATGACGTCGCCGAACTCCTCGGCCAGTTCGTAGCTACCCCAGTCGGCTCCGCTACGGATGTAGTCAAAGCCCACGTGGTCGACGCTCTCAAGGGCTTGCATGTCCGCCAGGAACTTGGTCAGATGCTGCCGACGGTTCACATCGAGAAGCGATATTGCCGCTTCCTCCTCGGGCGTTTGGCGGCTCCGGGAGTAGTTCTCGGTGAACTGGTAGTCTGGCTTGTACTTCTTCTTGTCGCGGTGCTGACTGGGCTTGTTCGGGTATGTCTCCAGCGCCGCGGCCCAGACTCCGAACTTGATGCCTCGCCGATGGGCCTCATCGCCGAGTTGGGGAATGATATCGAGATTGGACATGACCCAGGGCGTCTCGTGGGTGAGGGCTCCGGCAGGGCCATAGGCTTCCGTCACGGCGCCGCGATACCACAACGTGTCGGCGCCCATGAACTCCGCCCAGTCGAACATGGTCTTCCAGTCGCCTCTGGTGCCGTCGGGCCTGATGAGCCCGCTCCCGGATGGGTATGCCGGCTCCCACGTCACCACGCACGTGCCGAGGGGCAGGTCCATCGGACCCCGGCGTGAGATATGAAGCCGGGCCTCCGCGACGCACGTGGCATCATCGACGGGGGAGGGCTCGCCGACGTCCTTCGGCCGCTTCTTGTTCGCCTTCTCGCGCTTCCGCTCGGCCTCCGGCGTCTCCCATTCCCAGTCGGCCGGGGTAAAGGTCGCCTTCGCCTCGAACGTGTACGGCTTGTTGGGGTCCGCTTGGGCTCCGAAAGGCACGGGCCAGGTCCCGCGCCAAACTCCCGCGTTGTTGTCAAACTTCAGCGCAACCTTCTCAGTCTGTCCGACCGTCTCAACCACATCGCCCAGGTGGTCGCGAACGACTACGCTGGGCGGCTCGCTGCTAATCGGCGCTCCGATTGAGTCGACATACGTGATCTCAAGTGGCACGATGTCGTACCGATAGCACTCGTCTTTGGTGATCCGAAGCTCCAGCGGGAAGTCGGGCCGGTTGGCGTTCTGTTCCGAATCGCTCGTGAAGATTCGCTTGACGCCGGAGAAGATGGGCTTGCGGGCGGCGATGAGCGCGATCATGCCGCATCCGACGACCATCAGCAGGCAGCAGCATGAGGCGTTCTGATCGCGCCTCCTGCGCCGCCGCCGCGAGGGAAAGTCCGTGGGTCGGATGCGTACCGCGCTGACTTTCATCGCCTCACCGGTCTGCCGTCGTCGTCTACTCCCAATCCCTGTAAGAGGGACTTCAGTCCCGACGCCGTCGCCTTTGCCGTCGCCGTCTACCCATCACAGATCAACAACCACGACGTCTCGCGTCCATTTGCCCTGAGCACGAGTGAGTTCGCCCCTCGCCCGAGATCCACGCTGAACGAGATCTGTCGCGTCGCTGCATCGAGAGAGACGCTGAGCGGCTTGCCCTGGACTTCGCCCCTAGGCGCCGTCGTCACGTCATCATCAGCTAGCGTCGCGGTGACCGTCAGGCTCTTCTCTGTCACTCGGCTCCCGCGTGGGGGATCCAGGTCGGCCACGTGCAGGGCCTTCGTGTTGCAGACCCTCTTGAATGTCTCAAAGGACGTGTCCTTCACGATCATTGTTCGCGGCAGCAGGAACTGGTCTGACTGTTCGTCCGCCGGGCCGCGATCGATGGACAGCGCGGACGTGTACCCCGCATCGGCGATCGTTTCGAGAACGAACGTATCGTAGTTTCCGTACGGCAGCGCCAGCGACGTCACCTCAACCCCGGCATTTGCCTCGATCTCATCCTTGGACGCGTAAATCTGATCCTCGACCATCGCGTGGATGCTATCGGGCGCGGCACCCTTCGCGATCTTCGTCAGGTTCTCGTGGGTCTTGCTGTGCGAGGCGATTTCCCATCCCGCCTCGTCGAGCGCGATGAGGTCATCCCACGACAGGCGCTTGTCGGTCGCGCCGACTGAGTTGCTCATCACGAACGCCACGCCGACGTACCCATACTTGTCGAACATCGGCTTGGCGATGGTCAGCGCGCTCTTCCACGCATCATCGAACGAGATGACGATGGGCTTCTCGGGCAGGTCGCCCTCGCGGTTGAGGAAGGCCACGACATCCCGTACCGTTACGGTTTCGTACCCATCCTCGTTCAGCCAGGCCAGATACTGCTCCATGTCCGGGATGTTGACCGAGTAGAAGTTCTGCACGTTCTCGCCGAGGTCATGGAAGCACAGAACGGGGATCGTCCGTTGGGGGAGTGGGGGAGGGGGCGCTGGCGCCGTCGGTTCCACAACGGCGACCTCTTCCGCATCATCGCCACAGCCTGCGGCCAGGCCACCGACCAACAAACACGCCAATCCCAACGCAACTAGCCTCGCCATCACGTTCGCTCCTCCGCGTTTGTCGGTACCTGTCCCCTGGCGTACCGCTCTACGCCTCATCCACCATCTTGAGGATCACGCGCACCTGGTCGATGGCTCCGCTGAACGCCTCCGCGGCGTGGTCCACTTCCTCGGGCGTAATCGTCGCTGGGGGCTCGAGACGGAGCGTGTGCGGATCATTCAGCCCATACGCGCAGAGCACGTTCCGCTGAGCCAGCGCGGCGATGACCAGCGCGCCGACGTCAGAATCGAGGAACTCCACGCCAACTAGCAAACCGATCCCACGCACGTCCTTCACGTAGTCAGGGCTACTTGCGCCGATCGCCTGCATGGCGCTGAGTAGCTGATCCCCGCGCTCAGTGGCTCCCTTGTTGAGGTCGCCCTGTTTCGCGAGTTTCAGGGCCGCCAGAGCCGCCGCGCACGCCAGCGGATTGCCGCCGAACGTGCTCGTGTGGATGAGCGGGTCCTCGTCGAACGCGCTCCACACCTCAGCCGTGCCGACGAACGCGCCGATGGGCATCACCCCGCCGCCAAGCGCCTTGCCGAGGCACATGATGTCGGGCACCACGTCCCACCACTCGCATGCGAACAGCTTGCCCGTCCGGCACAGGCCGGTCTGGATCTCGTCGAGGATCAGCAGCGCGCCGTTGTCATCGCAGATCCGGCGCGCCGCCGGGAGGTAATCATCGGGCGGGATGATGATCCCCGCCTCGCACTGGATGGGCTCCAGGATGACGGCAGCCGTCTGGTCGTCCACCGCGGCCGCCATCGCGTCGATGTCGCCGAAGGGAACGTGGCTGAATCCGTCCAGCAGGGGCTCAAATGGCGCCTTGTACTGATCGCGACCCGATGCGGAGAGCGCGCCGAGAGTCTTGCCGTGGAACCCGCCCAACGTCGACACGAACTTCGGCCGACCGGTGGATGCGCGGGCCATCTTCAGAGCGCCCTCGACAGCCTCGGCGCCGGAGTTGCAGATGAAAGAGTGTTGAAGCGCGCCCGGCGTGACCTCGGCCAATTCAGCGCCCAGCTGAGCCATGCCCTCATTGAAGAGCAGGTGGCTGGCCAGCGGCATGAGGTGCAGTTGCTTCGCCACCGCCGCGATGATATCGGGGTGGCGATGTCCCATCGTGAAGACGCCGGGGCCGCCGAGGCAGTCCAGCCACCGGGTGCCCTCCGCGTCGATGACCCAAGACCCTTCGGTCTCGACCTCAACCGCTCCGTAACCCATGAACTTCACAACGGTGGCCCAACCGGGGTTGAGGTGGTTCTGGTAGAGTTCGAAGACGTGGTCGGTGCGGGCCTCTGCGTCGTTTGGGGTGGACATCAGCGGCCTCCCGTGGGGAATTCCGGATCCAAGCAGGCAAACAAGCGCCGCCGACTGTACGAACCGACCAGTCCGCGGCGGGTGCGTTAACGTATGGGTGGGATCTGGTCGGGGCGGCCGGATTCGAACCGGCGACCTTTTGACCCCCAGTCAAACGCGCTAACCAAGCTGCGCCACGCCCCGACCGTATCTCTTGGCCATCACACTCCCGCTAGGGTGTGCGATCGAGCCTAGTTTACAGCTTCCTTCAGCCGCTTCCCCGCTTTGAACACTGGGGCGTTCTGCGCTGGAATGTCAATCGTCTTCGACGGATCCGCCGGGTTGCGCCCTACGCGCGCTTTGCGAGCCCGGACGTCGAAACTGCCAAAGCCCGTGATCTGGACCTTGGACCCGTCTGTCAGAGCATTCGTGATGGCTTCAATGACTGCGTCTACGGTTTCCGTCGCCTCTCGTTTGGTCAGACGACCTCCAACCTTAGTAACAACAGTGTCTACCAGGTCCGCCTTGGTGACTGCTTTTGCCACAGCGTATCACCCCTTGGCGCTCTTAGCAGAGCAGGTTGTCGTCGACGCGTCTCGGCTCTGTACCTCCGGTGAATCTCCCGACTGACGGGCTTATTCTATGCAGGAAACGGCGGGCTGTCAACTTCCGTTTTGCCCTCGCGGCTCATCAGACGCGCCACCGCCTCCCGAGGCGGGACGTCTCCCTGGATCACATCGCGCACGGCCGAGGCGATCGGCATCTCCACGCCACGCTTCTCAGCCAGCTCGCACGCGGCGATCGTGGTGGGCACGCCCTCGGCCACCTGACCGCCCATTGATGCCTCGATTTCGGCCAGCGTTTGGCCCTCGGCGAGGCGGTTGCCGGTCTGCCAGTTGCGGCTTAGCGTGCTCGAGCATGTGGCGATCAGGTCGCCGATCCCGGATAGGCCCGCGAACGTCTCCGACTTCGCGCCCATGTCGACGCCCAGGCGGCGAATCTCGGCCAGCCCACGCGTCAGGAGACCGGAGCGCGTGTTGGCCCCAAAACCCAGGCCATCCGAGGCGCCGGCCGCCACGGCCACAACGTTCTTCAGTGCGCCGCCCAGCTCGACTCCGATGACGTCGCGATTGGTGTAGACGCGGAAGGTGGGGGAGAGTAGGAGTTCCTGTGCCGTGAGGGCGAGTTCAGCGTCGCGGGTGGCGATTACCGCCGCTGACGGCATTCCCTGGCAGATCTCCCGCGTGAGGTTCGGCCCTGACAGCGCCGCGATTGGCGTGTCTCGGCCCAGCTCTCGCGCCAAGACCTGGGACATGCGCAGGCCTGTTCCGTGTTCGATGCCCTTCGTGCAGGAGACGACCCACGCCCGCATGGCGATGTGCTGGGCGGCCTCCTTCGCCACCTCGCCGAGCCATTGCGATGGAACAGCGAACAGCGCCAGTCGCGCGCCTGCCAGCACTTCGCGCATCGACGTGGACGCCTCGACGGAGTCGGGAATCCGCGCGCCGGGCACCCAGCGCTCGTTGGTGCGTGACGTGTTGATCTCCTCGGCTGATTCAGGCTCCCGGACCCACCATTTGGCCGTTATGCCCTTCGAGCCGATGATGCTCGCGATGCCCGTCCCCCAGCCGCCGCCCCCGATGATGGCGACCGGGCTGATCTCGTGTCTCATTCGTCCGAGTCCTTCTCCGGAGTCTCTTCCTCATCTTCGGCGGGAGGCGTCTTCTTCCCCTGCCCGGCCTTGGGCTCCGTCCCATCCAGGAGTCGCTTGATATTCGACCGGTGCTGGAATGCTGACAGCGCGCTGATCGCGGCGATGGTGATGATCGTGATGGCATCCGCGCCCATCAGCCAGGCGAACATCCAACAAGAGGACGTTCCCATGATGGAGCCGAGCGATACGTACTTGGTGACCGCGGTGACGATGATCCAGACACCGAACGCCGACAGTCCCGCCCCCCAATTCAGTGCCAGGGCGATCCCGAGGGCCGTCGCGACGCCTTTGCCCCCGGTGAGACCCAGGTATGGGCTGTAGCAGTGCCCGAAGACAGTCGCGCCTGCCGCCAGGCCCAAGACCCAGCCCTCGAGCCCCACGACGTGGTGGGCCAGCATGACCGGGCCGTAGCCCTTTAGCACGTCGACCAGGAACGTCATGATGCCAAGCGGCTTGCCGACGGCCCGCATCACGTTCGTGGCGCCGATGTTGCCGCTGCCGAAGTTGCGGATGTCGATGCCCTTCGACTGGGCGACGAGCAACCCGACGGGAATCCCACCGATGAGGTAGCATGCGATGATTGTCGGTATGTCAGTCAACGGGTTCGTCGCAACTCACCCCGCTCGTAGGCTGATGCCGTCTTGGACCGCGAGCTTCCAGCTCGCACTGTCGTCCCGCCGTCGCCCTATTCCGTCCGTGCTGCGGCTCGCCTGAGCCGCACGCCCAATCCCCGCCTCTACTCCCGATCTTCCTTCTTGCGCGCCCGCGTGAAAATCCGGATCGGCGTGCCGTCGAAACCGAAGTCCTTGCGGAACGTGTTCATGAGGTACCGCTCGAAGGACCAGTGCATCAGCTTCGGGTCGTTCACGAAACACGCGATTGCCGGCGGCTCGGACGAGACTTGGGTTGCGTAGTAGACGCGCAATCTGCGCCCCTTGCGCGAGGGAGGAGCGTGTTTCTCTACGGCCTTGGCTAGCGCGCGGTTGAGGGCGCCCGTCGACACGCGTCGGCTGTAGTTCTCCGATACGGTCTTGGCGAGCGGGAGCACGTCGCCGATGCCTTGGCCTGTCTCGGCGGACGTGTAGATGATCTCGGCATAGTCGAGGAACGGCAGCCTGCGGCGGATATCGTGGTCGAAATCGCGCCGGAGCATCTTCTCGAACTTGGGCCCTGAGCGCTCCGCCTCGGGCACCGGGTTCTCCTCGGGAATGGCGCCGACGGCCCTCACCAGGTCCCATTTGTTTGCGATGATCGCAGTGGCTTTGCCGGCCTGTTCGGCCATTCCCGCGATGCGCTGGTCCTGCTGAGTGACCCCTTCGGATGCGTCCAGGAGCACCAGCACCACTTGCGCGCGCTCGATGGCCTTTGCCGATCGCAGCGTGGAGTAGAACTCGATGGCCTCTTTGCTCCGGGATTTGCGCCTGAGACCAGCGGTGTCGACGATGAGGTAGTCCTGTCCGTCGATCGTTACGGGGACGTCGACCGCCTCGCGCGTCGTGCCGGGGATGTCGCTGACGATGACGCGTTTCTCGCCTAAGAGCGCGTTCACCAGCGATGACTTGCCCACATTCGGGCGCCCAACGACCGCCACGGCGATCCGGTCCGGATGGGCCTCCGGCGGGTCCTCATCCTCGGGCGGCAAGGCCTCGGAGATGGCCTCACACAGCTCGTCGATGCCCTTGTTGTGAGTGGCTGATACGTCGACGGGCATCCCCAGGCGAAGGTCCAGGAACGGGGACGAATCGAGGGAGCCCTTCTCCATCTTGTTGACCGCGAGCACGTAAGGCTTGCCGGCTCGGCGAACCGTGTCGGCGACCTCCATGTCGTGGCTGGTGACGCCTTCTTGCCCGTCGACGACGAAGACGAGCAGATCGGCTTCCTCCAGCGCGATCCGCGCGTGCTCGGCGACCATGTTGACGAGCACGTCTTCCTCGCCGCCGATGATGCCGCCCGTGTCCACAAGGACGACCTCGCGCTTGTTCATGCGCGTTGTGGCGTAAAGACGGTCGCGGGTGACGCCTGGTTTATCCTCCACCACGGCGATGCGCTGACCGGTAAGCCGGTTGAACAGCGCCGACTTCCCGACATTGGTCCGACCGACAATTGCTACGAGTGGTTTGGCCATTGGTTCCGTTCGCTTATCTAGCAGAACAACGGGGGGGCCGGATACTTCGCCCTATCGGGCTCGTATTCGGCCCCCCCGGTCGGCTCTCTGTGTGCGGCAGATCTCAGCGTCGTTAGGGTAGTCTAACCCGAAAGCCGGGCTTTGACCAGTGGGACGAGGCCGCCGGCCTCAACCAGCTCAGCCGCCGGACCAACCAGCGGCGCGAAACCGTGTTCCGTGCCCTTGGTGAGGTTCTTGGCGGTCCCCGCGTCCAGATCCACCGCGAGTTCATCGCCCGCCTCGGCCTCATCCGCCAGCGAGGCGCACTCGACGATGGGCAGGCCGATGTTGAGCGAGTTGCGGTAGAAGATCCGCGCGAAGCTCTTGGCGATGACGCATGATACGCCCGAGGCCCTGATGGCAATGGGCGCGTGCTCGCGCGAACTCCCACAGCCGAAGTTCGCGCCGGCAACAATCACATCGCCGTCCTTCACTCTATCGACGAACTCGGCGTCGATGTCTTCCATGCAGTGCGCTGCCAGTTCCGCGGCCTCGCTGGTGTTCAGGTAGCGCGCGGGGATGATGACATCGGTGTCGACATGGTCGCTGTACTTGTGCGTCGTTCCCTCAATGGCCATCGTGGATGACCCTCCATTTCATATCGCCGTTCACTGGAGCACGGACGCCCTCGTCCGCATGTCGTTGCCTCGCCCTACACGTTCGCCGGCGACGTAATCTTCCCCGTCAACGCGCTCGCCGCCGCAACCGCCGGACCCGCCAGATAGACCTCGGACTCCGGGTGACCCATCCGGCCTACGAAGTTCCGATTGGTCGTCGCTACCGCCCGCTCGCCCGCCGCTAGAATCCCCATGTGTCCGCCCAGGCACGGGCCGCACGTCGGCGTGCTGACCATCGCGCCGGCCCTCAGGAAGTCCGCGACGAGGCCCTCCTCGGTCGCCTGCAGATGGATCTCATGCGTCCCCGGAATCACGATGCATCGCAGGCCCTTGGCGACATGCCGCCCGCGCAGAATGTCGGCCGCGACGCGCAGGTCCTCAATCCGTCCGTTGGTGCACGCGCCCACGACGACCTGGTCGATCTCGACACCGGCAAACTCGCTGACGCCCTTCGTGTTCTCGGGGAGGAACGGTGCGGAGACTTGCGGCTCGATCGCGCTGGCGTCCCACTCATAGACCTTGGCGTAGTCCGCGTCCGCATCCGCATCGAAGACCGAGTACTCCCGCGTTGCGCGCGCGTCGACGTAGGCTTTCGTCTTCTCGTCAAACGCGCAGACGCCGTTCTTGCCGCCCGCCTCGATGGCCATGTTGCACATGGTGAACCGCCCGGCCATCTCCATCTCGCTGATGGCCTGACCCTCGAATTCCATCGCCTGGTAGCGCGCGCCATCCACGCCGATCTGCCCGATCGTATACAGAATCAGGTCCTTGCCGCCGACATGCGGCTGGAGCGATCCGTTGAAGACGAACTTCAGCGTCTCGGGAACGCGGAACCAGCACTCGCCTGTCGCCATGCCCGCCGCGCAGTCAGTCGAGCCGACGCCGGTGCTGAACGCGGTGATCGCGCCATACGTGCACGTGTGAGAGTCCGCGCCGATGATGCAGTCGCCGGGCATCACGATGCCCTTGTCGGGGAGGAGGATGTGCTCGATGCCCGCTTCGGTCTCGTAATAGTGCAGTATGTCTTGCTCGCGCGCGAAGTCGCGCATCGCCTTCGTCTGAGTCGCGGAGGCGACGTCCTTGTTCGGCGTGGAGTGATCCGCGACGAGGGCGATTCTCTCCTTGTCGAACACGTTCGACGCCATCCTCGCGAACTCGCGGATGGCAATCGGGGCGGTGATATCATTCGCCAGCACAATGCTGAGCTTCGCGGTCACGAAGTCTCCCGGCCTCACGCTGTCCTTCCCCGCCGCGTTCGCCAGCAGCTTCTCGGTGATAGTCATGCCTGGCATGTGTCTACCCTTTCTTCTCCGGCTCTCCCGGCTTCAATCAGACCCATTAGGTCGTACTACGCTACAGCGGCGCTAGGGATACGGCGCCGGTCATTCGCTCGCTCGCGCATAGTCCTTCGCCACCTCAACCATCGCGATGAAATTCTCAGCGCCCTTCTCAGTATACGTCCCCGAAGCCGTTCCGCCCAAGAAGAACGAGCGTGGCCCTGCCGCCTCCAGACGTTCCCGAGCAATCTCCACCACCTCATCCGTCCGGCGCTTGTCGATGATCTCCATGTCGTCGAGGTTGCCGACGACGCAGTAGCGGTTGTCGATGATCTCCATCGCGCTCTTCAGATCGCAGTCGCCCCACGGCGGCGCCTCGAACGGGTCCGCCGCATCGAACCCCACCTCCGCGAACTGGTCCAGGTAATCCATCGACGGGCCATGGTTATGGAAGTACGCCACGCCGCCGTGGTGGTGGATGATGTTACACATCTCGCGATCGAACTGGATGACTAGCCGCTCAAACGCCTCCGGTCCGAGTTGGACGCTCGCGTACTCCCCGCCCACCAGCCGCCACCCATCCACGCCCTGCGCGCTCGCCTTCTCGACCCACGCATTCAGGCGCTTCGCGGCCACGCTGACCATATGCTCCATCGCGTCCGGGTCATCCGCCCAGCACAGGCAGAAGTCCTCGGGCGAGAACATGTCCGCCGGCCAGCAGATGGCGTCGCCGACACCCGCCAAGACCAGACCATCCTCACCCGTGCGCGCTTTCTCCGCGAAGAACGGCGCCACGTCCGGTTCGGGAGCCTCGTATGGGATCGAGAGGACCTTCTCAATATCCTCGGGCCGCTTCAGCGGGAACTCCACCGTCGCCGACGTGATGTCCGTGAACTGCCGCCGCAGCGTTAGATCCCCCGCCGGCGTGTGATACGTCGTCGTCGAGAAGTTGCCGTCCCGCACCGTCGTCACGTCCGCGGCGTTGCCGAGAATGGGATTCCCGCCCGCGACGCCGCCGCTGATGAACGGGTCGGTCAGCGCGACCAGCCGCTTGCACGCCGCGCTCTCCCGATCCAGCCTCGACAGACCAAACGGGCTCACCGGCACGCGATCCGGCTCCTCGCACCGCATCGCCGCCAGTATCCGCTCCCGACTCGTCATCTCTGGCATGTCGCACGACTCCTCGCAGTCTGCCGTCGTAGGTCGGATCTCCAGATCCGACACGCGCAGGTCGCGGACCGTCGGATCTGGAGATCCGACCTACGAAACCATCTCCCCCAACCAACCCCACAGCCTCGCCTCCACCGCCCGCACCCTCACGAACGTCCCCGTCATCGACGCGTCGCCCGGGAAGATCATCAGCTTGTTCTGGCGCGTCCGGCCGCGGACCTTCTCCGGCTCGCGCTCATCGGGCCCATCTACCAGAACCTCATACTCCCGCCCGACGAGGGCCGCATTCACCTCGCCCGCGACGCGATTCTGCAGATCCGCCAGCCTCAGGAAGCGCTCTTGCTTTTCGTCCTCGGGAATCTTGTCATCCATCTCGCTCGCCCGCGTGCCGGGGCGGTCGTTGTACTTGAACATGAACGCCTGATCGTACCGCACCTCTCCAAAGAGCGATAGCGTCTCCTCGAACTGCTCGCGCGTCTCCCCTGGGAAGCCCGCCATGACGTCGGTCGTGATCGCGATGTCCGGGATCGCCTCCCGCACCGCCGCTACCAGCGCCAGGTACTCGTCGCGCGTGTGCTTGCGCCCCATCCGCGCCAGCACCGCGTCTGATCCCGCCTGTATCGGCAGATGCAAGTGCTCGCAGACCTTCGGCAGCTCCGCCATTCGCCCGATCAGCTTGGGCGACAGGTCCTTCGGATGCGATGTCGTGAATCGGATGCGCTCGATGCCTTCCACCGCGTTGGCTCTCGCCAGCAGGTCCGCGAAGTCGATCGGCGGATCGATCCCGCGTCCGTATGAGTTGACGTTCTGCCCGAGTAGCGTGACCTCAACCGTCTCGCCCGCCGCCAGCGCTTCGATCTCATCAATGATCGCGCCCGGCTCGCGGCTGACCTCAGGCCCGCGCGCGTATGGCACGATGCAGTACGCGCAGTAGTTATCGCAGCCGAACATGACGTTGACCCACGCCCGCAAGCCGCCCTCGCGGTGGAACGGGATCGGCTCGTTGGGATCGCACCGGTCGAGCAGCACGTCCGTCTCGCCGCTGGACTCCATCCGGTCTCGCACGGCCTGCTCGAGTTGGGCGTAGCTGCTGGGGCCGACGATGAGGTCCACGTGCGGCGCGCGGCGCTTGATGTCATCGGGGATGAGTTGCGCCATGCACCCGGCGACGATGATCATCATATCGCGGCGCGCGCGCTTGAGTTTATTGTAGTCACCGAGCCGGGAGAACACTCTGCGATGCGGTTTCTCGCGCACCGAGCACGTGTTCATGACGATCACATCGGCCTGTGATGGCGAGTCGACGGGGGACATGCCAAATTGCGCGAGAATCCCAGCGATTCCCTCGGAGTCGTGTTCGTTCATCTGACAGCCGAACGTCTCGATGTGGTAAGTGCGCATGTCGGCTCCGGAGACAGAAGCCGAAGTATATCACCGGGGGAATGCGGGCGCAACCGCGCTGCTCGCGAGCCGACCCCTATCGGCAGTCCTTGAGCGTTTCCATCATCGCCCAGAAATTCCCAATCGGCGTCGGCGCGACCACCTGATTCGAGCAACCGATGATGCAACTCCCGCGCTCTTTCGCGACGTCCAGCGCGGTCTTCACGTGGTCGACAACCTCCGCTACGGTGCCCAGATGTAGCGTCTCGGATTCGACCCCGCCAAGCAGCGTCAAGTGCGGGAATCGATCCCGCAGCAAAGTGAGATCCATCCCCGCCCGTCGGTCGATCTCGTAGAACCCACGGATGCCCGATTCGCCAAACAGATCGTCCGCGATCGGCCAGAGATTCCCGTCGCTCGCGAACAGGTGCCAGCACCCGTGCTCGTCGCAGGCTTTGCTGACCACTTGCTGCGCGGGGAGCTGCAGATCGTGGAACGACTTGGGCGAGATGAACGGGCCATTCTTGCTGGCGAAATCGCCGCCGCCGAAGATGTAGGGGAGACCCATCTCCTTCATGACCGGAACGACCTTCACTCCGCGCCTTGCCTGACACATCAGGAACCGCGCGACGATATCAGGGCGGAGCGCAACCGCCTCGAGCCAGATCGTGTCGCGCGGGATGCAAATGCCGATGCCCGAACCGTGGATCCCACGGTTGTCGCCGAACTCATCGATGGCCGCCTGGAGCGTGGCGAAGTGCTCGGCCTTGGGCGCGTAGTCCTCGATGCCTGCTTCGGTGGCCTCGACCTGCTTCTCCAGATCATCGAACGTTGTCTCGACGGCTGGCCCGCTGTCGAGTTCCTGGAAGAGCTCGAGTTCCGGGTGGAACGTCATCACCCGATACGTCGCGTCGCGGTCGCCGAAGAGGAACGTGTTCTCGTCGATCTTCTCGGTGGGCTTCGTCGGCCAGCGCCAGTACGCCGGGCGGACGAGATCGAGATCGAGCGTGTGGATGATGTCGAAGGCATCGCGCTCGGAGCGCTCGATGAACTCCTGGTGCGCGTCCTCGCCGTCCCACATGGCCTTGGCTTCGCGATACTGCTGAATGCCGCCGCCGATGTAGGCCTCGCGGCCGAGCACCGCCGACCCCACGCGCGACGAGAGCCCCGCCTGGTAGATGGGGACCTTGTCGGTGGGTTGGTGGTTGAAGACGGCGTCGATGCGCTCTTTGGGCAGCATGGTCGGGATGGCTGACATGGATGCTCACAGCTCCTCGAAGACTTCGGTCTCGCCGACGAACAGCCAGTCGGATGCGGCGGCCGCGCGGCGCTTCGACAGCACGACGCGGATGTGTCGCGCGGTTACGGGTTCGCCGAAGACAACGAATCGCCTGCCCGCTCCGGCGCCATTCCCAAGCACTTCGATGACCGGGGCGAGCGACTGCGGAGTCGCGCCCGCCAGCACCTCGATCCGGTCGGGGCAATAACCGTTCATGCCCGCGCCGTGGCGCTGAGCGACTCCCGCGATGGTCCGCATCTCCCCGAGGTCGATGGTGATCGTGACGCGGAGCATCTCGCCCTCGGGCACGACCCACCCGATGGACTTCTGGTCGGGGTAGTGGCCGTCGAGCACGCCGTCGTTCAGCTCGCCGCCGGCGTCCGGGAAGGTGGGTGAGGGCGATGGGCTGATGTCGTAGGCGGCATTGACGGCGACATTGCTCGGGCGAGGCGAGGGCGGGCGCTCGGCTCTGATCTCGGTGAGGATTTCCGAGGCTCGCGGGTCTGGAGTTGTCGGCGGAAGCGGGCTGTCGCCGGAGAGGTATTGGGCGAGTGCGGTTGAGATGAAGGCGTTGCTCCAGCCGGTGTATGCTGAGTACGGGCCGTAGTTTGGATCATACGGCGCGCCGTAGTTCTCCCATCGCTGGACATCGAAGCCGCGCATCCACGCGCCGTCGATGCGGGGATCGTCGCTCTCAAACTGAGTGCGGACGAGGAAGTCCCCCATCGCGTGGAAGGCGTCGAGGTACGGTCCATCGCCTGCGGCATGGTGGGCCCAGAGGGCCTGCTGAAAGAGCGCGGGAGTTGTGTAGAGGTTGTCGACGAGCGGCTCGCCCGCATCGGTGGTGATGGAGCAGTCGTTGGTGTAGGCGTAACGGTAATCGCCGGGACCGGCGAGCATCACGCCATGTTGCTGGACGCTCGGTAATTCGAGGAAGTTGGCCCAGAGCGCTTCCAGGCGATCAGCCTGACCGGACGCGAATGGGACGCCGCGATGGGCAGACATGGAGCCCCATGTCTCGGTGGCGGCATCGAGGAGGCGCTTGTACTCGGCGTCGCCGGTGACGGCATGCGCCCACGCCCAGCGCAACAGGTCGAAGTCCACGACAACTGCCATCGGCGGCAGGCGGCGGAAATCCTCGCGACCGATCTGGTCGAGCTGGGACGCGCTAATGACGTGGCGGGCGATGAGTCCGTCCGGCTGGGCGACATCGCGGCACAGCTCCATGGTGCGCAGGCCGGCGCGCAGGAAGTTTTGGTCGCCGGTCTGCGCGTAGAGCCACAGCAGCGCGACCGCGATTCGCGTGTTGTCATCCCAGAAGTAGATGGCGTCAACGCCCTCGTACAGCCATGGCCAGCCGCCGTAGGTGGGGAGCGCGGGATCGACATACTGGTGAGGGAGCATGGAGCGCGCGACGCTGAGGCCGGCGTCCTGAAACTCGCCATCGCCGGCGAGCGCGCCATAGGCGTAGAGCGCTTGGGATGTGGCGGAGTTGCAGTCGACGCGGAAGGGACTCGCCAGGCTCCAGTCGGGGCCGCCGTCGAACCAGGCGAGGCAACGTTGGCTCCAGACGCCCGCGGAGCCGTCAGGTTTGGGCAGGACGCCGGAGTTGCGGAACCACTGCATGTTGCGGTCGAGCGCGCTACGGTAGGCGTCGTCGCGAGCGGAGACGCGCAGCTCAGCCGTGGCTTCGGCGAGGCCGCCAGGCGTGGTTGCGCGAACGCGGAAGGCGTGATCGCCGTCGGCGGGTTGCAGGGCCGCTTCGTAGCGGCCGGGAGCGACTCGGGAGAGTTCGAGGCCACCGGCGGATACCTCGGCGTTAGCGGCGGTCTCGACGTGGAGCGTTGCCTCGGAGCCCGTCGGTATCCAGTTGCGGGGCTCGGCCCAGACGCGCAGAGGCACGTAACGGCGAGAGACTGCGGCGCGCTCCGAGGGATCGACGAGCCATAGGGCGATGTGGCGATTCAGCGCCTGCCAGCGCTCGGTGAGGCGGTACTCGCGGGCGCTGAAGTCGCTGAACTTGGTGAGGGCGATGAGCGCCTGACCCTCGCCGAAATCGACCTCGATGAGGCCGGGGTGCTTCTCCCAGAGCGCGGCTCCTTGCGTGTTCCAGCCGACGGAGAGGCCGTCCGTGTAGAGTTCGCCGGTGACGCCATCGGTGAGCTTCGTCCCGGAGTCGCCGTACTTGCCCGATGGGGCGGCGGGGGAGAGCGTGTATGGGCGGTTGAGCGCGACGTTTGCGCCGGTTTCGTCGGTGACCTCGATCTCCCCCATGAAGAAGAAATCGGTCACATCGCTGCGCTTGTACTTGATGTACGCGAGGCGGACGAAGCGGGCGCGGGTGCGGACGGAAAAGGCCACGGCGTCGGATCTGGAGATCCGACCTACGGTGCGGCCTGCTTCGGACATTGCGTCGAGGGTCTCGCCGACGAGCAGCGTGACGGATTCGGGCAGGTAGTTGGGCTGGCCCGCGCCATAGCGTTGGGAGACGCGGCGGATGTCTGTGGTCTCGCCGAGGTCGAGCGTGACGGTGAAGGCGGCGTCGGCTTCCTTGACCTGGTAGGTGCCGATGAGGAGGCCGTAGGTGAGGAGCGTTCGCGCGCCATCAGGCAGCGAGGTTGGGACGATGCGGGCGGAGTTGTGTTCCTCGAGGATGTCGCCGAGTTCAAGCTCTGGTCCGCAATCGCCCGTGACGAAGAGGCGCTGATGCTGCGCGCGCTCCCACGCATCTGGGAGATTGGTGCCGAAGAGAGTGCCGCCGCCCGAGGGCACGGCGTGCTCGACATAGGCGCGACCGCCGGAGGCGACGTGTTGCTCCAGGGCGGAGACTTGGGATGCGGAGAGGCGGGCAGGCTCGGGATAGTCCGAGTTGCAGACGGCGACGGCGGAGTGGGCGGAGAGGACTGTTGACCGGGACACGTCGATGGCGTATTGGGCAAGCGCGGTGGTGAGGTCGGGCGCGGCACCGATGACGGTGACGTCGGCGGATGTGGAGAGCGGGCAGAGAATGATGGGAAGCAGGGACAGCATGGGAGAGACGTTCGACGGGGAGTGGCGTGGACCTTGGGAACTCTGACGGCGAGTTCCCAAGGTCCGGGCTGGGGCGGACGCTCGATGGGGAACGACGAGAACCTCGACAGCGGGCCGTTGCTTCAGTAGAATGTTGCTATGCGTGTGAGAATGGGAACGGACCGCGCTATGCTGGACGAACTGCTCCGAGGATTCTCGGGCGGGTACGTGATTCTTCGCCAACTGGGGCGGAGGAGGATGGGCGTCGCGGCCCTGGCGCTCGGGCTCTTGCTGGCGCTCGCTTCCGCCTCGCGGGCTCAATTGCCGGTCGACCTGGCCTCCGTGATCCGGGATGACTGGACCCGCCAGGCGGCGGACACGAGCGAGCGCGGCCCTGCTACCGCGGAGGACGATGCGGCCGGCGGATGCGACGGCATCAAGGACGGCGGCACGGGCTTCCATACGGAGAAGCAGCAGGACCCATGGTGGCAGGTGGACCTCGGCTCCGTCATGCCCCTGTCCCGGATCGTGCTCTGGAACCGGACCGATCACGAGATATGCCTGGAACGAGCCCGACGAGTGGTGCTCCTACTCTCGACCGATGGCGCCGCGTGGGAAGAGATCTACCGTCATGCCGGGCCGCCGTTCCATGGCTTCTCGGGCGGCCCGCCCCTCACCGTTCCCGCCTCGGGCAAGAACGCCCGTTTCGTGCGGGTCGGGCTGGCGAACGACGAGTATTTCCATCTGGACGAAGTCGAAGTGTTTGCCGCAGCCGAGCGTGAAACGAACGTGGCTCTCGACCGCCCCGCCACGCAAAGCAGCACGAGCGACTGGTCGACACCGCGGAAGAAGCCCGTCGTGTATGACCGTGACTCGCGGTTCTTTCAGCGCGCCGCCGGCCAGGCGCTGGATCTCGCGGCGGCCACTCGCGCCCTCATGCCCGGGAACGACCGACTCGCCTCCTTCGACACAGGGCTGGCGAGCCTCCGGGAGAAGTTTGACCTGGCCACGCCGGACGCGGATTTGCAGGACCTGTTCTTCGCGGCGCGGCAACTCCGACGCGAACTGATCCTCTCGCACCCGGACCTGGACTTCGACCGGCTACTCATCAACAAGCGGCCCCCACCCAAGTCGCTGTTCGCGCACTTGTGCGACCAATACTATGGCCGCCACAGCCGACCGGGACCGGGACTGACGGTGCTGGAGTCGTGGAAGGACGCGCCGCGCGAGACCGCCCTGTTCGAGGGCAAACTCCCAGAAGGCTCGATCCTCCATCCGGATCTGTCGTTCGATGCCAAGAGAGTCATCTTTTCGTTCTGCGACCATGCCGTCGCGAAAACGGACGACGTTCGCATTCCGACTCACCCAAATGTCGCGGCCCAAGGCTACGACAATGACGTGCACGGCAGGAAACGCTTCCTGATCTACGAGGGGACGCTCGACGGCAGCTCGGTGCGCCAACTGACGGGGACCGCCGACGACCCCATGACCACGCCCGACGGGCGCCGCACTGTGTTGATCGAGGACTTCGACCCGTGCTACCTCCCGGACGGAGGGTTTGCGTTCGTGTCAACGCGCAATCAAGGATTCGGGCGCTGCCACTGGGGGCGGTACACCCCGTCGTATCTACTGTATCGGGCGAATGGCGACGGCGCGAACATCGCCCAGATCTCATTCGGAGAAGCCAACGAATGGGACCCCGCCGTCCTGCCCGATGGTCGCATCATCTACACGCGATGGGACTACATCAACCGCCACAACTCATGGTACCAAAGCCTGTGGACCACCAATCCGGACGGTCGCGCGACCGAACATTACTACGGCAATTATTCGCAGAACCCGTGCATGCTGGCGGAGGCCCGGCCCGTTCCGGGGACGGATCGGATCCTGGCCACCTCCACGGCGCATCACTTCATCTCCGCGGGCTCGATCGTGCGAGTGGATCCCCGCCTCGGGCTGGATGGGCCAGAACCCCTGACGAGGCTGACGCCTGAAATTGCTTTCCCCGAAACCGAGGGCTGGGATCTTCCGGGGTGCTACACCAATCCGTTCCCGATCACGGAGGACCTGTTCCTGGCGGCCTACTCCGCCGAAACGGTCCGCTGGGAGAGCGCCAACGGGCAGTGCAGCGGAACGTGGCCGTCGGAAAGCGCGTTCGGCATCTACCTGGTGGACTCCCTCGGTGGCCGCGAGCTGATCTATCGCGATCCCGAGACGTCGTGTTTCGCGCCGATTCCCGTGCGGCCCCGGACCCGGCCCCCAGTCCTTCCCGCCGGACTGGCGGACGATGGATCGGGCCGGAAGACGGGTATCTGCGTCCTGAGCAACGTCTACGACGCTTCGTACCCCCTCGAGCCGGGGAGCATCCATCGCCTCCGCCTGAACCGTATCCACAGCCAGCCCGCGGCCTCCGCGGCCGGCCGCAGTCCGGCGACCGAGGAAGTGGTCAAGAGCGTCATCGGAACCGTTCCAGTTGCCCCCGATGGATCCGCCGCCTTCGAGGTCCCGGCGGATGTCGGCTTCCAGATCCAGGCGCTGGACGAGAACGGGCTGGCGGTCATGACCATGCGCTCGCTGATGTACGTCCGCCCGGGTGAGACGATCGGGTGCGGCGGGTGCCATGAGCCCTCGGCGTCGGCCCCGTCTTCGACCCAACATGCCGTCCCCGCGACCGCCGTCAGCACGCCCGAGCCGCTGCCTGGCCCCCGCTATGAGGGCGGCTTCAGCTTCATGCGCTCGGTGCAGCCGGTGCTTGATCGCCATTGCATCCGCTGCCACGGGCTCGACGAGGAAGTGGCGGGGGATCTTAACCTGCTCGGAGACCGAGCGCACGCGTCCCTGACGCAACGGCCGGGTCTCGTCGCGGTCGCCGCCAGCAACTCGGAGGCGGCCATTAGCACCCCTAAGGACCACTTTGCCCACGCGGGGCGGCTCGCGGGGATCCTGCTGGAGGGAACGAAGGGCCACGAGCAGGTCGCGATCCCCCGCGACGACCTGGAGCGCATCATCGCGTGGCTGGATCTCAACGGCCAGCAGTTCGGCGACTACTCGTTCAACCGGCGTGAAGACCGGGCCGCCGATCCCGAAGGCGAAAAACGCCTACGCGCCGCCGTGAGCGAGAAGTTCGGAGAAGCATTCGCCCGACGCCCGTTCGCCGCTCTGGTCAACGTGGGACAGCCAGACGCGAGCCCCATCCTCCGGGCGCCCCTGGCAATCGCAGGCGGCGGATGGGGACAGGTCCCAGACGCGGGATGGGACTCCGAACAGCACCCGGAGTTCCAACGTTTCCAGACGCTGGTCGACAATGCCATCGCCCCGCTCCCGTATCGCGACCGGCAAGGGACGTGCGGTCGGCAGCCCTGTATCTGCGGCTCGTGTTGGGTGAGGGAACTCGCGCTGTGGGGCAAAGATCCCTCACGGTCGGCCCTGCGGCCATAGGACAGAGCCGCCGTGTTGGCGGTGGTGAGGTCAACGGAACGGAATACCGAGCCGAACTGGAAGTGCGGCCTACGCATGACACATCCGTCTCGGCAGGACGGTATCGGTTTCGGTGAGTTTCTCCAGGAGCTGGATGAGGAGGGCGGATTTGGTGGCGGCGTGGGCGGGCGCGTCCCAGAGGTTGTGTTGCTCTGATGGGTCGGACTGCAGGTCGAAGAGTTCCCCGTAGGGCTGGCCGGGATAGGCAGTGATCTTGTAGCGGTCGGTCACCAGCGTGCGAAGCCTTAACCCCAAGTAATCCTCATCATTCTCGATCAGCACGCTTTGCTGGACGGCGGATGCCTGTCCCGAGAGGATGGGCGTCAGCGAGTGGCCTGGCCAGGGCGGGAGCTGGTTCTCTGTCTCGGGCGCGAGCGGCACGTCGCCCTCGGGGATCGGGACGCCCGCGAGGTCGAGGACGGTCGGAGCGAAGTCGAGCATGCTCGCCAAGGCATCGGTCTCCTCGCCGCCATCGAAGTGCCCCGGCCAACTCCAGATGAAGGGTACGCGGACGAGACTGTCCATGTGGAACGGCCCCTTGTTGACGATCCAATGGTCGCCCAGCATGTCGCCGTGATCGCTGAAGAAGCTGGTGCAGGTGTTCTCGCGAAGACCGAGGCTGTCGAGCGCATCGAGGACGCGCCCGAGGTGGTGATCCGTCAGCGAGATGAGGCCATACGTCATCGCCCAGATATCGCGGATCTGATCGTCGGTCATCCGCGTCGGCTGGAAGCGACCGGCGAGCGGGAAGGCCTCATCGACGATGCGCGCGTAGTGGGGCGGGAGATTGGCGAGTTCCCCATCGGTGCGATTGGGGAGAGGTATCGAAGCGGGGTCGTACATGTCACACCACGGGTGGGGTGGGCAGAAGGGGTGGTGCGGATCGGGGAAGGAGCACCAGAGGAAGAAGGGCTCGTCGCTCTCGGCGGCGCGTTCGAGGTAGGCAATCGTGCGGTCAGCGATCCACTTGCTGTAGTGGAGTTCCTCGGGGAGGGCCATCTTCCAGCTCTGCTCGGCGCCGGAGGCGAGGGGCTCGCCGGCCTGAGGCGTGGTGAGCGCGGGAGCGTCGGGGTCCTGTTGCTCGAGCCAGCGCATGTAGTCGCCCTGGACCCACGAGCCGTGGCCGATGGACAGCTCAACCGACTGCAGCCCGTAGTAAGGCGTGGGCACTGTGTCGATGCGCCGCTCGCCCCACATCTGGCCGCACTCGGGGTACTCCGATGGGTCGAGATCATCCAGCGGGACGCCCTTCGGCGCTCCGAACTGGCGAAGATGGATCTTGCCGACGGAGTGGGTGCTGTAGCCGGCGTCGGCGAGGGCCTGAGGCATGGTGGGCACGCGTGGATCGAGGGGAATCCCGTTGGTGCGGACGCCATGCCCGCGGGCGGTCTGGCCGGTGAACATCGTCGCGCGCCCGGGCATACAGAGCGGGTTGTTGACATAGGCGCGGCGGAAGCGGACGCCCTCGCTCGCGAGACGGTCGATGCTTGGCGTTTGGACGATGGGGTTGCCGGCGCAACCGAGGTGGTCGTGTCGGTGCTGGTCGGTGACGAAGCAGAGGAAGTTCGGGCGGCGGTCTGGCATGCCTTTGCCCTCCGTGGAGTGTAGTGGCTCTCGGGGACTTCGCGCGGGACGCGGGGATTCCTCCGGGGTCGGAGTGGGGACCGAGGGATGAGGAGTGGGAGTTTTAGTGTCAGACACCCGTTTTGCGACGGCGGCAAAACAGGTGTCCGACACAGGTGGGAGAGGGTGGGAGTGAGGAGAGACGGCGACAGGCGGGACGCCGGTCCTACGACGGCGAGAGGCCGGTTCTTCCACGGGCAAGCTGCCCCGGCAACTCACACTGCGAGTTTCCCTTGCACGTGGGGATGGGAGTGAAGAGAGGGACGGCGCTCGACGGGGCGGGAGCCCCGTTGCTACGCGATCATTGGGAGGTGAAACGGGGCGCGTGCGGAAAGGCGGAGCGACTGGTCGAACCGTTGCGAGATCAGGAGGCTCTCTGAGTGGGAAAACTGCCGCTGTTTGACTGTAATGTGCGGATCGGTCGTAGCTCGATTCCAAGAGAAGAGCAGTTCATGGAAGTGCCCGAACTGCTGGCGGAGATGGATCGGGCCGGCATTGAGCGCGCGCTTGTCCGGCACGCATGGTCGCTGGAATGGGATGCGGTGGAAGGCAACAATGCGATGCTCGGGGTGGCGGCCAATGAGGAGCGGATCAGCCCGTGCCTCGCGGCGCTGCCGCCGGCGACGAGGGAGCTTCCGCCGCCGCGGGAGTGGGCGAAGGCGATCGCTGAAGTTGGTGGGGCGGTGAGGCTGTTTCCGAAGGAGCATCAGTATCTGCTGAACGATGATACGGTGGGGCCTCTGCTGGATGCGCTGGGCGAGGAGCACGTGCCGGTGCTCGTGCATATCGGCGAGACGGACTGGGGCCAGTTGGGGACGCTGCTGGCGCAGTATCCGGCCGTGAACTTCATCGTGCTGGGCGTTTACTATCGCGTGGATCGGTACATGTACCCGCTGCTTGAGAGGTACGGCAACCTGCACGTCGAGAGCGGAACATACGGGCCGCACCGGGGGATCGAGGCCGTCTGCGAGCGCTTCGGCGCGGAGCGGCTGATCTTCGGGACGAACTTGCCGGAACTTGAGGTGGGTGGGTCGATCTCGATGGTGACTTACGCCAATGTCTCCGACGAGGAGAAACAGCTCATTGCAGGTGGGAACCTCAGCAAACTGCTCGGGGAGGTGCGGTAGCATGGCAGCGTGTGAATTTCTCGAGAAATGTCAACTGGGCGAGACGCTCGACGGCGAACTCATCATCGACGCCCACGCGCACATGGGGCCGTGGCACAACTTCAACATCCCCTACAACGATGCGGGTGGAATGGTCGAGCGGATGGACCAACTTGGGTTCGACATCTGCATCAGCAGCCCGCATATTGCGATCGGGCCGGGGTACCGGGAGGGGAACCGCGAAGTGGCGGATGCGGCGGCCCAGTTCCCGGGGCGGTTCGTCCCGTACGTGACGATCAACCCGAACTATCCCGAAGCCGAGGTGCGTGAGGAGATCTCGCACTGGCACGACAACGGCGGGATCAAGGGCTTCAAGATCCATCCGTCGCTGCACGGGTATAAGGTCAACGGGCCGGGCTACGCGCCGATGTTCGAGTATGCGCGCGAGTATTCGACGCCGATTCTGTCGCATTCGTGGGCGGGCGATGCTCAGGCCGGCGTGACGCTGCTGTCGTCAATGGCGGCGGACATGCCGAACGTCGCGTTCATCATCGGGCACTCGGCGAGCGGCTGGCCGATGATCGATGAGTCGTGCACGGAGGCGAAGCGGCGCGAGAACGTGCATCTCGACCTGACGGGGTCGATCCTGGTCTACATGGCGATTGAGACGATGGTCAATCGCGTCGGAGCCGACCGGATTCTCTTCGGCACGGACATACCGTTCATCGACGCGGCGCCGGGGCTGGGACGGGTGCTGATGGCTCGGCTGAGTGATGATGAGAAGCGTAAGATCCTGGGACTCAACGCGAAGGCGATTTTCGGGCTCTGAGTGGGGAACGGTCTATAGTTTTCGATGTTGAAGGTCATTGTGCCTGGGCGGGGAAGCGTACCCCCGCTGTGAGCTAATTCTCTGATGAGGTGATGAACGTGGCCAAGCCAGTAGTGGACGCTGACACCTGTACCGGATGTGAGCTTTGCTGCGGAACCGCTCCGAACACGTTCGCGATGAACGATGACGGCGTGGCGACAGTTATCAAGGCGGACGGCGATCCTGATGATGTCATTCAGGAAGCCGCCGACGACTGCCCAGTCGAAGCCATAACGATGGAGTAGGTGGGCCAGTCGTATGGGTAACGTAAATTGAAGGCGGGCCATGGCTGGTAGCCATGGCCCGCCTTCAGTTCTGGTGGTTGTTGGCGACGTGATCCGCCGAGCCTGTCGCGGAAACTCGCGGAGTTTCCCTGGAGATCCGACCTACGACGGCGCGTGAGTACGGATGCTCCCGCTACTTGGCTTGGCCGGGCGGCGGGCCGAGCGCTATCGACGTGTCGGCGGTCTGAGACGACACGCCACCGGCTCCGACGACGACATCGAATGGGCGCGCCCACGATGGAGTTGGGTTCGTGACCGGGTAGCCGCCGTCGTTGTTTTCCCTGGAGAGCTGGAAGGGTTGGATGACCGGCGCTTGGCCTGAGGCGAACAGTCTGGCCGTGCCGGAGATATTGCCCTTACCCCGGAAGTAGTTCACGCCGACCGGGAACACCCCTTGGACTCCCGATGCGCCGGCGAAGATCTCAAGCCCTGGCGCGCGCGTGGAATCGGCCAGCAACTCGCCTTGCGGGGCGACTGGCTGGCCGTAGTAGGCCTGCTTAGTCTGAGTGCTGTCGAAGACGTGGAGGTCGAGGTCGTCACCTGATGTCCAGTCGAGCACGACGACCCAATCGGTAACGCGGATGGTCGCGCTGCCTTCCACGTCGCTGATCACCTCTTCGGCGAAGATCCGCGCCACTCCGACGTTGGCCGGGGTGAAGAGGCCATTTGCGTCGATGCTCCCGGCGGACGTGGGGTCAACGCGCCAGTCGAACTGCAATGCAACGGGGTTGTCCTGGCCGTTGAGGGCAGTGGCCATGAACGGCACGGGGTGTCCGGGCGCGGTTGCCGGCAGGTCGGAGGTTACGACGACGCGAGCGACGCGCGCCGACACAACATGCACGGTTGAGGTCGCCTGGTTCCCAGATGCGGCGTGTCGGACGGTGACCGTTGTCTGGCCGAGGTTGACCGCGTGGAGTTGACCGGTCGCTGTGGTCGTCGCGACGCCGGTGACGCTGCTCGTGACGTCGAGAGACGCGCCGATGATGGTGGCGCCGGTTGGGTCTTTGACCTCGATCGCGAGCTGAGCCTGTTCGCCCGGCAGCATGACCACCTTCGGCGGCGAGACCAGCACCTGAGCGACCGTCTGGACGAGGGTCATGGGTACGTCTGTGGTCTGTCCCGAGCGCACGGTCGTCGTTACGTGGGCGGTCGCGATCGTGTCTCCGCCGCCGTCAGCCGCGGAATGAGCCGAGGCGGAGACATGGTAGGTGCCCGGGTCGAGTCCGCCGATAGTGGCTCGCGCGACGCCGCCACCGGCCGGCTTGTTGATGGTGACCAGTCCGGAGGGGACATCGGCCGCCTGCGAGGCGATATGCGCGACACAGACGCTGCAGTTCGACTGAGTTGTCACGCTGACGACAACGCTCTCAGCGTGTGATGGTATGATCGCTGGGGCGTCGGATGTCGCGTCCGGGAAGACGACGGCGACGTTGATGCCGCCCTGTCCGGGGCCCGCGGGGTTGGTGGCGCTGCCGCCGCCACAGCCCGAGATGGTGATCAGAACAACGAGGCAGCCGATTGCGGCCAGAAAATCGCGTCGGCGCATCGTTCACCCTCCTGTGGTGCGTGTAAGTGAGTCGGCGTACCTTCGGCACCGACGATCGGGACGATCGTCGTACGGGGCGGGCGGCGTCAGGCGAGACGCCTGACCCACGGGACGGCTTCTAGTCGCCGAAGCGCCAGATGACACCGGCGCCGAAGTTGACGCTGTCGCCCGACAGCTTGTCGACGGTGAAGACGCCGGTCAGGTCCTCGTTGAAGTGCTTGTAGACGCGCGCGGACGCGAGGTTGGGGAGCCCATCGCGGTCAGCATATTCGACGAACAGGTCGATGTCTTGGGACTGGTATAGGCTCGGGAAGTACGCCCCGACCGTGTAGAGGTCTCGGTCGAAGGCATCGCGTCCCCACTCGCCGTAGAGATCCAACTTGCCCTCAACTACGGGTATTGCCGCGTCGACGCTGTAGCCGGCGCCGCTCGTGCCCTCTTGAGTGACGATGTTGGCGCCCACCGTGCCGTCGGCCACGGGGCACTGGACGCGGCCGTAGAAGCCCTGCGAAGTAGGCTTAATGATCGGTGACATCTTATGCACGTACGCGAAGTCGACGCTGAGCTTGCCGATATCGGTCTGCAGCCGCGCAGCATCGCCCGTCTCGAAGGTGAGGAGCGAACCCAGACGGCTGTTGTTGACGGGGCCTTCGAGGAAGCGCTGGCGCCCGATCGTCACGGCGCCCCAGTCCTGTTTGAGCTGGGCGAAGGCCTCCGTGATGTCGGTGCCGTCACCGTACCAACTCGACGTGCGCGTCGTCGCGCCGACCTCGACGTATACGTCCTTCCACACGATGTGTGGGCGGACGCGAAGCCCGTAGGTGCTGCCGCCGGCGCCGACATACGCGAAGGCGTCGGCGAGGGTATATGGGCCGAAGAGGTACTGGCGGTCGGGAAGCTGTGGCGACTGCGCCAGGCTAGCCGAACCCATCCGGACGCCTCCCCAGCCCGTCCCGGGACGGGAGAGGTAAAGAGGCGCGAGCGTGTTCTGATCGACGCCGGGGAAGTTGCCCCACTGGGCGCTGGCGAGCGGATCGCCGATGGCGCCGGCGCGCATCTGGGCGCTCTCCAGGGATGCTCCGGCGTCCATGATGACGACGCTGACCGCGCCGTGGCGAGGAGTGACAGCGGAGGTGATGGCTCGGTCGATGGAGATGTCCGCGTCTTTGCGGATGGTCCCCGCGGTCGCGCCGGGTGTCACCAGAGATGTGACGCCGCTAGGCATGCCACCGAACCATTGGTTGAGGTCCGCGCCCGGGTAGTTGCGCCCCGGGGCCGTCCGCACGCGGACATTGCCATCCTTGTCGATGTAGCCCTCATAGCCGATGGGGACGTCGGTCGCCTCGTTGCCGACCTCATACGACACCGCGCCATCGTAGCAGGTGATGGACTCGTCCTTGAAGGTCCACTCCGTACCCTTGACGACCGCGACGCCGCTTGAGCCCTGAACTCTCGCGGTCGTTCCTGAGATGACCTTGGCCCAGATCTGCCCGGAGTTGAGTTGCGTGGAGGTGTCGGAGACGCTCTGGATGACGAGGTCGCTGCGCTCGTCCATGCGGATCACGGCACCGTTTGGGAACTTGAGGGCGCACTTGCTGCGAGCGCCGGTCTGGACGCGGCTGCCTGGAGGTAGCAACGAACCTATCTTGCTGGTGACAAACGCGCCGGCCGGCCCGGCTCGGTGCTTGACCGAGAGGACCACGCCGACAATCTTGACCTGAGTGCCGGTCTGAGCTACCGCTACGCCAGCGAGGGAAATGAGAATTGCCGCCGCTACCGCGACGGGAAGGATATAGCGCGTGGACCGAGTGACCATGTTCAGCGAACCCTCCCAGGAGGACGCCTGATGGACTGCCGTCGATTGCGCGTGCATTGCCCTATTCTTCGGCGCGGTCATCGTCGACCGCCAAGCCCTTCTTCCACAGAACCTCATATACCTGCAGCGGTGTTTCGCGTCCGCGGACGGTAGTCGTTTCGAGGAGGCGCGAGGGGATGTCATCGCCGGCCTGTTCGTGCGTGTCGCCGCTGATGATGATCTCCGTCGAGTACTCCTTGTTGAGGCCTTCGAGTCGGGATGCCGTGCTGACGGTGTCGCCGATCGCCGTGTATTCCAGGTGGTCCTCCGAACCGATGTCGCCGGCTACGAGCGGGCCAGAATGCACGCCGACGCCCATGCGGATGGGCTGATCGCCGCGTGCTTCGGCTTCCGCCTGGAGTTGCTCCATCTCTCGGAGCATGGCAACCGCCGCCAGCGTCGCGCGCCTGGCATGGTCGTCCATGGGGATGGGGTCACCAAACACGGCCATGATCCCGTCGCCGATGTACTTGTCGATGTTGCCGCCTTGACCGGTGATAACGCGGGTCATGCGGTTGAAGATCTCATTCAGCCGGCGCACGACCTCTTCGGGGTGCCAGCTGTGGCAAAGCGTCGTAAACCCGCGCAGGTCCGAGAAGAGAACCGTGGCGTCGATCGTGCGGCCCTGGACCTGGCGGAGTTCGGGATCCGCGAGGATGCGCTGGAGGATCTCGGGCGACACGCGCTTGCCCCAGGCGGCCTCAATGTGCTTGCGCTCGCGCTCGACGGTGAGATAGGCGAATACGGTTGAGGCGAGGTAGGTGCCGAGCCATGACCCGACGAGCGGGAGGGTCATGTTGGCCCAGATGCCCTTCACCGCGAACAGGTAGAGGCACGCCGCGCTGAAGGCGACCAACGCGGCCGGCATGTACGTGAGTAGCGTGGGCAACGGGCGGAGGTGGAGCGTGACCACGCCGGTGAGGCAGCCCAGCAGCAGCGTTACGATGACAGTTACCCAGATGGGGGAGGGACGGAGCGTCTCGCCGGCGAGCAGCGTGCGGATCGTGTTCGCGTGGACCTCAACGCCGGGCATGGGTAGGGAGAAGAGCGAGAGCGAGCCGCCGCTCGCAACCGGGACGGGGAAGATATCCTGCAGGTCCTCCGCCGTGGCGCCGATCAGGACGATCTTGTCTTTGAATGCCTCGGGCCCGGGCTGGCCTTCGAGCACCTGGCTGTAGGAGTAGGTTGGCACGTCGCCGACGCTCCCATGATAGTCGATCCAAAAACTGCCATCGTCCTGGAGGGAGCGGGAGAGATCGGCTCGCGATTGAGCCAACTGCTCCTCGATGGAGATCCCTTTGTACAGGGCCGAGGCCACAACCGGGAGCGAGGCGATCGTCTCGTCTTGGAACGTGCGAGTCAGCCACGTGCGGCGCACGACGTCGTCGGAGTCTATGGCGACGTCGGCATCGCCTTTAGCCGCCGCGGCATCGTCGAACAACCAACCGGGAAACGCCCCCTCTTGCAGCGTCTCCATCTGACCCATGTTCTCGACGATCGTCTCGGTGATGAGCGTCGCGAGGACGACATTTCCGGCCTGAGCGATGGCGTCAGCGAAGTCTTTGTCCTCATCAGAGGGCTCGGGTTGCCAGAAATAGTCGTCGGGATCGGGCTCTTGGTTGGGAGCAGGATTGATGGAGTCGAATGTGACGTCGAAGGCAATCACCGCGGCTCCCGCGTCCGCGAGCAGGCGGGTCAGCCTGGCATGCACATCCCGGGTCCAAGGCCAGGGCAGCCCGTACTGGTTGGAGAGTACTTTTATTGAGGATTCATCGATGGCCACGATCACGCAGTCTTGGTCGCGTTTGGCGTTGACGACCCCGGCGCGCCCGTTAGCGCGGAAGTTGTAGCTCAGGAACTCGAGGTTGACGAGCACTCGGGACAGGGGCAAGTTTCCATAACGCCAGCCCAGGATCAGCCCTGCTCCCAGGATGCCAATGATCAGCCCGAAGACCAACCGACGGGCCCGGTGCCAGAGCGACGCGTTCTGCATCTGTACAGGGCTCCTTGTTGTTCGCGGCCCGAGTCGCGCGGATCTTCGGCGATGGGGTGGTGAAGTCCTTTGGTGCAAATTGCGTATCGCGAGGAGGAATGTGTCGGGTCCGCGACGAAACGGGGCTCATGTGTCGCCCGGAATTCGTTTCGGGCGTGGACTGGGATACCTAATTCTCGTTGCGGGCCTGCGTCAAATGGGAGGGCGCGACCTGCATCGGCGGACACGAACCCAGCCATTATCAAATCCACCTCCGAGGAGCGTGGCCCGCGATGAGACGGAAGCAAGGTTTCACACTGGTTGAACTGTTGGTTGTCGTGGCGATCATCGCAATCTTGATTGCTATCCTCTTCCCTGTCTTTGCAAACGCGCGGAAGAAGTCGCGCCAGGCGTCGTGCCTGTCGAACATTCGTCAGTTGACCACGTCGATCAAGATGTATGCTGGCGACAATGATGATCAGTACCCGTACGCGCTGTACAACGATCCGCAACGGAGTTCGTGGGGCGATGTCATCTTCGCGGGTTACGTCAATAACGACCAGATCTACGACTGCCCCGCAGGCCAGCTCAGGATGGATCGTCTGACGGCCGTGAACATGCCGCAGAGCCGCTTCATCCGCGCCTACGAGGGGTATGTTGCCCAAGGCTTCTCGTATGGCATCAACGCGATGCCTCTGAACTTGTCGCTGAACCCGCAGGTTACCACAGGTGGCCCCGCAGGCATCCGCCAGGGGCAGGTCGAGGATGCGTCGAGCACGATCCTCATCGCCGACACGGGGTTCTACTCGATCAACCAGAGCCCGTATGTCATCTACCGCGGCACAACGGGCGCCGGCGACTATCGCCTCGACTACCTGAAGTGGGAACTCGACGTGGTCCGTCACGGGCAGCCCGGCAAGTTCAACGCGGCCTTCTGCGACGGTCACGCTAAGTACCAGGATCTGTCGCTGACGATCGTCCCGGCTGAGAACGTCAACATGTGGACAGTCAGCCGCTACAACTAGCCGCACCAGACGACAGCTTACGTAGACCACGACGGGCGTCCGCCACCAGTTGGCTGGCGCCCGTTCGCACGCATAGACTCAGGCCGGTCGCGACGCGGAGACATGCGGCGGGCAAGATTGGGTGAACCATGACTTCCAGAGAGCGCGTTCTGAAGGCGATCAACCATGAGGAAGCGGACCGAGTCCCGATCCACGACGGTCCGTGGGGGACGACGATCGCGCGGTGGCAGGAGGAGGGGCTCCCGGAGGGCGTCTCGGCAAACGCGCACTTCGGCTATGAGTTCTGGGGGAGTTGGTGCGACAACTCGCTGCAGCTTCCGACTGAGGTGCTCGAGGATACGGATGAATACTCGATCGCGAAGACGGGCGACGGGAACGTCTGGAAGAACTGGAAGGGCAAGACGTCGACGCCAGAGCTTCTGGACTTCACGATCACCACGCGGGAGCTTTGGGAAGAGAACAAGCACCGCGCGGCGATGAACGAGACACGCGTGGCGTGGGACGCGGTGCTGGAGCAGAATAAGGCGGCGGTTGAGGCGGGGATGTTCTGCCACTTCAGTTGCGGGCCGGGCTTCACGAAAGTCTGCAACATGGTCGGGCCGGCTCGCCTGCTGATCGCGATGGTTGACGACCCGGAGTGGGTCAAGGATATGGCGATGACGGACGCGCAGCTCTGCGTCGACCTTGCCGAGGCGATGATCGATCGCGGCGTCCACTTCGACGCGGGATGGGCGTTTGACGATCTGGGATACAAGCACAAGGGCTTCATGTCGGTGGACCAGTTCCGCGAGATCTTCTGGCCGGGGCACAAGTTGATCTGCGACTGCTTCAAGAAGCGTGGGAAGCCGATGCTGCTGCACAGTTGCGGGTACGTGGCGGAGTATATTCCGCTGATCATCGAGGCGGGTTATGACGTGCTGCAGCCGCTCGAGGTGAAAGCGGGGATGGACCTCGTCGGGCTGAAGGAGCAGTATGGCGACCAGCTCGCGTTCATGGGCGGCATCGACGTTCGCGCGATGGCCGACCCGGACCCGAGGGTGATTGAGGAGGAGATCGCGTCGAAGATCCCGATCGCGATGAAGGGCGGCGGGTACATTTACCACTCGGATCACTCCGTGCCGGACAACGTGAGCTTCGAGCAGTATTCGCGCGTGATTGAACTCGTGCGGGAGCATGGGAAGTACTAGACGGCGGGGAGGGGGGACAGGGCTGACGGCAGGGCTGACGACGGGGATGACGGCAGGGGTGACGGCAGGGAACGGATGAGCTGTGAGACGAAGTGCAGGAGGCGAGACTGATGGCTGACGTGCAGTTTCTGGCCCTGGATCTTGGGGCAGAGAGCGGACGCGGCGTGCTCGGGGAGTTCGATGGGACGCGTCTGGAACTCAACGACGTTCATCGTTTTGCGAACGGCCCCGTGCCGGTTCTCGGCTCGATGCACTGGGATGCGTTGCGCCTATACAGCGAGATGACCGAGGCGATTTCGCGCGCGGCGAGTGAGGCGGGGGACAGCCTCGTTGGCATGGGCGTGGACACGTGGGGCGTAGACTATGGGCTGCTCGGGCCGCGCGGCGAGCTGCTTGGGAACCCGTACCATTACCGCGACGAGCGGACGGTGGATATGGTCGACAAGGCGGCAGAGGTCGTGCCGCGGGCTGAGATCTTCGGCTACACCGGCATCCAGTTCATGGAGTTCAACACGGTCTTTCAGCTCTACTCGGCCGCGCTGCAAGAGTCCCCGCTGCTCGGCCTCGCCGAGACACTGCTGATGATGCCGGATCTGTTCAACTTCTGGTTCACTGGCGAGAAAGTCAGCGAGTTCAGCATCATCTCGACGAGCCAGATGTACGATCCCCGCAAGGGAGATTGGGCGCGCGAGTTGCTGCAGCGACTCGGGATCCCGACCGGTTTCCTGACCGACATCATCGACGCGGGGACCGTCCTTGGGCCGCTGTTGCCGTCGATCTCGGAAGCGACCGGCGCGGGCGGGCTCACGGTGGTCGCTCCGGCGGGTCACGACACGGGCTCGGCGGTGGTGGCGGTGCCGGCTTCGACGAAGAACTACGCGTACATCAGCTCTGGCACGTGGTCGCTCATGGGTACCGAGATCACCGAGCCTATCGTCAACGAACAGGCGCTGGAGTACAACTTCACCAACGAGGGCGGCGTGGATGGCACGTACCGCTTCCTGAAGAATATCATGGGCTTGTGGCTCGTGCAGGAGTGTCGTCGCGAGTGGCAGCGTCGGGGTGATGAACTGAGCTACGACGAGATCACGCAGCTCGCGTCTGACGCGCCCGCGTTCCGATCCGTCGTGGAGCCCGACGATGCCTCGTTCCTGCGCCCGGGCGACATGCCGACGCGGATTGCGGAGTTCTGCACGAGGACTGGGCAGGCGGCGCCGGAGTCTCGCGGGGAGATCCTGCGCTGCGCGCTCGAGAGCCTGGCGCTGAAGTATCGCTGGGTGCTTGAGAAGCTTGAGGAGCTGATGGGCACGAAGCTGGAATGCGTCCACATCGTGGGCGGCGGAACGCAGAACAGACTGCTGAACCAGTTCGCCGCGAACGCGATGAAAGTCCCGGTCATCACCGGTCCGATCGAGGCGACGGGGATCGGCAACATCCTGACGCAAGCGATGGCGCTGGGCCACATCTCGTCGCTGGCGGATGCTCGCGAAGTGGTGAGGAACTCGTTCGAGGTGGAGACGTACGAGCCGACGGACACGGCAGCCTGGGACGACGCGTACCAGAGGTATCTGACAGTGGCGGCGGGGCAGTAGGACCTGCGTGGACGACTGCCGGCTGGAAGCCGTGGAAACTCAGACCCCGAGTTTCCCTGGTCCCGGGAACGGCGACGGCAACGAGGGGCGGGAGATCTACTCCCGCCCCTCTCGTAGTTTCTCCAGGTTGAAGAGCCAGATCCCCTGACCGCCGAACTTCTCACCGGCCATGGCGAGTAACTTGCCATCGGGCGACACCGTCCAGTCGGCGCCGATGGGCATCACCGGATATGGGTCCTCGACGCGTTTGGGGCTGCCCTCGGTGGGCACCGTGAGCGCGCGGACGACCGTGTCGAGAGGATCCGTGCCCGTTCGCTGGAGCATCCAGAGCGTCTTGCTGTCACGCCAGCGGGTCCACTCGGTGATCGGAACGCCGCGCCAGTTGAGATCGGTAACGGCGATGCGCGACCGCTTGCCCTGGGAGTCCGTCATGGCGAGATCGACCTGGTCGCTTGTCTGGCCTCGCGAGAGCGCGACGGCTATGTGCTGGGCGTCAGGCGAGACGCGCGCGCCGAGGACTCCCGTGGGTGAGGCGGCATCGCCCATGCGCTTGGTGGGGAGGGGCACCTGTCGCTTAACCTTGCCGCCGGGCGACCAGATTGTAAGCCCCGGCAGTGGCTTGCTCGCGCCGGGGTAGCGGAGCGGGCCGCAGATGAGACGGCCGTCGCGGGAGAAGCTTGGCGCGTGTGAGCCTGCGTACTTCGGGGCCGTGCCGTCGCTGGCGTGAGTACTGACGGCCTTGCCGGAGGCGACGTCGACAACGCACGTGACTCCGGCACCATTCTCGTCCGCTGCCCAGTAGGCGATGCGGGCGCCGTCCGGTGACCACGTGGGGCCGGACTGGGTGGGGAATGCCTCACCCGCGCGAGTGGCTGAGATGCCGAACTTGGCGAGCTGGGGTAGCGCGGCGTCTTCGGACACCAACTTGCGATCCTTGGAGCCATCGGGGCGCGCGATGTGCAGTGCGCCATCGTGCGTGTAGCAGATCCAGTCGCCCTTCGGTGACCACACGGGGCGCCACTCCTGCTCTTCGTCGGCGGTCGAGAGACGGGTCATGTCGCCCGTGGCGATGTTGACGACATTGAGACCGAGGGAACGGAAGACGAGCGCGTCTGACTTCGGCGCGAAGGCCGGCGCGGCGGCCGTGGTGTCGGGAAGGATATGGCGCGCGTGCTCCTCGGGGATCTCCGCCAGACCAGCGAGGGCGTCCTCATTGCCGGGGTCGAGCATCAGGCAGCGGAGACAGGCATCGATGGCATCGCGCCACCGGCCTTTCTTGCGATAGATGTGGGCACGAGCGAGCAGGAAGGGCATCGCGGTTGCTCTGTCCGCAGCCGCGGGCTGCTTGCCGATCTGGTCCAGCGAGCCGGCGCTCACTGCCAGCGTCTCATCGAAGTGCCCGTTGGCGATGAGGACCTCTACGAGTTGCGCCGCGAGTTCGATGTCATCGGGCGCGGTCTCGTGGAGTTTGCGGAGGGGATCGAGGGCGGCTTTGAGATCGCC